>Ga0123357_10000293_pt1 | contig 47963 bp, 33 predicted proteins | sample TergutEmb28metaG_FD_89873 | JGI IMG/M metagenome (GOLD analysis project Ga0123357, IMG submission 89873) | Embiratermes neotenicus P4 segment gut microbial communities from Petit-Saut dam, French Guiana - Emb289 P4 | ecosystem: Host-associated > Arthropoda: Insects > Digestive system > Gut ...
GTGAACCTGGCCCTGCGCGCCTTCTACGCGAAACGCGACACCATCACGCCCGTGTGGGCGGCGCTGCTCAGTTTCGCCGTGAACCTCGCGCTGAGCCTCGCGCTGATGCACACGCTCTCGACCCTCGGCCTCGCCATCGCAGGCAACATCGCCATTGTCGTCCAAGCCGTTTTCCTGCAACTCAAACTCACGCGCAAAATGCCCGACATGGCCTTTCGCCACATCGGACGCGACCTCGGCAAAATCATCTGCGCCAGCGCGCTCATGGGCGCGGCCGTCTGGGCCGGCTGGCGCGCCTGGAAATACCTTGCGCCCTCGACGCATTCGCTCCCCGTCGCCTGCGGTCTGGCGATAATGATAGCCGTCGGCGTGGCCATCTACGCCGCGCTCGCATGGTTCCTCCGTGTCGAAGGCCGCGAAGAACTCCGCGAGGCCGTTTTGAAAAAATTCCGAAAATTCCGAAAACAATAGCCACAAAGAGGCGCAAAAGACGCAAAAAATCCCAATCCATTGATAGCCACAAAAAACACGAAGTTTCTCCATCCATGCGAGAGTCTCCCGCGCGCCTATAGGCGCCTTGAGACGTTCATTCGCCGGACGGAATTTGTCAGGCAACTCGCAGACTCGTATAGTGTTTTTTGTGGCTAAAAAGATTTGGTTTCTTTGGTCTCTTGTGCCTCTTTGCGGCTAAATTTCTTTCTTTCCTTTCCGCCTCCCTGACTTTCACTCTTCATCACTTCACTTCACCATTCACTAATCACCATTCATCATTCCACCGCCATGTCCGCCAACATCACCACGCTCACTGCTGAAAACTTCCAAACCGCCACCGCCGCCGGCACCATCCTCGTTGACTTTTGGGCGCCGTGGTGCGGCCCCTGCAAAGCCATCGCGCCCGTCCTTGAGGAACTCGCCGCCGACCCCGCCATCGCCGGCAAAATCGCCATCTGCAAAGTCGATGTGGAGGAACACGGCGCCCTCGCCGCGCAATTCGGCGTGCGCGCGATCCCGACCTTCATTATTTTCAAAAACGGCCAGCCCGTCGAAAAAATCGTGGGCGCGAACGGCATCACGACCAAGGCCGGATTCGCCGCCAGGCTCCAGCCGCACCTCTAGGAATTTTCGATTCTGGATTTCCGATTTTCGATTTCGGATAGTGTGTTGCCGCGAGAAACGTCTTTGTGTTCTTTGCGTTCTTTGTGGTTGAAACCAAACCCGCTCCTTCCGCTTGCGGCTGCGCCGCGCGTTAAACGTTGCGACCGGTCATCAGAACTTTGAAAGTCGCATCCGCAAAGCTCCCATGAAACCCATGAAAACAATCCCATTGCCCGTCATCGCCCTCGCCCTCGCGACAACCACGCTCGCGTTTGCCGCGCAACAACCAACCGCCGCCACCACTACCACCGACGCCACCGCCGCCCTCGCCACAGCCAACAACGCCTTCGCCTGCGACCTCTACGCGCAACTGAAAGGCGACGACTCCGGCGCGAAGGGAAATCTGTTTTTCTCGCCCTTCAGCGTTTCGTCCGTGCTGGCGATGGCCTATGCTGGCGCGAAAGGCGACACCGCCGAGCAGATGCGGAAAACATTGCGATTCCCGAACACGCGGGAAGATATCCACGCGAGCTTCGCCGCCCTGCTGAAACACTTCGACGACGTGCAACGCGACGGAAGCGTGCAACTCGCAATCGCCAATTCCCTCTGGCCGCAAAAAAATGCGAAGGCGCCGCTCCTCGAAAGTTACCTCGCGCTTGCGAAACAGAACTACGGCGTGGAAATCACGCCGGTCGATTTCGCGCGCGCCGAGCCGAAAGCGCGGGCGCGGATAAACCGCTGGGTGGCGGAAAAAACGCGCGACAAAATCCAGGACATCATCGGCAGCCCGCTCGACCCGCAGACGCGACTGGTGCTGGTCAACGCGGTGTATTTCAAGGGGCTTTGGGCCACCAAGTTTTCCCCTGGCTCGACGAAGGCGCTTCCATTTTTCACTTGGAGCGCGCGCGATGTCCAGGCGCCCCTGATGTGTCAATCCAACACATATTCATACGGCGAACAATCTGATGCGCGGATTATTGAACTTCCATGCCAAGGCGGAAATATTTCCATGTTTGTGATTTTGCCCGCGGACAAAACCAAGGAAGGCTTGGCGCAAATTGAAAAACAATTGTCGCCCGAACAAATTGCCCTGTGGCAAAATCAGGTGAAGAAGCAAAAAGTGCAAATTTATCTTCCGAGATTTAGAATTGATTGGGGCGCGAAGTCCTTGGTAGCCACGCTCGAAAAACTTGGGATGCAAGATGCGTTTGCCATGGGAAAGGCGGATTTCAGCGGCATGAACGGCTCACCTGATTATGCAATTTCCGATATTTTGCAGAAAGCATTTGTGGATGTGAACGAAGAGGGCGCCGAAGCGTCCGCGGCGACAGGAGTGTTCACATGGAGATACGAGCCACCGCCCCCTGTCTTCCGCGCGGACCATCCATTTTTGTTTCTCATCCAAGACAACGCCACCGGAAGCATTCTATTCATGGGGCGGGTCGTGAATCCGGCGGCGCAATAGGTTCGGCATTTTGAACCACTAATTCTCACTAATGGGCACTAAGCCAAGACAAGGCGGCTTGGATTAGTGATGATTAGTGTTCATTAGTGGTTGAATAAATTGGTTCGCAAAAAAACCGGCTGTCTGGCCGCATCGACCGCATGTCCGAAAACGCAAACGCCTCATTGATTCCGCGCGCTGGCTGCCTCTACGTGGTCGCCACGCCCATCGGCAACCTCGCCGACATCACCGAACGCGCCCGCGCCATCCTCTCCGCCGTGGACATCATCGCCTGCGAAGACACGCGCACCACCGGCGCGCTCCTCTCGCGCCTCGGCCTCCCGCCCCGCGAACTTTTCGCCTACCACGACCACAACGAAACCGAAGCCGCCGAACGCCTCGCCGCGCAACTCGCCTCCGGCAAATCCGTCGCCGTCGTCAGCGACGCGGGCACGCCCGCGTTGAGCGACCCTGGCTTCCGCATCGTGCGCGCCTGCCGCAAGCGCGGCATCCCCGTCGAACCCGTCGTCGGCGCGTGCGCGGTCGCCGCCGTTCTCAGCGCATCCGGCCTGCCGACAAACGGTTTTCTCTTCGCCGGATTTCTCCCGCCCAAAACCTCGGCGCGCACGGCATTTCTCGAAAAATACCGCGCCTTCGATTACACGCTCGCGCTCTACGAAAGCTGCCACCGCATCGACAAATTCGTTGCTGAGATCGTCGCGACGCTCGGCCCCGCGCGCGTGATATGCGTCGCCAAGGAAGTCACCAAACTCCACGAAACCTTCCTAGTCGGCACCGCCGCCGACGTGCAAGCCCGCCTCGCAAAAACCGCGCTCAAAGGCGAGTTCACGCTGCTGATCGCGCCGGAGGGCTTTGAACTGTGAAAGCCGTGAATAGAAATCTGGCGGCGCAGACGGAGCGGGCTGATCAGACTGATCGGTCTGATCAGTCTGATCGGCCCGATCGGCCCGATCGGCCCGATCGGCCCGATCGGCCCGATCAGTCCGAGCAGTCCCATCCAATCCAAAATCGAGAATCCAAAATCCAAAATCCCATGACCGTCGCCGTCATCGACATCGGTTCCAACTCGATAAAAATCCTCGTCGCCACGCGCCCGCCCGCCGCGCCCGACGCTGGCGCGCGCGCGCCCGTTTCGCTTTTCTACAAAACGCTCGAAGCCCGCATCAGCGCGGGCATCAGCAAGACAAACCCAGCGCTCACCGAAAAATCCATGACGCGCGGCATCGACGCCATCCGCGAACTCCTTGCCGACGCCGACCGCGTCGCGCCCGCGCGCGCGCGCACGATTCTCGTCGCCACCAGCGCGGTGCGCGACGCCGCCAACGGCGCCGATTTCCGCCGCCGCGTGCTCGCCGCCACCGGACACGACATCCGCATCCTCACCGGCGACGAGGAGGCGAACTACATCGGACGCGGCCTCGCCTGCGACCCCGCGCTCGCGGGACTGCGCGACTTCTACGTTTTCGACCTCGGCGGCGGCAGCCTCGAATGCCTCGCCTTTCGCAACCGCGCCATCGTCCGCGAAACCAGCCTTCAACTCGGCTGCGTGCGCCTGACGGAAAAATTCATCCCCGACCCCGCGCAGCCGATTTCGCCCGACGCGCTCCGCGCCATTGACGAACACGTCAAAAACACACTGGCCGCGACCGCAACCGCCGGCGGCTTCGCGTTCGACCTTCCGCCAGGCGCCACGGCCATCGTGACTGGCGGCACGACTGTCACGGCGCGCGCTCTCATCGGCGGCGCGCAAGGGAAAACCCTGGATGAAACCAGCCCGCGCCTCGCGCTTGACGACCTGCGCGCGTTGCTCGCCCGCGTGACAAGCGCCGGCATCGCCGCGCGCCGCGCGATGCGCGGCATGCCCTTTGGCCGCGCCGATGTTTTCCCGACCGCGCTTGCCACCATCGTCGCGCTCGCGGAGGCGGCGGGCTTCGCGACCTTTCAAACCTCGCTCTACAATTTGCGCTGGGGCCTCGCCGACGAAGCGCTGGCGCCAAGGTAGCACAGACATGGCAGACTGTGCCACCTAGTTTTTTTCCCCCGCAAAAACCGCTTGCACGCATCGCGCCGCCGCGATTACCTCCACGCCTTCACTCACTCTCACACTCACACTCAAATCCTTCCACTCCTCCCTCCCGCCACTCCCACCACACTCCCTCCCACACCACACCATGAAAATCCTAGTCGCTGACAAAATATCACCCAAGGGCGTTGAATACCTGCGAAAACAAGCGGGTTTTGAAGTTATCGAAGCCTACGGCTCCTCCCCCGACAAAATCCTCGAACTCGTCAAGGACGTCCACGCCATCGCCGTGCGCTCTGAAACGAAAATCACCAAGGCCGTCATCAACGCCGCCCCAGAACTCAAAGTCGTCGGCCGCGCCGGCGTCGGCGTTGACAACGTCGACGTCGAAGCCGCCACCGACCGCGGCGTCATCGTCATGAACACCCCCGCCGGCAACACCGTCACCACCGCCGAGTTCACCTTCACGCACATCCTCTGCGGCGCGCGCCCCGTCGCCCAAGCCGCCGCCTCCATGAAATCCGGCGCGTGGGACAAAAAGAGCTTCAGCGGCGTCGAGATTTTCCGCAAAACGCTCGGCATTGTCGGCCTCGGACGCATCGGCGGCGAAGTCGCCAAACGCGCCATCGCCTTCGGCATGCGCGTGCTCGCCTACGACCCCTACCTCGCCCCCAGCCGCGCCAAGGCCATGCAAGTTGAAATCGCCACCCTCGACGAAATCCTCGCCCAAGCCGACTTCATCACCGTCCACATGCCCCTCACCGACGAGACAAAATACATGCTCGACGAAGCCGCCTTCGCAAAATGCAAAAAAGGCCTGCGCATCTTCAACTGCGCCCGCGGCGGCATCATCAAGGAAAGCGCCCTCATCGAAGCGCTCAAGTCCGGCAAAGTCGCCGCCGCCGGCCTCGACGTTTTTGAGGACGAACCGCTCGCCAAGGACCACCCCCTGCGTTCCATGCCCAACGTCACGCTCACCCCGCACCTCGGCGCCTCGACCGCCGAGGCGCAGGAATCCGTCGGCATCGAAGTCGCCGAGCAAATCACCGACGTGCTCAAAGGCGGCATCATCCGCAACGCCGTCAACATGCCCTCGCTCGACGCCGCCGCCGTCAAAGTCCTCGCGCCCTACCTCGACATCGGAATGAAACTCGGCACCCTCGTGCAACAAATCGCGGACAAGCAAATCTCGACGCTGCGCATCACCTATTGGGGCAAGCTCGTCGACCTCGACACCAACGCCATCACGCGCGCCATCCAACGCGGCTACCTGCGCCGCATCAACGGCGAGGAAGCGAACTTCGTCAACGCCCCCACCCTCTTCCACCGCCTCGGCATCCAAGTCGAGACGGTGAAATCCAACAACGACTGCGGCTACACCGAACTCATCGCGGTCGACGCCATCACGCCCGAAGGCAAAATCTTCTCGGCGCAAGGCACGCTCAACGGCAAGAACGCGCAACCGCGCATCGTGAACATCAACAGCCGCGAAGTCGAAGTCGCCGCCGAAGGCAAACTGCTCGTGTTGGAAAACTCGGACGTCCCCGGCATGGTGGGCACGATAGGCACGATACTCGGCAACGACCGCGTGAACATCGCGGACATGTCGCTCTCGCGCCTGACGCCCGGCGGCACCGCCTACATGGTGGTGCGCGTCGAGTCCGAGCCAGGCGAAAAAGCCCGCGACCAAATCAAGAGCCACCCCGCCATCAAGCTGGCGAAATTCGTGCAACTCTGAAAAAAAGTTGCGCGCAACGAGCACAACGAACACAATGAACAACGCGCAACGGCCAGCCGGCAACGCGCGGCGGACAACGAATAGCAAGCAGAAAACCAGCCGCGCGGCGCAACCGCGCCGCTGGATAAAACCCGAAAATCAATCTTCCAGAAAAACCAACAACTCATGGCATACAACACCGCACTCATCACCGGCATAACAGGACAGGACGGCGCGTATCTCGCCAAGCTGCTCCTCAACAAAGGCTACAAAGTTTATGGCGCGTATCGACGCACCAGCTCCGTGAATTTCTGGCGAATCGAGGAAGTCGGCGTCGCGCAACACCCGAACCTGAACCTGGTCGAATACGACCTCACCGACCTGGGCACCACGATCCGCCTGCTCCAATCCACCGGCGTCACGGAAATCTACAACCTCGCCGCGCAGAGCTTTGTCGGCGTTTCCTTTGAACAGCCCAACACCACCGCGCAAATCACCGCCGTCGGCCCCCTGAATATCTTGGAAGCCATCAGAATCGTGAACCCGCAGATTCGCTACTATCAGGCGTCCACCTCCGAAATGTTTGGCAAAGTGCAGGCCATCCCGCAGTCGGAAGACACGATTTTTTATCCCCGCAGCCCCTATGGCGTCGCGAAACTCTACGCGCACTGGATCACGATCAACTACCGCGAATCCTACGGCATCTTCGGCGCGAGCGGCATCCTGTTCAACCACGAGTCGCCCTTGCGCGGACGCGAATTCGTCACGCGCAAAATCACCGACGCCGTCGCCAAAATCAAACTCGGCAAGCAAGACGTGCTCGAACTCGGCAACCTCGACGCCAAACGCGACTGGGGCTACGCCGAGGAATACGTCGAAGGCATGTGGCGGATGCTTCAAGCTCCCGCGCCCGACACCTTTGTCCTGGCCACGGGACGCACCGAGACCGTCCGCGACTTTGTGATCATGGCCTTCAAAGCCGTTGGCATCACCCTCCAATGGAAAGGCAAAGCCGAGCAGGAAATCGCCGAGGACGCCTCCACCGGAAAACTCCTCGTGCGCGTGAACCCCAAATTCTACCGCCCCGCCGAAGTCGACCTGCTCATCGGCAATCCGGCAAAAGCGAAAAAAGTTCTGGGCTGGGAAGCGAAAACCACCCTGGAGCAACTCTGCCAAATGATGGTTGAAACCGACATGCGCAGAAACACCGACAAAGGCATCGCCTCCTTCTAAACATGAGTGGCAAAACCGCCTTCATCACGGGAATCACCGGGCAAGACGGCTCGTATCTCACCGAGTTGCTCTTGGAAAAAGACTACGCCGTTCACGGGCTTGTGACCCCGCTTGAATCCCCTGCCAACAGCAACATCCGGCACCTGGTCGCCAATCCCGCCATCCTTGGAAAACGATTGTTCCTCCACGCGGGAGCGTTCGAGGAAGTCACGCCCCTGCGAAGCATCATCAACCGGATCAAGCCGGATGAGTTCTACCACTTCGCAGGCCAGTCAAGCCCGCGCCTCAGTTTCGACCTGCCCGAAGTCACGGTTGACAGCGTGGGAAAGTCCACGTTGCGCCTGCTGGAAATCCTGCGCGACTTGGAACACCCAACCCGATTCTTCAACGCATCAAGCTCCGAGGTATTTGGCACGCCCGCCGGTCCCTCCCAAGACGAGCAGACCCCCGTCAACCCCACCACGCCCTACGGCGCCGCGAAAGCATTCTCGCAACAAATCACGCGCATCTATCGCGCCGCGCACAAACTCCCCGCGTGCTCGGCGATTCTCTACAACCACGAATCCCCGCGCCGCACCGAGTCCTTCGTCACCATGAAAATCGCCCGCGCCGCCGCGCGCATCAAAAAAGGCCTGCAAACGGAATTGCGCCTCGGCGACCTCGACAGCAAACGCGACTGGGGCTGGGCGCCCGATTATGTGCGCGGCATGTGGCTCATGCTGCAAGCCCCCCAAGCCGACGATTTTGTCCTCGCGACCGGACACCTGCACAGCGTGGAAGACCTGATCGCCGCCGCCTTCGGCTGCGTTGATTTGAATTGGAAAAACCACGTGCGCCACGACCCCGCCCTGCTCACCGCCGCCGAGCCAATCGCGCCATGCGGCAATCCCGCCAAAGCCGCGCGCCTGCTCGGCTGGAAAAACACCGTGAGCGCGCCTGAGATGATGGAGCGACTGGTGCGCTCGGAATACGACAAACTCGGCTAGAGATGGCGCCGCGCGGACTGGCATGACGCCGGCACCCGGCATGGACCGCAAGCCTGCCCCGCCCAACGAGGACTTTTACTCTGCAAGCGGCTCCAAGTTTTGCCGGATGCACAAACGGCACAAACGGCAACATCTCAAGGCTTCGCCCGCTTGTGACATAACGATGTCATATAATACGTGACAATGGCATGGCTGCGTTTTGGTTTCGCATAAAAAAGCCCCGAGTGTGGAGTTTGGATTTATTGATTCGGGAGAAATTTATTCTTGAGGCGGGGGCGCTTTTCTAGTCCCTTACGATTTTCCCGTTGAAACAGGAGCAAGGCGCGGTAGCCAAGTGGTAAGGCCGAGGTCTGCAAAACCTCTACGCGCCGGTTCAATTCCGGCCCGCGCCTCCATGTTTCTCCTCTGAAAACACAGGGCGGGCTGAAAAACTGCCAGAAAATCTTTGGCATCAGCTTTGGCGAAAGCCTATTCCCTGCATATCCGTCAGGGTGGGCAGGCCGCGAAAACCTCCGACAATCACGCAAATCATCCGACCGGACGGACGGGTGACGTTTCGCGTGCGTGCTGTGGTTCTTGGCAAAGACCGTCGGCAAGTTGTTGGAACCATTGACGAGGCTCGGTTGTTGGCTTCGCAGTGGATTGATGGTCGGAATGAGGAACTAAAAATTTTGCCGACTCGCTTGAGCGCAAAGCAACTGGCCGACGCCGAAGTCGCTCTCCGTATTTTGTCCGACATTGGTTTGGGCTTCGTCGATGCAGCAAAATGGGTTTTGGCAAATTACCGAAAGCCATCAGACATCGGTTGGGATGCGGCCATTGAAGCCTATAAAACCGACCGTCGCAAAGCCTGTATCGGAGAAAGCCAAATCTCAAACGTCGCCAAAGCCGCGAAGCGGTTTGCAGAACAGGTTTCGCGCCCTTCTGTCGGGACGCCGACGCGGGCGGAGGTGGAGGCTTTGCTGGCAACCTTGGAGGACGATGTAAGCCCTTCGACTTACAACGGCCTGCTTGGTGACATCGGCACCTTTCTGCAATGGCTTGTTGCGAGAGGTCACATCCAAGAAAATCCAACTTCGGGCATGGAACGGCGCAAAGTTAAGCGAGGGCTGCCGGTAATTTTGAAACCCGATGCGGTTGAAAAGCTCCTGCGCGACCTTGAAACCACTGATCCGAGCTGGATTCCTTATGCTGCGTTCTGCGTTTTCGGAGGTTTGCGGCCAAGTATGCGGGAAGGGGAGGCGGCGAGGTTCGATGCGGACTTGCGCGATGGAAAGGAGATTTTGCACTCCGGCGGTTTTGAAGTTCGGGGAAAGGCGCACGGGACTCGCGTCGTCCCTTGGCAAATGTGCGGCCCTCTCAAGGCTTGGTTGGACGCTTACCCTGCGACTGACGGGCTATGGCCTTCCGAGTCAGGCACGGCAGCCGAACGAGCTTGGGAGAAAGTGAGGCAGAGGCACGGGCTTGCCGCCGATGTCCTGAGACATACCGCGATTTCAGCGATGTGCTATGCCCCTAACGCTTCCTTCATTGAGGTCGCTGTCGCGGCGGGAAACTCGGAGGCGATGATTCGCAAACACTATCTCGGCAGATGGTCGCCTGAAATGACGCAGGCTCTATGGGCATTGAAACCTCTCAAGCAGGCGAAGGCGGTTTTTCAAAAGGGTTAAGTAGGTTTTAGCGGGTGGCTGATTTTCTCAAAAAGTCGGTTTGGTGAACCTTCAAAAATTAGAAACTACCACAAATGTCACGCATCCTGCATCGCACCATACGCAAAACCCTCCGGTTCAAACTTGAGGAGTGGGCAAGGTTGGAAACGCAGCTAGGAGGGCGGGAGTTTTCGAGTTACGCTCGCGCCGTCTTGCTCGACGCACCGATACCAGAGCCTCGCCACGCCGTGCGCACGATAATCACGCAACGTCACATGTCGGAGTTTGAAGCCAATAAAGCGCGTCAGCTTTCATGGATTGGTAACAACCTAAACCAGCTTGCCAAGGTTGCCAATACCAGCGGCGCATCCTTGGAAATCTTCATGGCACTTCTTTCCTTGGAGCGTTCGGCAAGGAGGATTGCCGCATGATTTTCAAAGTGTTTCCAAAGGGTCGCGCCACCCTTGCCTATTGTCTTGGCGCCAATCGCGAAAATGACCCCCGCCAGCCGGCTATTTTGGCGGGCGATGCCGTGCAGATCCAAAAAATCATCAACGGCCTGACTTTTGCTAACCCCTTTACTTCGCTTGTGCTTACTTACGACCGGAAACTTTCATTGCAGGAGGCATATCGTGACATCGCAGACTTCGAGGCCGCTTTGTTTCCGGGGCTTGATTCCTCTTCTTACTCTCGCGTATGGATACAACATGCGGAGCACGAAAAAGACCCGATTTCCAAAGAAATCCTGCCTGATGGCCATGTCCGAACCGCGCTTCATTGTATTATCGCCAATGTCCATCTCCCGACAGGCAAAAGACTCCAGCCCTACTATGACCGCGCCGACAGAAAGCGCATGGAGGCTTGGCAAGAAATAACAAATCACGAACGCGGCTACGCATCCCCCAAAGACCCGAACCGTCGCCGCGCCTTTTTTCTTTCATCGCGGCTCCCGAAAACCATCGGCGAATTGAAAAACACCCTCAACGAATCAGTCATCGGAGCAATCAAAGCCGGTGAAATCACGACGCGCGAAAACCTTTGCGAATGGTTTAAGGCACAGGGTTTTGAAATCGTGCGAATCACTAAAAAATCTATTTCCCTAAAACACCCCGCGCACGACAAAAACCTTCGCATGGAGGGAGAAATCTATGAATACAACGGAGTTGAAAGAACAGTTGGCGGCATCCAACAAGAACCGCATCGAAACGATGGAATCAGCGACGCAGACCTTGCGCGCCACCGCCGAAACCTTGCGGACGGAATTGATCGCAAGCGCGGAGAAATTTTCAGAAACTTTGAAAGCCGAGTGCGCAGAAGCAATGCAACGCATGGAGGAACAAGCCTCGAAATCCCAACGTCGGTGGATGCTCCTTGGCGCGGGCATGGTGATTTTGCTGGTGGGGACATTGGCTGGCTCATGGATTTTGAGCCTGAAGCAGCATATTCCCCCGACCCCCTCGAACCCTTACTTGCTCACGACGGAGGGAAAAACTTGGGCGGCGGTGAAGCAGGGCACGACGCCAGTTTCATTCAACGGGCAACAGTATTTTCAAGTTCAACCTCTCGACCAAAAACAAGCCATGCAAACGAACACAAACACCCAGACGAAGGAAACCAACACGCCGGCAAACCTCACTCCGATGGAGCAAGCCCTTTTGGATTCTTGGAAGGCATCCGAGCGCACATTAACCAAGCGATGCGAGGATTTGGAGAACTTATTGAAAAAATTGCTGGACGCCTGCGAACAAGGGCAAACTTCCTACGAAGCGATGCGTTCCCAATACCAAGCATTGAGCTTGGAGGTGCAACAACTCAGGCGCTTGGCCAATTTTTTATTGAACAATCGCAACGGGAAAAATCCCTGATGCAGCCCAACCCCAGCTTCCATCCTGAAGAACAATATAATCAGCAGCGCGGTCAATCACGCAATGCGGCTCGCTTGGGCTTGGGCGCGCAGGCATAGCTCGGCGGCTTTGAAGATGTGCTCTTGCGTCATCGCGGTTTCGGCGCGGTTGAGGATGTCTTTTATCATCCGTCCGAAAAAGGGGAAACCTACTTTGCCGGCGACGTTGAAGTAGTGCTCGCCTTTGTCGTCCACTAGAAAAACGTGGTCGCCGGTTTTTTCGCGGGCGATGTCGGCGTATTTGCGCAGCTCAATGTAGCCTTTCGTGCCGAGGATGATGGTGCGTCCGTCGCCCCAAGTGCTCAAGCCGTCGGGCGTGAACCAGTCGACGCGGATGTAGTTTGTCGCGCCGTTGTTCCCGATGAGCGTGGACTGGCCGAAGTCTTCGAGTTCGGGCGTGTCGGGGTTGTTGTAATTGGCGACGCTGGCTTGCGCGATGGTCGCGTCGGTCGCGCCGGTGTAGTAGAGGAATTGTTCGTATTGGTGGCTGCCGATGTCGCAGAGGATGCCGCCGTATTGTTCTTTTTTGAAGAACCACGCGGGGCGCGAGGCTTTATTGAGACGGTGCGGGCCGAGGCCGATGACTTGGAGGACGCGGCCAATGGCGCCGTCGTGGATGAGGTCGCCGGCATACATCGCGGCTTCGACGTGGAGGCGTTCGCTGAAATAGACCATGTATTTGCGTCCGGTGCGCGCGACGGTGTCGCGGGCTTGCGCGAGCTGGTCGAGCGTGGTGAAGGGGGTTTTGTCGGTGAAATAATCTTTGCCCGCCTCCATGACGCGGCAGCCGAGCGGGCCGCGCAGGTTCGGGATGGCGGCAGCGGCGATGAGCTTGATGTCGGGTTGGTCGAGGATTTCGTCGAGCGAGCGCGCGGCGCGGGCTTGCGGGAATTGTTTCTGGAAAGCGGCGACTTTGGCGGGGTCGGGGTCGTAAACCCAGCGCAGTTCGGCGCCGGCTTCGGTGAGGCCGTTGCACATGCCGTTGATGTGGCCGTGGTCGAGGTGCGCGGCGGCAAAGGCAAATTCGCCGGGCTTGACGACGGGGTGCGGTTTGCCTTTGGGCGCGTAGTTCATGCCGTCGGCGGCGTTGGCGCTGGTGGTGGAATTTTTGGACATATTGGTAAATGCTGCGCCTTAACACGACGCGCTGCCGATGGCCTTGAGCACGCCGCGGGTGTAGCCGATGGATTCAGCAACGCCCACAAAGGGGTCGTCAGGGTCTTTTTCGTGTTCGAAGGATAACGTGCCGGCGTAGTTGAGCGCGGCGACGGTTTTTAGGAAGCCGACTGTGTCTATCACGCCGCGTCCCATCTCGACAGTTTTGCCTGCTTTCGAGGAGGCGGAGACGTCTTTGGTGTGGATGTCGAAAACGCGGTCGAATGTGGTTTTGAAAACGGCGATGGGGTCGAGGGCGTAGCGTTGGGTGTGGCCGATGTCGAGGCACAGGCCCATGCGCGGGTCGCTGTTTTTGATGAGCGCGTAGGCGTCGAGGGGCGAGGAGTAGAGGGGGTTGTCGGGGCCGTGATTGTGGATGGCGAGTTTGATGTTGGTTGCTTTCACTTGCTTTTCGGCGAGGGGAAGGAGGTCGATGTTGGGCGCGCCGACAATCATTTCGAATCCGGCGATGGCGGCGTAGTGAAACGCGCGCTCAACCTCGGCGGGGGTTTTCATGTAGATGGTGCCGCAGGCGTAGGGGGTGATGCCGGCGGTTTTGATTTGGGCGATGGTGGCGCGAATTTGGTCGTCGGTGGCGGTCAGGGGCAGGTGGGCGTCCTTGAGCGTCATGCGCGTGAGGCCGAGGCGTTTCACGAAGGGGAGCACGATTTTTTCGAGGTTGAATTTGCGGACGGTGTAGGAGGCGAGGCCGAGTTTGATGGGGCGGGGCGTGCCGGCGGGCGACGCGCCGGGCGTGGAGGTTGTTTGCGCGGGGGCGCGTTTGGCGGTCGTGGCGAAGGCGGCGGCGGCGAGGGTGATGCTGGCGGTTTTGAGGAACTGACGGCGGTTGGTGGTGGTATTGGACATGGTGGTAGTGGCGGCGGGTTTCATGTTGGGAGAATCGACTTAAATCGACGCAAGTCGATTTAAGTCGAGGAGTGACGTGGGTGGTCGAGCGCAAATATGAGAAAAAAATTACGCGGACGTGTCTCAAAAATTATGTCTCGTGCTATTCGCTTCATTTGAACATCTGGCATGGTCTGTCCGGAAGCCAGCCATTTGTCCGCCAAAAACCTTGTCCCGCACCACGTAACCTCCACCTCGCTGCTCGCGAAAATTTCCTCATTTCACGTCACCCTCTTTTATGGACCTCATGAAATTGCGCACACCGCACTGTAACCGCACCGCAACCTTCGTTTCCGCATTCGGCCTTGCGCTTGGTCTTGCCACCAGCCTTCCGTTGCGCGCCCAAGACAGCAACCCTCCGCCGCCCCAGCCGTCCGCGCCTGCCGCTGCCATCGTGACTTCTGACACCGCCGCTCCTGCCGCCGCCACCGGCAGGCAAAGAGGCGCGGCGCCTCGCGGCGAGCCATCGACTCAACCTTCCGACGCCGACCGCGCCGCGGCTGCCCAAGCGCGCGCCGCGCGCACCACGGCGCGGGTGGCTGCCGCCGCCGATGCCAACACCGCAGATGAAACCGTCCAGATGGGCGTTTTCGAGGTGAAGGGTCGCACCGACGCCGATGGCTACTTGCAAAACGAGACAACCACGGGCACCCGCATCGCCGTTAATATAAACAACCTGCCTTTCACCGTGAACACCATCACCAGCGAGTTCATGGATGATTTCATGTTGCTCGACCCGAACGGCGGCGACCTCAGCAACATGGCCAGTTCCCTGAGCGACATTGACAGCGAGGGCAATTACCAGCTTCGCGGCTTTCAAGGCACATATCTGTTGCGCGACGGTTTCTACACGCTGGGGCAAATTGACCGTATTTCGATTGACCGCATCGACATTATCAAAGGCCCTTCCGCCGCCATGTATGGGCAGACCACGCCGGCAGGCATCGTTAATTTCATCACCAAGCGCCCCAAGGCGAAGCGCGAAATCAAAGTCATGGCGGCGGCGGGCAGCAACGACTTCTACCGCGGGGAAATCTCCATCAACACCCCGCTCGATTCGAAATATCGCGTGCTCAACCTGCTGGCTCTCGGCGCGTATCAAACCAGAAACTTCCCCAGCGCCAACCCCTATGGATACCAGAAACGCAAGACCTTGTTCGATTCGCTCGTCTGGAAAATCGGCGACATGACGCAACTCACGACCACCGTCTCCTACACCCTGACCAGCGGAAACGACCCGATGAACGCCACCATGTTCCTGCCCACCGTGACCACCGGCACGGACATACGCATGGGCAGCGTCGCCACGCTCAACAAGGAAGCCTCGCTCTTCAGCCAGCGCGGCAACGGCGCCCCGAAAGCCCGCGAAATGACCCAAGTCACCACGATGCTCGAACACCGTTTCAACCAAGTGTTTTCGGCCCGCATCGCCGGTTATTTTTATTACCGCTCCGCGCGCCAGCTCACCAACACCGTCGGCCTCAATTACCAAGTCGATTCGCAAGGCCGCCCCTGGATAAACCGAGGCAGCTCCAGCGGCGCGTCCAACAACGGCGTCAAAAACCCGACCATCGGCGTCGGCGGCGAATACACCAGCCGCCTCACCGAGCAAGGCGGCGCGCTCCAAAGCGACCTCACCGCGCGCTACAAATTATTCGGCGGCAGAGTCAACGCCACCTCGCTAATCATGATAGATTTCAACGACAACCGCCGCCGCCGCCTGCAACTGCAGATGAGCCAAAACCGCTTCGCCCAAATCGAACAGGAAACAAACGGCCTCTACACCGGCAACACCGTCTACCTCGACGACCCCGACTACCAATATTTCACGCCCTCGACATCGGACTACACCAGCATCAACCGCAACGACGACACCGACTACAACGACCTCGGCTTCTTCCTGCGCCAGCAATTATATTTCTTCAACGACCACCTCCGCTTCTACGCAGGCATCCGCTTCGACAACCTCCATTTCAACCAAACCTACGGCAGCCAGTTCACCCAAGCCGGCGACGGCAACACCACCTACGCCACCTACAGCTCAAACCAAAACAGCAACGGCTTTTTCGGCAACAAAACGACCTACACCCAGATATTCAACGCGCACGCCAACTCCCCCTGCGTCGGCGTGAATTACCAATACACCCGCAACGTCGCGCTCTACGCCAACTACAGCGAATCCTTCACCCCCAACGCCCAAAACTCGCAAATGGGCACCAAAGTCCTCCCCAACGAAACAGGCCGCGGCTGGGATTACGGCGTGAAACTTAATCTAATCGACCAAACCCTCTTCTGCACCTTCGGCGGCTATTACATAGTCCGCAACGGCGTCAAAGTAGTCGGCAACGCCACCGTAGGCGCCGCCGGCGACCTCACCGACTACCAGACCGGCGGCAACCAGATAGCCAAAGGCGTGGAAATGGATTTCAACTGGACCATCGGCCACGGCCTCACCCTCCTCGGCAATTACGGCTACGTTCACACCGAAGTCGTCAAAAACCCCAACGACACCTCCACCGGCAACCACTTTGTCGGACGCCCCTCGATGGGCATCCCCGCCGAAACCGGAATGCTCGCCCTCAAATACCGCTTCCCCGCCCCGCTCAACGGCGTCTCCGCCACCGCGCGCGTGACCTACACAGGCCGCGCCTACCCGTATTCCATCTCCAACGCCGGCAACGTCACCGACATCACACGCTCATGGAGCGTCCCCTCCGTGGCGCTCCTGGACCTGGGCTTGGGCTACCAGTTCAGATACGCCAGACTCGGCCACAACATCCGCGCATCCGTCAGGAACATCGGGAACAAAATCTACATCGACAAAAACGGAAACTACCAAGGCGCCGGACGCATCCTCCTCTTCACCTACACGGTCACCTACTAAAACCGCCCGCCAATCTCAAAAACCAACCACGCCTCTTCTCTAGCCTAACATCCTATGAAACACGCCCACGCCCTCCCGCTTCTGGCCCTCTTCCTCGCCGCCACCCTCGCCCCCCTCGCCCGCGCCCAAGTCTACACCGGCAAAACCAACCCCATCGCCGCCGGCACGAACGTCACCGGCGGCCAGATACTCGACCTGAACACCGCCGTGCAAGTCAGCGGCACCGCGACAGCCTTCGTCGTTGGACAACCCGACGGCACCACGCCCGCCCCAGGCACCGGCGACAGCAAACCAACCCTCACCCTCGTTGTCGGCACGCCCGCCTCCGGCATCGCCATCAACGCCACCGTCAACGCCAACGGCCTGATCAACACCTCCGGCGCCGCAGGCGGCGCGGCAGGCACCGCCGGCACCGACCTCGTGCTCGACAAAACAGTAATCAACACCGGCGGCCAGGTTAACCTCGCGCGCAACAACCTCGCCACCAACACCACCATCAACGCCGGCGGCATCCTCCAACTCAACGCCATCTCCGCCACCGCCGACACCACCACCATCAACAACGGCGGCCTCCTCCAAGTCGGCTACGCCACCGGCGCCGGCGGCATCGCGAAAAACACCAACGTCAACGGCGGCGTCCTCGCCGCCATGATGTATGGCTCCTCCTCCGGCAACAACGGACGCGGCTTCATCGACGGCGCCACCATCAACAACGGCGGCCAAATCTGGCTCGGCGCGCAAAAAACTCCCACCGCCGCGACCTACGCCCGCAACATCACCATCAACAACGGCGACTTCCTCATCTGGAACAACGTCGCCGGCGCCACCGACATCAGCAACATCACCGTCAACGCCCAAGGCAACATCCGCATCTTTGGCGAATCCGAGCAATTTTCCATCCCCGACGTCGCCCCCACCGTCCCCATGCTCGCCGGCGCCACCATCACCAACCTCGCCATGAACGGCGGCAACATCATCCTCACCCCGCCCGCCACCACCGCCGCGATAGGCGGCCAGCCCCTGCCCCCCGCGCTCAACACCACCCTCCTCGGCAGCTCCACCCTCAACAACTCCGGCATCCAAACCTTCACCTACGCCGCCGCCAAAACCCTCAACATCGCCGGCTCCTACACCGGCACCGGCAACTTCTACCTCGGCTCCGACCTCGCGAACAACACCGGCGACAAAATCATCCTCACCGCCACCGGCGCCCCGCTCGCCGCGCTCACCGGACGCATCAACATCATCGCCACCTCCACCAGCGTGCCCACCACCGCCACTCGTTACCACTACCTCGAAATGGACACCGCAGCCACCAACCTCCAACTCACCGGCACCGTTTGGTATGAAGGCGCCAGCGGCCCCACCTCCATCGCGATGGCGACAAACGTCGACGGCAACACCCTCAGCCTCGGCCTCGACCTCGCGCCCCCGCCCACCCCCTGGTATGAAAACGCCGCCCAAAACGCCTACGCCGCCGCCCTCGCCGACTGGACCACGCAACTCCAAACCCTCCAAACCCGCATGGGCGAACTCCGCATGGGCGCCACCTACGGCGCGTGGATAAACATGAACGCCGCCAAATACACCGTCAACGCCGTCGAAGGCTACACCGCCAACATCCAATCCTACGGCTGGCAAGGCGGCATCGACCAAAAATTCGCCCCCGCCAGCGCCACCATCTACGCCGGCCTCATGGGCAGTTGGACCACCGCCACCCAAAACCTCAACGCCCACGGCACCGGAAAAATGCAAAACTGGAGCGCAGGTCTCTATTTAACGACCCTCTGGAACAACGGCTGGTATCTCGACCTCACCGGCAAATACCAAAACCAGCGCCAGCAAACCACGCTCGTCACCCCCCTGGGCACCGACGACTATTTCTACAACCAGCCCGGCACCGTCCTCTCGCTCGAACTCGGAAAAACCTTCCGCTCAAAAAACTTCGCCATCCAGCCCCAAGCGCAAGTCGCCTGGTTCAACTTCCGCCCCGTCGACTACGGCCCCGGCCTGACCCCCGACACCACCACCGCCTTCCCCATCACCGGAAACGCCCACTACAACATGAGCGCCTCGAACCCCATCCTCTCCCGCCTCGGCATCATGCTCACCAAAAACGCCGACATGAAACAGGACAACTTTGCGCTCCCCTACGCCCGTGTGTCGGTGATCAACATGAGCCACACGAAAAACAGTATAACCGTCACGCCCCTAGTTGACACCGCCCCCGCGAAACCCGTCCCCCACACATGGACTGGCGACACCGACGGCTTCAGCCTCGAAGGCGCGCTCGGTGTGAACGCGAAATTCAACGCCACCGTCTCCCTCTACGCCGAACTCTCCGCCCGCTGGGGCGGCAAAGTCGAAACCCCCCTAGCCGGCAACCTAGGTCTGCGCTTCAATTACTAATCAGCGCGGTAGCGCCCAACTCCGAACTCTGAACTCTGAACTCATTTCCTCCCATGCAAACTCGCCACATCCTCTGCACCGCTGCTTTTCTTTCAGCCTTAATCCCATTTCTCGCGCTTCCCGCCAGCGCCGATGAATACATCGTTGCCCCCGGCGGCGCGCTTCCCGCCACAGTCACCGCCGGAGGCACCATCACCCTTCAAGGCGACTCCGCGCTCCTCACCGCCGCCTACGCCCCCATCAACGGCAACAACCTCACCTTCCGCTCCGACACCCCCGGCGTCTGGCGCACCATCGCCGCCGCCAGCACCGCCAACTTCACCATGTTCACACTGGCGGCGGGCGCCAATGTAACCTTCGACAACATCATCCTCCGCGCCCGCAGCACCGCCAACAATGTTGACGGCGCCACCATCACCCTCACCGCCGGCGGCCTCACCACCATCAACGGCGACTTCATCATCGACAGCTCCACCATGACTTTGCGTGCCTCCACGGGCGGCGGCGCGGGCATCAACGGCGTCGGCTCCTTCGCCCTCACCGGCGCGGTCACCTTCAGCAACAATTACGTCGCCGGCTGGGGTTCCGCCATCCTCGCAAAAGCCAGCTACTCCATCGCCGGCAGCAGCACATTCAAGAACAACAGCGCCGCGACCGCCATCGCCAGCACCAACGGCGGCGGCGGCGCCATCTACATGCAAGCCGGCGTCACCGGCACCTTCGACGCCACCAACGGCGACATCACCTTCCTCGGCAACACCGTCAACAACGGCGCCGACCGCAACGCCATCACCATCGCGGCCAACGCCACCTCCGGCCTCGTCTTCAACACCGGCGACGGCGCCTCCGCGCATACCATCTATTTCTACGACCCCATCGCCTCCACCATCAGCCAGCAAAGCACCGCCATCAACGTCACCGAAAACGGCAACGGCACGCTCGTCTTCGACACCTATGCCTCCGCCTTTTCGGCACTCACCAACGTGAACAGCGGCACCTTCAAGCTCACCAACAGCACCACCTACGGCGCCAACACCACCGCCGGCTCCTTCGCCCTCGCCAGCCCCGCCACCCTCTCCGGCAACGGCACCATCCTCACTAATTCCGCCACCCTCGCCGCCAACTCCACCCTTGAAGTCCTCGGCAACGGCGCGCTCACCCTCAACGCCACCACCTATACCTACGACACCACCACCGGCATCAACCTCCGCGGCTGGGGCGCCCTCAACGCCGGCCCCGCCATCACCGCCGCCAGCATCACCATCGGCACCCTCACCCCCGACAACCCCGACACCACCACCGCCCCCGCCACCCGCACCGCGCAAACCCTCACCATCAGCCCCACCACCGCGCTCACCATCGCCGACGGCGGCACCCTCAACTTCAACCTCTTCACCGGCAACACCAGCGACCTCCTCATCTCCGCCAGCATCGCCCTCGCCGGCAACGCCTACGTCAACATCATCGGCGCCGGCTCCGGCTCCTACAAAATAATCTCCTCTACCGACACCGACCTCTCCCTGCTCACCCCCAACCTCTCCACCCTCATCAACGGCCTCGCCCCCGCCGGACGCTACGGAGCCGTCCTCTCCGCCAGCACCACCCTCACCGACTACGAACTCTGGGTCGCCTTCGCCTCCGGCAACATTGCCACCACCTGGGCAGGCGCGCCCGCCGCGCTCTGGTCCAACTCCCCCAGCGCCGACGCCAACTGGACCGCCCCCGCCGACACCCACTTCATCAACGGCGACCGCGTCACCTTCGACGACACCGCCGCCGTCAAAACCGTCACCATCAACACCGACGGCGTCATCGTCGCCGACATGCTCGTGAACAACAGCACCGGCAACGACTACACCATCGCCGGCGCCGGCGGCATCACCGCCAGCGCCACCAACTCCACCGGCCTCGCCGCCCCCACCGCCAAACTCGTCAAAACCGGCGCCGGCGCCCTCAACTTCACCAACACCGCCCCGAACAATTTCGCCGGCGGCATCGAACTCTCCGGCGGCACCCTCGGCTTCACCGCCGCCAACCAACTCGGTGACGGCGGCAACGGCATCGCCTTCACCGGCAACTCCACCCTCCACACCAACACCAACAACCTCACCCTCGCCAACAACCTCTCCATCGCCAGCGGCATCACCGCCACCCTCGACACCGGCGCAAACACCCTCACCCACACCGGCCTCCTCACCGCTGCCGACGCCACCGCCACCCTCGCCAAAACCGGCACCGGCACCCTCAACCTCACCGCCAACAACGCCTCCTACGCCGGTGCCACCGCCATCCAGCAAGGCACCCTCAACATCAACGCTGGCGCGCAACTCGGCGGCGCCGTCACCCTCGCCTCCAACGCCACCCTCGCCGGCTCCGGCGCCCTCACCGGCAGCGTCTCCGCCGCCCCCAACTCCATCATCCGCATCGGCGACACCGCCGCCGCCCCCTCCCTCCTCACCATCGCCAACCTCGACCTCAACGCCGCCATCCTCCAATTCAACATCTTCGCCGCCAACGCCAGCGACCAGCTCAACGTCACCAACCTCACCCTCTCCGCCCCCGCCGCCACCAACACCATCGACATCAACTCCGGCTTCTCCGGCACCTACAACCTCGGCACCATCGCCGCCCTCGCCGCCGCCACCGTCACCATCGACGGCAACACGCAAGCCCCCGACTCCCGCAGCACCGCCACCCTCACCGGCAGCAACACCAGCCTCATCCTCACCGTCGGCGCCGACATGTCCCGCATCATGTATTGGACCGGCGCGAACGGCGCCGCTTGGAGCGGCAGCAACTGGACAGACACCACCACCAAAGACCTCTTCGCCAACGGCGACACCGTCATCTTCGACAGCACCGCCGACGCCGCGAATCCCGCCAACCGCTCCATCACCCTCGCCGCCCCCGTCACCGTCTCCGACATGCGCGTAGCCGGTGCCGCCGACTACACCATCGCCGGCGCAGGTGGCATCACCGCCGACCCCGCCAGCGTCAACCCAGGCGCCATCACCGGCGCGACCGGCAAACTCATAAAAACCGGCGCCGGCTCTCTCGCCTTCACCAACGCCGCCCCCAACACCTTCACCGGCGGCATCGAAATCTCCGGCGGCACCCTCAGCTTCACCGCCGCCAACCAACTCGGCGACGGCGGCCACGGCATCGCCTTCACTGGCAACTCCACCCTCCGCGACAACGCCACCGCCCCCATCACCCTCGCCAACAACCTCGCCATCTCCGCCCTCGTCACCGCCACCCTCGACACCGGTGCGAACACCCTCACCGCCACCAGCCTCATCACCTCCGCCGCCCCCACTTCCGTTCTCGCCAAAACCGGCGCCGGCACCCTCAACCTCACCGCCGACAACAGCTCCTTTGGAGGGACGACCTCCGTGTCGTCCGGCGCCCTCAACCTCGTCACCGGCGCCAAACTCGGCGGCCCCGTCACCCTCACCGGCAGCACCACCACCCTCACCGGCGCAGGCGCGCTCACCGGCAGCGTCACCGCCGCCCCCGACACCATCATCCGCGTCGGCGGCAACCCCGCCGCCTCCGGCACCCTCACCATCGCCGCCCTCACCCTCAACGCCGCCACCCTCACCTTCAACATCTTTGCCGACAACACCAACGACCAACTCATCGCCAACACCATCACCCTCGCCGCCCCCTCCAACATCAACATCACCGGTGCCGGCTCCGGCTCCTACAAACTCATCACCTCCGCCGCCACCGATCTCTCCACGCTCCTCCCCAACCTCTCCACCCTCGTCAACGGCGCCCCTCCCGCCGGACGCTACGGAGCCATCCTCTCCGCCACGACCGCGCCCACTGACTACGAACTCTGGGTCGCCTTCGCCACCACCAACATCGCCCTCACATGGACAGGCGCCCAAACCACCCTCTGGGCCAACTCCGCCGCCACCGACGCCAACTGGCTCAACTCCACCGCCATTGACACCCACTTCATCAACGGCGACCGCGTCACCTTCGACGACACCCCCGCCACCGCCGCGCGCGACATCACCATCGACCCCGCCGGCGTCATCGTCGCCGACATGCTCGTGAACAACAGTGCCGGCAACGACTACACCATCGCCGGCACCGGCGGCATCACCGCCAGCGCCACCAACTCCACCGGCCTCGCCGCCCCCGCCCCCACCGCCAAGCTCGTGAAAACCGGCGCCGGCTCCCTCAACTTCACCAACACCGCCCCCAACAATTTCACCGGCGGCATCGAACTCTCCGGCGGCACCATCAGCTTCACCAACGCCGCCCAACTCGGCGACGGCGGCCACGGCATCGCCTTCACCGGCAACTCCACCCTCCTCTCTGGAGGGACGACCTCCGTGTCGTCCGTCACCCTCGCCAACAACCTCACCATCGCCGCCGGCGTCGCCGCCACAATCGACACCGGCGCCAACACCCTCACCGCCACCGGCGCCATCTCCTCCGCCAACGCCACCGCCACCCTCAACAAAACCGGCGCCGGCCTCCTCACCCTCACCGGCAACAACACCGCCTTCACCGGCGCCACCAACATCCAGCAAGGCGCCCTCGACCTCGCCCCTGGCGCGACACTCGGCGCCGGCCCCGTCAACCTCTCCGCCAGCGCCACCCTAGCCGCCGCCGGCACCCTCGGCGCCGTCACCGCCGGCCCCAACAGCGTCCTCCAAATCGGCTCCCTCACCGCCACCACCGCGCAAACCCTAAACCTCGCCAGCCTAGCCCTCACCACCGGCAACACCATCAACTTCGACCTCTTCGCCGGCACCAACGACCAACTCAACGTCACCGCCCCCATCACCGGCGCGACCGCCTCCGACATCATCAACGTCACCTCCGGCTTCACCGGCACCTACAACCTCGGCAACGCCGCCGCCCTCGCCGTCGCAACCGTCACCATCGACGGCCAAACCCTCGCCGCCAACTCCCGCTCCGCCGCCACCCTCACCGCCAACGGCGCCAGCCTCCTCCTCACCCTCGGCGCCGACATGTCCCGCATCATGTATTGGACCGGCAACACCGGCACCCTCTGGAACATCGCCGACACCGACTGGACCGACAAAGCCACCAAAAACACCTTCGCCGCCGGCGACACCGTCATCTTCGACAGCACCGCCGACGCCGCAAATCCCGCCAACCGCGCCATCGCCATCCAAGGCGCCGGCGTCACCGTCTCCGACATGCTCGTTCGAGGCGACGCCAACTACACCTTCACCGGCGCCGGCATCACCGCCGACACCGCCAGCGTGATGACCGGCACCATCACCGCCGCCACCGGCAAACTCATCAAAACCGACACCAACACCCTCACCTTCGCCAACGCCGCCAACACCTTCAAAGGCGGCATCGACCTCGGCGGCGGCATCATCGCCTTCAGCGACGGCGCCCAGATCACCACCTCTGCCAGCACCGGCATCACCTTCACCGACAGCGCCACCCTCCGCCCCAACGCCGCCACCACCCTCGCCACCAATATCCGCATCGCCACCGGCGTCACCGGCGTCATCGACACTGGCACCGCCGCCCTCACCTACACCGGCACTCTCTCCGCCCTTGCCACTGCCGCCTCCTCCTCCGCTCTGACCGCTCTCGCCGCCGCTGCCGACTCCACCGCCACCCTCGCCAAAACTGGCACCGGCACCCTCACGCTCACCACCGCCAACAACTCCGCCTACACCGGCCAAATCGCCGTCACCGCCGGCGCGCTCCTCCTCTCCGACGCCGCCCTCGGCGGCACCGTCAACACCGGCACCGCCGCGACCTTCGGCGGCACCGGCACTGCCGCCACCGTAAACGCCCTCGCAAGCTCCACACTGCAACTCACCGGCGGCCTCCTCGCCATCGCCGCCCTCAACCTCAACGACGCCTCTACCCTCATCGGCACCGGCACCCTCGCCGGCTCCACCGCCCTCCTCGGCAACGCCACCGCGAACATCGCCACCGGACAAAACCTCACCCTCACCGCCGCCACCACCGGCGCCGGCAACCTCACCAAAACCGGCGCTGGCGCCCTCACCTATTCCGGCGCCCCCTCGCTCGCCTTCACCGGCTCCACCATCATCACCAGCGGCACCGTCCTCCTCCGCAACATCGCCACCCCATCCGCCATCGCCAGCGCCTTCGCCATCAACGGCGGCTGGCTCGACCTCTCCGACTCCGCCTACGACTCCACCGGCGCGACCGCAAATAACTGGTCTTCGCTCCACCTCGCTCAAGGCACAACCGCCGGCGGCGGTGTCATCGGCTCCAACGACAAACTCACCCTCACCGGCGGCAACATCGGCTTCGCCATCGGCGACCCCACCAACGCCGCCAAGCAAGGCATCTTCGTCGTCATCGACGCCGGCACCAACACCGTCAACCTCACCGGCGCCAACAACTACGCCGGCTGGACGCGCCTCGACAGCGGCATCCTTAACATCACCGCCGCCACCCAAATCGGTAACGCAACCAACACCCAGCCTCTCATCCTCAACGGCGGCACCCTCCAGCTCAGCGGGACCGTAGCCGCTCCCCAACGCAACATCCAGCTAAACGCCGACGGCGCCATCAACTCCACCGCCAACTCAGTCTGGAACGCCATCACCGACACCACTGCCGCGCCCCACACCCTCACCACCACCGGCCCTGGCTCCTTCAATCTCCTCGGTGCCAACGCCGCCACCGCCCTCAACGTGAACTCAGGCCCCTTCATCGCCCAAAGCACCGCCGGCGCCGGCAAAGGCACCGTCACCATCGCCAACGGCGCGACCTTCGCCTTCGCCAGCGCCACCGGCACCGTTCCCAACCACTTTACCGGTGCCGGCATCCTCAGCATCCTCAACGCCTCCAACATCACCCTCACCGGCTCGAACGACATTGCCAACATTCTCGTCAGCAGCGCCGCCACCCTCACCGCTGCCACCGCCAACGCCATCGCTCCCACTGCCGCCGTCACCATCAACAACGCCGGCACCCTCAACCTCGCCACCGCCGCCACCACGCTCGGCGCCGTCACCCTCTCCAACGGCGGCGCCCTCGCCTTCGCCCCTCCCGCCGCCGGCGGCGCCTTCAAGCAAGCCACCGTCCTCTCCCTCTCCAGCACCGGCGCCGGCAACACCCTCTCCTTCAACACCAACATCGCCGCGCAAACCGGCGACCACCTCACCGTCACCCGCCCCATCAACGGCGGCGCCTACACCCTCGCCATCAACAACACCGGCGGCACTCCCTCCACGCCCGCCGCAACCCTCAACATCCTCACCGCCACCATCAACACCGGCACCTTCACCCTCGCCAACGACAAAGTCGACGCCGGCGTCTATTCCTTCACCCTCCAAAACGCCGCCTCCAACGGCCAGTTCAACCTCAACCTCGTCAACGCCCCAGGACAACTCAGCAACACCGCCCAAATCATCAACAACATGTCCGGCGTGCAATCGCTCGACTGGTTCTCCGAACTCACCGGCATCCAAACCCGCATGGGCCAGCTCCGCCAGAACACCGACGGCCCCCGCAACCGCGCCACCGCCACATGGCTCCGCGGCTACGGCCAGCAATACCGCATGAACGCCAACCCCACCGGCACCCCCTTCACCTCGAACATCTTTGGCGCCGAAGCCGGCCTCGACCGCAAACTCGAAGAAAACAACGGCAACCTCTACCTCGGCCTCTTCGTCGGCTACGGCCAGTCCCTGCGCGACTTCACCTTCGCAGGCTCCGGACGCAGCGACAACGCCTACGCCGGCGCCTACGCCACCCTCGCCACGACCCGTGGCTGGTATGGCAGCATCATCCTCAAAGGCGACCAATTCAAAAACCGCATCGACGGCATCGACACCGCGAACAACTCCGTCACCGCCCGCTACACCGCCTACGGCGCCGGCCTCTCGCTCGAAGGCGGCAAGTCCATCACCCTCACCCCCCGCTGGTATCTCGAACCCCAACTCCAAGGCGAATTTGCCACCATCAGCGGCGCGAACTACACCACCAACAACGCCTTTGACATCCGCCTCAACCGCCTCAACACCACGCAAGCCCGCGCCGGCCTCCAACTCGGTTACAACCTCGCGCACCATCACGGCGACACCCTCCAAGCCTACGCCAAACTCCAAGGCGGCTATCAATGGACAGTCGGCGGCAACCTCTACATCGAGGACACCCGCTTCTCCCCGAAAATCGAAGGCCGCGTCTTCACCGCCGGCCTAGGCATCTCGACGACCTTCGCCCGCCTCACCCAACTCTATTTCGAATACCTAGCCACCACCGCCCGCGACTACACCAGCCCCTGGAGCTTCACCATCGGCGTCCGCCACAGTTGGTAGGGTCGTCGCTTGCGACGCCCGCTCCCGTCCCTTACGTCCTTTGCGTCCTTTGCGTCCCTTTCGTCCCTTATGTCCCTTCACCATTTCACCATGAAACCCACCCGCACCATCCTCCCGCTTCTCGCGCTGACTCTCCTTTCAGCCCTTCAGCCTTTCAGTCCTTCAGCCCTTTCGGCGGACGCGCCTCCGGCGCGTCCGCCGATCCTCGGCATCTCTCACGCCGCCCTCTTCTACACCGACCTCGACGCCACCCGCGCCTTCTTCAAAGACTACCTCGGCTACGACGAGCCCTACACCGCCAAAAACAAAGACGGCACCCTCAAACTCACCTGGATAAAAATCAACGACCTCCAGCAAATCGAACTCTTCCCCCTCAAAACCCCCGATGCCGACCGCCTCTACCAAGTCGCCCTCATCACCAACAACTGCGAAGCCATGCGCCAATACCTCCGCTCCAAAGGCTGGAAAACCACCGACAAACCCGTAGGCACCGGCCAAATCGGAAACCACAACCTCACCGTCCTAGACCCCGACGGACGCCAAATCGAATTTGTCGAATACACCGGCACCGGCTGGACCCTCAAAGACAAAGGCCAGCACCTCCCCCCCACGCGCATCTCCCCCCGCATCCGCCACATTGGCATCAAAGTCACCGACCTCGCCGCCTCGCTCCACTTCTTCAAAGACATCCTCGGCTGTGAAGAAACCTGGCGCGGCAGCAAAGACGACAAACAACTAAGCTGGATAAACCTCCGCCTCCCCGACTGCGACGAATACCTCGAACTCATGCTCTACGCCGGCCCCGAGCCCAAAACCGCGACCCTCCGCAGCATGAACCACATCTGCCTGGAAGTCCCCGACATCCAAGCCGCCTACGACACCCTCCAAAAACGCCCCCTCCCCGCCGCCTGCAAACTCCCCACCACAGCTCCGAAGACCGGCAGAAACAACAAACGCCAAATCAACGCCTACGACCCCGAAGGCACCCGCGTCGAAATCATGGAACCCGACACCATCGACGGCGCCCCCGTCCCATCCTCCACCGCCCCGCTCCCAATTCCCGACAAACTCAAAAACTAAAACCGCAACTATCACCCGATAAATCCGTCTTAATCTGCGCCAGCGTCGCTATTCTCTTTCACAACCAAAAACAATCAACCCACCTTTACCATGAACCGCCGCGACTTCCTCAAAACCACTACACTCGCCACGCTCGCCGCAGCCAGCTTCGGCAGCCTCTCACGCCTCCTCGCGCAAACGCCGACCGTCGCCGCCTCGCGCGCGCCCGCGACCGACCTCACCGTAGGCCTCAACGCCTATTCCTTCGCAAAAGAACTCGGCATCGGCGCGCGCGGCGGCTCCAAATCCAGCTCCGGCGGCAAAAAAAGCGGCGGCAAAAAAAGCGGCTCCGGCTCCACCACCGAAAAAACCGAAATCCTCGGCGGCGTCAAAGGCGCCGGCACCACCAGCACCGCCGCGGGCATGACCCTCTACGGCCTCATCGACTATTGCGCTGACCCGAAGCACCGCTTCGACGCCGTCGACCTCACCGGCTACTACTTCCCCAACTACAACCTCAACACCACCGCCGTCCCCCCCGACGACTTCATCAAAAAAATCAAACAATACGCCGCCGACCGCGAAATGCCCGTCAGCGGCACCGGCATCGGCAACACCCTCACCGGAGTCGATTTCGACAAGGAATACCGTGTCACCGGCATCCCCAAGCCCGACATGGGCGGCGACCCCAAAGCCCTCGCCAACGAAGTCGCCCGCATCAAAGCCTGGATAGAAGTCGCCGCCAAACTCGGCGCCCCCGTCCTGCGCATCTTCGCCGGCCTCGAACCCTCCACCCTCATCAAATGGCACGTCAAACCCGACGACCCGCAACGCGAAGCCAAAGCCGAGCAACTCGTCAAATGGCGCGCCGAAACCTTCAAACGCATGGTTGACGCCATCCACCAAGTCCTCCCCACCGCGCAACAAAACGGCGTCATCGTCGGCATCCAAAACCACGGCGAATTCCTCTGGAACGCCGACGTCTGCCTCGAACTCCTCAACGCCGTCAACGACCGCAAAAACTTCGGCCTCATCCTCGACACGGGTTATTTCACGACCCCCGACCCCTACATCGACATCGAACGCATGGTCCCCTACGCCGTGAATTTCCAAATCAAGGAATTCGCCCGCGTGACCCCCTCCCGCGACATCGACCCCGACACCTGCTTCCAGCCCATGGACCTCCATCGCCTGATGGGCATCATGCGCAAAACCGGTTACAAAGGCCTCCTCCCCATCGAAACCCTCTCCGCCGGCAAGTCCGTCCCCTACGACCCCTACAAAGAAGTCCCCCCCTTCCTCGCCAAAGTCCGCGCCGCCATCGCCGAAACCAAAGGCTGAAAGACTGAAAAGCTGAAAGGCTGAAAGAAAAAAACATCGAACCACCACCACTGTTCACTGCCGATTCAGCCCTTCAGCCTTTCAGTCCTTCAGCCCTTTCCCTCCCTGCCTCACAGCCTTTCCTTCTCACAATGGACTCTGATTCGCAGAAACGCCTCATGTCCCTAATGACCCGCCACCAGCGGCAAATCTTCGCCTACATCTACACCCTCGTCCCCCGCCGCCACGACGCCGAAGACCTCCTCCAAGAAACCAGCCTCGTCATCTGCGAAAAATTCACCGACTTCCGCGAAGGCACCGACTTCGTCGCATGGGCCTGCCAAATCGCCTATTGGCGCGTCCGCTATTCCCGCCAGAAATACGCCCGCTCCAAAGTCATCTTCAACGAAGAAATCTTCGACGCCATCGCGAGCACTGCCATCACGATGACCAACGAAATCGACGACCGCCACGAAGCCCTGGCCGGCTGCCTGCAAAAACTCCCCGCCCGCGACCGCGACTTCATCCTCACCCGCTACGAACCCGGCTCCAACGTCGAAGAAGCCGCGCGCCAATCCGGACGCTCCAAAGTCGCCGCCTACAAAGCCCTCACCCGCATCCGCAAAGCCCTCTACGATTGCGTCACCAACCAACTCGCCCTGCAAAAAACCACCTAGTGTCCAGTCATGCTCAAAATTTCACAAACATCGCACACCAAACCCGAACCCCAAAGGGATCCCATCCTTCAGCCTAGGGTTGCTAAATCCGAACCCCAAAGGGGTTCCATCCTACAGCCCAGGGTTGCCCGAGTCTGCGAGGGCTACCCTGGGTTTGCTTATGATAGAAAACACAACCCTGAAGGGGTTGCATAACACCCATCTCTCCCATCCCGCCATGTCCGTCCCACTCACAGATTCCGAAATCCTGGAGCTAAACGACCTCTGCGGCGCCCTCGCCGACGACACCCTCGCCGACCCCCAACGCGCCCGCCTAGCCGACCTCCTCGCCGCCAGCGAGGATGCCCGCCGCTACTATGTGCGCGCCATGTCCCAATCCGCGAGCCTCCACACCTACGCCGCCGAAACTCACGCCGACCCCATCGCCGCGCCCTCTGAAATCTCAAATCTGAAATCTCAAATCCTCCGCCTCTTCCACTGGCGCGGCTTCGCCTATGCCGCCGCGGGGGCCTTCGCCGCCATCGCCCTCATCGCCACCGCCTTCGTCACATTCCGCCCTGCCGCCGCGCCCGCAGCTCCCGACGCCGTCACTGCCACTGTCGCCCAAATCACCGGTGCCCGTGACTGCGAATGGGCCACCGACACCGCTTCATCAATCCGCAATCCGCAATCCGCAATCCGCAATCTCCCCGCCCCCGGCGCGCGCATCCCCCAAGGCCAGAAACTCCGCCTCACCAAAGGCGCCGCCGAAATCACCTTCGACTCCGGCGCCCGCGTCACCCTCGAAGCCCCCGCCTCGCTCGACATCAATTCCGCATGGGGCGCCACTCTCCGCTCCGGCCTCCTCAAAGCCAGCGTCCCCAAGGAAGCCATCGGCTTCCGCATCGCCAACAGAACCGTCAACATCGTCGACCTCGGCACCGAGTTCGCCATGAACGCCGCCCCCGACGGCACCGCCGACATCCGTGTTCTCAAAGGCGAAGTCGAAGCCTCCCCTCGCGGCCCCGACCAAAACACCCTTCTCATCCGCGAAAACGAAACCCTCCGCTTCGCCGCCACCAGCATCACCCCCATCGACGCCGCCGACCCCGCCTACGCCAGCCTCTCACCCGCCCTCGCCCTCGACCCCTTCCGCCCCGCCGCGCAACACTACCGCATCAGCTTTTCCCCCGCCGACGAAAACGCGATAGTCCCCAACATCTCCGACCCCGCCCCCGACACCGACCTTTACGCCGAAGCCGCGCACGGACGCGCCCTGCGACTCGACGGCGCCCGCTATGCCCGCGCCACGCTGCCAAACCTCTCCAGCCACGACACGCACACCATAGCCTTCTGGATAAAAATCCCCCGCGACACCGTGCTCCCCGACAGCTACGCAATGGTCGCGTGGAACACCGCGCTCACCAAACTCAACTCCCGCCCCGTTCACATCAGTTGGAACCGCCTCCCCTCCGAAGGCGCGCTCGGCGCCATCCGCACCGATTTCGGCGGCGGCCACGCCATCGGCGCCACCAACCTCCGTGACGGACGCTGGCACCACATCGCGATCATCTTCACCCCCGGCGCCGAAAACGCCCCCGTTGAAGTCCGCCAATACGTCGATGCCCACCTCGAAAGCGGCTCCATCACCCCCGGCCAGTTTCGCGCCACAGGCCGCGCAGCCGACACCGGCGCCCCGCTCCTCGACACCCTCTGGCTCGGCTGCCGCCTCGGAGCCGGCGGCCCCCGCCAAGAACGCTTCCGCGGCGAAATCGCCGAAATCCACGTCATCGAACGCGCCCTCAACCCGCAAGAAATCGTAGCCCTCATGCAAACCGTCCCGTAGGGGCGTCGCTTGCGACGCCCTCTTTTCACTTCACTCTCTTCCACCATGAACCTCCGCATCCTCCACTTCGCCCTCATCGCCGCCATCGCCTTTACCCCTGCCACTTTCGCCCAATCCAAAAAATCCGGCGGCAAGAAAAAAACCGCCACCACCGAAACCAGCGGCGCCACCACCACCGCCCCCGCGAAAAAAACCGGCAAAAAAACCCGCGAAGACACCAGCAACCCCGCCTACGCCAATCTCCCCGGCATCTCCACCGCCGCCATCCCCGGCGACACCCCCGCCCCCTCTACCGCCGGCTTCATCCACCCCGGCATCCTCGTCAACGCCGCCCAACTCGACGAAATCCACCGCCGCGTCGCCGCCAACATCGAACCCCAGAAAACCGCCTTCGAGTCCATGCAAGCCAGCGACTACGCCGCGCAAAACTACACCCCGAAACCCTGTCCCGCCGTCGTCTGCGGCCCCATGTCCAACCCTGACATCGGCTGCAAAGACGAACAACGCGACTGCATCGCCGCCTACACCCAAGCCCTCATGTGGGCCGCCACGCGCGTCCCCCTCTACGCCGACAACGCCATCAAAATTATGAACGCATGGAGCGCCACGCTCAAAGGCGGCCACGCCGACGCCAACGCCCCCGTCCAATCCGCATGGTGCGCCGAAATGTGGCCCCGCGCCGCCGAAATCATCCGCTACACCTACAAAACCACCGACGGCAAACCCGCATGGCCCGACGCCGAAATCGCCCGCTTCCAAAACATGCTCCGCACGCAATACCTCCCCTACGTCATGCATGGTGACACGGAAAACGGAAACAAAGAACTCGCGATGGCCGACGCCCTCATCGCCATCGGCATCTTCAACGACGACCGCGCCATCTACGACCTAGGCGTGAAAATGTGGCGAGGCCGCGTCCCCGCCGCCATCTACCTGAAATCCGACGGCCCCAAACCCCTCGACCCGCCCGGCTGCACCGCCACATGGTCGAACAAAGGCCTCATGCCCGACCTCGTCGACGGCCTCCTCCAAGAAACCGCCCGCGACTCCGGCCACGCCGCTTTCATCTTCGCCGCCACCGTGAACGCCGCCGAAACCGCCCGCCAGCAAGGCCTCGACCTCTACGCCGAGCAAGGCGCGCGCATCATGGCCGCAATGGAATTTCAAACCAGCCACCTAAAACCCAACAACGTCCCCTTCCCGCCAAACCTCGATTTCAAGCGCCACCCCACATGGGAAATCGCCTTCAACCATTTCCACAACCGCCTCGGCAAGCCCCTCCCCAACACCGCCGCCTTCCTCCCGACCAACCGCCCCACCGACACCAACCACATGATGGCCTGGGAAACCCTCACCCACGCCGACATGGGCGACATCGGCCTCCCGCCCGTGAAGTAACACCCCCGCGCCCAATTGCGTTGGCTCGTTAAAAAACGCGTCAGCGACTGGCGACTGGGAGCGCCAGCATCCTGCTGGCATCTTTTTCCGCGCTGTCCTAATCGCCACGCCCATCCGCTATTTATCTTGTATTCCTCACCATGAACACCCGCCGCCTCACCACCTTCCTTCTCACGCTAGCGCTGATTTTCCTTTCAGCCCTTCACCCCTTCAGTCCTTCAGCCTTTTCCCAAAACAAATCCGGCGGCGGCAAAGCCAAAAAATCCGCCACCGCCAAAACCCCCGGCACCGAAAACCTCGAAAAAGGCACCCCCGCCAATTTCCACCGCCTCGCCCTCGGCGACAAAGCCCCCGATTTCTCCCTCCCCGGCACCGACGGCAAAACCTACACCCTCGCCGATTTTGCCGACTCCCCCATCCTCATGGTCGTCTTCCTCTCCAACCACTGCCCCTATTCGCACGCCGCCGAAGCGCGCCTCATCCCCTTCGCCGCCGAAATGAAATCCCGCGGCGTCGCCGTCGTCGCCATCAACCCCAACAACCCCGACGCCATCCGCCTCGACGAAATGGGCTACGGCAAATACAACGACTCCCTCCCTGACATGGTTCTCTACGCCAAGGAAGCCGGTTTCACCTTCCCCTACCTCTACGACGGCGACACGCAAACCACCGCCGCCGCCTACGGCTGCCTCGCCACCCCGCACGTCTTCATTTTCGACAAAGACCGCCTCCTCCGCTACGTTGGACGCTTCGACGACTCCCGCTTCATCGAAGCCGACACCGTCCACTCCCCCGACGCCCGCAACGCCGTCGAAGAACTCCTCGCCGGCAAATCCGTCACCACCCCCACCACCCGCGTCATGGGCTGCTCCACCAAATGGCTCTCCAAAACCGCCGACGTCGCGAAAGAAAACGAAGACTGGAACCACTCCCCCGTCACCCTCGAACCCATCAATGACGCCGCCGTCGCCACCCTCGTGAAAAACGGCACCGAACGCACCCGCCTCATCAACGTCTGGGCCACATGGTGCGCCCCCTGCGTGAAAGAATTTCCCGCCTTCGTGAAATACTCCCGCCAGTTCAGCAACCGCGATTTCGAGTTCATCTCCATCTCCGTCGACGACCTCAAAAACCAGCCCAAAGTCCTGAAATTCCTGCAAGACCGCCACGCCGGCATGTCGAGCCGCCTCACGCGCATCCTCAAAAAAGAAAACCGCGCCACGACCAACTACATCTACACCGGCGCGAACACCGACGCCCTCGCCAAGTCCCTCGACCCCGCATGGGACGGCCCCGTTCCCTACACCATCCTCGTCTCCCCCGACGGCAAAATCCTCTACCGCCAATCCGGCGAAATCGACATCCCCGCCCTCAGCCAAAAACTCTACGAAACCCTCGGCGCAGGCTACAACCCGCACAGCTCCACAGGCCGATAATTAAAAAAATCCCAAATCCCAAAATCCCAAATCCCAAATAAATTCCAAATCCCAAACTACAAAATTCCAAAACAAACCCATGCACTCGAACACCCACACACCACTCCGCCCTGCTAGAAGTAGCGCAGGCTTCCAGCCTGCTGACGCGACGCAGTCGCGCCCTTTGGAATTTGGAATTTTGTCGTTTGGGATTTATTTGGGATTTTGGATTTTGGGATTTGGGATTTCCCAAGCCGACTCCCACAATTCACCCGCAATCGCCACCTGCAATCCACACTCACACCATGTCTAAAACCATCCGCTTCGGCATCGTCGGCTTGGGCAACATCGGCAAAGTCCACTGCGCCAATTTCGCCTCCAACAAAATCTCCCGCAGCGTCCTCGCCGCCGTCACCGACATCGTCCCTCCCAAATTCGACCTCCCTGCGGGAACCAAGTATTTCCCCACTGCCGACGCCATGCTCGCCTCCGGCCTCATCGACGCCGTCATTGTCGCCACCCCGCACCCGCTCCACCGCGCCCTCGGCGAAAAAGTCCTCGACGCCGGCCTCCACCTCATGATGGAAAAACCCCTCACCGCCGCGAAACTCGACGGCGAAAAACTCCTCTCGCACCCGCGCAAGCCCGGCCAAATCTTCGCCATCATGATGAACCTGCGCACGCACCCCCACTACCGCGCCATCCGCGACCTCATCACCTCTGGCCGCCTCGGCAAACTCCAGCGCGTCTCATGGACAATCACCAACTGGTTCCGCCCCGAAGCCTACTACGGCCTCTCCAGCTGGCGCGCCACATGGAAAGGCGAAGGCGGTGGCGTGCTCATTAACCAAGCCCTCCACAACCTCGACGTCCTCCAATGGCTCTGCGGAATGCCCGCCCGCCTCCGCGCCCACTGCCAGTTCGGACGCGACCACAACATCGAAGTCGAAGACACCGTGACCGCCTATCTCGAATACCCCAACAACGCGACCGGCACCTTCATCACCGCCACCGGCGAAGCCCCCGGCGTCAACCGCCTCGAAATCGCCTGCACCCGCGGCCTCCTCGTCCTCGAAAACGAAAAACTCACCCTCACCGAAAACGCGCAAGACATCGCCGATTTCTCCCAAACCACCGACAACGCCTTCGGCGCCCCCGCCTCCCAAACCACCGACATCACCCCCGTTGCCCCCTATCCCGGCCACGCCGGAGTCCTCTGCAACTTCGCCGACGCCATCCTCGACGGCACCCCGCTCCTAGCCGACGCCGCCGAAGGCCTGAAATCCGTCGAACTCGCCAACGCGATGGTCTATTCCACATGGCAAAACGCCACCATCGCGCTCCCCCTCGATGCGACTGCCTACCAAGCCGCCCTCGACCAAGCCATCAGCGCAAGCGTTCCTCGCGAGCGCATCATCCGCGAGGCGAAAGTCGACATGTCGAAATCCTACTCGACGAAGACATAAAAATCCCAAATCCCAAATAAATTCCAAATCCCAAACTACAAAATTCCAAAACCAAGCCCATGCACACTAATACCAGCACCCAACTCGCACCGCGCCAGCGCCGTAGCGCAGGCTGCCAGCCTGCAAGGGAGGGGGAGCTTCCAGCTCCCTCGCGGGGAGCAAGATGCTCCCCCTCCTTTGTCGGCTGCCAGCCTGCCGACGCGACGCAGTCGCGCCCTTTGGAATTTGGAATTTTGTCGTTTGGAATTTTTTTGGGATTTGGGATTTTGGGATTTGGAATTTACACGCCCTCCCCCGCCACTCTATGACCACACCACAACAACCTACCGCTTGGTATAAACTGCTAAATCGCACCCACTGGGGCGTGTTCATCGTTGCCTCGCTCGCGTGGCTCTTCGACTGCCTCAACCAGCAACTCTTCAACCTCGCCCGCGACAGCGCCATGTCCGACCTCGTCGGTGCGCGCGCCACCGAACTCGGCCCCTACACCACCTCGTGCTTCCTCATTGGCTGGGCCATCGGCGGACTCATCTTCGGCGCCCTCGGCGACCGCTACGGACGCGCCCGCATCCTCACGCTCTCGGTGCTCCTCTACTCCTTCTTCACCGCCATCTGCGCGTTCTCATGGTCATACACCATCTTCTGCATCAGCATCGCGCTCACGGGCCTCGGCGTTGGCGGCATCTTCGGCCTCGCCGTCGCGCTTGTTGCCGACACCGTCCCCGAAGCCGCCCGCCCCTCCGCGACCGGCATCCTCCAATCAATCTCCTCATGGGGCAACATCGCCGCCGGCGCGATAGGCATGGGCATCGGCGTCCTTGCAATCGGCGCAATGCTGCCCTTCGGCCTGAAAGCGTGGCAAGCCATGTTCCTCGTCGGTGCGGTGCCCGCGCTCATCTGCGTATTCTTCCTCGCCCGCACCGAGGAACCCGAAAAATGGCTCCAAGCCAAAGCCGAAGGCGAAAAACGCGGCATCAAATTCGGCTCCTACGGCAGCCTCCTCGGACACAAAAAATGGCGCAAACACGCATGGCTCGGCTTGCTCCTCTGCGGCGCAGGTATCATCGGCCTGTGGGGCATCGGCAATTTCCACCCCACCATCGTCGGCGACATCGTCCGCAGATACTACGAAGCCCAAGGCCACAACGCCTCCGACATCGCCGCGAAACAAACCCTCTGGCGCGGCCTCGGCCTGCTCCTCCAAAACATCGGCGGCTTCATCGGCATGATAACTTTCGTGAAAATCACGCAAGTCAAAGGCCGCAAATTCGCCTTCGCGCTCGCGCTCCTCTGCTCATTCCTCTCGACGATACTCGTGTTCAAATTCATGCGCGGCATGACCGACATGTATTGGATGCTCCCGATAATGGGCTTCGGCCAGTATTCCGTCTTCGCCGTCTACGCGATTTATCTGCCGGAAATATTCCCCACGAGCCTGCGCAGCACCGGCACGAGCTTCTGCTACAATTTCGGACGCCTCGCCGCCGCGACAGCCCCCTTCACCATCGGCCAAATCACGACCTACCTGAAAACCAACACCGCCAATCCCGTCGAAGCCTTCCGCATCGGAGGCATGGCTGTGAGCGTCATACTACTCATTGGCATCATCGCGCTGCCCTTCCTGCCGGAGACCAAAGGCCAGCCCCTTCCCGAAGAATAATTTTCACCATGAAACACACACGCATCCGCATCCTCGCCCTCATCGCAACCTGCTGCGCCTTCGCCGTCGCGGCCATGGCCGCTGGCTCAACCACGCCCGCCAAAAAAGGCGGCAAGAAAAACAGCAAAACTGCCACCACGACATCCGCCGCGTCGAAAGCCCCCGTCCCGCTCTTCGACCCCGGCCCCTCACCCACGATGGGACGCAAAGCCCCCGACACCGCCACCATCCTCTTCGACGGCACAAACATGGACGCTTGGGCTTACCACGACCCAAACAACTGGCTCAAACCCGACGGCCCTGTCGACTGGCCCATCAAAGACGGCATCGTCACCAACATCGCCACCAAGGACACCGAGAACCACCGCTCCATCATCACCAAGGAACAATACGGCGATTTCAAATTCCACGCCGAAGTTGCCACGACGGAAACCCCGACCAACGCCGGCTTCTACCTGCACAGCCACTACGAGCTGAAACTCCTCGAAACCTACGGCAACCCGACACCGCCCTCCACCGGAAACTTCGGCAACTGCGACGCAGGCGGCACCCCGAAAGTCAACGTCTCGCGTCCGAAAGAAGAATGGCAGACCTACGATGTCGAATTTCACGCGCCGAAATTCGACGCCGACGGCAACAAAATCGCCAACGCCCGCGCCACCGTGGTCGTCAACGGCGTCAAACTCTACGACAACCAAGAACTAAGCAACCTGCGCCTCGCCGCCGCGAAAATCCCGGAAAACCCGCGCGCCCCGCTCCAAATCAAGGAGCACGGAAACATAGTCCACTACCGCAACCTATGGATCATCGACATGGAAAAACACCCCGACTACAAAACCATCATCGACGGCATGTCCATCGCCGACGCCATCGCGAAAGCCAAGGAGCAAGCATCACACGCCCAATAGAATAGTGCCGCGATATGAAATCTCATAGTATCATGACTCAAATTTTTGGCGCGCTGGCGGCTGTCGCGTTACTTTTTGCGCCTGCGGCTTTGCGGGCGGCACAGGGTAATTTCGAGGTGAAGGTGGCGTCGGATTATACGAAGAGCGGGACAAAATTCGTCGCACCCACGGCGCAGAAGCCGGCGCATTGCGTGTTCATTTCCGCTGGCGCGCAGCAATTGGGGGCGGCTGTCGCCGGCGAAAAACTTCCCGTGCAACAGGAAGTCGAACCGCAAGTGCTCAAGGCGCTCGCCGCACAGTTTTATTTGCCGGTGGATGCGCGGCACCCCAAGCCGGACTATGTGATTGTCTACAACTGGGGCATCATCAACCCCGACAACATGGACGCCGACGGCGATCCATCGGACATGGATTCCCCGCCGCCGACGCAGCTCAACCAGCAGCAAATGCTTTCAGTGGTGGCGACGAACAAACTCGATTTGGCCCCAAACGGCGTGGACCGCCATTTGTTTCTTCCGAGCCTGAGCGACGGGCGGTATTTCGTCCTTGTCGGCGCGTATGATTACGCGGCGCTGGCGGCGGGAAAGACGCACCAGCAAGCCATGTTATGGCGCACGCGCCTGAGCGCCTACAGTTCGGCGAATTACGACCTCGCCGCGGCGATTCCAATGATGCTGGATGCCGCATCGGGGGCGTTTGGCGCGGACGGCTATCCGAAATCGGTGGTCGGAAAACTACGCGAAGGCCGCGTCGATGTCGGCGAGGCGAAGGTCGTGGAATACATCACTGGCTCCGGCAGCACGATTTCATCAGGGACGGCTCCGACGGCAAAGCCGGCGGACGGAAACAAAGCCACGGGGAAATAACAACAGCGCAAGCCGGCAATGCAGACATTGAAAAGGACAAACATGCCAACATCAAACCGAACACCCTGCGAGTCTGCCTCATAACATCATGATTCGATGACCAAGCCTCCGTCCAGCACTTGCGGCCATTGAAAGGAGGGAGTGGTGATGGTCGGAGTTCTCCACGAAAACATTCGCTGCCCGTGAACAGGTAAAAGCGCGCCCTAGCCAAGACAACATTTCCCCATGCGCCCACAATCCAACAAAGTTTTGAGGATTTACTGCCACCCCCTCATCTTCATTACCAAAATTCGGCCCGTAGAGACGCAACACTATCTTCAACCTCTTGGAAAATCCGGCGTTAATTTCATCAAACTTGTTCCAATGGATTCGAATCAAATAAGTTTATATCACACTTCTCGATTTCATCCGTTGCCAGCACACACGTCAGACGCGAAAATCGCTGACGTGGGTGCTGGCGAAGGGGCGTGGCTGCGCCTCCCCCTCGACCCCTTCTGCCATCGCCGCGCTCGCTTTCTGCTGGCTTGCACGACATCCGCTCAAGCCTTTTTGCAGCCGCGTATTTTACCGCCAAAAGTTGGCGTAGATTTCCTTGTTCGTCGTTCAAGAAAATTGAACGAAGCAAAGCGCCGCAAAGGGTTCACTCCGCGCCTGCGGCACTGCAACTCGCCGAAGGCTCGTTACGGCCTGCGACTTCTGATTTTGCCACCCGTTGCTCGCAGCTCACAACATGCGTCAAAACCAGAAGATGCCCGTCCCTTCAGGACATCTTGCGCTACCTAGCCTAGCGCGTTGAAAAAATCCACGCAACCAGACGGTAACGACGCCGTGCTTGCCAAAAATACTGCCAAAAACCACGGCATTTTTTGTTGCCTCGAAGAATTCTTCCCAGAGAGTGCACCATCATGCCGGACTTAAATCCCATTCAATTCCGGCCCGCGCCTCCAGTTTTCGCTTTCGCAAAAACCGCGCCGCATGCATTCGTGCATGCGGCGCGGTTTTTTGTTTTTCGATTTTTTGGCGGCTTCGTTTTTTTGCCGGATTTTTGTCGGTTCGCGCTTGTGCTTGCTCGCGCTTGCTCGTTTGCCCGCCTACTCTTTTTCTTCTGTCGCGCCTTCGCCAATGGTGCTGCCGCCGGTCACGGTCACTTTTTCCATCACCGCGGCGATGATTTTGTCGGCGATTTCGGGTTTTTCACGGAGCGTCGCTTTCGCGGCGTCGCGGCCCTGGCCGATGAGTTCGCCTTGATACGCTATCCATGCGCCTTTTTTCTCCAGCACTTTGTGCTCCAGGCCGAGGTCGAGGATCGAGCCGGTGCGCGAGATGCCTTCATCATACATGATGTCGAATTCGCATTCGGTGAAGGGCGGGGCGACTTTGTTTTTCACGACTTTGATTTTCGTGCGGTTGCCAATGACTTTGCCTTCGGGCGTTTTGATTTGGTCTTTGCGGCGGATGTCGATGCGGATGGAGGAGAAGAATTTCAGGGCGCGTCCGCCGGAGGTTGTTTCGGGGTTGCCGAACATGACGCCGATTTTTTCGCGGATTTGGTTGGTGAAAACGCACACGCAGTTGGTTTTGCTGACGACGGCGGTGAGGCGGCGCATGGCCTGGCTCATGAGGCGGGCTTGCGCGCCGACGGTGGCGTCGCCCATCTGCCCGTCGAGTTCGGCGCGGGTGGTGAGCGCGGCGACGGAGTCGAGGATGATGATGTCGATGGAGTTTGAGCGGATGAGCGTCTCCATGATGTTGAGCGCGTCCTCGCCGGAGTCGGGTTGGGAGACGAGGAGGTCGTCGAGGTTGACGCCGACGACGCGGGCGTATTTGGGGTCGAGCGCGTGTTCGACATCGATGAAGGCGGCGAGGCCGCCGCGTTTTTGGGCCTCGGCGATGGCGCTGAGGCAGAAGGTGGTTTTGCCGGAGGATTCGGGGCCGTAGATTTCGATGATGCGTCCGCGCGGGAGGCCGCCGACGCCGAGGGCGAGGTCGATGGCGATGGAGCCGGTGGAGAGGGTTTCGACCTGCATTTTATGGGCGTCGCCGAGGCGCATGATGGAGCCTTCGCCGAATTGTTTGGTGATGGCGGAGACGGCGAGGTCGAGGTTTTTGCGCGCGGCGGCGTCGATTGTGGAGGCGGTTGGTTTAGAGGGGGTTGCGGCGGCTTTGGACATGGTGAATGTGTTGTTGAAAGCCAAACGGTGAGTGAGGGTTTACGTGGTGGCAAACGAAATAAAATAAGGGACAGACTAAAAATAGCTTGCCAATTCGCTTCTGATTCGTCCATTTTTTCGCCCGCATGAGAACGCCTCGCTTCAAAATCGCCTCCACCACCTCCTCCGCCGTCTACCACTGCATGTCCCGCACCGTGAACAGCGAGCGCTGTCTCGACGATACCGCCAAGGAAATCTTCCGCAAACAAATGTGGCAAATCGCCGATTACTGCGGCGTTAATATCCTCACTTATGCCATCATGTCCAACCACTTCCACGTCCTCGTCCGCGTGCCTTTGAAGACCGAGGTCGCCGACTCCGAACTGCTCCGCCGCTTCTCCGTGCTCTACCCAAAACCCACCAAATTCCAAGACGCGCGCATCGAGATAGTCCGCGAGCAACTCAAAAACGGCGGCACCGACGCCGACAAGTGGCGCAAACAACAACTCGCCCTCATGGGCGATGTCTCCCAATTCATGAAGCTGCTCAAACAGCGCTTCTCCATCTGGTTCAACCACACCCACAGCCGCCACGGCACTCTCTGGTCGGAGCGCTTCAAAAGCGTGCTTGTCGAGGGCAACGGTAACGTCCTGTCCACAATGGCCGCGTATATCGACCTCAATCCTGTGCGCGCCGGCCTCGTCGACGACCCGAAAGATTACCGCTTCTGCGGTTACGCCGAGGCCGTCGAGGGGAAAAAGGCCGCCCAAGCCGGCGTGGTCGCCATCGTTGACGACCCGAACAACCAAACCTGGCGCGGCGTCCACAACCTCTATCGCTTGCGCCTCTTCGGCGCCGGCGTGCTGGAACGCCCTGGCAAAGCCGCCATTACGCCCGCCGCGCTGGAAAAAGTCGTCGCGGAAAACGGCACGCTGCCGCTGGCCACCGTGTTGCGCTGCCGCGTGCGCTATTTCAACGATGGCGCCGTGCTCGGCTGCAAAGCCTTCGTCGCAAAACATCTCGCCACTTACCGCCGCCTGACCGGATGCCGTAGGCGAATCGCCGCGCGTCCATTGCCGAAAATCACGGATTGGGGCGATCTGGCCGTCATGCGCGGCCTGCGCAAAAATGCCCTCGGCTGATTCCGGCTTTCCACTCAGCCTATATTCCGCAGTTGATATGCGGCACTTCTCCCAAGTGCTCCAAGGGTCTATTTTGAACAGAACGACAAAATGAAAGGCATGCGGACGAAGGCATTTATCAATTCCGTCCTTTTTGTCCTTTTTTCCAAAAAACAGGTCTGCGAATGCGAAGGCAGTTATCAGACGGGTTCGTTGTTTATCGCGGGAGATATGCATAGCTGGGTTTTAAAATAATAGGTTCGCAGAAAGATAAAAAATAACCAGATAAAAATAACCTGTCACTTATTAAGATGATCCGTTTTGTTTACGTTTGTTAATGGGAAGATGCTTTACTTCTTGAACGCTGTCGCGAAATACACGGCGAGCAGGATGAACGCGAAACTGATGGCGTAATTCCAACGGAGTTTTTCGCCAAGCACCAGCCACGCAAAGACCACGAACACGCAGAGGGTGATGATTTCCTGCGTGATTTTCAGTTGGTAGCCGGTGAAGTTGCCACTCAGATAACCGGAGCGATTCGCCGGTATCATAAAACAGTATTCAAAAAACGCGATGGCCCACGAAATGAGGATGATCAGGATGAGCGGCTTTCCTTTCAAAAACTCAAATTTCAACTGCCCATACCAGGCTAATGTCATGAAGATGTTGGAACAGAGGAGCAGGGCGATGGTTTTCATTTTGCCGCGGCAGTCGTTTTCGAACGTTTTGGAATTTAGTGAATTTAAAGTTTAGAGGGTTTGGAGCGGAAATTTTAGAACCTCAGGTGCTTCACCGTCAGCCCTTTGTTGATGAGTTGCTTGAGCGAATCAATGCCAATGCGGATGTGCGACTCAACATAATCATGGTCAACTTGCGCGTCACTTTCGGCGGTTTTCACGCCTTCAGGCGTCATGGGTTGGTCACTCACCAACAGCAGCGCGCCAGTCGGGATGTCGTTGAAAAAACCGACGGTGAATATCGTCGCCGTCTCCATGTCCACACACATGACTCGGATTTTTTGGAGGTATTTTTTGAAGTCGTCGTCGTGCTCCCAGACGCGGCGGTTGGTCGTGTAAACGGTGCCCGTCCAGTAGTCGCGGGCGTGGTCGCGAATGGTCGTCGAGATGGCTTTTTGCAGCGCGAAGGCGGGCAGCGCGGGGACTTCGGGCGGGAAGTAGTCATTGCTCGTGCCTTCACCGCGGACGGCGGCAATGGGCAGGATGAGTTCGCCCACCTCGGCACGCCGTTTCACGCCGCCGCATTTGCCGAGGAAGAGCACGGCTTTGGGCGCGATGGCGCTGAGCAAATCCATGATGGTCGCCGCCGTCGCGCTGCCCATGCCAAAATTGATGATGGTGATGCGTCCGGCGGTGGCGCTGGGCATGTTTTTGTCGAGGCCGCGCACGGGGACGTTGTGCCATTTGGCGAATAGTTGCACGTAGCGCTGGAAGTTTGTCAGCAGGATGTAGTCGCCAAATTCGTTGAGCGGGACACCGGTGTAGCGGGGCAGCCAGTTTTCGACGATTTCGTGTCGTGTTTTCATGCGGAGAGGTGGTTGGTTGTGGTTGGTTGGGGCGCAGGTTACGCGCCGGCGCGCGGGAGGAAAAGCACGAAGAAGCGGGAAATATCCGCGCTGGATGGGATGTGATTGTGCTCGGTGGCGGAAAGTCCGCGAAGCCAGACACGCCATGTTCGGGCGCGCCATGTCGCGCTTGCACTTTTTTGCGCGCGCATTTTAAGTCACCTCATGTCCATGAACACTCCATCGCCACTTTCAACTTGGGCGCTCAACATCGCGCCTTCTCCGACGCTCGCAGTTGACGCCAAGGCCAAGGCCCTCGCCGCCGCGGGCGAGGATGTTTGCGGTTTCGCCGCCGGCGAGCCTGACTTCGACACGCCCGACCACATCAAGGAGGCGTGCATCGCCGCGCTCAGGTCCGGCAAAACCAAATACGCGCCCACGCCAGGCATCATGCCGCTGCGCGAGGCCATCGCCGAGGATTACGCCACGCGCCTCGGCCTCAAGGTCGCGCCGAGCCAGGTCGTCGTTTCCCCTGGCGGAAAATTTTCCTGCTATCTTTCCATTCTCGCCATTTGCTCGCCGGGCGACGAAGTCGTCATCCCCGCGCCTTATTGGGTCAGCTATCCCGAAATGGTGAAACTCGCCGGGGCTGTGCCGAAGTTTGTCCTTGCCGACGACAAAACAGGATTTCGCCTCACGGCGGCGCAGCTCGAAGCCGCCATCACGCCGAGGACGAAGCTGCTCATCATCACCTCGCCCTCGAATCCGACGGGCGCGGTTTACACGCGCGCCGAGATGGAGGCGCTCGTCGCCGTCGCGCTGAGGCACAATCTCCACATCATGTCGGATGAAATCTACGAGCATCTCATTTACGACGGGGCGAAGCACGTCAGTCCGGCGACATTCTCGAAGGAGGCCGAGGCGCGCACGGTGATTGTCTCCGGATTTTCGAAAACGTATTCCATGACCGGCTGGCGGCTTGGCACGACGGTGGCGCCCGCGCCCATCGCGAAGGCGGTGGCCGAGTTGCAGAGCCAGACGAGTTCGAACGCCACCACGTTCGCGCAATACGGCGCGCTCGCCGCGCTCAAGGAAAAGGCGAAGACGCGGGCCGCGCTCGAAACCATGCTCGCCGCCTTTGACCGCCGCCGCAAATTCCTGCACGCCGAGTTGAACAAAATCCCCGGCGTGTCGTGCGTGCTCGCGCAGGGCGCGTTTTATCTTTTTCCGAACATCAGCAAGTTCGGTCTCACGTCGGAGGATTTTTGCGACAGGCTCCTTGAGCGGCAAAAGGTCGCCGCCGTTTTCGGCGGCGCGTTCGGGGCCGAGGGCTATCTGCGGTTGAGCTACGCGACGAGCGACGAGATCATCAAAAAGGGCGTCGAGCGTCTGGCGGTGTTTTGCGCGGGGTTGGGAAAATAGGGGAACAAGGGGGGATAAAAAAGCGGCGCAGGCGTTTCTGCCTGTGCCGCTTTTTTTGAGGGCTTTGAGGATTTTGAAGGGGGGCACAGGCAGGAATGCCTGTGCTACCTTGGGCTTTCTCACGCCTTCGTTTTCGTTTTTTCGCGGTCAAGCGTCCACCAAGCGTGGACGATGTAGGCGAGGACGAAGGGGATGATTATCGAGACTATCGTCATCGCCGTCAGCGTGAACTGGCTGCTGCTGCTGGTGATGATCGTCAGCGAGCTTTGCATGTCCGATAGCGAGGGATAATACGCCGTGTGATTCAGGCCGGCCACCAGGAGGATCGACAGCACCACGAGAACCGCGCCTATGCCGGCAAACCAGATGCCTTTGAAAAACTCAGGCTTGAGCAGGCTTTTGATTATGCCGAAGAGCACGAGCACCACGCCAACCAGCAGCAACAGCAGCGTCCAGGGCAGCGCGATGAGGTTGTGCAGGTATTTGAAGGATTCTTCCGTGATTTTCAGCGTCGCGGGATCAATCGCGTGGCCGCTCATGACTACGAGCTTGATCAGCCAGGGGAGGAAAAACACGAGGAAGCCAACCGTGCTTATCAGGAGGTGCTTGCGCGAGCCGGCGCGGATTTCGGTGTCGTCAATGTTGTTGATGAAATAGAGGCACGCGAGCACGCGCGCGAGGAAGAAGACCGCGAGGCCGAGCGCGAGGTTCCAGAGGGCGCCGTTGCTGAAATCGAGGGCGGCTTCGAGGCCGTGCAAGGGGTTTTGCCAGGTCGAAACCACCGGCATGATGGCGTCGGTCAGGTTTTCTTTGTTCACGATGAATTGCGCGCCGTGGAAGAGCGTCGAGACCGCTGCGCCGAGGAGGATCGGGGCAAGCAGGCCGTTCACGAAGAGGAAGGCGCGATAGGTGCCGCGTCCGAGGAGGTTGTTTTGGTGCGCGATGTATTCGTAGGAGACGGCTTGCACGATAAACGTGAAGAGGATGAGCATCCACACCCAATACGCGCCGCCGAAGCTGGTCGAATAAAAGAGCGGGAACGACGCGAAGAACGCGCCGCCAAAGGTCACGAGGGTCGTGAAGGTCAGCTCCCATTTCTTGCCGAGCGAGCGCAGCAGCGCGTTGAGTTGCGGCTCGGTTTTGCCGAGCGAGTAGATGAGCGACTGGCCGCCTTGCACGAAGAGCATGAACACGAGCAGCGCGCCGAGCAGCGAGACGATGAACCACCAGTAGGATTGGAGAATGTAATAGGAGGTCATGTTTTTGTTAGTTTAAGTTTAGAGTTTAAGTTTAAGTTTGAGTTTCGATTTTGGTTTCGATTTTGGTTGGTGAACGCAGGTGATTAGTAATGGATCTCCTCGGTTTCGGGGCCGTTTTTGATTTGCGTGAACAGGATGCGCAGCTCGGCGGCGAGCAGGATCAC
>Ga0123357_10000294_pt1 | contig 47833 bp, 39 predicted proteins | sample TergutEmb28metaG_FD_89873 | JGI IMG/M metagenome (GOLD analysis project Ga0123357, IMG submission 89873) | Embiratermes neotenicus P4 segment gut microbial communities from Petit-Saut dam, French Guiana - Emb289 P4 | ecosystem: Host-associated > Arthropoda: Insects > Digestive system > Gut ...
ATGTTTGATGATTAAAGCCTTAAATGCTCCTCTTTTGCATAGGGACATTTCTATTGGTTTTTGAGCAAAAGGGGACATTTCTATTGAACGCCATAGGGGACATTTTCACTGATTTTTAACACAGTTGCGGCGTTGGCTTGTCAGCGTTGGCTCTTTTAAGGAATCAATTATCAAACAGCGATTCCGGACTCGGGGGGCGCGCCGCCGTAAAGGTAACCGCGCGGAATGGGAGCCGGCCGCTGGAAGGTACTGGTCATCTCGTAGAACTTGCCGGTCTCGCAGCTCTTGTATAGGCCCAGCAGCATTTCAAGACCGTGGAAGGCCATCTCTTTGCTGGTCCGAGGTTTGCGGCCTTTGCGCAGGGCCCAGGCGAGTTCGGCCGGCCCTATGCCGCGGTGGTTCTCGCTAAAGGCGTGGGTCGGCGGCAGCGCTGTTGGTTCATGCTGGCCCTTGAGTATTACTTTTACTTCCCCGCCGAACCGGTTGGGATCGGGCATGTAAAGGATGCCCTCAGTACCATACATTATTATCTGCGGAATTTCGTTACCTATACTGCACGAGTTGAACATCAGCGTTCCAAAAACTCCGCTGGCAAACCTGAAACTCCCGGCTACCAGGTTTTCTGCCTGCAGTTTGTATTTTTGACCAAAGTCTTCCTTGTCCGGGAAATAATGCATGCGGTCGGGTTTATTGGTGGTCACAAAACCGGAGATTTGCTTTACGGGGCCAAGTATGCTGAGCATTGCAGTTACATAGTAAACGCCGACGTCCAGTCCGATTCCGCCGCCGGGAAGCAGGGTAATCGGGTATTTCTCGGCCAGGAATCCGGCGTCCCTGTTGAGGACAGCGACTACGCCTGTAACATCGCCTATGATACCGCTGTCAATGTAGTAGCGGGCGGTCTGGATCGCCTGGCCCATAAATGTGTCCGGCGCGTTTCCGTATAAAACTCCCTTCTTGTCAGCAAGCTGTACAAGTTCCCGCGCCGCATCAATCGAAAGATCGATTGGTTTTTCTGAATACAGGTTCTTGCCGGCTTCCAGTACCTGTGTGCTGACCAGATGATGGTTAATCGGATCGGTAATATTGAGCACCAGCTCAATGCTTTTGTCTGCAAGTATTTCTTCTATCGACATTTGTTTGATATTGAACTGGGCAGCGCGCTTTTCCATGCGTTCTTTTATAATGTCGCAGCAGCCGACCACATCAAGAATCTGGAAAGCCGAAGTCATATTTTTAAGATAAATTTCGCTGATTATTCCGCAGCCAACTACCGCGGTTTTTACCTTCTTTATTTTTGCCATGTTAAACTCCCGTAAAAAATATATTACAGTCCGCCAAACTACGGACGCGCGTCCACTACAAAACCGTCGCCAAGCATGAACTGGTTGGCATAAAAATTAAAGTGCTTTTCATTGCTCATCATCGGTGTTTTATTATAACGGTCCAGCTGCTTTTCCGGTTCCCAAAAACTAATTACACGGCTGCGCAGATCTTTTGATATTGAAGCATGGGCCGGGTCGTTTACAAGGTTGTTAAGTTCTCTGGTGTCTGCTTCCATGTCGTACAATTCATCGCCGTTGTCCAGATAGTGGTTATACTTCCACTTGCCGGTCCGGAGCATACAGCCCGAATGTTCGGGTTCCTTGAGCACTGTGCTTTCGCAGAACAGATCCCGGCGATCCAGCGGCCTGCCGCCAACAAGGGCGTCCGCCAGACTAACCCCGTCGGCATTAATTGAAACGCCGTCATATTCGGGCTCGAGTTTTATCCCTGCCAAATCGCACATGGTCGGAAGCAGATCGATAATTCCGGCCAGGTCAGCCTGTGTCCTGCCGGGGCTGAATCTTGAAGGGCAGCGGAAAATAAAAGGTATGCGTGCGGAGCTGTCAAAAAAGACAGTCTTTTGCCAAAAGCCCCGCTCATAGGCCATTTCGCCGTGGTCGGTCGTATAGATAACAACGGTGTCATCCTTTAAGCCAAGGTAATCAAGCACATCCACGATGCGGCCTACTGCATTGTCTACCCATTCCACGCAGCCGCAGTACGCAGCCAGCGTTTTTAAAATCAAATCATGATGATACCGGTGATTAATAACGCCGTTATTGCGGGCCGCGTTTTTTACAAAAGGCACCGCGCTTTTTTCCAGGTAGTCTTCAAGGTCTTTTTGAATACTGACCTTGTCCTTATAATGGTCAAAATAATTTTTGGGCGGGTTAATCGGGAAATGCGGCTTTTCGAAATTAACGCTCAGGAAAAACGGAATCTCCGGCTCCTTGCCCGCGTGTACCTGCAGCCATTTGGAAGCCTCGGCCACACAAAGCTCAGTCTGTGTCATGGGAAGGGGAATACCTGAAGGCCCGGAGTCCGCCACAATATCCCTGTTGCCCGATATTTTTCCCTTGTGCTGCGGGTCACGGAACGGATCCTGCTGATGCCCCTGCCCGTAGAGATCGCCGTAGGGCCGCTGCTGGAATCCCTGCCACTGCTCGCCGTTAAAATGGGTCTTGCCGATTACACAGGTCCTGTACCCGGCTGTACCCAAAATCTTTGGAAGGGTAACGCCGTTGCTCTGCAGACAGTGGCGGTTGTCGTAAATACCGTTGTTTCTGCAGTAATTGCCGGTCATTAAATTGGCGCGGGAAGGCACGCAGAGCGGGTTCTGGCAGTAAGCGTTGGGAAACCGCACTCCTTCCGCTGCAAGTTTGTCCAGAGACGGAGTCTGAACAAACGGATGCCCGGCGCAGCCCATGTATGAATAATTATGCTGGTCAGAAAACAATAACAGGAAATTCGGTTTCTTCATTATGTTCCTTCCTTAAAAACCAATCAGTCAAAAAGAGACGCCAATTTCTGTGCAGAAGCAAGATCGGGAAAATCCGGCAAAAGAAAATAAAAACCTGTCGCGCCGTAACGTTTTACCAGATTCTGAATACTTTTGGCCCAATCCTGCGGGCCTCCTTTACTGACAGGAATCTGCAGGGATTTACCTGCTCCGATTATCTGATCGAAAAGGGGATACCAGTCAGCAGAACCGGCGTCGGGTTTGCCGGCCCCGGAGATCCACTGCACAGCGTCAAGTTCTTTTATTTCCATAAGCGCCGGCGCATGTTTAATGGCGTCCGGACCGTCAAGATGATACAGGGAATGATCAAGATTTTGGCACTGCAGACGCAATGAAGGCTGAACCAAATCCCGGAACATCTGGGGCGAAATCATTGCGCTGTGATCACATTGCAGCTGCGCTATCTTTCCTTTACCCACGATATTGGAACCCTGGTATGTACTGGAACCGTCATCATCTTTTAAAATTTCATAACAGCGATCGTAATATTTAAAATAAAGACCATCAATCATTTTTACGCCAAGCTGTACCAGTTCCGGCTCATCGATCAGATCAAAACAAAATTCCTGGGGGCCGCGCAGGGCCGCCAGTATGTCAATGTTTTCCACCAGGTCCACAACGGGAATGTAAAAATCTCCCCTGGCCAGTTCCTTTGCTTCCTTCATCATTTTTAAATGAAGCTGCCACCAGGGATTTTCTTCATTGTAGCGGATATTTTCGAATTCCTGCGGACCGGAAAGCGCCGGCGTATACCAGGCTGTCTGCCAGGAGAACTCCGGCTCGCATCCCAGGTACGACGACATGGTGCCGGCGCCGTAGGAAATGCGGCGGATCACGGGGAAAGCATCACCCAGGAAATAATGGCTCTCGCAGAAATTCCTGTAATCATTCATTACGTAGGTTACATTGGTAAAAAATTCCCTGGGTGTTGCCGGTTTTTCCATCGGTGTATTTTTGCCGGGTTTACCAGGAGCAACAATACGCATAAGGGGTTTGCTTAACGGTTCGTGATTCCACCATTTTTCAAAACGGTTTTTTATGATGCCCCAGTTATCAATGTAGGTATTGCGCATTGGTGCTGTCCGCATTAAATGGCTATACCGGATTCGGGCGAACATCCGGCGTAAAGATAACCGCGCGGAATGGGGGCAGGCCGTTGGAAGGTACTGGTCATTTCATAGAACTTTTTTGTACCGCTGCTTTGGTAAAGGCCCAGCAGCAGCTCAAGTCCGTGGAAAGCCATCTCCTTGCTGGTCCGGGGTTTGCGGTTTTTGCGCAGGGCCCAGGCGAGTTCGGCAGGTCCTATACCGCGGTGGTTCTCGTTAAAGGCGTGGGTCGGCGGCAGCGCAACCTGTTCATGCTGGCCCTTGAGTATTACTTTTACTTCCCCGCCGAACCGGTTGGGATCGGGCATGTAGAGGATGCCCTCGGTACCGTACATAATTATTTGCGGAGCTTCCGGCCCTATACTGGCTGAATTAAACATGATGGTGCCAAAGGCGCCGCTTGCGAATTGGCAGCTTCCGGCTACAAGGTTCTCTGCCTGCAGTTTGTATTTTTGTCCAAAGTCTTCCTTGTCCGGGAAATAATGCATGCGGTCCGGTTTATTGGTGGTCACAAAACCGCAAACCTGTTTTACCGGGCCCAGTATGCTGAGCATAGCTGTTACATAATAAACACCGACGTCCAGCCCTATTCCGCCGCCGGGGCCCATTGTGAACGGAAATTTTTCCGCCAAAAAGCCCGCGTCCCTGTTTAAAAGCGCGGTAACGCTTGTCACATCGCCAATAAGTCCGCTGTCAATGTAAAAACGGGCAGTCTGGATCGCCTGGCCCATAAATGTGTCCGGCGCGTTCCCGTATAAAACTCCCTTCTTGTCCGCAAGCTGCACAAGTTCCCGCGCCGCATCAATCGAAAGATCGATCGGTTTTTCTGAATACAGGTTCTTGCCCGCGTTTAATACCTGGGTGCTGACCAAATGGTGATTTACAGGATCGGTAATATTGAGCACCAGTTCTATGCTTTTGTCCGCAAGAATTTCTTCTATCGACATTTGTTTGATATTGAACTGGGCAGCGCGTTTTTCCATGCGTTCTTTTATAATGTCGCAGCAGCCGACCACATCAAGAATCTGGAAAGCCGAGGTCATGTTCTTTAAATAAATTTCGCTGATCATTCCGCACCCTACAACCGCGGTTTTTACCTTCTTAATTTTTGCCATATAAAGCTCCCTTTTGAAGAAATTTAAAATTCACTCAATTGCTATTATATTAATTTATTTTCACGCGCCGCAAGGCCAAGGGCGCTGTTCCAGTAATTCATCGTCAAATAATCCTGCTTGTTTTCCATTGAATCTATGTGGCTTGATCTGCGCTGCAGCCTCCGGTAAGCCATGCTCACAGCCGTACCTATGTCTCCCTGGGTCGCACCTGTTCTCCTGTAAATCAAATATCTGGCATACAGGCAGAACACATCGCCGGGATCTCCTTCCGCGGGCAGTTCTTCCCGCACCAGATTCTGGATCCGGTTTCGTAAATCCTCTCCTTTTTCCGGTGTAAATGGCAGACAGCTTTGGGCCATCAGGCTGTAAGCAGCAATAAGCCTGTCAGCGGGATTATTCTGCGGAAGTATCAAACGTTCGCACTGGGAAAATCCGCTTCTCCAGTCGGGCTGTTCGGTAAAGAGGAAATCATTGTCATTGGCGTGAACCGAAAGGAACTTTTCTCCCAGACCGGCGGCTTCTTCGTAATTTCCAAGAAGATAAGCCGCTTCAATATTAAAAAGTCTGCCGTCGCCCGACGATAAATCGGGCTGTTCAACGGATTTTTTTTGCTTTTTCCGTGCTCCCGCCATAAGGTAGATCCCTGCCCTGTAAGTCCAGGCCGCAAGCGTCATATCCGCGCAGGAGGGGACTTTCCCCTCAAGAGATGCAAATGTTTCCAGCGCTTCCTTGTAATAACCGTTTTCAAAATAAAAACGTCCCAAAAGAAACCTGGAGCTTAAAGCCCAGCCGGCCCATCCCAATTCTTCCGCAATTTTACCGGTCTTTATTATGAGTTTTTGCGCCTGCGGCAGATTGCCGTACAAAAAATTGGAAGCCGCGGTAAAATAAAGGGCCTTTACCAGTTCGTCGGCGTTTCCGGTTTTTTCTGCCAAATCAATTGCAAATGATCCGTATTCAACCGCATCGTCAATCCGCTGTTTAAAAAGGTTAACCAGCGAAAAATAGCGGTAGGAAGGAATTCCCCCGTCCTTGAGACTTTGGTTTGTAAGCATGAGATCCCGGACAGTTTCGGAAGCGGCCACGGCATCCCTGCATCCGAGCCTGTATGCGCCCAGGTTAGACTGAATCTGGGCAATAAATCCCGGATAGATTGCGGCAGAATGCGCCGGTATAGTCCCGGAAAATATTTTACTAATTTCCTTTTGGCCGCAGTAGACCAGGGCTTTTTGGGTATGGAAGATCCAGTCCAGAATCTTAACATTATCTTTCTTAATAAACCTGCCAATCTGCCCTCCGGCAAAAATTTCATCCAGCCCGGAGCTCGTCCCGTTATTAATGTCTCCCCGTAAAACACGGAGTATAAGGGGATCTTCAATGGCGCCGCCCAACTCTTCAAGAATTTTTAATAAATTAAAACACGGTCTGATTCTGCCTTCTTTTTCCCAGGCCAAAAGACGTTTCCAGGCCATGGTTTTGATCCTTGCGCATTTTTCTCCAAGAATTTTTTCTGCAGTTTCAAAAAAATCCGGGAAGCACGGGCGGGGATCGGGCAGTGAATCAATTGCGCCGTTTGCCAAAAGGAGCTTTAAGCCCTTGTCCAATATTCCAGGGTTAAGCCCTTCTTCCTCAAAAACCCCGGGAATAAGTGCAGGCGGGAAAAACCGCCGCAGAATCAGGAACGCGTACATTATTTCCCATAATTCAGCGGAAAGTCCGGGAATTTCATTGCCGGATGCGGGAAAATCCCTGCCCGAAAATTTTAATACGCGGGGGAAAAAATTTTTCCAGTTCCGGGCCGCTTCGCCCTCACCGGAATTATAGGCCATAAAAAACAGGGAGTTATTACACTCCGCGGCGGCATTTAAAAAAATATCAATTTGGGTTTTATCCGCCAAAAATGGATCTTCAATAATAACCATAGCGGGGCAATGATGGCTGTCCGCCAGAACCTTGTAGGAATTAAACAAAACAACAAGGAACCGTTTTTCGGCTTCTGTAATATACGGAGATGCCTGATCCCGCAGGCGTTCCCTGAACAAAAGTTCCCCAAGGGAATCAAGTTCATCAGTATTAATCTTTGGCGATGAACCAAGCCGGGCCCTCAGGGCCGGAGTCAGCGCATCGCAGAAATAACGGGCGCCGCAGCCGCCGGCCTCAAAACGGAATATTAACGGAGGAATATCTTTCATAACCGAGACACAGTAATGATATGCACCGTCCCTGATTCCGGTTACAGGGCCAAGCAGCAGTGTGTGTTCCTGTTTACCGGTTTCAAGAACACGTATAACTTTATCCCTGTACGGAAAAAACCTGTTCCCGGATTCATCGAATGGTTTAAATCTTATTAATTCTGCATAACCGCGGAAAGGTTTTTCGAATTCAACATAAGGCTGTAATGAGTCCCGGACAGTCTGTCCGCACCAGATGCCGGTATGGGAAGAAGCAGCGCCTGCAGAAAGCATACGGCAAAGCCGTTCGGCTTCATGTTCGGGAATATTCTGGCTAAGAACCAGGGCATGGCCGGACAGTTCAGAACCCGCGGCTTCCAGCGCGTTTTGTATGGTTCCGGTAAGTATAAGCATATCCAGCCAGAATCCGGTGCGTTCGCAGTCAAAGGAAGCGTTAAGGTAACGGCGGTTATCGGATAGCCGGCCGCTTGCCGTAAAAATGGCCCCGGTAACCGCCTCGTCGAGCCGTGTAACCAAATCGGGCCTGGTACGGCGGAGCTGGGAACGGAATCGCAGAAAAAAAAGCATCTGTACCATTGTCTTGTTTTATCTCATAATAACACCAGGAGTATAAAAAGTCATTATGGTTACAGAAACATTAAAAGGCAGATCGCTTTTGACCTGGCTGGACTACACTACGGATGAAATACGGTTATTTCTGGATATATCAAAACAGGTAAAAGAAGAAAAACAGCGCGGCGAAATACACCGGCGTTTTACAGGCAAAACCCTTGCCCTGCTTTTTGAAAAATTATCGACCCGGACACGAAGTGCGTTTGAAACCGCCTTTGGAGAAGAGGAGGGCTACCCTGTATTCCTGGGCAAAGATGACATTCACCTGGGGGTAAAGGAATCACTGGAAGACACAGCCCGGGTTCTTGGACGGATGTTTACAGCGATAGAATTCCGCGGATACAAACAGTCCACAGCGGAAACACTGGCCAAGTATTCGGAGGTCCCCGTTTATAACGGCCTCACCGACGACTTCCATCCGACCCAGGCTCTTGCCGATATACTGACACTGGAAGAAAACTTTGGAGATGTGCACGGAAAAAAACTGTGTTTTATCGGTGACGGCAGAAACAACGTAGTCCGCTCGCTTATGGTAATAGGGTCAAAACTCGGCCTTAACCTGTGGATAATTACGCCAAAAGTATTAAGCCCCGACCAGGTCCTGCTTACCAAATGCCTGGAACATTCAAAACACACAGGTGCCAAAATTACTGTAAGCGCTGAATTATCGGCGGTAAAAGACGCGGACGCGATTTATACGGACGTATGGGCATCAATGGGCGAAGAAAACAAAAAAGAAGAAAGGGTCAGACTTTTAAAGCCTTACCAGGTCAACACTGCACTGATGGAAAAATCAGGCCGGAAGGACACAATTTTTATGCACGACCTTCCGGCAATCAAGGGCGAAGAAGTCACAGCCTCCGTCATAGACGGCAAGCAGAGCAGAGCATGGGATCAGGCAGAAAACCGCAAGCATACCATCAAGGCAATAATGCTGGCTACGATTAATGGAACTTCGGATTAAAATCCGTCGGACTAAAATCCGTCGGATTAAAAACCTAAATCTTTAAGCGCCTTGAGGCAAAGTTTTACTCCCTCAAGCGGCTTGTAAAGGGACTCGCATTCGTACTCGACAATGTACCATTCGGAACCGGCCGCCGAACCTTCGCCTTCGCCGATTTTTTTGACAGCCTGCCAGTCGGTATCATCGCTGCCAATCATCGTGGCAAATTCTTTGGATTTTGAAAACGGCTTAAGGTGAATTGTACGGCCGCGTCCTGGGTACTTGCGCATCAATGCCAGCGGGTCGCCTTTTCCTTTCATGCAGTTGCCGGTGTCCATCTGTAATACAACGCTCTTGTCTGTGGCGCCGGCAATTATGTCCCAGGGCATATCGCCTTCAACTTTGGAAAATTCAGTGTGATGATTGTGATAGCCGGTGTACATGCCGTCTTCTGCAAGGCGTTTGGCTGCGGTCTGCAGCACACTCGCGGCCTTAAGCCAGCTTGCCCGGTTGGCGGTGTACTCAGCGGGAAGCGACGGAACAACCACGGAATTATTGCCGATTAATTTATTATAGGCAATCGTCGCTTCGATAAGGTTAGGCATAATATTGGCAAAAGGCGTATGCCATCCTACGATCTTGAGTTTTGCTTTTTTTAAAGCTTTTACAAGAACATCGGGACGGATATATCCGCCAAAAAATTCTGCTCCCTCATAACCCATATCCCGGACGGCCTGTAATGTACCGGGCAAATCTTTAGCCAGATCATGACGAACTGAATAAAGCTGTACCGCAATCTTCGGTTTAGACATATCATAACCTCCTGTTATTTAATTCAAATATATGCAGAAATTATACCATTTAAACAATGATATTTACAGGTAAATTCTAACAATTAAATCCTTACAATAAATCCTTACAATGAAATTTCAAAAAGGCCTTCGGTTTCTACGGGCATATTAAAAGGCAGGGCGTTAACGCCTATTGCCGAACGCGACGGTGTCCCGATATCCGGGCCAAAGAGATCAATTAACAACTGGCTGCCTCCGTTGGCCACAGCGGGCTGATCATAAAAATCATCGGCGGATGCGACCAGGGTCAGAATTTTTACGCAGTTCTTGATTTTGCGGAGATCTCCGATATTCGCCTCCAGAACCGCCAGAACGTTAAGCATACAGTTGCGGGCAAACTGCTGGCCCTGTTCAATGGTAAAATCTTTTCCCAGCTTTCCCTTGAACTGTCCGTCAATGTTAGGACCGCAGCCTGAAACATAAACCAGGCCCTGGCCGAACTGTTTTACCGGCGCGTAAACTCCGCCTTTTGCAGGCGCTTTGGGCAGAGTAATGCCCATTTGTTTGATTTTTTCGTAGATATCCACGCAGTACCTCCTAATAACAGAAATGAATGCCTAAGTATAACATAATCCAGATATTATTTCTGCTTGACAGCAATAACTTTACCGTTTGGTTTATCAAAAACATTTTTGTTATAAACTATTTTTCCGTTCAGAATTACTGCATCCAGACCTTCGGCCATGGCGGACGGATTGCTGTAATCCGCGCGGTCTCTGAATTTAATTGGATCAAAAATCAGAATGTCAGCTGCGCATCCTTTCTTTAATATGCCGCGGTTTTTTAAATTCAATCTCGCGGCGGGCATGCCGGTCATTTTATAAATGGCCTGTTCCATGGAAAGAATTTTACGTTCGCGTACATATTCCCGCAGGAATTTGGGAAAGGCGCCGTTAAGCCGGGGATGCGGGCTGCCTGCGCTGTTGTAGAGTGAATCCGAAATCAGGCAGGTCCAGGGAAGTGCGGCAATTGTGTCAATGTCAGTTTGATCCATGCTGAATGTGATAATCCCGGTGCGTCCCTGTTCGCTTCTTACAAGTTCAGCAAGCAGTTCCGTGGGATCTTCATAATTTTCTCCGCGGGCAATGTCTTCCATACTCCTGCCGCACCAACTCTGATGCCTGTCAAGATAAACCGAACTTAAAATGATCCGGTCCCAGCCAATGCTTGTGACCATGTTGTCCCAGCCAGAACACGGGGCCTTTATCGCGGCGCGGAATGAATCACGGTAATATTTATTGGCCAGGTTTTTGCTCAGGGCATCAACGCCGTCTTCCATGAACGCCGGCGGAATGAGCGAAAGAATTGTTGTTGAGCCGCCGTTGTAGGGATAGAAATCGGCTGTGATATCAAGGCCAAGGTAGCGCGCGTCTTCGATTTTTTCAATCGCGCGGTAAATGAGGCTGCGCCAGTTATTAATTCCGGTCGCCTTAAAGTGGCTGATATTTGCCCTTAAATCGGCTGCGCCTGCAATCCGGATGACTTCGTCAACCGACTCAACAAGGCTGCCGCCTTCCCCGCGGATATGGAAACACAAAATCGTCCCTGAAGTCCCGGCCGCGGCTTTGGCCGTTTTCGCGAATTCTGTCAGTTCATCAAAACCTGAATAACATTCAGGCTGGTACATCAGACCAAATGAAAGCCCCAGGACTCCTGTGTCAAAGGCTTCGTGTATCAGTCGTTTTGCCGCAGACATCTCGCCGGCGGTAAACGGTAATTTGGAAAAACCTTTAACCGCCGTCTTTATTGCGCCTGCCCCTGCGAGAAATCCAAAATTGAGCGGAAGCGGAAAATTTTCCAGCGCCTGTCTGTAAGCACCATAATTTTCGAACCGAGAATTTACGGGCACGAAATTATGAATATCATTGCCGGGCAAGTCCGGCGTTTCTGGTTCTGTAACAGACCCGGTAATTGGTCCGGTAACAGGTTCAATGTATTGATAATATTCATTCCTGTGTATGCTGTTTAATGGCACCGGCGACATTCCGCAGTTGCCGCAGACTACGGTTGTAATTCCCTGCAGCAGTTCCGTTTTACCGAATTGCGTTAAATCAAAGACTGCGCTATCACAGTGGCGGTGTATGTCAATAAAACCCGGACAGACGGTTTTGCCGCTTATTACGGTCAGGCCGCTGCCGGAAGGACCGGACCCAAAACCGGGCTCAGTGCCGGACCTGGGTCCCATTTCCGCAATGACGCCGTCTTCAACCAGTATATCGCAGGGAAACGGGGCGGCGCCTGTTCCGTCATAAACCGATTCGCCGCGGATTAATAGTTTCATGACCCAATATAACATAAGCCGTATAAAATGACATAGTATTGTATGATCGTACGGAGAGAATAAATGGAACTGCAAAGGACACTTTCTGCGGTAATAAAAAAAATATCCAAGGACTTCCCTGTCCTGCTGCTTACCGGAATGAGGCAGACAGGGAAAACATATCTTCTTAAAAGTATGATGGAACCCGGACGGAAATACGTTACACTGGATTCTCCTGACGACAGGGAACTGGCAAAGGCACATCCGGATCTTTTTTTGCAGAGGTATACTCCTCCGGTTATTATTGACGAAGTTCAATACGCGCCGGAATTATTAACATACATTAAAATATACGCGGACACACATGGAAAGGGAGGATTATTCTGGCTTACAGGATCGCAAAAATTCAGTCTTATGAAGGGCATACAGGAGTCTCTGGCAGGCCGTATTGCCGTTCTTGATCTTCTGGGCCTGTCCTACGATGAAATGATATTGAAACCTCAAACCCGGCCTTTTTTACCGTCCATGAATACAGAAAAATTCGATGTAAAACCGCTGCGCATGCTTGATCTGTATAAAATCATCTGGAATGGATCGTTTCCGCGTCTTTTTGTAAACAGGGGCAGGAACAGGGAAATTTTTTACAGAAGTTACCTGCAAACCTATGTTGAACGGGATATAAGGGATTATCAGGGAATAACGGATACAATAAAATTCCATAAATTTATCCGCGCCTGCGCGGTAAGAACAGGAAACCTGCTGAATTGCGCGGACATGGCCAGGGATGCCGATATTGATACAAGGACAATAAAAACATGGCTTGCCGCACTCCAGCGATCGGGGCTGATTAAACTTCTATACCCTTATTACACAAATATCACCAAACGTCTCGTTAAAACGCCCAAGCTGTATTTTATGTATACCGGTCATTGCTCATTCCTGGGCAGTTTTGATACACCTGCGGCTCTGGAAGCAGGTTACCTGAGCGGCGCAATACTTGAAACCTGGGCTTTTGCGGAAATTATACGCAGTTACTGGCACAACGGGAGCGATCCTTCGATATATTTTTACAGGGATGCCGATCAAAGAGAAATTGACTTTGTAATCGAGGCCAACATGACGTTGTATCCGATTGAAGTCAAAAAAACATCCGCGCCAACAGCTGATCACAGCAAAAATTTTAACCTTCTGTCAAAACTGGACAAACCTGCAGGCACCGGTGCTGTCCTTTGCCTGCGGCCAACGGCTCTGCCGCTGGGCGAAAAAGCTGTTGCTTTGCCGGTTTGGGGAATTTAGTGTTATAATACAGGTAATCATGTACAAGGTAATGTTCGTTGATGATGAACCGTGGGTGATCATTGACATTCTTCACAGTATCCCCTGGAAAGAACTGGGTTTTGAGATAACGGGCCATTACGAGAAGGCAATGGAAGCCCGAGACGCGGTAATCAGGCTCAGTCCTGATCTGGTTTTTGTAGATATACAGATGCCGGTTATGAACGGGTTTGAATTTATAACAAACTGCCAAGAAGCCGGCAGCCAGGCTGCTTTTGTAATACTCAGTGCTTACTCGGATTTTGAACTGACCCGCAAGGCCATTCAGGCATCAGTGCTTGATTATTGTCTCAAACCGGTAAATCCGGCGGTTCTTATAAAAACACTTGGAGAAATACGGGAAAGGCTGGATCAGGCGGACACAGCAAAACAAGTTATAAAACAAGTATATGTACCCCAAAACGAACAGCGTTTCCACAAAATGCTGGAATTCATTAATGGAAATTTCAGGGGAAAAATTTCCCTGAGAACCTTGTCTGAAAAGTTTTATTTCAATGAACATTATATCTGTTATTTATTCAAAAAATTTACAGGCACAACCTTCGCCAATTATCTGACGGGACTGAAAATCGATGAAGCAAAGAAAATATTGAATACGACGCATCTCCCGCTGAGGGTAATAGCCGATGAGCTTCGCTTCAATGACAGCGCATATTTTTCGCGTACATTCAAACGGATCTGCGGTATTACGCCTTCGGAGTACAGGAAAAAAACCTCTAAGCATGAAAACAGCAATGATTAATAAAAAGCTAGAATCCAGCATTCAGATAGAAATAATATTAATTCTGGTAATTTCCATGTCATTGATGCTTGTTTTGCAAGGAACGGGCATGGAATGGTACACACAGATAAACAACAGGATCAGACAGGAATATATAGCAACCGCCAACGAAAACATGGCGGTTTCGCTGAGGACCATTGGTGAAAACATCAGCAGCATGGCCGTCTATGCAGCTTCATTTGAATCATTTAAATCCCTGTATATTCCCAACAGAACCATTGATCTTGATACTGCGGACAAGGTATATACCGCTTTCCAGACCGTAAGGTTTATTACTAGTTTCTATCCCATTGTACTTGATGTAGTGGTAGTAGGATTGAATGAAGTTGCCACCAGTTACTATATTGGCTATAGTTATGACTTTGTGGAATTGATGCGGCCTATGTACGATTTTAGAAATCCGTTTGCAACGGAAAGCCGGTTTTTTTATTTCAATGATCAGAATTATTTTATTTACGTTACTCCGATAGCGGATCAATTTTCATCAATCGGCAGCAATAGAAAAATAGCTTCATGTATTTTCATCTGTAATCTCGATTATATAAGGAGACTTGCAAATATAAATGCGGGAGGCAGCATAATAAATTTTTCGATTTATGATGAAGAAAATATGCTAATTTCCGGAAGAAATAACCAGGAAGTCTCTGGTAATATTATTGAAAGTACCTATGTGGACAATATGGGGCTTACCGTGGTGACATCGGGAAGCAATACCGGATTGACTCCGGAGAGAAATGAAACTAATAATTTCATGTGGATCTTTTTCGTTTCATCGATTTTGTTGCTTGTAATAATTACAATCATGGTAATAATTCTGCTGAGGATGAATATTGTAAAGCCAATATCGGATCTCGTCGGATCGCTTAAATCTGAAAAGGTCAGTTCGCTTCACACCAGGTTAAATAAAAGCCGCATAAGGGAAATCGATCACATCGTTGACGGCGTAAACCACCTTCTTGACGAAATAGAACTCTATATACAAAAAAGCATAAAAGCCAATGAAAAAATATACGAACTGGAGATTAGAAAAAATGAAACGGAAATTTATGCTCTGCAGAGCCAGATAAATCCACATTTTCTGAACAATACCCTGCAATGCATCCGCAGCATTGCAATTACGCACAAGGTGACCGAAATTGCAGATATCTCGCTGGCCATGTCCGAATTGTTCCAGTACTCCATGAATTATGAGGAGAAGGTACTGGTAAGGGATGAAATTTCCATAGTCCGCCAGTATATCCTGATCACTAATATCAGATTCAGAAACAGATTTAGCTTCAATTTTGACATAGATCCCCTGCTCAATGACAGTTATATGTGCAGAATGATACTCCAGCCCCTAGTAGAAAATGCAGTGCGTCACGGGGTATCAAGACTGGAAAACGGAGGGCAGGTAAACATAACCGGAAGGCTGGAGGGAAAAAACATCTGTTTTGAAGTAAGTGATGACGGCCCTGGTTTTGAAGAAAATGAACTGGTAGAAATACGAAAGAGACTGAATTTTGACTTCAGCGAAAACCGTGAACATTACAATGGAAGTTCATTCGGCCTGTACAATATAAACCGGCGGCTCAAGCTCAATTACGGGGATGATTTTGGTATAAAAATAGATCGGATAAATAACACGACTATTATTCGAATAAATTTTCCAAATTAAGTGTAAAATGACTAATATACGTAAAAAACCTGAATATTATACAAATATTGCAGAGTATATTACATTGTCGTTCTAAAAAAATAGACTTATCTTAAATAATTAATAAAAAATTAATTTTACAGGAGAAATATATGTCTAAGATGACATCCAGAGAACTAATGCTTGCAGCAATTGAGCACAAACCAATTGATAGAATAGCATTTTGGCCTAAACTAGATGCAGCATATCAAAGCTGGTATGGTAAACAATTAGGTACTAATAATATTGAAGAAATACATAAATTATTAGGAACGGATCAACATTATACAACAGGCGGTGGCTATGATATTATACATAAAAATAATACAAGTCAAGAATCAAATAACACTGAAACAGAACATAATATTATTTATCGAATTGGTAATTACATATTAACTGAAAAACATATTTGGGATGGTCCATCATGTTCTTGGCATCCTGTTAAACATCCAATAAATACCCCAGAAGACGTAAAAGCCATGACTGAATTTATAGAGAACATGGACATAAATCCTAATAAAGAATCTATAAAAAACTGTTATGATCAAATAAATGCTTGTCCTGATGCACTCTGGGCATATGGAATCGGCCAATCGTCATTAATGCATTTTGTGGAATGGATGGCTGGTATAGAAACAGCTCATTTTTTACTTGCAGATGTACCAGATGAAGTAGAGGATTTATTTAATGCATATCATAAATATTTATTAAAAATTACTAAATTTGCAATAGAAAATATTAATACTGATCTTTATTATTATGTTGAGAACACATCAACTACATTGATTTCACCTGATCAATATAATAAATACTGTTTTGAAAATATTACCCAATATGGAAATATCCTTGTCTCAGCCGGTAAACGTATGGCATTACATATGTGTGGTCATTTACGAAAACTTCTTCCAAAATTATCACAATTGCCAGCTGCTGTATTTGAAGCATTTACAAGTCCACCAGTTGGTAATACAACACTAGCTGAAGGACGGAAACAGCTACCAAATCAATGTCTGATTGGCGGTACAAGTGCAGTCACATGGCTTAAAAAGCCAGACGAAATAATTGAAGAAATAAATGGAATTATTACCGAAACAAAAAATTTGCGTGGTATTATTTTAACATCTGGCGGTGTAATGCCGCCATTGTGTAAACCAGAGACAATCCGTACAGTTGCCCAATGGCTCCAGAATATTCCTGTAAATTGAAATCTTAATATAATACAACTTTTAATGAATATTTTACATTGCGGACTCAGATAAACGGTCTTACTCTAAATAATCCGCTATATGGCGGAAAAATCTGGAGGCAAACATGAAAAAGTTGTTAATGTTTTTAGTACCGGTATCATTATTATTTGGTGTTATTACAAACACTTTTGCTGGAGGCGGAGGTCAGTCTACACCAAGTACAACAACAGGTGAAAAAATACCTGTAACAACAGGAGGCACCTTAATTATAGGTGAATATATCCTGGATACCCAGCTGGCTGCAAAAAATCCCCTTTTCCCATCTAATACAGCCATAGGAATTTTGAATTTTATCTATGAACGCCTTATGTATTTTAACTCAATAACTGGTGTTCTAGAACCTCAAATTGCGACTGGTTATGAATGGAGTGGTGATTTTAGGACATTGACATTTACAATCCGAGATAATATTAAATGGCATGACGGACAACCATTGACAGCTGATGATGTTGTCTTTTCATATACAATATTAAAAAATTACCCGGTAACTGACAATTATTCATTATGGAGTAAAATTTCTTCTGTTACATCACAGGGGAATAAAGTTATTTTTCAATTATCACAAGATTTCCCTTCATTGCCATTTTACACTGATGATGTTTACATTTTACCAAAACATATTTGGGAGGGAATATCAAACATTACTGAATTTCTTAATCCGACTCCGGTTGGCTCAGGACCATTTACATGGGGCTCCTATACTGTAGGAACTGAAGTTCAATTAAAGGCATATAAAGATTATTGGGCTGGAGCTCCTAAAGTAGATAATTTCATAATAAAACTTTATAATACTTCACCAAATGCTACTTTAGGACTTCTCCGTCAAGATATTTATGCGACCATGGGAACAATTGCTGTTGCAAATACACCGGAATTTTTATCAAAACCTAATGCAAAAATGCAGCTTTTTGCTGGATTAACTAATTGGCTTGTGTTTTTCAATCTAGAAAATGAACTTCTTGCTGATGTAAATGTTCGAAAAGCCATGTGTATGGCCATAAATCCTACTGAACTTGATGCAAGAACCAATTATGGTACTGCATTTCCGGTAAGTATTGGTTTTCTACCATTTCTTTTTGGAGACCTAATAAGTGAAAAAGCTAAAGAACCTTTTGTTACTGATCCAGCTGGAGCTATCAAACTACTTGAGGATTCAGGATATACCAGAGGATCTGATGGTATCTTCCAAAAAAATGGGAAACGTCTTTCCTTTACTTACCATAATGCTTCTGGAGCTCCAGGTCAACAAATGCAAGCAGGAATGATTCAACAATGGTTACTCAACATAGGGATCGAAATAATTCCACGTCTTGCTACTTGGCCTGAACTTACTGCTCTTGCTCAAAGAGGTAATTATGATTTATTACAAAATAGTATAAGTTTTCCACCAGATCCCTATGCCGCTTTAAATACAACATTCAATTCATCAATGACTGCGCCCAAAGGAACAAATGTTGTAGGTACAAACTATATGCGTTACAGGAATCCTAAGGTGGACGCACTTCTAGACGAAGTTGCCAGTGTAGTAGATCCGGCAAAGCAAAAGGAAATTTATACACAAATTCAAGATATTATCATTGATGATTGTCCTTTTATTCCCATGTATAATACAGGAGGACATATTCCTTACTACGATGGTGGTCGCTATATGGGCTGGTTAGATGATATTCCAATTTTTGCTAACCGTTCCATTATTAATGTTTATGAAGTAAAATAACTATTCACGAGGTTAAAATTCTTTATAAATATTTTATGGAGGAAGATAATGGCCAGAATTAAGCCAGAATATGTAATAAAAAGGCTAGCAGGTGCTGTTTTTACTTTGTGGGTAGCTCTAACCATAAACTTCCTCCTTCCTAGAGTAATGGGAGGAAATCCTGCAGATTATATTGCCAGCCAAGTAGCAATGGGTTCACAGGAATATGCCAATGTATTAAAAATTCAGTTCGGCCTTGATAAAAGTATTATCGAACAATATTTGCTATATCTTATTAATTTACTTCATGGCAACTTAGGGATTTCCTTCAGTATTTTTCCAGTTCCGGTAAGTATGATTATTATCAGAGCCATCCCTTGGACCCTTTTGATTGTTATTACTTCTACTTTAATTTCATTTGCTATTGCATGGGTTTTAGGTACTCTAGCTGCATTAAAACAAGGGAAAATTTTTGATCAATTAGTAGTTGGAGCTTCCTTTTATATTCAATCAACTCCTTATTTTTTTGTAGGAATGCTTATTTTAATGGGGTTAGGATTTTACTTGGGCTGGTTCCCAATTGCACATTCCATGCCCAGTGGAATAAATCCGGGAACACCATGGTATAAACTTATAGGACCAATTTCATATCATGCTTTTCTTCCTGTATTGTCATTAATCGTTGTTTCTTTGGCAGGGAGAATGGTAATGATGCGAAGTAATATACTTCAAATTTTTTCGGAAGATTATATCACCTTAGCACAGGCTAAAGGCTTAAAAAGAAGTAAAATCCTAATGAAATATGCTTTACGAAATGCACTTCTCCCTTCTTTTACAGGTCTTATGCTGAGTTTGGGAAGTGCAGTAGGGGGTGCCATTACGACTGAATTAATTTTTGCATATCCTGGAATTGGTCTTACTATTATGAATGCAATTTTAAATCATGATTATCCTTTAATTCAGGGATGTTTTGCCATAATTGCATTTTGTGTAGTCGCAATGAATCTCATTGCAGATATGATCTATCCTTTATTAGATCCCAGAGTTAACCTAAACTGATAAGGAAAGTATAATGTTTAAGAAATATATTCTAAATAATAATAAAGCTAAAATTGGCATTGGGATCATTCTTTTTTTTATTATAATTACTATTTTTGCCCCAATAATCGCTCCTTATAATCCTAAAAGTATAGAATTTATACCTTGGGAAAAACCATCTTTAACTCATCCATTAGGTGTGAACAGTTACGGTCAAGATGTATTATCTCAGGTAATCTACGGTACAAGAGTAACTATGCCAGTTGGAATTTTTGCCGGATTAATTTCAAGTATTATAGGTGTTGTAGTAGGAATAATTGCTGGTTATTTAGCTGGAATATTAGGTGAAATCTTAATGCGAATTGTTGATGTTCTTCTGGTGATCCCTACGCTGGCAGTCATGATTGTTGTTGCATCATTTGTTCAGGATCTTCGAATTGTCGGAACAATAATAATCATCGGGGCCTTAAGCTGGTTATGGACTGCGCGCAGCATACGCTCCCAAACCTTATCTGAATCAAGGCGGGATTATGTGGATGCGGCAAATGCCCTTGGAATGGGGCCATTTGAAATCATGTTCAGGGAAATACTCCCGAATATATTTCCAGTGGTCACTGCGAATATGGTAATGGTTGTTACTTCATCCATGCTGACGGAAGCGTCCATGAGTTTTCTGGGGATCGGAGATCCCACTCTTATAAGCTGGGGGAAAATGCTGTCGATTGCCTTTGACAATTCGGCAATAATTTATAAAGCTTGGTGGTGGATGATTCCGCCTGGGCTTTGCATCTCTACATTGGGTTACAGTTTCATACTTATTGGAAACTCCTTCCTGGACATTTTCGCCCAGGATCGCGGCGGCAGAGTAAAACTTTAGGTTATAAAAATGCAGGAACCATTACTGGAAGTAAAGAACCTGAGCGTTGAATACGCTGTCGCACGCGGAAAATTAAAGGCTGTCAACAATGTGAGTTTCACCATACACAAGGGTGAATTCTTCGGCCTGGCAGGAGAGTCCGGCTGTGGCAAATCAACTATCGCCTTTGCAATCATGAGGCTGCTCAAGGGCGCTGCTTCAGTTTCCGACGGCGAAGTTGTCTTCCGCGGGAAGAACATCCTTACCTTTGGAGAAGAGGAGCTCCGTTTATTCCGCTGGGATAAAACCTCCATGGTCCTTCAGAGTGCAATGAACAATCTGAATCCGGTGATCAACATCGGGAGCCAGCTTAGTGACGCCATTATGGCCCACAGACCGGTAGGTCCGCAAAAGGCGATGAAAAAGGCAAGGGAACTCTTAACGCTCGTAAATATCGAGCAGGGAAGGATAAATGCCTTTCCACATGAACTATCCGGGGGTATGCGGCAGCGTGTGGTTATCGCCATGGCAATGGCCCTGGAACCGGACCTGATTATTTTTGATGAACCGACTACCGCACTGGATGTGGTTGTTCAGTACAATATAATCTATAAAATAATTGAACTGAAAAAACAGATGGATTTTTCTATAATGTTCATAACCCACGATCTCCCGCTGATGCTTGAAATATGCGACTGCATCGGCATAATGTACGCGGGAAAACTGGTCGAGCTTTCCCCGGTCAGCGAACTGAAGCACGGCGCCGGGCATCCGTATACACGCGGGCTGTTACAGGCCTTCCCTTCACTGCTGGGCGCGAAAGTAAAAATAACGGGAATCCCGGGCAGTGTGCCCGACCTCATTACACCGCCGCAAGGTTGCCTTTTCTACCCGCGCTGTACTGAATCTAAAGAGATCTGCAGGGAAACGGAACCGGTTTTCAGATCCCTGGATGAGGAGCATTTCTGCGCCTGCCATTTCAACGGAACAGGAGCGGCCCGTGAGTAAAATCGAATTCAGGAATGTATATAAAAATTTTCCGGTAAAGGGAAAGCTCTTTGAAAGAAAAGAACTGCACGCAGTAAAAAACATGAGCTTTTCCATTGATGAAGGCCATACCCTGGCAGTGGTAGGTGAATCAGGTTGCGGCAAAACAACACTGGCCAGATTGTTGATGAAACTGCATGAGGTTAGCAGCGGAGAAATTTTTGTTGATGGTGAACCAATTAGTACTATCAGGGGTAAAAGAGCCATCAGAAAATTCCGCAGCTGTATACAAATGATCTTCCAGGATCCATTCGGCAGCCTGAATCCGGCTCATGAAACAGGCCAAATTATCAGCCGGGCAGTCAGCCTGCATTCGGCAGATTTGAAAAATGAAGAAATAAACAACAGAGTTATCGCTTTACTTGAGCTTGTCGGCTTGACGCCGGCGGAAGACTTCATTTCAAAACATCCGGCCCAGTTATCCGGCGGACAGCGTCAGAGAATCGTCATTGCGCGTGCTTTGGCGGTAAATCCGTCGATCATAGTTGCGGATGAACCTACTTCCATGCTTGATGTTTCCATAGGCATCGACATCATGAACCTGCTTTTGGAACTCAAGGAAAAACAGAAACTGACAATGATGTACATTACCCACAATCTGGCTTCGGCGCGTTACATGGCCGACTACATGACAGTCATGTACGCGGGAACCTGTGTGGAGTACGGAGCTATTGACGAGATGATCAGCTCGCCATATCATCCTTATACCATTCTACTTCTTAACAGCACGCCGGAACCGTTCAGAGATAAGAAACTCAATTTAACCGCCAAAGAAGATGCACCCGATCTTATTAGCGGGAAGCCCCAGTGTATGTACAGCGCCCGCTGCCCAAAAGCAGAAAGCCGATGTTTTACATCAGAGCCGCCGGAGTATGTATTCGGAAAACGTAGGGTAAAATGTTTTATTTATGAAAATATAAGGTCTATAGACGTTCCTCCTGTTAATGCTAATATCTACACAGGAGCGGCCAATGACAACTAAACCCAACATAATCACCATAATGACAGACGACCAGGGATACGGCGACTTAAGCTGCATGGGCAGTAAAGATGTACTCACCCCCCACTTTGACAGACTGGCAGCAGCGGGCGTACGGTTCGAAAGTTTTTATTCAAACAGTCCGGTATGCTCTCCTTCAAGGGCTTCCCTGCTGACAGGCCGTTATCCGGGTTATGCCGGCGTGCGTGCGATTCTTGCAGGGAGGCGGACTACTACCGGACTGACAAACGAAAGCCCGACAATAGCCGCCGCGTTAAAAAAGGAAGGGTACGACACGGCCCTTATCGGCAAGTGGCATCTGGGCCTTGCCCCGCAGTGCAGGCCGCTTGCGAACGGGTTCGATTATTTTTACGGTTTTATGGCAGGCTGCATCGATTATTATTCGCATATTTTTTATTGGGGCATGGCTGACGGCAGGACAAACCCGACTCACGATCTCTGGGAAAACAATAACGAAGTCTACAATAACGGCCAATATTTTACCGATTTGATAAGCGAAAAAACAATTGAATATATACGCGAAAAATCCGCAGTCCGCAGGCCTTATTACCTCTACCTGGGCTACAACGCGCCGCACTATCCCATGCATGCCCCGGACAAGTATATGAAACGTTTCAATCATTTACCCTGGGACAGGCAGGTAATGGCTGCGATGATAAGCGCAGTTGACGACGGTCTGGGAATGATAGCGGACGAACTGGAACGGCAGGGCGCCCTTGAAAATACAATAATCGTTTTCCAGAGCGACAACGGGCCGTCCCGCGAATCACGGAACTGGCTGGACGGCAATCCGGATCCCTATTACGGGGGCAGCTCCGGTAAATTCAAGGGACACAAGTTCAGCCTTTTTGAGGGCGGTATCCGGGTGCCTTCGATAATAAGCTGGCCAGGTCATATTCCGGGCGGCCAGGTAATAAGCGAGCCGGTTGTATCAATGGACTACTTCCCGACCCTGTTAAAAACCGCGGGCGGCAATCCCGCAGATTACAGGCTGGACGGTCTGGACATCATGAAGGTACTTACCGAAAAATCGTCTTCTCCGCATAAAGAAATATTCTGGGAAATGGGCAAACAAACCGCGATGAGGCAGGGCAGGTACAAGCTGGTTCTCAACGGCGTACTGGTGGAAGACGGCCCGCAGTCGGCAGAAGTGTTCCTGTCAGATTTGGAAAACGATCCCGGCGAAAAAATCAACCTTGCCGCGGAAAAACCGGAGCTTGCGGCCTCAATGAAGGCAGCCGCGGAAAAATGGCGGCAGAATTTGGAAAACGCCTGGGAGCAGCGCAAAGACAAGCCGCAGTAGAATCGCAGCAGCCGGGTTCTGGTTACCGGTATTATGGTTTAAAATTATTTAAAAAACCGAAAATACAATCCGCAATTTCCAAATCCAGTTTGCGGCATTCGGTAAGGATTTGCGCGATTTGACTGCGGACAGCGGCATCATTTAAAGCAAGCCTTTCATTCCTGTTTATCGAATTAATGAGCCACATATTATCGTGGATTTTTTTGGCCGCCCTTATTGCCGGCGCAAGCTGTTCAGTTCCAAAAATACGCTGAACCTCCTCAAGTTCTTTTGACAGATAATAGCGCCGCTCGGCAAGGTCCCATATCTGCGGCTGTACCTGGGGTACTTTGTTTTGGACAGCCATGTCGGCGCCGCTGTTACCAGCGCAGCTGGCACCGGCACAGACTTCACAGGCGGTAAACCAGCCGCAATACGCTTCCAGGATAATGTCATTGCGGAGCAGGCCCGCACCCCGCTCCAGCGCACCATACAGAAGTGTTTTAACATTGGCCGGCGGATTGGGCGCTGACTTAATCAAAGCAACGGCAATAACATCACAGGTCCAGTCAGAAATATATTTGCATTTATCAGGCGCAAAGGATTTGTTTTGCCTGTCATCCCCTGCGGAAAATTTCCAGGCCAAAAGGTCTTCGCCGCCGCTGCGGTAACCAATTGCAAGCAATATGCGATCGCCGGGGTTACCGCCGAACAAAAGCACCGGGTAACCCTGAGCCAGATTACCCAGGGTTTTTTCCCCAATCTGTCCAGTAATTATTTCTGCCCTTATACCTGCGATTTCAAAACAGTCAAGGAGAGGCCGCGTGTCTATAGGTAAAATACTGGCGGGCTCCCAGAAACCGGCCGGGTGAGATCCCCGGGGCAGGGCCGGGGTTAAATAATTCCAGACATCCTGCCAGAATAAAAAACCTTCGCCGGATACAAGCAGATGACGGTAATAATCGTAATCTGCGCGGTAAGTGCGGTTATGTTCGGTTTCCGCGCGGGTATCATGAGGCGCGCCCATCAGTACAGAAAGCGACATTAAAGCCGATGCAAATGCCCGCGTATGAGGAACAAGGGCGGGACCGCCGCGATCAATTGATCCGTTAAACGGAATTTTTATAGTCTGGTTCATGATTCACCGGCGAAAACCGCCAGAATCCCGTCACAGACACCGCCCATCTTTCGAAGAACAGCGGCGATTTGAGCCCGGAACTCATGCTCCCTGAATTCTGCCATGGGCGGGAAAAAGCCGCCCTGCAGTTTCCAGATTTCGTTTTTATAATCTTCCATCTTTTTGTAAAGGGGCTGAAGCTTAACGGCAATTTTTATTTCGGGATATTGTCCGCATACCTGGTTAAAAAATTTATTGGCGGAACTTGTACAAACACAGCAATAGGGAGAACAGTGCAGATTCCAGCAAACTTCGCCAGCCTTGCTGTCGTCGCCAGCTTTGCTGTCGTCGCCAGCTTTGCTGTCGTCGCCGGCCTTGTCATTAAAAAATGAATCATCTTCAAGAGTACATGCCCAGGTTTCAAAAGCTGTTTTTCCAAAAACGTATTTATGCCCGTAATTGTTCTCCGACGGCGGAAGTGTAAGCAGACCGGGAATTGAATCAATCGCGTTTTGGCATAAACGGCCCATATCCGCATTTTCTGACTTTTTACCGGCCAAAAAAATACCGTATGTACTTTCGAGTCCGTTCGTTATTGACGAATAGCCGTACTCGTCCAAAGAACCTTCCGGCAGGCGTTCGGGTCCCAAATACAGGTTTACATACAGCAGGCCGTTTTCACCGTAACCGCCGATTAAACAGCCTTCCGGCAATGGATCGTAACGGTTTCCGCCGCGCGTTATTACGCCGCCCATGCCCCAGGCAACAACGGGAACGCCGGAGTCAACAGAGGCTTTTATCGCGTTCATTGCGGCGTCAGGATCTTTTTTAATCTGCCCGTTTGAAATGTAAATACAGTCATACCCAAACGCGGCAAACGTTTTTTTAACCGCCGCCGGATTATAAAAATAATTGGTAATGCCAGAGTCGCAAGGCGCGTTTTTGGGATTGCCCTTCTCTGCCGAATATAAATAGGCAAAATTATCGCCGGTAAAATTGGCATAAAAACCGAAGTCATCAACAGCCGAACCAAGCGCTTTACCCACCGAACAAATGGCGGAGCAAAGAAAAAAATTTTCAGAATTTTTAATCCTGCGGTAATCCGCAATCTTGTTGGATAAACGGAGAGACTGGAGCATAAAAAATCTCCTTTCCCTAAATTATTAATCAAAATGGAAAAATTTTCCATCCTACCTATAAATTATTAACTGTTAACTTTTACCTTTTTCACCACTTACCACTTACTACTAACTACTTACCACTAACACATTTTTAAGCTATATTTAACCTCTGGGAAGGGAATTATACCGATAATTTAATTCATCACGGAAGATGAAATTCTTCGCAGGTGAGCCATCACGGAGGATGTAAAATGAAGAAAGTATTTTTGGCCGCTTTACTGGGATTGTTGATATACGCAGTCCCGACCCTTTCCGCGCAGCAAACAGCACAACAGGGTTCTGCAAATCAGCAAGGTTCTTCTGATCAGCAGAAGTCCGCTTCCCAGCCCAAGAACTACAAGGAATCCGAATATTATTACGTAAATGTTCCGATTGAGAAGATTTTTTACTATAAAAACGGATATATAGTCCTTTACCAGCAAGGATACCATCTTAACAGGACCTATATTCCCATGGAATGGTTTACTGTTCCGACAGGAAAAGCGGATATGATTACCCTGGGTACCGGGTCAAGCTGGCCTTCACTGACAATTTATTATAAAGACGGCGAATTCGACCATATACGTCTTTATGTACGCAAGTCGAGAGCGCATGAGACCTGGGGAATGGTGCCGCTGAACGTGGATCTGGACTCCTACTTTCAGAATATCAACGAAATTAAACTGGAACTCTGATGCCCGATAATACGGGCCTGATTGAATCCCTGCAAAAGGCTGTCCGCGGCGAAGGTCTTGACGGATGGCTTTTTTGCAATTTTAGGCACAGGGACCGGCTCGCCGACGAAATACTGGGAATACCGGATTCAACCAACAGCAGGTATTGGTTTTACGCGGTTGCGGCCAATGGGCAGCCCTTAAAAATAATTCATTCGGTGGAGCCTGACGCCCTTGATACGCTTCCGGGAGAAAAAATTTTTTATGTCAGCAGGGACGACCTCCTGGAAGCGCTTAAACCTCTGACCGGCAAATCCTGGGGCGTCCACAGTTCGGAGGAACTTGCAGCCATTTCTTACCTGGACGCAGGCATGGCCGCTGTTTTAAAAAACGCCGGACTTCGCCTGGTATCCGCGGCTCCGCTTATACAGCGGGTAAAAAGCCTGCTGGACGCCGAAGGTATAAAATCCCACGAAAGGGCCGCTGTTCACCTGTACGAAATTGTCCGGATAGCATGGGCCCTGGTTCAGAAACATTACAGGGAGCAAAAACCTCTTTGGGAAAAAGATGTACAATCGCTGATGCTTGGGGAAATGGAAGCAAGGCAGCTTGTTACCGAACATGACCTGATTGTCGCGGCAGGAATAAATTCAGGAAATCCGCATTACAGCATAGCGGGCCGGGGCGCCCTTATTAAAGAGGGCGATATTGTTCAGTTTGATCTTTGGGCAAAAGAAAAACAAAAAACAGCGGTTTTTGCCGATATTTCCTGGGCAGGCGTTTACGCGCAAAAAGCCCCGGACGAGGCAGAAAAATGTTTTGCCGCGCTGGTAAAAACCAGGGAAGGCGCTCTGTCATTTATTACAGAAGAGTTATCCGCCGGGCACAAATTGACCGGAGCGGCGGTTGACCAAAAAGCCAGAGAAATCGTAATTGGCTGCGGATTTCAAAAGGGACTAAAACACCGTACAGGACACGGGATTGATACGGAGATCCACGGTTCCGGAGTAAATATCGATTCGGTGGAGTTTCCGGATTCGCGGCAGATCCTGGAAGGTTCCTGTTTTTCCCTGGAACCGGGTCTTTATTTTGCAGGTTTTGGCATGAGAACCGAGATCGATGTATACATTGCGAATGGCAGCGCCTGCGTTTCGGGAAAACCTCACGAGAGACAGCAAAGCCTGTTAAACTGCGGTTAACCAAAAACGATGAAACCCGCTCCCGCTAAGCCTGTTCCCGCCGAACTGCTGGACTTTATAAGAACAGGAACCAAATTTCTGACAGCCGGCCACGAGGACGAAGACGGCGACTGCGCCGGCAGCCAGCTTGCCCTGTGTTCTGTTTTAAGACGGCTTGGAAAAGAAGCGATTCCCTGCTCAACAGGCCCCTTTAACAGAACAGAAATAAAATCTTTTGAAAAATTCTTTTGCGCCGAAATTGACGAAAAAACCAAAGAAGGCAGCCGTGTAATCATTGCCGACTGCGGTAGACTGGAACGCACGGGCAGACTTTCATCATTGCTGAACGGGCTTCCGGCCGCCTATATAGATCATCATCACCGCGATCCAGGCGCTCTCCAATCCAACGGCAATATTTTTTATGTTTGTGAGGAATCTCCTTCGACAACCCTGATGATCCTGAACCTGATTGATGCTCTTGGTCTTGAGCTGACAACAGATGAAGCGGAACTTTTAATGTTCGGGCTGTGTACAGATACCGGCTTTTTCCGTCACACTGATTCCGGCTTTCCGCAGGCGTTTGAAGCCGCGGCACGGCTGGTCGGCGCGGGAGCAAGTCCCAAAAAAATTCACCGGGAAATTTACGGAGGCAAAAGCCTGGATTCAAGAATTCTGATGGGGCGTATACTCGGACGGACCGAATCGTATTTTAACGGTAAGCTCCTGGTTTCCGCGGAAGACTACGAAGAAATCCGGCTTTACGGAGCAGAAGGAAAAGATTCCGACATGCTATACCAGCTTTTACAGTCAGTTGCCGGAACAGAAGCAATTGCAATAATAAGCCAAAAAAAGCCGGACACATGCAATGTGGGGCTGCGTTCCCGCGATAATATCGACGTAGCCGCAATAGCGGAGGTCCTGGGAGGCGGCGGGCATAAAAACGCGGCCGGGGCGGCTGTCGCCGGTACAATCGATGAAGTCAAACCAAAATTGCTGGATCTGTTTAAAAAAATCATATAATTTCAATTACATTTGTCATAAAATCAATGCAAAATAAAGATTCTCGCCGTAAGTTCTGCATATCCATGCGTTAATATATTTGTGCCTTATGGGAGGAAAGTATGCAGAACAAGTCATCATTGACGGAACTGCAGGCTGAGTATGCCTGTGGCAAAATGGAACGAAAGATACTGGAAGGACTCATCTTTCAGTATCTGTTAAACAATTTTGAACGGTACCGTTTATTCAACGGGAACCGCGATAAATGGGTTGATTTTGTAGGCTGGCTTTATCCAAGGCTGAGCAGGGCAGTAGATTTGTACAGGGAAACGGGAGCGACTTTTGATACTTATATCAGTTCAATTGTAAGATGGTCCAGCAAAGAATATAAAGCCAGGGAAGCCGATCATTACAACATCGAGATGACATGCTGGAAGGCACGCGCAGAGGATATGGAACTGCCCAGCATGGAACTGCACAGCCCGGAACCGGATTATGATGAGGAAGACAGCCGGTTATGGACAGCGCAGACCAAAACCGGTATTTTATTTCCCCTGATGAATTTGAGCTCCCGCCAGATTCTGATCCTGATGTTAAAATCATATTACTTTGTTACCGAAAGTTTTTTAAAAAAAGTAGCGGAAACAATTGACATTAAAGAAAATGATCTCCAGGCCATGATAGATAAAATCCATACTCTGCGATCCAAAAAAGAAGATAAAATTCATCTTTGCAAGGAACGGGCTTACAGCCAATATTACCGCTGCCTTACTTTTCAGAAGCGTCTTTTAACAGCAATGCCTGGAACCGCAAGATACGAAAAAATGGAAAATTATCTGGAAAGATCGCGGATAAAATTTAAAATAATGAAGCAAAGACTGGCCAGAATGCGTCTGGACGCTTCAAACCAGCAGATTGCAGAAGTAATGAATTTGCCAAAGGGGACAGTAGACTCGGTGATACACGGTATAAGGGAAAAATGGAGTATCACCAGGAAACAGCCTGTAATGAGGGTGCCGCTGGCAGGATTTGACAATGGAAGTTATCATAAGGAATGCTCAGTTACCGCCACAGTTTCCATGCAGGCAGCGCCGCAGATGTACTAAAGCATTCGATCCTGGTTTATTGTCTGGAATATTTAACCCAAAAGGAAAAAGGCCTGCTGTGCGCAGACACCCACGCGGGCGCGGGGCTGTACCAGGCAGGAGGAGACGAATGGAAGAAGGGAATGGGGAGGCTGCTGGATTACCAAAAAAAAACCGGTAATTATCCGGCATGGGCGGCCGGGTACATGAAACTGGCAAATCAGAATGACTGCCGTATGTACCCGGGCTCGCCGATTTTAATGGCGCAGTTTTTGCGGCGCCAGGATCGGCTGGTCTGTTTTGAACTGCATCCAAAGGATTTTGCCGATTTGGAAAATAACATGAAAACCTTTAAACTTACCGGTAAAATTTCCGGAGCCGGAGCTGAAACCGGTGCCGGAACCGCCGGCATGGAAAACCGCGGCCGCCCGTCAATCCAGACAAGGCGCGAAGACGGTCCGGCCTCCCTGGAAAGCCTGCTCCCGCCGCAGTCCGGCCGCGGCCTTGTTCTTATTGATCCGTCCTGGGAAGAAAAAGAAGAATATGCATCAATACCCAATTATGTAAAAGCGGCGTTAAAGCGTTTCCCGCAGGGTACATATATAATCTGGTACCCTATGCTGCTGAACCAAAAGGTCAGGTTTGCCGATAATGATTCCATAGGAACCTGTCTGTTTAAATGTTTTGACGTAAGCCGCTGCCGGATCGAACTATATGATCCAGAGCTCAAAAGCGGTATCCGCTCTCCAAGGGGAATGTACGGAAGCGGCCTTGTCATATTTAATCCGCCGTGGACCCTAAAAAACGCGCTGGACGAAATAATGCCGTATCTGTCCGGGGCATTGATGGATAACGGAAAATGGAATCTGGAATGGACGGAAAAATGCAACAAAACGCCTGTACAGGGGTCATAAGGGTATGACAACTGCCAAGTCATTGCGGCCTGTCCCATCCCCGCTCCCGTTCCAGACGCCAGGGGAAGAAATAGCAAATTCGATTCTGCACGGCCTGGGCGTATTTTTGGCAATCGCCGGCCTTACACTGCTGGCGCTCAGGACCAACGGGTATCTGGGCGGCACCAAAGCAAGCGGTCCGGTAATTGCCTGTTATACAATATTTTCCGCGTCAATGGTAACAATGTTCCTTGCTTCTACGCTGTACCACGCATTGGTGCATGAAGGGGCCAAACGGGTTTTCCAGATTCTCGATCATTCAGCCGTTTATATTTTAATCGCGGGAACATATACGCCCTTTAGTCTGCTTGGCCTTAAGGGCGCATGGGGCTGGACCTACTTCGGCATTGAATGGGCCCTCGCGGTTACCGGCACTGTCCTTTACGCGGTTAACTGGAAGTACCTGCGCCGGGCCGAACTCTGGGTTTATATACTGATGGGCTGGGCAATTATCGGCGGCCTTTGGCTATTGTACAGGCAGATCCCTTTTACCAGTTTTATTCTGTTGCTGGCCGGCGGCGTCGCATATACAATGGGAACTTTCTGGTACAGGCGGCGCCACCGCAGGGGCGCTCACGTAATTTGGCATGTGCATGTAATAACAGGAGTTGTCTGCCACTGGCTTTCGCTCTGGTTTATGAGCTGATAATGTAATATACTTCGTCCATGCCGACTGTGGACGATAAAAAAATAATTTATTCGATGTACCAGGTATCCAAAAAACACGGAACCAAACAGGTACTCAAAGACATAAGCATCTCCTATTATTACGGTGCGAAGATCGGAGTTATAGGCCTGAACGGCTCCGGCAAGTCGAGCCTGCTCAGGATAATGGCCGGCGCGGACAAGGAGTACGCGGGCGATATATCGATCAGCCCCGGATACTCGATCGGTTTTCTCGAACAGGAGCCTTACCTGGAGCCGGGCAAAACTGTCAAAGAACTGGTCTCCGAAGGCGTAAGCGAACTGGTTAATTTACTTAAGGAATTCGATAAGGTAAGCGAGGCCTTTGGCGAGCCGGATGCCGATTACGAAAAACTGGGCGCCAAACAGGCCGAACTTCAGGAAAAAATAGAAGCCGCCGACGGCTGGAATCTGGACAGCCGCCTTGACCTGGCCATGGAAGCGCTGCGCTGCCCGCCTTCGGATCAAATTGTCGATGTACTGTCGGGCGGCGAGAAACGCAGGGTCGCCCTGTGCAGGCTGCTTCTGCAAAAACCGGACATTCTTCTTCTTGACGAACCGACAAACCACCTGGACGCCGAAACAGTGGCCTGGCTGGAAAAACATCTGCGCGATTATCAGGGTACTGTTATCGCGGTTACCCATGACCGTTATTTTCTTGACAACGTTGCAGGCTGGATCCTCGAACTGGACAGGGGCGAAGGAATTCCGTGGAAGGGAAATTATTCCAGCTGGCTGGAGCAAAAAGAAGCCCGCCTTGCCCTTGAAGAAAAAGGCGAAAGTGAACGCAGGAAGACCCTGCAGCGTGAACTTGAATGGATCCGCATGAGCCCCAGGGGCCGCCACGCTAAAAGCAAGGACAGGATAGCCCGTTATGAAGCGCTGTTCCGGGACAGCGAGCGGGAAAAAATCCGCGATAACAAAATCACCATACCGCCGGGACCAAGGCTCGGACAGCTTGTTATTGAAGCCCAAAGCATATCCAAGGCCTACGGCGACAGGCTTCTTTTTGAAAACCTTAGTTTTTCCGTACCACCCGGCGCCTGCGTCGGAATCATCGGCCCAAACGGCGCGGGGAAGACTACTCTTTTTAAAATAATCGCCTCAAGCGAAAAACCCGACAGCGGAAACATCAGGCTGGGAGATTCGGTCAGCCTTGGCTGGGCGGATCAGATGCGGGAAAAACTGGAAGAAGAAAAATCCGTCTGGGAACAGCTATCCGGCGGTCTGGATATAATCAAGCTTGGCGGCAAAGCCGGCGTGCCGGTAAAAGAAGTTAATTCGCGGGCCTATTGCTCGTGGTACAATTTTTCCGGTGCAGATCAGCAGAAAAAAGTCGGCGTGCTTTCCGGCGGAGAGCGTAACCGGCTCAACCTCGCAATGGTCCTCAAGGAATGCGCGAATGTCCTGCTCCTGGACGAACCTACAAATGATCTCGATGTAAACACCCTGCGCGCACTCGAAGAGGCCCTGGACACTTTTGCCGGTGTTACCATGGTAATAAGCCATGACCGCTGGTTCCTTGACCGCATCGTAACCCACATCCTCGCCTTTGAAGACGGCGAAGTAATCTGGTACGACGGCAACTGGTCAGAATATTCGCAGTGGCGGCGGGAAAAACTGGGCGTGGACGCGGAAAAACCGCACCGCTATGTATACCGTAAACTGGAAAGGTAGAGCCAGGATATTAAGTCTGCTTTCTCAATTAATTCCTATTGATTAAACCTGCCCCGCAAGGAAAGCAATATCGGTTTCTGTAAAAGGTTTGCCGTAAATAAATTCAAACATAAAACGCATGTCTTCCGGGCTCATGTCAAGAAAACGAACGCCGAAGTAACCGGAGGTGTTGTCTTTGTAGCGTCTTACAATCTGCGCGTTGGCAGTAACTGTACGGCGCGGGGTGATCAGTTTCATTTTTAATTCAAGATTGGGCAGAAGCGAAGCTGCCAGAGCAGAATTGGGATAAGTAAAAAGAAGGCCCGATGCGCTAATGTCGGCAACTTTGCCTTCGTAAGATTCGTTTCTTAATTTACCGCTTTCAAAGTAGCCGTTAAGTTTTAATGAATTTGCCAGAATTGCGGCAAACTGGTACAAGGTGTCAATTACAGCGAAGTCAAAGGGCAGCTTGCCTTCCTTATTTATCCAGACGTGAATATAACCGATCACGTATTCCTGGAAAAGCACAGGCACCCAAAGATCCGAGAAAATTCCGGAGTCAAGTTTGGCTTTGATAAAACGGGCGCAGGCCTCGTCAATATAAGAAGGATCTACACCGGTGCTTTCCAGATAACGTTTAAAAATATCTTCGGTAACAAGGCGGCCTTTGGGATATGGATCTGTAAGCGGGAAGGTATTCATGGAAGAAGGGAGAAAAAGTGATTTCCCTGTTTCGGCTACCAGATGCTCCTCTGTTGAGGACGGTTTGACATCCTTGAAGATCACGAGTTTATAACCGTTGGCATAACCTTTTATCCAGGCCGCCATCTGGTCAACAAGGCCGGTCAGATTCTGCGGATTTATGGACTGTACCAGGTTTCCGGTTTCACCGGTTTCGTAAGCGGCTGCTTTGGGATAGGTAAGGGAATACCGGTCGCCGCTGTAAGTAAACTGTAACTGCAGATCCGCAGGCGTCTGAACCCTGGAAAAAGAACGGTCAAGGTTCTTGTATAAAAATTCAGGGGGCACAGCGGTTATCTGATCGTCCCTGACATTGCTTACTTCTGCATTAAAGGTAATCACCTGTCCGCGGTAATCAAAAATAAGGTCGATCTTTTTGCGCGCCTTGAGGCCGCTGACCGGACGATCCGGTTTAAAAATAATTTCAGTTTTAACGGGCTTTACAACCTTAAAAATATGTTCTGTACGGTTTTTTAAATACATTATGGGAATCTGTTCATCATAAAGAACTTTAAGGAGAAAATCTTTTTCAATACGTTTTATGGGAGTTGCCATTTCCTAAAAAAACCTTTCGTACGGCGAAAAATCATATGGATAAGCGTCTTTTCCTTCCACAAGATCCTGGGCTTCTTCCAGGACCAGATCGTCCAGATACCAGGCATCATCCCTGTTCAGGAGGTAGAGCTCTCCGGCTATCCATTTATCCCTGCCCAAAAACCGTACCAAAAACGAAACTGTTCCGTCTTCCTCTGTCCTCCCGCCGCCTATATGAAACCGGGAAGGGTCTACAGGAACCAGAGACGCCTGGCATCTTTCCAAAATTTCTTTGTCTGATGCCCTGAAACTGTCCAGAACGCCCGATACAAGCGCCGACATCATTGTATTTGCATATTGGAAGGCCGCGTAAGGAGCGCTCCCCTGTCCCAATTCTCCGATAACCCTGTCCGATGGGTACCTGGGAGATTCGCCGATCATGGGCCTGCGGAGTACTTCGGGTATGGTGGTATCGGTTCCTTCGCCGGACTGGGAAAAAAGCAGAGACGGCGTCAGAGACGGCATCAAACACGGCGCAAGAAAAACAAAAGCAAGGAAGATTACCTTCCGTAATCCTGACATGAATAAATAATAATATGCTGAAAGGGAAAAATGAAGCCCCAAACAGCGGTAAATCACAGCAAAGACCGTATCGCCGTATTTGTTTATGCTGTAAGATTACCGCATGAAGCAATCCATATTATCCTGCCTGCAGTCCGGGTATACGGAACCGGTCAGAGATATTTTGTGGGGCCACATTTATATGACCGCAGAAATAGCCGGTCTGTTAAAATCTGTTCCGTTTATGCGTCTGCACAGGATCATGCAGATGGGTCCGGCATTTTATATTTATCCGGGCGCGACGCATACCAGGGCAAGCCATTCTATAGGCGTTTACCATTTGGCCAGACGAATATTAATCCAGCTTGCCGAACGCGGCGCGGACAAATGGCTGAGCCGGCAGGGAGTATTTTCATTTTTGTGCGCGGCGCTGCTTCATGATCTGGGACATTTTCCTTTTACCCATTCGCTTAAGGAACTGCCCTTAAAAACCCACGAGGCCCTTACGGCAAAAATAATAAAGACAGAACCGCTCAAAAGCCTGATAGCCAAAGCCGGAGGAGATCCGGAATTCTGCGCCGCAATAATTGATTCGGACTCCGCGGTAAAGAACAATAAAAATCCAGGCAGCGCGGAACTGATGTTTTACCGCCGGCTGCTGTCCGGAACCCTGGATCCTGACAAGCTGGATTACCTTAACCGCGACGCCCGTTACTGCGGGGTTCCCTACGGCGCCCAGGATGTGGATTTTATTCTTTCATGTCTGTATCCCGACCCGGAACGCGGAGCGGACATTTACGAAAAAGGGATTCCAAGTGTGGAATCCGTGCTTTTTTCAAAATACCTGATGTACCGTACGGTTTACTGGCACAGACAGGTCCGCTCCGCAACGGCAATGATAAAAAAGGGAGTCCTTTGCGCGATGGAATCGGGGTCACTGTCCCCGGATCAATTATACAACCTTGACGACCAGGGGCTTTTTACCCTTTTCGCGAAAAATCCGATTTTTGGGCAGGTCCGGGACGGAAAATTTTATGCCAGCGCCGCGGAATTTCCGTTTGAGGAAACAGTTCATGGCTGTCTGTTAAATATCGCGGACAGAACCAAATTCGAAAAAAGCTTGGCCAAAACCATTTCCGCGGAGCTTGGGTTAAACTCCGGGAACGGAATAAATGCGCAAAAACTTATAATCGATGTACCGGAGCCGATCTCGTTTGAGTCCAATATTTACATCGCGGACGAAGGCTGTAATTTTTCGGAAAGTTCCAGTACTTTTAAAAAAGAAATGGTCAATACACTGGTAAAATCCCTAAGGATTGTAAGGATTTTTATGGATACCGAATATTTGGGAAGCCAGGGAAAATCAGCTGTTTTAAGCGGAAGGATATTGAAAATTACCCAAAAATGGTTGAAGCTGCTTGTATAATGCTATTATAATATTTATGTGAGGTAATCAATGGAATTACATAATGTCATAGAAGATTTGGTTATTCCAAAGGTTGAAGATATTTTTAATACCATCGCGGCAGATGAAAGCGGTGAAAAATTATGCACCTGCAGCCAATGCCGGATTGATACGGCCTGTTACGTATTAAACCGGATTACTCCGTTTTATGTGGTTTCCAACCGGGGAGCGGCCAGGGTTCATATGGAGACATCGCAGCGGCACCAGACAGACGCCGACATTGCAGCGTTTATTTACGAAGGAATCAGAAGGATAAGCCACAACCAGCGCCCAAACTTTAATCATAATTCCTCCGTAACCGATCAGAATACCGGAATCGGCAAACCAGTGTTCAATATACCGACAATTACCGGACGGCTGTTCAGCGGCAGCAATTTTGCTCCGGTACACAGCGTCGACCTCAAACTTTTCTGCAACGGCAAACTGGTACAGATGAAGGACGGAAACTGGCAGAATCCGCTCCACCTGGTTTCCCATACCGAAGGGAATTTTAGTTTTTGGCCCGCGCCGTTCCCCGCCAAAAAAACCGGAGAACAGCTTAATTTTGAATTTACGCTTTGCGCGGGAAGCGCAGAATACGAGACGCTTAACCACGCGTTCACGATTCCGGTAACCAGCGAGATACAGTCGATTAAATCATTTTCCCTGGTCAGGGCTTTTAAACTGACTGATCTGTTTTTGTTTCCGCCGGGGGAAGCGCCGCATGATCGCTGTCTCGTTTGATCTTTTTATCGTGCCGGCTGTTAAAGACCGAATAAATCGACGGGATTAAGAACAAAGTCATAAATGAACTGATGGAAATTCCGCCGACGAATGTACGGGCAATCGGCTGGATGGTGTCGGTTCCGGGTCCGGCAAAAAAAGCTATCGGGATCATGGCCAGTATTGTCGTAATGCTTGTCATCAGAATGGGCCGCAGTCTGTGGCGGCCGGCTTCCAGGCAGGCTTCCCGTACTTTATAACCGCGGGCGCGAAGCGTATTGGTGTAGTCCACAAGAATTATTCCGTTATTGATAACAACACCTACTAGGGCGACAATACCGACCGCAGAGAACATGGTCATTGCCTGACCGGTAATTTTATAAATCCAGACAACTCCGATTAAAAGCAGCGGTACAGAGAAAAATATTATTAATGGATCCAAAAAAGATTCAAACTGGCTGGCCAGCAGTCCAAACATCAGGAAAATGGCGATGCCGATTATAAAAAGAAAATTGTTATAATAAGTAGCGATATCCTGCGCCTCGCCAAGATAACGGACCGTAACATCCTGCCTTGTAACCAGGTTTTCCCTTACTGTATTTTCCAGGCGCTGCTGCATTTCGGTTGCCGCTATGCCGGGCGGAAGATCGCCGGTAATTCTTACAACCCGCTCCTGGTTTTCCCTGCGGATCGAAGTGGGCGCCCGTCCTTCGATAACTGTTGCGAGGTTGGAAAGCGGTATCCGGCTGCCGTTCCTGCTCATGACGTAAATGGCATCAAGGTTAGGCATTCCTATCCGGTCCTGGTCCCGCAGTATTACGTTCACGTTAAGCAGGTTGTCGCCGATGCTGACTGTGGTAGCGGTTGTCCCGTCCATGGCTGTTCTGATTTCGGACGCGATGGAAGAAAGTGATACACCCAGAGCGGAAGCCCGGTTCCTGTCCAGCATGATCTGTAACTGCGGCGCGCCTTCGTCAACATTGATTACCGGGTTTTCGATTTCCGGCAGGTAACGTGTTATGATGGACAGAATATCATCTGCAGTGCTTACAATTGAATTGTAGTTTCTTGAACTGATTGCCAGCTCCACCGCGGAACTTGTACCCATGGTTCGGCCGGCCCTGAAGGTGATTCTGGCGTCCGGGAATTCGGACAGATGGGGTGTAAGCTTGCGGATAATATCATCCGGAGTGTCGATTTGGTTTGCAGGTTCCGGCAGCGTTATCTGGATGGTTCCCTGGGTAGTGCCGGTGCGGCGGGAAGTCAGGATTATGTTGCGGTAACCGTTAATTTCATTTTTAATAATTTCGTTGAATCCAAAGACAACGCTCTCGGTTGTATCTATTGTTGTTCCAAGCGGCAGCGATATGTTGATGTTCACGTTATCGTCGGTCCGGGTGCGGCCGTACATGTTCATGTTGATGCCTGTAAACTGAATCAGCGAAAAAGCAAAAATAACGGCGACAAAGATAATAATCAAAAGACGGTGGGAAAGACAGTAATCCAGAGCTTTTTTATAACCTTTCTCCAGATTGGCGAAAAACTTTTCCATCAAATCATCGATAAATTTAATCGGCTTGTATTTAAGCGGCTTCTGTTTGCGGGTGTTAAGCGGGAGCAGGGCGCCGCAAAGACAGGGTACCAGCGTAACAGCGACAACCAGCGATACGGCCAGCGAAATGACTACGGTAAAAATCAAATCGCTGAAATACTGCCCCATGTCTTTAAGATCATTTTTGTATATTATCATGGGGACAAAAACACAGATGGTTGTGGTGGTGGAAGTTATGATGGCGCGAAGCATTTCGCGGCTTCCCAAAATCGCGGCGATTGACGCCTTGGCGCCGCGGCGGCGGTAATTATAAATGTTATCTATAATAACAATGGAGCCGTCGACGGTCATGCCCAGTCCCAGGATCAGGCCGGTCATGGTAAGAAGGTTAAGGGTAAAACCAAATACCGACATGAACATTATGGTAATAAAAATCGATATCGGTATGGACAGGCCGATAATCAATGTTCCCTTGATGCTTCGCAGGAAAAGGAAAATTACTATCATGGTGAGCATGGCGCCCTGAAACGCGCTGCCGTAAACCTGGTTAAGGGTCGAAGTAATCATGGTAGTATTGTCGGAAAGGACTTCCAGAGTGATACCCTGCGGAAGGCCGGCGTTAATCGCATCAAGAGCGTCCCTGACCCTGCGCGCAACAAGCACCTGGTTGCTGTCGCTGGCGCTGGTAATCTGAATGTAGACTCCGCTTTGATCGTTGACATAGACTCTGGCTGCATTGTCATTATAGGCAAGTGTGACATCGGCAATGTCTTCCAGACGCACTGCCTGCGACCGGTTAGGCTGCCCTGTCCCGCTGTTTATGGTTATTGTTTTGACCACAAGCCGTTTAATCTGATCAATACTGACCAGTTGTTCCTGGGTCATAATCTGGTATTCCCGCGTACCGCGGCGCAGGTTGCCGCCGGAAGAAAGTATGCTCTGTCCTTTAAGCGCTGAAGATACATCACTTAATGTAAGGTTAAAGGCGGCAAGGCGGTTTAAGGCAACTGCCACGTTTATTAACTGGGTTGTACCGCCTGTTACATCCGCGGAGGCAACCCCGTCTATACGTTCAACGCTGGACTGAATCTGGTCCTGGGCAAAAAGCCGCAGCTGATCCGGCGGATAGTTTCCCCTGACAACCAGACGCATTATCGGTGAAGCCGACATATCAAAGCGCCGGACAGTCGGAGTCTGGGCGCCGTCGGGAAGCGAGTTTGCGAGGCGGTTAAGCAAAGTCTGGGCGTCATTGGTCGCCTTGTCCATGTCCGTGCCGTAATTGAATTCCAGGTTGATATTGCTGGACTCAAAGGACGAACTGGAAGTCATATTGACCAGTCCGCGCGATCCTGCAAGTGAACGTTCCAGCGGCTGGGTAATATTCTGTTCCACGTCCGTGGGGCCTGCACCGGGGTAACGGGTGGAAACCGAAAAAACCGGCCTTGACGAAGAAGGGTAAAGGTCAAGGGCCAGATTGGGAATAATGGTCGCAGCAATTCCCAGCGCGAGAACATAGATGACTACAATTGTAACCGGCCGCTTGACCGAATATCCGGCAATGTTCATTTTATTCTACGATCCGCACAGGCTCACCCTGGGAAAGGAAATTCTGGCCCGCGCTTACAACACGGTCACCCACGCTGATGCCGCCGGAAATTTCAACCATGGTTTCGCTTTCCAGGCCAAGGGATACTTCCCTGCGCTGGGCAATATTTTTTTCGTCAACAATAAAAACAATCCAGGAACCGTATGTGTTGATCAGGGTGTTCCTCGGAATTACAGGTACGTCCCTGCGGGTATTTGTAACAAGGCTTACGGTGGCAAACATTCCGGCTTTAATCCGGCTGTCGGCCGCTCCGGTAAAACGCAGTCTTATTCTTACGGTGCGGCTGGCGGGATCGAGAACCGGGCTGACCTCATCGACAACAGCCTGGAATGTCTCTCCCGGCAACGCCTCAAGCATTATTTGGGCTGTAAGGCCGCGTTTGGCCGAATTTGAAAAGCGCTCGGGCACAAAAGTTTCGATTACCAGCCGTGAAAGATCGCCGACAACCAGGACCGCGGTATTCGTTGTTACGGTATCTCCGGCATTGACCGGCACCGACAGCACTGTACCGCTGATGGTTGAAATCACTGGGTTCTGCGAATAAACTTCACCGGGCCTTGAGGGATCAACCATGGCGACAACAGCGCCCTGGGTAACCCTGTCTCCTATCTGGAACCTGGTCTCTGTAATTTTACCGGCAACAGACGGGTAAATGGAAACCTGGAAAGAAGCCAAAACATCGCCGTTAATGATTATACTGTTTTCGATGGTGCCTAGCTCTACAGGAGTAACCCTGACTGTTGTCGCATTTCTGCCGCCGCCTGCTCCTCCGCCGCCGCCCGCTCCGCCTGTGCCAGCCGGCTGGGATGGAGTTCCCGAAGCAGGCGTTCCGGATGTTTGCGCGCCGGCAGTTTGCGTACCGGAACCGGGATTAATCCGGTTCATTATTTCACGGTAAAGAAAAAACGCGACAACAAGAATCAATATTACAATTACTGCGGTAACGATTACCGATGATTTTTTTCTTTTCACTCCCCACTCCTGTTCAGGGTATCCAAATCCACATTAAGGGCATTTGCCAGATCCAGTGTAATATTAAGATACGAAAGTTCGCTCTGTAAAAGCCGGTATCTGGCGTCCGCCAAATCATTTACGGTAGTTTCCAGATTGAGAAATTCAACCGTACCGTTCCTGAAACCGGCGTCGGACAATTCGTAAGTCCGCTGTGCGATGTCCACGCGGAGACGGGCAATTTCTATACTCTTCCAGGAATTTACCAGATTCCCGCAAAGGGAACGGATCTGGGACTTGGCGGAAGTTTCGGTATTTACCAAATCAAGGCGGGCTTTCTGAAGTTCGGCATCATTGCTGCGCAAACTTTGGTTAGATTTTGTCCCCGCAATCCATGGATCTACAGGAATTGTAAGGGAAAGACTGCCGGACAAACTGTCGCTGAATTTTCCGGTTATACCGGTATTCCTGGACGGTCCGCCTGACCACCCGGCTGAAAGGCTAAGGGAGGGAGCTTTGGCTGAATAACTGCTTTGCTGGGAAGAAAGCTCCAGCCGTTCAATAGTTTGGCGCTGGGCGATAATATCCGGCCGTTTGGGAAGATATTCCAGGATCAGTTTTTCGGCGTCAGGATTTATCTGTGAAGGTACTATTGAACCGTCAAGTGTTACTTGCGTATTTATCTCGATGCCAAGAGTCGCAAGAAAATCATTCAATGAACTATCAAAAGCGCTTTGCGCAATACTGTAATTATAACGGGCAGTCTCGGCGCTCAGGCTGCTCTGAAGCCAGGAGAGCTCGCCTATAAGGCCGTTTTCCCGGGCAATACGGTTTTTTTCGAGCTGGCGTTCGGCAAGATCCAAAATTCCGCCGAGGTTGGTAATGTTTACCTGACCGGCAAGCAAACTGTAAAAACTCTTTGTTACATCCAGGGCGATTTTTTGACGGGCATTCTCAAAGTCCAAAAGACCCCTGCGGTAGGCCAGCTCAGTAAGCTTCATCGAATAAGGAATTCCAGCGTTAAACGACATGGAAATACCAAAAGAAGCGGACCAGGTGGCGCCGTTCTGATTGTACCTGAAGCCGGGATCGGTAAAAAGAGCGGTATCCGGTAAAAAAGTAAGGCCGCCCTTGAGGCTAAAGCTGGGAAACAGCTCAGACCAGAGATTCTGGGACCTGAATTGGGCCAGCTCAAGATCAACAGCGTTTTTTTGCAGGGTAATACTCTGGTTTACTGCCCGCTCAATGGAGTCGTCAAGGGTTAAAACAAGAGTCTGCGATCCGGCAATAAACCGGATACCGAATACAAAAAAAACCAAGAATATTTTTCTTGTTATTTTAAAAGCCATTATTAACCATATTAATTGCCGCAATTTTTATCATAACACAAAAAACCGGTTTAATATAGTAAAATAATACAAAATTTATTTGATTTCCGGAAGATACTTCCAATACCTCCTGGGCATAAGCTGGAGCTGCAGACGCGGATTCTTACGGTTCTCAATACTTACATTACGGTGATATCTGCGCCACAGTTCTTCCCATTTATCATCCGGACAGCGGCCGCCCGGGAGAGCGGATAAAAAAGGAAAAGAAGCCAAAGGACCAAGGCAAGGTTCTTCGCAGGCAGTCCGCACCAGCGCCAGCCGGCGTTTTTCGTCGATAATGGCCCAGGGATCATCTCCAAAACGCAGGGTAAAATACTCCGCAAAAACAGGCAGTATGGAGTGATCCGGAGCGCAGCGCGCCAGCCAAAAGCCGTCCAAAACCAAAGTGAAACGCAGCAGTCCCATCAGGCGGTGGATTTCGTGTCCTACCCGGTACGCGGAATCCAGCACAGTCCGCACCAGAGGATCACCGCGATCATTGGCAGCCCTGTCAGCCGCGGCGCGCAGACGGAGCTGGGCCTCAGCGGTATTTTTACAGTAGTTTTTATTATGATACGACGATGCGGCGGTTTTTGCTTCAAAATCCGAGACAGTATCAAGAATTTTTTTTATATATTTATGCAGGCAGGTCTTGTCCAAAGTATCGTCCATGCGGGCATTTGCCACCGCGGAATATGCCTGTATTGACAATTCGTAAAGTTTGTCCAGATCGAAGAAATTACATCCATCCAGAAAAAATTCCGCTGGATCAGGCGCAGGACCTGCGGGACTAAAAAGATCCGGTTGATTATACATAACAATATTACTATACAATAGTATAGTTGTTATGTCAAGTAAAAAATTTTCATTAAAAAAATTGGATATATATGATATATAATAGAATAATTTATATTTTTTTCTTGAACTTATAATAAAATTAAATTATTATTAAAGTAATTAAAAATAAATTTTTTTTTATTATCTTAAAAAAAATTACTTTATTGAATAATGGACAAAACTTTATCAGGAGCTGCAGATCTGTAATGTTTTGACTGTTGTATAGAATAATTTTATTAATATTTTTATGGAGGAAATGAATGAAGAAAATTGGGTTTTTGTTAATTGCTGCCCTTTTTACGGCGTCAATGGTTTTTGCAGGCGGAAGCAGCGCCGGTACATCCGGAAGCGGCAGCGCGACAGAGATTACCTTAATCAGCAACAAGATTGAAATTGACGCGGCTTTGAAAGGCTACGCAGCGGTTTATGAAAAACAAACCGGTGTTAAAGTCAACATCAAAAGTTTTGGCGGCGAGACTCCCTACGCTCCAAACATTGCGGCAATGTTTAATTCCGGTACGGAACCGGAAATTTTTGTTATAGAAGGCAAAGCCGGCTACGATGACGCCAAACGGTCGGGAAGGATCAGTGATCTTTCAAACGAAGCATGGGTAAAGGATACCGATGTCGCCTATGTCGATCCTGCAGACGGTAAAGTAATTGGATTCCCCGTTGCGATTGAAGGCTGGGGTCTTGGTTACAACAAGGCGCTTCTGGCCAAAGCCGGCGTCGATCCCAAAACCATGGTTAACATAGCCGGTATCAAAGCGGCATTTGAAAAAATTGACGCGCAGAAAGCGGCGCTGGGCATTGACGCTGTGGTCTCGATGGTAGCGGGTCCCGGCATGACCTGGGTAACAGGACTTCACGGGGTAAACGCATACCTTACCCTGGGCCTCCCGTATAATAACTCGGCGACATACATTGATATGATGTTAAAAGGCCAGGTGGACAACGCGCGGCTTACTAAATTCGCCGAATATTACGCTCTGCTCTTTAAATACGCGAACAGGAATACCCTGTTAACCGGCGGCTACGACCAGCAGCTGGGCGATTATGCCATTGGCAAGACAGTATTCATCCACCAGGGCAACTGGGTTGATCCGACTTTCAAAGATCTGGGAGTGACCTTTGAGATGGGTTATGTTCCGCACGCGTATCTGGATCAGACAACAGACGGCATCTTCGTAGGGGCGCCGTCCTGGTACCTGGTAAACGCGAAATCAAAAAATATCGCGGAAGCGAAAAAATTTCTTGTCACAATGGCGACAACACCGGAAGGCCAGGACTACATGGTCAACCAGGCCGGAATGGTTCCCGCGTTCAAATCGGTAAAACTTCAGCCTGCCGGACAGTTCTCAAAAGCTGTGCAGGAATGGTCGGGCCAGGGCAAGATCTACGCATGGCAGCAGAATGAAATGCCCGACGGATTCGGCATGAATACCCTGGGGCCGATATTCCTCCAATTGGCATCCGGAGACATCGGTACGCAGCAGTTTGTTACATTGTTTACAAACGCTGTCGCGGGAATAAAGTAGCAATCCGGGATCCGGGATAATTGTCCAATTTTCCCGGTCCCCGGGTCTGTGCTCCTGTAATTAAAAAAGAAGGTCTTGTGCGCAAATCAAAGAATGCCGTCAGCAGTCAGCGCAACGGCATTTTATTTTTTTTGTTTTTATTGCCTTGTCTTTTCGCTTTTTGCATGGTGATCGTTATTCCGTTCTTTATGGGAATTTACTATTCGTTTACCAACTGGAACGCGATTACCGGCACAGAGGTTAACTGGGTAGGAATTAAAAATTACGCGGCAATAAAATCCGATGTGACGTTTTTAAATTCATTCCTGGTAACCGTAGTTTACGCGGTGCTTAATATTATAGTGCTGAATGTCTGCGCGTTTTTTATGGCCCTTCTGGTAACAAGCAAGCTCAAATACAGGGGAATATACCGCGCGGGATTCTTTCTGCCTAACCTTATAGGCGGAATAATTCTGGGCTATATCTGGCAGTTTATTTTTAATAACGCGATACCGTCTTTTGGAAGCCTTGTCGGATTTACCTGGTTAAAGGACAATCCGTTTCTGGCGAACCGGTATCTGGCGCTGCTGGGAATTGTTATTGTGGGAACATGGCAATATGCCGGTTACATAATGATGATCTATGTCGCGGCAATACAGGGAATACCGGACTCGCTTGTCGAAGCCGCGCAGATTGACGGCGTAAATTTCAGACAGCGTCTCAAACATATTGTATTTCCGCTTGTCGCGCCGGCGTTTACGGTATCAATGTTCCTTACGCTGGTAAACTCCTTCAAACAGTTTGATGTAAATTATTCCCTCACAGCCGGAGGGCCTTCCGGCATGTTTATGGGCAAGGCAATCATGACGAACGAATTCCTGGCGCTAAATATTTATCAAACCGCGTTTGCCTACCGCCAGCTTGCGCAGGGACAGGCAAAGGCAATTATTTTCTTTATTGTGCTTACGGTAATTTCGCTGATACAGGTAAGGGCAAACAAAAAGAGGGAGATAGAGATGTGATCAGGATTAAGATAAAGAAAAATATAATTCTTGAAGCAGCCGCAATCATTATTTTCCTGTTATACATGATTCCGTTTTACCTGGTAATTATAAATTCAGCAAAGCCATCACTGATGATTATAATGGATCCCCTTGCACTTCCCAAAAATCCAACTCAATTTATTACCAATATAAAAACAGTATTCCAGAGTCCCAATGTCCGTTATCCGTCATCATTTGTTTCCACGTTTATAATAACAGTTGGTTCGGTCGGGTTGCTTGTACTGTGCTCTTCAATGGCAGCGTGGGTGCTGGTACGTACAAAAACAAAACTTTCAAACGCGCTGTTTATGGTTTTTGTCGCGGCAATGGTAATTCCGTTCCAGGTAGTAATGTTCCCGCTTGTGTCATGGTTCCATTTTCTGGAAGTCAGGCTCGGGCTGTTTAATACCCCATTCAGACTGTTGCAGAATTATCCCGGCATCATCCTCGCGTATCTGGGTTTTGGATCATCGCTTTCGATATTTCTGTTTCATGGTTTTATAAAGTCAGTTCCTCTGGAACTTGAAGAAGCCGCCAACATCGACGGTTGTTCCAGGCCGGCGACATTTTTCAGAATTGTTTTTCCAATACTTACACCGATCATTGTAACAGTAATAATTCTGAACAGCATCTGGATTTGGAACGATTACCTTTTGCCGCTGCTGGTACTGGGTTCCGGAAACAATGTAATGACCCTGCCGCTGGCAGTAGCGAGTTTTGTCGGCTCCTTTGTAAAAAAATGGGATTTGATACTGACCGCAACACTGATGACAATGCTGCCCGTTGTAATAGTATTCCTGATACTGCAGAAATATATTATCAAAGGTATAGTTGACGGCGCGGTTAAAGGGTAATAGGTCAAGAGGCAAAATACCGTCAGCTGTACAGCCGGCAGTATACACACGCCGCGAAACCTGATACAGCTCTTATATGAAATCTTTTACAAAAGAATTATGGTTTAACACAAAACAACCCAGGGAGTTCATCAATATAACAGGTGAGGTAGCGGCTCTGCTGGAAGAATCCGGAATAAAAGAAGGTCTGTGTCTGGTAAACGCCATGCACATAACCGCCAGCGTTTTTATCAACGACGATGAATCCGGCCTGCACCAGGACTTCGACGCCTGGCTGGAAAAACTCGCCCCACACGAACCTGTGGCATTTTACCGCCATAACACCGGTGAAACCAACGCAGATGCCCACATGAAACGTCAGATCATGGGCCGGGAAGTTGTAGTTGCCGTAACAGCCGGCAGGCTCCATTTTGGCCCCTGGGAACAAATCTTTTACGGCGAGTTCGACGGCCGCCGCCGCAAGCGGGTGCTGGTAAAAATAATCGGGGAATAGGGGTTAAGAATCAGCATCCATGCTGATTCTTAACCTCGGAGTTTTTTTTTTGAAAAAACTCCTGCTAAAGCATTGGAAACAGCGGCTTCCATGCCGCCTTTTGCTTTTCAGCATCCATGCTGATTCTTTACCTCGGAGTTTTTTCTTTGAAAAAACTCCTGCTAAAGCATTGGAAACAGCGGCTTCCATGCCGCCTTTTGCTTTTCAGCATCCATGCTGATTC
>Ga0123357_10000295_pt1 | contig 47508 bp, 18 predicted proteins | sample TergutEmb28metaG_FD_89873 | JGI IMG/M metagenome (GOLD analysis project Ga0123357, IMG submission 89873) | Embiratermes neotenicus P4 segment gut microbial communities from Petit-Saut dam, French Guiana - Emb289 P4 | ecosystem: Host-associated > Arthropoda: Insects > Digestive system > Gut ...
CTTTTCTCCTGATGATGGGCATAAAGATGCCCGAAACATATCGAGACTGTAGTCAATAATCAACATCTGGAATTGACAATAAATCATCTATATTGTTGCATCTTGTTGGTATTCTTTCTTCACACTTTGCTCACGATGCACGGTCACAGGAACATAAAGACCAGTTCAGAGTGTATCATCATCGCCGCTACAGTCTTCGTCTCCATCCTTAACACTAGGGATTAATTCACGAAGTTTATTCCGTTTAGAGAAATGAAGATCGTCACTTCTGTCAGGTATTGCATAGTTTCCGTACTCCTTTTACCATAAAATTCTATTTCCCTGAATATGTATCAAACAAGAATGCGTAATAGGCCACGATTTCATCCTTTCACAATTCCTGTTTTACATCGAAGTTTCAATGTAACCTGCAGTAGGCCTGTGTAAAATATATTCTCTTCTTTCTCTTTGTAGAAGTCCAGGTGTTCAAATAGGATAATTTAAGATTTATCTCAGTACTTAACCAACTTGATGCACAAATTATTTTTTTACAATAAGTTTATTTCATGCCTCTACATGTTTCGAGCACATGTGCTCGAAACGTGTAGAGGCATGAAATAAACTTATTGTAAAACAAAAATTTTGTTCATCAATTTGGTTAATTACTGAGATAAATATACTGAGATGCACGGTCAGCAACACGTAAATAATTTAAGGATTGTATCATCTCTGTTAACACACGGGCATTTCGTAATGTGGACCGATGTCTCAGCACTGAAAAAATTAATAATTGGCTTCAAAATAAATAACTGAAAACAATCACATACTCTCTGTAGGTTTTTATCACTTCTGTTTTCCAAAATTTAATTTTTCATATTTGAACTCGTCGCGTGTCGCAGGTACCATAAGAACTACTATTACCGTCGTGTCTAACGTATATAACATTAAAAGTAGTCAAATATTATAAACGTTCTGCCCTGCAGCTAAGAGTTCTGTTATGAGGCAAAGTGTTTACATTTTCACTAAATTAACTGGCTGTTTTTACTCCTTCATCAGTACTTTAAGAGAGAAGCGTAGAGTATCATCTTCCGCCACAAAATTTTTTGTGACACGAATTGAAACACACAGACAATCTTCGGAGCTGAACATGTCTTCAATAATCTCAGTGTCCTTATGTGTGTTTCTAATGAACTTAACTTCCATGCCACTAGAATTTGTCGAAGTAAATTTACACTCATACTTATAATTTTCTGCATCTTTTTCTGGTCCAATATACTGTACGGCTATGAAAAATTTCGATTTGGAACTATCTTTTTCATGACGGAACCAGAAAAGCTCTCCGTGTGCTTCGATAATTTGTGTCGTGAGGCTATGGTCATGCAACAGAAATTCCTTGATCTTGCAAATGGTATTCCCATTCAATACAAGAGTTGTTGCATGTGCCTCATGCATGTGATCCAATATTTGCCAGCGTCTCCCCAGCCAAGTACAACCCACCGATCTGCCAGGTTCACAACTGTACAGCCTGAAAAATATAAGAAATTTTTTTACACTTTGCACCTAGTTGTAGCTTATTTAATGGGCTTGAAATACATAAAGCAACATATCTTTATATTAATCATTTCCTACCTTGCAGTTTATTAAGCTTACGCATCACCACAACGCACTGAAGTTAATTTGATGTATGTTTGTCCTTGCATCATTAAAGTTACATAAAAAATGAACAAAACTTTTAAATTCATCTGAAGGTAAATACTTCGGCATTGCATCTCCTATAACACATTTTGTTTAAACTGATGGTAAGCAATAAACCAACTGAAACTGGACACAGTCAAACACACCTACAATTTTATTGAAGAAATGTGTTTTTTTTACAACACGCTACAAGTTTCGGGTGAGAGGGCCATCATGAGGCATCAAATAAATATAAATATATAAAGTGAATGCAAAAAGGTGCTATGATGTATCTCTTCCCATATGCGAACTTTCGCCATTTTCATTAGCAAATTTAAAATTATTAAATGTATAAAACTTTGTTTAACCTGAAGGAAAGAGACCTTTGGGTAGACCCAGACGTAGATGGGAGGATAATATTAAGATGGAGACTGGATGGAGTTGGCTCAGGATAGGGACAGATGGCGGGCACTTGTGAATACGGTGATGAACTTACGGGTTCCATAAAGTGCGGGGAATTTCTTGACTAGCTGCAAACCAGTTAGCTTCTCAAGAAGGACTCTGCTCCATGGAGTAAGTATAAAATTTTGCCTTTTGTAGCTTATGATATACTATTGCTTGTGCTATCCTTAGTATTGACTTTTATGCCAGTCTACTTTTTGTTCTATATATTTATAGATTTATATTAGTCTTTACTATAAAATATAAAATTTGGAAAATAAAAGGTATGAACTGCTAAAATTCGTTGATATTTTTCTAAGTTGTCGGTGCTGCCATTGTATTATTTCGTTCATTTTTATATTCCATAGTAATAGTCTGTAGTTTTCCTTTAGTTTCTATTAGTCTTCCTTTCTAGTTGTAGTTTATATGGCAATTTTATTGTAATGATGTAATGACACTAAGTATTTGTTAATTCTTCTATTCTTCTCTTTGATTTGTTTCCATAACTTTGGCAGTGTTTTATTCTGCCTCATTTGTATTCTCGAGTGATCCAGTGTTACTTTAAACTGATGGAATTCTTTCTTCTACCTATCTTCCTCCCGCAATTGTTTATCTTTCTTCTCGAATTCAGTAAAATTTAATCACTCGAGAATAAAAATGAGGCAAAAGACAACACTGCCAACTCCTGGAAAACAAAAACAACCAGAAGAATAAATGACTAGAGGAATAAAAAATTTGGAGTGCCACTGTATCATGATCATAAAGTTAACAAATCTTTTATGCAGCAAAATAATAAAGAGACCAACTGAAAACAAGAATGTTAACCTGGAGAGTAACTTATAAATTAAGGAATAAAATAAAGAATAAAACAACAATGGCTTAGAAAAGTTTCACCTAATATTCGCTATTTATACATTTTTCATTCATAAGTTCTGTGTTTTATCGTTAAGACTCGAATCTGAATTTATAAACCAGTAGCTGGCCAACCAGTAATAAATTATAAGCTACAATTGTAAAGTTTAAGACAGTTCTAAAATTGCTAATGTAAATGGCGAGATCTCACATATAGGAAAAGCTCCAGCTTGAAATCTATTTGCATTCCTTGTATATTTTCATATATATGTGAAACTTTTTAATGGTCCATTCGATCCGAAACGTGCAGCGTGTTGCTAGCAAAATGTTGTTCTCCAAAAAATATGTAGGTGTCTCTGACTGTGTTCTAGTTCATTTGACATCTACACGTATGAAACACATGTTGTATTTCGTCAGCTTCCATAAGGAGGAAGCTTACAACTTTCGGAAGAAAGCTGACCTTCGGTCTCAGGTGAGCAACACCCAACTGCCAGAACTGCAAACTGTTTACTCGCAGCAAAAGAAAGCGAAACGGTTTAATTATTAACCCTTTGATACCTAACGTCGACTATAGTGGTCGTACCGCACCGCTAACCTCTAAATGTTGCATTTTATATATTTATTCAACAAATATATGTACTGAAAATTTTAAACATGGTATATACTCTACGTTTTTTCCTCTTCAAAATGCAGTTTGTTTCTTAAATCTAAGGTATTTGGTTCCTGTATTATTCACATTTTATATACAGGGTGTGCTAAAATTAAAAAAATAATTCCGGCGCCAAAAGATTAAGTGAATGAAGCACAGTTGTGAGATTTGGCGCCAAGAATTAAACAAAGTTGAAAGTATGTAATAGTGTCCGGCTAAAATAATGAGAACTTATTTGAAGGACATTGTGCCACACCGAGGCGGCAGATATACAAGTCACATATGTTGCTACGAACCACTATGCAGTGTCATGACGTTACAATATGGATATACTAGACTTACCTGTAAGAGCAATACTCTTGTGGACTGGATTCTCTTGTTCGAAACTTCACACTCTAAGTATACTCACCCAGCTTTAGGAGAACATCCACGTACTCTAAGACATCTTGGATGTTCACATTTCGACATCGCACAGAGACCTACCTGTAGGAGCAGGCACCATGCAATTGATGATATTGCGGATGTTTGCCTTTCACACGTCGCAGTCCGCATACGGTAGTGCTAACTGCAAGGGCAGAACACTGGGTGTGTTTTATAATAACTTGAATGCTTGTCTTCCTGACCAATAAATATAGGCATGTTAGGTCCACCTGTACCAGCGGTCCTCCATGTAATGTTTGACATGACGCACGCGTCATTCTTGAAGCCCAGGAATATATATGAGAGACCCCACCTGTTTGAGCAGAACTACGTGTATCCAGGATATTTGTCTTTTTTAGCCTCACATTGCAGATATAATAGACCCACCTGTAGGGGCAGATTTCCATGTGATTTATGATATCCTGGACGCTTGTCTTCTTGACATTACAGCCGACTTCACAATTCCCGCACTTCTCCAGGCACACTTCCGCTACAGCTTCTAGGGCAAAGTTGCGCGTTAATAGTATTGTTCGTCTGCATATAGGACAGTTATTCAGACGTGGTCTGCATTTCGAACAAATACTGTGACCGTTTCTACACAGAAGGATGGGTGGTTCCATACATTCGTAGCATACAGGGCACTCCAGGACTTCGGGTAGACATTCATTCAATCCATCCTCGATGCTGCTGCTTATCAGCTTTGCATTTACTGATAAAAAATGTCCTTTGTCGTTGGCCATTTTAGAACTCTCCCTAAACCACACGTTATCTTGCAGTCTCCGACGGTTTGATCTAAATTCGCTGGAAAATATTAAGAAAACTCAGTGACTTGTGATCCACTGTAGATTCTAAAATCTTTTTAGTTTGTCTAACGACTCTTTATCGGAATATGGATTATATAGTGCCGAATGAGTGTGTAGTGTAACTAGTAAATGTAGAATGATAACAAAGAACGGATCCAAACATTTATTTGATGAAACAGAGACAAGCCACAATCTGACTAGCGTCAGCCACTTCTGGGTCGAATATCGAAAAAGGAGTGTCAAGAATAAGATTCTTGATTTCAAGAAAACGATAATTTGAATATAAGTTTGGAAATAGCATGTACCACACATTTGCTCATTTTTGGTTTCAGTTTACATGTATGTCCTTATGAGTTAGTCAAAACATTTATTCTCAATTGCATGAGTTAGATAGGGTCTAATGTTTGCGGCAATTATGAATGATGGTTACAGGTGGCCTACTGTGGTTGATATTGCAGTATAAGGACGAAAATGTCTGCTCATATCCACGGAAACCTAAATCAGTTTATCCCGCCTCCGGACAGAGTTACAAAACGAACTATCGCAAATAGAAAACACTACAAACTTTATAATTTCTTACACTATACACAGATAATACGCTGTAGAAACAGCGCACTGCAGACACTTGTCAATCATTATCTGTCTTTTGTTTGATTACACGTAAGCCATGCTGTAAACTGTATCAAACAAAAGCCACAGATTACAAGGATGCGATGGTTATGCACTGTTTCTGTCTTTCTTAAGACAGTACATTTTAGAGGCATTTAGAATTTTCGAGTATGAAGCAACTTCGGTTGACGAGCTCAATTCTTTTCTCGAAGATTGCTCGTAGGACGATATTTTTAATAGACATGATAATTAGCTGTTTTTTACCATGCTGTATAATGTAATTATCTCCAGAAGTCAAAACTTTATCCCCAAGCATTCGAAATGATGTTTCTATTTTCCGTTCCGTGCGTTACAATTCAATGTCTACAAATTTCACCAACAAATACTCATAACTGTCATTTAATTTACAACAGTATTTTTAAAAACATTAAACTGCCACGTGTTTCGGACCTGATTGTGGATCAGTAAACTCCTAAACATTAATGTTTTTAAAAAACATTATTTTAAACCATATGGCAATTGTGTGCATTTGTTGGTTAAAACTACATAAATTCAGTGGTCATTACTCAAATCAGAAAGTGATCTACGTAGGAATAAAGTCAGTCAACAGTTTCAGTATGTCAACTGTAATCTTAACCGTTAACATATACATTAGCCATAGTTATGCCATTCAATTTATGTAATAACACATAAAAATTAAGTATTTACCTTATCAAAAATATGTTGCAAAAATTACTTAAGATTAGTCGGTGGAAAGCTATTAACACCGAAAAGACAGAATTCACAACTGCACAAAAAAGCTGTTTTTTACAAAATTCTTAGGGATTCAGTGACGTTCTATACTTTCGAAAATATTCACGAAGAGACGACTGCTGAGAAAAGGCTCCGGGAACGACGTTCGGTTTGCGAGAGAATGAAGTGGAAGCTGGCTTGCAAGATGAAAAACAATTTTTAAAGTTGAATAAAGAGAGACCAACTTGCTGTCACTTGCTTTATGATTTCTTTATTTACTGCTCAACATGTTTCGGATGTTAATACATCCATCCTCAGGAGCTTGCGACTTATTTGTTGAGTTATTTCATGAGTTGTATTGTTCTGGTTCGATGTGTGTTGGTGTTATATTGTGGTTTGGCTGTGGTGGGGTGGTATCCGTATGCAGACTGAGGCACTAGTGCCTCGAATACTCTCGTAATGAATGCTCATATACTGAAGGATTACTGCAAGGCAAGCAAGAGGGAGGTTATACATAGAATGGACCCACAAGGACCATAGAAATTACCCAGAGAATTTCAATATAAACTTAAAAATAAGCCCTAACGAGATTTGTGTAATGATGTAAGAAGTGAAATATACGAACTGACACACGAGAACTTATTATTTTACACAAACATTGTTCAATTTAACACTAGTGGGTCAGCATAATGTGTGCACCAATAACAGAGTTGTGCCATGTTTCTCCTACAGAATTTTGCTTTGTTGTTGCAGCAATGCTGCGCCTAGTATTGAATCCTCTCTTTTCTGTTCACATGCACCTTACGTAAATCTGCAGATGTTCCTGTCACTGTTGTAACCTCTGTAATTATTGTACTGACACTTTTACGTGATTAACACATTGAACCAGAAAACCAGCAGCAGTATATCCTACGTGATAGCCTGTCTTATGAAATTAATTAAATGTCATGTTTTTGGAGATCATATCTTCTTTGCACATTGCAGTGCCCGAGTTTTGTTCATGAATTATACTCTTACTTCAAAATCCCACAATTCATCAGTTTTTAAAGATTTTTTTTGTCTTTTATAGAAGAGCAATATTCGTTACCGTGCCCGTAAGTGCCGGCTAATGTACCCTACCCAGAAACTGATCGATCTATTCCACAAAACTATACTTCTTGAAGGTTTACCTTAGTACGTACTGTCGTCTCCCATCCTTCTACAGTCATACAACAATATCTTATTTCCAACTGCAGTTGCATGTAATGTTCTTCCGTCCTAAACGTGCTATAATAACACCTCACCTATATCATAATCCTTAATTTGTTGCCATCGAAATAATATTTCATGAAAGTGACGAATCATAAAATTCCACATTATGCGGTTTTCCCCACAGTTAATGTTTCAGTCTGTTAATTTCTGGATCGATTTAAAGAGAGGGGAATGTGTTGAAACATATCCCATGAAATATCTAGCATAAAAATAAATTATTCTGACGAAAGTTCATTAGATATGGGAATTTTTAAAATACCTTCGTAATAATAAGTGTTATTTTTTAATGTCTGCTATAAATGATGTAAGACTTACCTTAAATCAATAACAATAACAACAACAACAACAACAACAACAGGAAACTTACTTCTATCATTCACACAGTAATACGGGTTTAGTAACTGTTTGTATTGACCTGTGGCTCATAACAGTCCTACACACGCATGTGAATGAAGAAGGAATCTACCAGATAAATACAGCACGACTCGGTGCTCTCTCTAAGTTAGGATAAGTTTAACAAGGAAACAATCCTTATCTGCGAATGTCACACCTCATCAACAAACATTCCAAAGGTAGAAAAATTAACCATCCCGAGTTTACCATCTCATTCCTTTATACAACATGTTCGGTACTTATATGAACCTAACCCATGTGCTTACGGTGAGGATATGGCACATCCACTGGGGCTATCGTGTATCTGTGAAAATAAAAGTGGACATTTTCCACTTATAGAGCATTAAAAAGAGGACATAACAGCGAAAAATTAGATTGAAGAGAGGGCACATAAATCGTCACAATTTTATTGACTAAAATTCCCTTCCAACGGCTTTTTTTTCTACTAGGTCGTCAAATTTCATGGGTATGAGATTCGGAAGGGGACGTTCTTTAAGCACGTTTCTCACTGGGTACAAATTGTTCAGAAATTCCGCGTCGAAGTTTTCGGGGCATTCCGAAGGCCAGTTGCTGATTTCTTATATTTTTTAATCGAACATATTAATGTAATATTATAATTGTGTTTTTAAAAAATCATTAGAATTTTATTTGCTTTTTCAGTACAGTTAAAACAAACAAAAGCTTTAAAAATTGCGGGTGGTCAACAACACGGACATTTCTACATATTTAAAGAACCTGCCTCCGCCTAATTTTTCGGGTCGGAAAAGAAGTCCTGGGAAAAGGGCAAGTATGGTAGCCTTAATGCCCACCCTTTTAGACAATATTAGTTACACTGACAGGTACGAAATTACATCCAACATGTTGTAGTGTGGTTTATTTTGAAAGTTTTAGCTTGATAGGAAGTGCGTTTGTGACAATTATTAGACATTTTAAAATTTGAAATATTCCTGGACTGCTTAATTCTTCAAGAAAAGGTCGATAATTTATCCCTAAACGTCGCGAACAATCTTCCACCTAACGCCGTGCGTGACACCAGATGGGAGAAGGTTTCTACTGCACTCAAGCGGCGGCCTAAAATCTCGTACGAAATTATTTTTATTTCTGTTCGATACAAAATATTAATCCAGTGCCCGCTTGGTCTAAGGTGTGGGTCTGCGGTCGCCCGCTTGCTAGGATTGCGGGTTCGAATCCCGCCAAGGACATGGATTTCTTTCTCTTGTGAGTGTTGTGTGTTGTTATGTTGAGTTGTCTGCGTCGGGCTGATCACTCGTCCAGAGGAGTCCTGCCGAGTATGGTATGCCTACAAGGATGTAATCGTGAAAACTCGATAATGCCCTGGCCCACTAGGGCTGTTGCGCCATAGAAAAAATAAAAGAAAAGAAAGTCTGTAAGTGGCTTAAGTTACATGCATTCAACACAAGACAAGTTATTGTTAATTTTAGCCATGTTGACACAGTGTTAGATAACTCGTTGCAGAGTGCCAGATTGGATCCATTTGTAAGAATTACATTCTTATTGGGAAAAAGAACAGTTTATTATTATTATTGTTATTATTATTATAAATTATGGGCGTCTTTTATACCCTGTACAAATACTATCAAATACATTGGAATGCAACCCGATTCAAAACTGCATTTCCACACTCATGTAGACTAGAGTTTCTCCCGTTCCATAAGGATGCTAAGCTTAATACAAATTATAACCTAATCATTTTCTACTCTTGATAGCTTATTAGTATTGTATTTTACTCTAAATAGACTTGAAAGTAAATATGCCTGAACTGTACAGAGCGTCTACTGAAGCCAAAAGCTGGAACGCATTCGGCGGAATTTTGTAGCCCTGTGTCACCATCGTTTCTTTACCTGTGACCAGTTTGCTTAGGGGAATTTTCTTAAATTTCTAAATCTGCATACCCGCACGAAATAAATGCTTTAACTTGTTGCTCTGTTTTAATTTCTGTTTACTCAAATTGAATTTGCTGCCCGCCGATTTGGATATTACTGTTAGTCAGGTTCTGTCTCTTAATTTTAGAAAATTCTCCGTTTACTGCTGCTTGCAAAAACTCTCCGTCCGCTAGAAGTGTTTCGGCTGCTAACCACGTGAGCGAAGGCGTCGGTATCTTTAGGAAACCTATTACTTCTTTCAAACAAATTCTGCTTTCATTTTTGACATTTTTATATCAACTAATTTATGTTTTCTTGGCTGTTTAGGGCTTTTGCCCCATTACTTTTTTATATTTCCTTTCCTACCTTATGGTTTTTGTTTAGCGTCTTGTTTTTGTTTACTTGTACTGCTTTTTGTGTTTTATTTATGTCTTTGTGCTGGCTTTGCAATAGGCACTTGTGCTGTTATACCTGCACTTTAATAAATACCCATTGAATTGAAATGGATTGAATTATTATTATTAATAACTTCACTGTTTAGGCCTGATTGGTCTGTTCTTCCTCCATAAAAAGATAGTCATTCATTTTCTTTTTTCGTCTGAATCCTTTGTTTTGTCTTGGACAGGCTGTGATGGAGCATAGGGAATGGAAGGTTTTGGTGGCCAAAGTGAAGAAACCAAAATTCTGAAAAATTGTGTAGAATAGAATTTCCAAGGAGATGTTCAACTGCATCAATACAACTAACTGACAAAATTAAGGGAAACCAAGGGGGGGGGGGCTGTGAAATTTTATAGGGATTTTGTTATTACCTGTTTTGGGAAAAACATATTCAACATTGTTACCAGATGGGTTAAGAGTCTAGTTACTATATCACAAAAATTGATACTTTCTCAAGTGTGATTTAAAGGAAGAAAAAAGGTAGATAACATTTTATAACCAAAATAAATATATGAGATCATGTGAAGGTCAGGTATAGTGGTGATTTGTATCTGTAGATTGGGCATTTTATTTTATTCACGGCCATAATTTGTGGTTTAAAATGAGAACTATAAGCTTCAATAAGAACATGAGTAGTTGTATAAAAATATACGCTTACAAACTTTTGTGTGTTGTGTTGAGATTCACGTATTTATTTAGTATCAAGAAATAAGAGGTTTTACATGGTGTTATGGCTTGAGTCCCTAATATTTAATGTTTTTATAAGTAATGTGGCAAAAAATATTGGTTTAGAAAACATGGTTTTCCCGGAAATAGGGGGGTTGAGGAATTCCGGTCATTTTATTTGCCGGTGATATTGCTATGACATATTTACAAGTTACGGCTCACAAACAAAAAATAGGCTATTTATTACACATATATTGTGAAAGCTGAAATCTGGAATGTAATTTGATGAAATACAAAGCAACTCTTTCAAAAAAAGAAGAAAATCGAAAGACAATGAAGAGGTAGAGAACTAAAGGAAAAATTGGAGATAGTATATAAATTTAATTATTTAGGAAAAATGCTGGAAAACATAAGAATAGTCCTTCTGAATTCACGAGGTTTGTTGAGACAGTAAGATTTCCTAAACAACAACCCTTACGTTATTCGAGTTTTTTTCTTTTTTTTTTGTGGTAGGAGTGACTGGAGTAACATGCAGTAGATAGTGCGACATTCAGTTGATAAGTTGATGTGCCACGCCCATGATCTTGAAAATCATGTCGCAACGAGTGGTTCGTAGTATGATTAGGTTTCGGCGGGCGAAAAATACTTTTCCAATTAGAATTCACCGCCATTTTTAGAGGTGTAGGATGACGGTGTAACGAAAGTGCATCATGTCAGTGAATGGTACAGGCTTCGAAAATGTACGAATTGGACATCCATGATTATGGCACCTGTTAGCCCTGCATGTATAAGGCGGATGTGAATGCAGCACGAAAGGAAGAAGGGGATTCTGGTAAACTAATAACACTAGGAAGGTCGCCAGTTTCACAGTAATAATAAAGTGAAAATTTATATCCGTCAATAGTTGCGAACGCAAGAGCTCTTTTTTTACCGGCACGGAATTTTTATCCTGCTTAGGTAGCAAAAAAATGTGAAAAATGCAATTATTATAAAAGAAACACACTTTAAACAAGTACAATTTACACTACAGCTGTATGAACAATACGAACACAAAGCTAGTTACGACAATGTGAAAGTAACCGAAATGCAGTCAAATTCGGGTTGGTCAGAATATGTGACAGAATAACACAATAAATAAACTTTACTTTCTGATCATAATTTAATATCTTCAAATTATTTAAGGTACTATACAGATCACACGTAAAAATTAAACTTGGAAATTAAACACATCAGCCACAAATAAAAAATAAAAATAACTTTCTTCTGAATGTTTTCAAACGAATTAATAAAAATTGCACCTACAATTGTGTTAAATTAAACGCTGTGTGGCCAAAATAATTAAGCAGTTAAAGAGCGGTAAATAGAATAATAATGTAATATTAAATAGTGTACGTCAGCACAATCACTTTATTACTCAAGGCTACATGTTTCGACTATAGATCAGTCATCCTCAGGCCTATTTTATCAATTGTGTCAAAGATGCTATGCACACTTTAGGATCCCATCATGTTTACATCCATGGAATACATCAAATTAAATCGTATGTCTCTAAGGGTGTGACGTGCAAATTGTGTTAAACACAATTTGCACGTCACACCCTTAGAGACAAACGATTTAATTTGATGTATTCCATGGATGTTAACACAATTTACATGTCACGCCCTTAGAGACAAACCATTTAATTTGATGTATTCCATGGATATAAACACGATGGGATCCCAAAGTGTGCATAGCATCTTGTGACACAATTAACAAAATAGACCTGAGGATGACTAATCTATATTCGAAACATGTAGCTTTATAATTACCTTGAGTAATAAAGTGATTGTGCTGACGTACACTATTTAATATTATATTACGTTACAAGCACATCGTGATGCTTCCATTCAATAAATAGAATAGATTTATTGTGAAAGTTTTAATTAATAGATTACAAGAGGCTAATTTAACTTTCAAGTTTAAATTTAATTACTGTTGACTGGGTGATACAAGGGGCGACTTTAACATAAATTACGAGTAATTTAGTTTAAATGAAATTTATGTACTGGATAAGCACAACGTATGAACAAGTGCAATATTTTTATGTAAGTTTTAAAAACTTTTGAAAGGAGAACTCCCTGGATTGTGGAAAAGTGTGCCCAAAAAAATAGGCGGGTACAGGAAAAATAGTATTTTCGTCTTACACAAAAAAATGCTATTTTGCTACACTGACAGCTGCTAATAAAAGCATCTGTTTCATACCGTTCTATAGGTCCTAAGTTAATTAAGTTTATCGAAAATTTCGTACAGGATTTTTTATTATTATTGGTCTTTCTTATGTTTTGTGAAACTTTTACGATTTTATTAAATTTGAGGTCACCTCAACAGTGAAGATGAAGGTTACTTTCTTCGGGAGTGTAACGCCGTGTAGTCTGGCAAGCCTGTGAAAAGATTACGTACAACACACTTATCCTGGAGTTACCAGGCTTCTCCTACACTTTGGTAAATGTCGACTACAGTACAAGGCAATAATCTTAATTCATAATTTTTATTTTGCTAATTCTGGTATTATGTTGACAACAACTGACAAACTTTCCTCGTAGAAATATTTATTACTAATATCCACATACTTAAACATCAACAAATACACATCTCCACTTAAGCTGATTTAAGTCTCAGGTAAAAATGTAGGGAATTGTCTTCTCGAACGAGATTATTTAACATTGTGGAACTGAGACTCATACATTGTTCAGAATTGAATATATCTTCCATTTTTCTACCATCATGATGTGTTAGCCTGCTGAAACTTAATTTAAAATCACTTTGATTCCTTGAATAGAAATCAGTTTCATACTTGTATTTTAAGGCCCTGTATTTAGGACCGATGTACTGGGCCGCGCCCAGAAATGCATTCCTCTTCTTATCTTGTTGGTTATAATACCAGAATGACTCGCCAAGAGCTCTTATCAGCAGCACAGATGTGAAACTGTCGGCAGGATTAAAGTCTTGTACAATACATTCAATATTTTCACACAGAAATAATTTTTCCGGGTGCATGTCTTTGACATGCAACCAAATCTTCGAGCACGGACCCCTCCAAGAACAACTTCGATCTTCATATTTCTCGATGATGCAATCACACGTCTTTTGACGTGGACAAATTTCTTCATGCCGGTACAGTTCGTGCAATCTGAATTTGGCCTCGCAGCCTTCTGTACGGTTCTTGCAAGGAAACAGAAAATTTCGTGTGATCACCTCAAGTGACACATTGCGACACCTGACAAAGTCCATTTTGCACATTGGACATTTCAGATGCTTTGCAAAGCAGTGGGAACAGAAGCTGTGTCCGCCCCAGCATTGGTAAATCGGAGCAGACAGATACAGAGCACATGAACTGCAAGTTAGCATTGTGAGGAAATTTTCGTTGAGATCTCTTTCATTTCTCGAAGAAGAAGTGGTTGACGCCATCGTCGCCTGTAACAGCTGAGTTTCAAAACTGCAGATGACACCACGTACGAACACTTCCCTGTGCCTACCAACGTTAAGTCCAGTGGTGAATTTCTGTAACAAAGTTCGCTTAACCGAGATGGGTTCCGCAATATCCTGAGGAAGTAGTTCCCTCTAAAGATGATTCCAGTAAAGCCTGTGACGAAAATAAGTTCATCATAACTATCATCATTAACATGGGCTAGGCCGTTTTTGTTATTCCTACACAAAACTTTTAAAATTTGGTTTTATTTTTGGGATTAACCCTTTGACGCCTAACGACCACTATAGTGGTCGTACCGTACCGCTAACCTCTAAACGTTGCATTTTATATATTTATTCAACAAATAAAGGTACTGAATATTTTAAACACGGTATATACTCTCCGTTTTTTCCTTCGAAATGCAGTTTATTTCATAATCCTAACATATTTGGTTTCTGTACTATTCACATTTTATATACAGGATGTGCAAAAATTAAAAAAATAATTCCGGGGCCTAAAGGTTAAGGGCTGGTTCATGTTATCCCCTAATGTAATAAATATTAATACATGAAATGTTTTGATGTGATTTTATACGGAAGTAAGGGTGTTTTGTGAAGGTCAGGGAGGACCGGCATATAGATTAAAGTACCTGAGAACAGCGTAAGTAAAGGTAAAGCTAATTTTTGTAGAGGACATCCCGTTGTATTACTAATTAAGAGACAACAAAATAGTTTCTGGTTTCAGTCAACACAACAACATATTATTTTATTTTACCTTGATTACTACATGTTTCAGTCACTTGACCATCATTAGGCCATCTGTACAAATCTTGGAATAAGGTAACAAGCAGTGCAAATAATATTCATGTAATGTGAGAACCCATACGACTTACAGATATATTGAAATATATTAAAACGTTGTAAGATGAGAGGATTTTTATAGTCTGTCATGTATTAAAGTTTTCTATGAAAGTTTTTTCATCAAAGTAAAATAAAATAATATATCTTTTTGTTGACTGCAACCACAAACTATTTTTTGTCTCTTAAAAGTACAACTATCCCATTACTGGCGTGGACGGTCTCTTGAGGTTCCAAGAGTTTGAGGCTCCCCGAATTTCTAGATAATCGGGACTTGAAGGTGGTAAGGTTGTTAGTCCGATGCACCGGCCACCTTTAACCCCCTCCCCCAGGAGATATCCCTGGTGTTCATTTCTCTTAGAGAGGATTCGACCCAAGGAGCGTAGTGCAGCCGCAAAAATTGAGTCAATGAGAAATCCAATTGACCCCATCGTGAATCGAAAAGGCAAACTTCCGGCTTGTAACTTTGTGCCTAAACCAATTTCGCCAACGGGTATCCCTGACACAATTAACCTTTTAAAGTCTAGCGTTTGCGTATCACTAGGTATAACAATAAAAATTCTACCTTCTGCCCACACAATGTATTTATGTGTTCTATGTGAATCTCAGAACAAACAACGACTTTTGCCTTATACAACATTAACTGATTGGTTTTTAAAACCGAGACTTAGTGTGTCACTGCGCGGTACGCACTGAGTCCTTGCACAAGACAGACATATTTCTTATTTAAAGAGTTAATTAGTCCACACGAAGACCGTGGATCGCTGTGTGATTCTGCCATTCACCTCCATCAGTTTTGGAATTCGCGAAGTTTTACTGTCCCATTCGTATTTACCTCCAACACCACATTACTTCACTCTACGTTATCTGAAGTCACATTACATAATACTTCAATGAATATAACACTGAAAGATGTACCCACACTCTCGGTCACTAGCTCCATCATAGTTCTGTTTTCTTGCAGATGTGTAACAGAGCAGTATTAGGATAGTACTTACAGTACTTCTTCCTTATTTGAAGTGGTCCTTCCTCAAGAAGCCAGCACAAGTCTTATCAGCGCGTCACAGTGATATTTGAAGACTGCTTCCCACGAATGGTGCGAGAATGGCGGCTACTTCGGCACTGTGTGCATAACGACGTATCATCTTTACTTATCTGAATTGCCAACATACTCTGATGTAGCTTCACACTAAATAAACACGGTGTTGGTTTTAGAAGCTGAAACACTGAACATTTCCAAGTCAACAGTGAAATCCGATGAGCTCCAGCGGATATTCCAAGGAAGGGACTTCACCACGACGTCAGACGTAACTCAGACCTGCTACATGTGGGATGAAATACCGGCGTTCGATTCCCGACAGCAACAGGGATATTATTTTTGCCATTAAGCACCCAGACCCCTTCGAGGGTCAGGCAAGCTCCAAAAGAGTACCTTGGGCTTTTTCTAGGAGCAATAATTGGATGAAATGTGAAGTGAAAATACTCAAGTTACTCGTATGTAATGTCCCGATTAAGAATGAAGTTTTATACGTGGACTGCAGATTTATTGTCCCGGGATTGGCTCATGGCAGCATATGTCTTCGCAGGACAAGAGAGCAGAAAGTGTTAGGCGCATATGTATATATACCGGAGCAAGTGGTGGTGGATTTGGTTGAGGCACTGAGCCACACGACGGGAATTTCCGGGGTCTATTCCCTGTAGGGTCCTTGGAGATTTTCAAGTGGTCTATTCCTTCTGTCCGCTTTCAGTGGTTCCGCGGTCCACTTAGCCTCTTACTGAAACGAGTACCAAGGAGCTTCCTGGGGGTAAAGTGGGGCAGTCGCGTACAGCTGAAAGTTTTGCCGTCCTAATGGTACCGAATGTCAAAGTAAGAATTGAAACACAAAATTCTATTCCCCTACGAGTCTTCTTGACCTGTTAAGAGGTAGTTTTACTTATATATATATATATATATATATATATTCTATCTTTTATGCCAACTAGAGGTGTTACAATTATGTTATAATTATGATGATACATCTGTCCTTCATTACCCCAATATCATACCTACTCAGTTTATGGGTTTTTATGGGATCTTATGTTGATCATCGTGTCACAAAAGTAAGTACATTGACCCGGTCCTCAGGCATTTTTGTACTGTATGTATTAAATGGACGCATCACATAGCCTATAGGAGACTGATTTACACCGAATTTCTGGCCCTCGTGTGTTCCATTCTTTGCGTGATTTCAAGCTTCCGCTGCAAGGTAGATAGTACTGCTCTCTTCTGGGATATTACGCAGCGAATACTGGTAATTTCTTACACACGTCCCATCTTTAAGGTCAAGAATCCAAGAAGATTTTTTACCCTTAAAGACAGGACAGATGGGTTGTCTCGGAACGTCTGTAAGGAATTACCACTACTCGCTTTGTAATAGCCCAGAAGATTGCAGTTCTCACCTGTCCCATTTTTGCTTCGTATTCGCGCGGTCTCGGGTCCAAATCTGAACCCGGAGACCGGATTCAGTCTCAGCGTTTTCATACATTCTGTTAGCTTCTCTAGAGGGACTCTGCTCCATGGAATCAATCATTTAAAATTTATTCATGGCTCTATGGTTTTATGAAGATTTTGATACCGTTTCTTTTTGTGGTAGGAAGCGTTGCGCAGTTGTTTGAAGCACTGTGCTACAAGGCGGATGGTGGCGGGTTCGATTCCCGAGGGTTTCACTGGAATTTTTCATTGACTTAATCCTTCCGACCGCATTATGGCCCTGGAGTCAACTCAGCTTCTAACAAAAATGAGTACCAGGAATACTTTCTGGGACGGTAAATGCGGCCGGTGCGTAGGGCTGACAGCCTTACTACCTTGATGTCTGGAAATCTGGGAGCCTCAACCTCCTGTCTAGGCCTGCATGCTGTGGTATGTGATGTGACGACATACAACCTACCGTAAGAAAAAAAAAATTGCCATCAGTGCGTCAAAATCAATCTCATGTACTGTATCTGTTGTCTGGATAATTTAACAGGCAGTCGGCAGATGTAAACAACGTAAAACTGTTCAATCAAAATGGCTGCTGCAGTACCAAGAAAAAATTTTCGAGCGCTAAGCACAGTAACTGGCTTCTATATATAAAACTAAGTTGAAGTTTTCCTCTACGAATGGTGGGCTGTACACATCGCTTGTGTTCCGTGCAACGTTACGGCCATGGGATGTCCTGTATTGGTGCCTTCCTGCGTAAGTCACTGCTGCACTCTGCCAGGATGAATCATAGACATGAATTACGTATAAAAACGAGGGCCACAGCCTCGCTAAGCCCCATGTTCTAGTAACAAACCACGTCATCGACCATCGAGCGAAGTAATAATGATTTCAATGAAACGCTGCATGTAATCCTGTTTAAATCCGTGTACAGTTCAATAAGTCACCGCCAGAGGGTGATGCATGCACGTGCACCATTATAATGAGAATATAAACAGTTTACTTTTTCGGCCCCAACGATTACTCGTTTGTCCTGTGACGTCAGTTATTGAGGATCGTCTACTGCAACATAAAATGAAGTGCAGAAAGGAGGTTGAAAATAATAAAGAGTTAGTACAATGTATAAACTCTCCAGTTTACTAGCACTATATATATATATATATATATATATATATGTGTGTGTGTGTGTGTGTGTGCGTGTGCGTGTGTGTGTGTTATGGAATGTTTCATTATGTATGTAAAATGGAAGCTTCACCAAGAGATCCCCCCAAAACTATCTGTGTGTTAGACAACACTCTAAGATGCTGGATTCGGTTGAACTCTATACCGGTCGAATACACTGTAACAGGTAATTTACGTTCAACCCACATTAACTTTTATCCTTGAAACTTTTTTGTACATAGCTCTTTAAAAAGCCATAATATTTACTCGAAACACACACATAAACACACACCCACCCAGCCCCACACACACACATACACACATAAAAACACACACCCATCTAGCCACACACACATAAACACACACACACACACACATATATATATATATATATATATAAAACGAAAGTTTTTAAACAAAATATTTCTGACTGTATGCTATTTTACTATCTGTAATGTAATTAGCTTTGCAACAATACACATGTTTGCTTTAAATGAATATTAAGGCCAGTGAGGTGTAAAGAACAGATTTAAAATGTGCCTTGTCTCTTAGTGTCCCGTTTGCCGCTTCCCTTGTGCACTGTAACACTGTTACTGGACTGATATGCAGTTTAACAATTTATTTCATGGATAAGAGAGACAATGTTGTTTTTAGGAGTTGTCTGTACTTTAAAGTCAATTACTGAACTCTGTTAGTCGGCACGGCGGATTTAGCATATATCTGGTTTAATGTGCAGCCATGTGCTGAGAAACGAGCATTCAACAGTGATGTATTTTTATACCGAAAGTAACAGTGTCTGTATAAAGTTATGTACAGTACATGCAAACACTTGCCACTTATTAAAATTAGTCCTATATGCCTACTTGAACTTTTCTGAATGAAAATTCTTTTGTGACGGACCCTGCTTGTCTCTACTCAGTTCAGAGTTGTTTGTTTCACTGTCGCTTACTTAAATATATAAGGATTAATATATATATATATTTTTTATTGTATATATGGATATTTTTGTGCATTTTTGGTACGTGTTTTATGGGTATGAAGCTTGTTCTATCACCCTGAGAAAAGAAATTTTGAGCTTTACTTCCACGCCTGCTACATGTTTCCTTGCAATGAATTGTGGCACACAAATGCCATTTCTTAACCATTTAAATCGTATCGGTAACTTCATGTACCTTCAAGTGTAACATTAAAAAATTTTGCATTGCCGTATGTGTTTTATATGCATCTCAGAACAAAAGCCATTTTTGCCTTATGCAACATTAACATATTGGTTTTGCATAACCGATGTGGAGTATGTTTACTGCGCGGTACGCACTGAGTCCTTATCCAAAGCAGAAACGTTTTGTTTTTGATAGGTTAATAATATTCAGATTCACATAATTTGTCCCTCCTCTAATTTTAACAAGACATGTTCCCTTTCATGATAAGTTTTGTTGGTTAATTAATATAATATAATACGGTATAATCTAACACAAGTTTTTTGACTTTCATAGGGCCGTGCATCGTAATATTATTTCTATAGTAAAACCAACTAGGTGCCCCAATGTATGAAATTTATTTTATTTTGGAATGACACTCTACATGTTTCGGACGGTTTTTCCGTCCATCATCAGGAGTTCAAAATTGTACATACAGCAACAGACATATGTCTGTCTGCTTGCTAGCAAGCAGACAGCAGTATCTGTTTGACAAATGCCTGTTGCTGTATGTACAGTTTTGAACTGCTGATGATGGACGGAAAGACCGTCCGAAACATGTAGAGTGTCATTCCAAAATAAAATAAATTTGATACATTGGAGCATCTGGTTGGTTTTACTATAGAAATAACTTTTTTATTAAATATATATATTGTATATTGTATATATTTAATAAGAAGTTGTGTTAGACCACATTTTATTATATTATTTAATTAATAGAGACACACAACGTAGATGTCTTGTCTTAGAATAGTTTTGTTGGTGTTAGTATCTATAAAACTCACATAGGTCATTCTTACTCTAATTCCATAGCTGCTAATGTTACTATACATTCATGGAGTGTGGTGGTTGAGGAAGGGGGTTGCAGGGTGTAATAAATAGTAAAAATGCCCTTAATTTGGTTAAGAGACACAAGAGAAAGATCGTATTGAGGGGGGGAGGGGGTTGCGTTCAATATGGAGTAATCCCATCGGTGTTTACACAGTGCAACAATCGGATATTAAAAGCAGGGTGACATGATTGATGTGTTTCAAACACACGGTGGGTGCTAATAGCCGCACTAGATCACAGGGCGCAAATTAACTCTTTCCATGCTTCGCACGAAATAATTTGTCAAAAACAACTGGCTCTTGAACACTTATTTCCTGTAAAGATGCTGTCAGCGTCTGAGACTCGGTCAGTTGTCAGCAAACTTTAGATTAAAAAATAATCTGACGTTCAGGTGACCGTGCAGCGTGATAAATTCTTGTGATAAAACCAACTAGAAGCACTAATTTCTCAAATTTATTTTTGGAATAAAACTCTACATGTTTCGGACAGTTCCTCTGTCCATCATGCGGCATTTTTTCACTGTACACACAGCAATGGTATATGTCATTGCTGTGTGTACAGTGAAAAACTTCTGATGATGGACAGAGAAACTGTCCGAAACATGTAGAGTTTTATCCCAAAAATAAATTTGAGAGATTAGTGCATCTAGTTGGTTTTATCATAAGAATTAAAAAAAAAACATAGTCGCTCATGTACAGAATAAAAAGTTCATGCAAAATCGTGGAAAACACATTTATTTTTGGTTACATACACTGAAAATAAATCGAAAGCCAATTGTGCTAAAAGAAGAAGAGGACAATAGAAATTGCTCTTAAAAATTATAAGTATTGCATTTGTCAGTTTTACTAGAGAAGCTCGCGGGAACCTTTGTAATGTTAACTTGCTATTAAATTAATATTACGTTAGACACTGAGACATAGATCACTTACACTCTGAAGTGTAAAAAACCCCACCCCAATATCCGGAGGTCTAGAACAGACGCGGACGGACGACGCTTCTCATTGTCAAACGGGCGTCGAGACGGCTGCTCGATAACATCTAATCCCTTGACTCCAAGCAAATGATGATAAATAGTGAGACCCTAAACCTCTTCCTTATATACACCCCTCGCCTTGGGGTTTGTGGGTCGCTGGATGAGAAAATGGAAAATATAATGTCAGACACTTAGTGTAGGCTGTAGAATTCACTTGGTCAGTTACCAGCTTCACTCGTGGCGAAAAGGACGCTTGTTTATAAAGACTCGTTTTTGCTTGGCCGTCCAGAGTGGTTCCAAACAAGGTGTTGAAAGTTTACTAAAACAAAGATTTGACTTTAGGATTTAGCGGTGAGCTTCTCTCATACTCTCGCCTTCAGAAAGGCGGCACCGCAGACGTATCTTCTTGTAGGTGGGTATCAAATATTACCCTGAAGTTGGAGACAGATTAGCACTCCGAAACGCTGGTCCCATGATGTCACTGCCCAGAAGAACAAAATGAAGGTTATTTTTACCACCCGCCCTCGATCCTTTGAATTTTCGACTTTCGAAGTACGTAAGTTGGAAAGGACTCATACAGCGAGTACATATTTTTGCAGGCATGTCAATATGGTACATATTTTGGATACCAAAGTAAGAGTGACAGTGAGAAAATAAGTTTAAACTCATATTTTATGGTCCTTATAATAAAACCAACTAGATGCACTAATTTCTCAAATTTATTTTGGAATGAAAGTCTGCATGTTTCGAACAGTTCCTTTGTCCATCATCAGGAGTTTTCCACTATACACACAACAATGGTACATGTCATACAGGTTTGTAGACATATACCATTGCTCTGTGTACAGTGGAAAACTACTGATGATGGACAGAAGAAATGTCCGAAACATTTAGAGTTTCATTCAAAAATAGATTTGAGAAATTAGTGCATCTAGTTGGTTTTATTATAAGGATTTGTCACGATGCACGGTCACCTGAACGTCAAATTCATGTTTAGTGGTTTTCGCATTGCTCTGTACTGCTAAGCCACTAGTTCCCCCTACAGTCCCAGCCACGAATAAGACATCGTCACATTGCGAGACGAGCTTCTCTATTCCGTGGTGACTGAAGTCCGTGCCCTGTGTTATCAGCCGTCATGACACCGTCGTTTTTATCTCGCTTTTATATCTAAATCTATGACCATTGAAATTTTGTTTCGGTGTTGCAAAATAGGTGATGAACTCTCGGCGACAGGTCACCCTGATATCACAATAATATTAAGATCTTTAGGTATGAAATCATACAGCATATAAACTTATTTTCTGACTGTCTTTTTTACAGTGCTTCGGCAATTAACAATCCCGCCACAAGATAATTCGCTCTGCCGTAAATTACCATGTTCCATTTTACTCAGTAGTCCTTAATAAAATTTACATAGGTTAGTTGTAAATTTAGTAGGCCGGGTAGCGTAGTCGGTATAGCGACTGGCTATGGGCTGGACGGTCCGGGGATCGAATCCCGGTGGGGGCAAGATTTTCCGCACCTGTCCAGACCGACCATGGGGCCCAACCGGCCTCCTGTACAATGGGTACCAGGTCTTTCCCAGTGGTAAACAGTAGCCGGGGCGTGACGCTGACCCCTCACCCCCTTCTAATGCCGTGGTCAAGAAAGAGTAGAGCTATACCTCTATTCCCCCTATGGGCCGTACGGCCTGTACGGAACCTCAGTACCTCTACAAGGATGCACTTTACCTTACCTCTACTTGTAAATTTGTATCACCTTGTATGTTCATTTCTATACGTACATGTCAAGACAGTTCATCAGTGTCTCTTCCGCCTCGCGACAGACATGTTTATACCATCCATTACAGAAGGTTAAAAGTTAAAAAAATTAGGAAACCAGTGATGAAATTTTATAGCGAGTTTTAAGACAACCCGTCAAATTTATCTGCAGTATTAAGGTAGGTGGGTCGAAATAGCGTAGTCGGTTCAGCGACTTGCTAAGGGCAGGACAAATCCCGGTGGGACCGAGATTTTGAACACCCGTCCGTACTTGCCCTGGGGCCCACCCAGCCTCCTATTCAGTGTACCGGGTCTTTTCTGAGGACAAAATTAGCCGGGGCGTGGCGAAAACTACGCATACCATCTAGCGCGGAGGTTAGAGAAGATCATAGCTATACCACTGCACCCCCTGTTGGCCTGCATGGGTTGCTCCTGGGTGAAATAGCTTTTCTACATTATCTTATTTTGTAAGTCAGTTAGTCCTACTTATTTTACTCTTTTTAATTGGATCTATTTAGACAAAAGTTTTACATTTTTATTTACTCGCATCTCTTACTGTTACTGTAATTTCACGACCGCTTTTCACTGCCATGTTTAGTGCTGATCATTAGTAAAGATGTTGCGAATTTTTGCCACCATATCATTAACTTTTTTTTCGTGGCGCAGCATCACGCTCAGTAGGAATCCTCTGGCCAAGTGATCAGCCAAACGCCGAGACATCTACCTGATAACACATAATTCTTACAAGAGACAGACATCCATGCCCCCGACAGGATTCGAACCCACAATCCCAGCACGCGAACGGCGGCAGACCCACACCTTAGACCGCGCGGCCACTGGGATGGGCTATCATTAACTATGCAAAACAGAAAAAGTTATCCCAAGTTGAAGCCTCTGATCTTAAGTTGCCGGTTGCTTGTAGTTTCTAACTTTATGTGCAATAGATTTTCGGATGGAATGCGTAATTCACGGTAATCGAACCTTGCCCGGTATATGCAGTCATGTCGTAGCGGTGTTGTGTATCTAGAGTAACGTATTTTTAAGTTATGATATATGTTAGTCTGGATACCAGAAATATCGCGTTCCTTAAAAATTGCCTGTCTTTACTGACAGCAGGAAATAGTAGGAAAATTGTTAGGAAAAGTATTCTCCCTATCTTCCTATAGAAGTGAAAAGCCTTCGATTTATGATTGAAGGATTACTATCGTTACGCTTGTTTTGTGATTGAGTCACGCACAGTTATCCATGGTTCTTATGCAGCTTGGTTTATGACTGAACGAGTGAGTGAACGAATCACACTTAGTTTTCGGTTTCCGTGGATATGAGAGGGCGTGATTTGTGTGTGTGGAACCAGAGGTCATTTTTCCGTGGTGGAGTTAGCGTGTGAACATTAGATCACAACGTCATACGGTAGAGCCATAGCTAGTAACATAATAAAACATATCCTGACGAATGAAAGGCAAGAAATTGTGGAAATGATGTACGTGATTTGCACAATCTTAGACGTAATTTAGTTTAGATTTTGTTATATTACTGTGTTTTGAAATATGGTGCTGGAGAAGAATGAAGAAGATCGTGTGTGAAGTGAAGTGTTACAAAGAGTCAATGAGGAGAGGAATATCCTACTAATAATAAAAGGGAAGATAGCTAAATGCATTGGTCACGTAATGCGTAGGAACTGCCTTCTAAAACGCGTAATTGAAGGAAAGGCAGAAGAAAAGTTAGAAGTGATGGGAGATGAGGAGAAGAAGTAAGAAGCTATTGGACGACCTTAAGGAAAGGAGAGGATACTGGAAATTGAAATACGAAGCACTAGATCGCACTCTGTGGAGAGCTCGCTTTGGAAGAGGCTGTGAACCCGTAGTAAGACAGAACACTGTATGAATGGCGTCACTATAATTCTCGAAATATTTCTTATCATTTCTCAGTCCTGTTTCTTAATTTTTAATGGTGTCAGTCTTGATATAGTGTAGCATATAACAGGAAATGTTAGTGTAAACTATAAACAGCAGCTTTCACCGATAAAGGATCGTACGGTACACTTAACGGTTACTGGAGGATCTTGGACGCGAAACTCCCCTGACTACGGTGACAGGTTTATATTGATCTGCGCACGCCTTCCAGGCAAGTGGGAACATAGTAGCCGTAACTTCAAATAGGCCGTAGCCGATTACCTCTACATAACTGACACATTTTTCCTAATATTAAACGCTACATAACCTATTCAGATGAAGACATGAATTGCATATCTAAAAAGGGGAATGTGATCCCGTTACAGTCCCAATGTGGCCCGGAGGGTGGGTAGAGATATAGCTCTACATTTCCATGACCGCGGCACTGGAAGGGGGTGAGTGGTCAGCAGCACGCCCCGGCCGCACTTTATCTTCGGGAAAGACCCGGTACCCATTGTACAGGAGGCTGGGTGGGCCTCAGGGCCGGTCTGGACGTGTGGAAAATCTCGTCCCCACCGGGATTCGATCCCGGACCGTCCAGCCCGTAGTCAGTCGCTATACCGACTGAGCTACCCGGCCAGAATTGTATATCTAAAGAATCAATATTTATCCGTAGAGTATCTGATAACTATTTGGGAGGAAGAACTGACGTCGTAGCATAAAATCAACTGAAATGCTTTATCAACGCACATGACATAAAAGTCACTGTACAACATACATATATCGAGGAACGTACAGAGTGCAATTATTTCCATAGCTTTCACCGCCGAATTCGAGACACTGTAACACCTCCATGACGTGTGACAACAAACGACATCTGCCAGCGAAAGGTTTACGTATGCCACTTTTGTTCAATATTGAGAACAGTTACTCTGTAGGCCTTGAATTAACAAGGACCAAACTTTTAATCAAAGCCAGATTTACGTGTCTGCAAACACACACACACACACACACTTTTACTGGGTGTATGTGAGCAAGACCCATCATCTCCCCAACCCCACAACTGGGTACTAATCAAATTAGAGCTAATCCCTGGCACAACCCTCGGTAACATGTTTTAAGCTGACAAGACACGGCACGGTTACCCGGTGCAAAAACATCCGTCAGGTTCTGGTCTTTGCTGCATATTCCTAATTTTTGCTGTCTTAATTGGCGAGTTATTTAATGGTCTTCTGGTATTTCAGTTTTAATGTTGTGTCTAAGTGCACTGTTAGTGTACTAGTGCTAGTCATAAACCGCGCTGTAAAAGAACATACTGTAACTGAGTTCCCGCCATCGAAGCTTCCCTGCCATAAGGATATTCACACCCCAGTGATTAGCTGAATATAAAAAGAATATGTGGATAAGCTGCATTAAGGTTAAGTTCAAAGTTATTTTCACTATTAATGTCATTACTGGTAAGTTGGGTAACTTATGGCATAATGGGGATGATATTAATGTCAAATGGCCACAAATATTTTAAAGTTAATTAACAACAAAGCTGTAAATGCGTACGGTAAGATGTGTGATTAAGGGATATATTTGGTGGAAGGTAATACGAATGACACGTTGACATCCGTCGTGCTTTAGTATTTACTGGACAAGCTGAAACGTTTTCTGCATTTATTTAGGTATAATGAAACTGTTATGTTTTTATGCGGAAATGTATTAAATTAAATAGGACATACATTTATATAGGCCTGTATATAAGCTTGGAGGAAGCTGTGGTTTGTTTTGTTTTTCTTTTGTTCAATTTTGTTTAAAATAGGACAAAGGTTAAAGACAACTTCACATGAAAATATCTATGCGTTTCTACGCATACAGTTTATGTACATACCCATCATCCAAAACTAATAAAAAAAAGTCTTCGAGAGGTTTATACATTACTCCACGCGAAAAAATAAAGAAGTCTTCATTGCATTTAAACTACATGGAAAATATACCATTAATGCAATGATATGTTACGTTACAACTTTAACCTTTTAAAGCCTACTGGTTACGTGATGCACCAACAGGTTTAACATTCAAGAATCTTACTTTTTTCCCACACTGTATTTATGTGTTTTGAATTTATCTCAGAACAAACAGCGACTTCTGTCCCATACAACATAATTGATGGGTTTTTATAATCGGTATGAAAAGTGTTTACTGCGCGGTACGAACTGGGTCTTTAAATAAAGCAGTCTGCGCTTCGTCTTTAAAAGGTTAAAGCTTTACTCTGCACTGTTAAGCACACTATCAATTTTCTCTTGCTTCCGGCAACAATGCTACAAATGAGTATTATCCGTTGCAATACAAGGAGAAAATTTATTTGTGTTGTGGGAAAAGCAGGGAAGATAGCAATGTTTACTCTTTCAAATAGCCGTATTTGTCAGTGTTTTGTTAGAACTTTTAAAAAATGAGAAGACAAAAAATGAGCGAAGGCGCAAGCAGCGTCACGTGACGTACATATTTCTCGCCGCGTTCTCTGCAACCTCTATTCGAAACACTTTTCTCTCCGATAAATATTTCACAAGCAGGAAAGAATCTAGATTTTTTCTGTACAGCGTGCGTTATTCCTGTCCGATTTCAAAAGAAAACTGCATCGGCTGGACAAAAGTCAGCGGAAACTCCCAATCCGCTCTACGACAGTACGGATAGGGTTCTTAGAATTGTTTTTAAGAGGACGTAACTGAAAGAAATCCTATTGGTTATCAGATTATAGCATCTGCACTTCGCTGTCCATTGCCCAGGGAAGCCAGTAAATATTTTGCTGAACGTAACGATCATTGGTTCTGTAATAAGGAGGTTCTCCATTTTGCTGAAACTGACGCAATTCGCTCTACTCCTAACAGTGTGGATGTAACATTTTTCGTCATAACAAGTTCAGTAGAAGGCGATGACCTAATCACTTGGCCACCGAAATTACAAATTTTGCACATCATGATTTCTTCTTGTGGGGGTTCCGAGCTTGGAAAAGACAAATTTAAATGTTTTCAGCAATGTGGAACAGCATGCCATTGCAGGAACACAGTTCGTAGTGCGTTCAATGATATGTTTCGTGGATGCTAAACTGGGTATACCCGACTAATTGACCTCTGAGATTACCAGAGTTGATTACCAGTGAAATTTTATTCCGAAGGTTTGTGAAAAGTGTCGTGACGCTCGCAAGAGTAGTGAGCAGGCGTCATACTTAGATGTTATCAAACAGCGGATTGCCGCGCTGTTGAATCAGAAACCGATCCGAATAGGGATTTGTATGGGCTGAAATTATTGGTCGGACATCTGTCTTATCGGGGAAGAAGAGCGTACAGAAATATGCTGACAGAAAATTTTTGAGTTAACCTATCTGTCCGTTTTGTCTTTTAATGTGCATAGTTGTGGGGAAAATACAACCTCGTAACACACGGAAATGACTTCCTGGTAACCCAATATGTGACTAAAATCACAAAATATCCTCATGTAGACTTATTCGTGACGTCATTTAAATCAGTCCCTGTGTTATGGATGTTAAAAATCTAGACTATGTGGCTATAGAATGTATTAAGATGGCACAGGATAGGGACCCGTGACGGGCTGTTGTGAACAGTACGAACAATCTTGAGGTAGAGTTTTCCCCTCTCTGGACTGTGACGTTGCGTCAGTGAATAATCGGATCTTGACGTTTCGAGGCAACGCACTGTCGTCACCTTCAGAGGCTTCTAGGATATTTTGAGCATTGAAAATGTGGATATTACCTTGCTTCGACAGGTCGGGATCCCATTACCCATTGACGGAATGTCACATCCCAGACGAACCATATCCGCTGTTATACAGCTGTGATATTCTCAAATTTCCCAGCCTTGAGTTTGCAAAAAATGATTTGAAGTCTTTAACTGACTGAGCAACTGTTAGCTTCTCAAGACTGGCCTTGCCGAGTGGAGTTATTTAGTCATGATGCAAGAAAAGTCTTTCGTGTCGAGAGGGACAGAAGTTGAAGTCAAGCAGCATTTCGGGTAACTGAGTTAAGACACAGTATGTTATCGTAGATGCTTTTGAAAGAACCTGCTCCTTGTACGGGCCTACACTACGTAGCAGCCGAGAGGCCCCCAATACTTTTTTTATCCCCCTGATGTACGTCACAACCATTTAACCGAAAAGCCTATCGCTACCGTCACCTTTTTATGTATATGTACTTAATTCAAAGATGGCAGCAGTGAAACCATTCAGGACACCAACGTCTGAACAGTGAGTGTTGCACATCGGGTTGTAATCCGTGGTATATCCGAACACGATGTTTTGTTATTGGCCCAAATGAAACATGCCGCCAAATCAGTTGTTTTTTGGTTGGTCCAACAGTACCGATATATTTCGCCTGTTCCGTGGGTGTTACGTACATTTGAAGGCTACACGAGATACAAACATTCCCGTACACTGTTCCTAGATGGAGTCGATTGGGATCGTTCAACCATACGCCATCTATTGAAGAATATTTCAATCTTGTGCGTCCCGTGATCGATCCACCGTCAACACATCCAGCGTAGAAAGAATGGCGGAAGATGTGCAGTTGAACTGTCAGTTTTAAATTGAATGGTGCCAGTTTTTAGTCCACGATGGAAATTAACGCAGAATCATTGTTGTATGATCGAAAACACAGAAAGCTATGTAGACTAAAATGGTGAACCATCCTTGCCTTGAAAATGGTGGAATGTTTGCCCTATCGTCAGTAATCTTAACCTGTATTAGTAGTGTTCATGGCGTTGGTCCCGAAGGTTATGTTATGATGTCTATGGGGTAGCACATTAGTGACTTACATAATGAATTGGAGTGAAGGAAGGTTTATAAAGTAATGTCACTGTAATGCAAAATGACACTGGATTTGGGTGGTGCATCATCTTACCATTCCCTTGGCAGTAAGGAGGTGTTGTGTCACTGGCTGAGCCATATGAGGTTGTCCCGTATCATCGTTCTCGTCTCACTTGTGCTAATCATCGTTCCACTTATTACACACTACTACTTGTCAACGGTATGCCATTCTCTTTTATGTTACATTGTCTAAAAATCTTGTAAATATTTAAACAAGCAATTGTTCACCATAGTCGTTCTTGTTATTGAAAGGAAATTGAAGAAATTACTGACAGTACTTTACATGGAACTTTCAGACAGATGGGGAAAATGTTGGCCGTTGATTTTACCACATGTGCTGTTTTATGTTAACAGAATTTCACATTTACAATTTCATGTCAGTACAGTTTATTGCTACTATTACTTCCCAAATAATCATAAATTACATTAAATGGTATTGTGTACAACCAAAGAATGGAGGTGATGTTAAACAATTGGAGTTCCTTTTATAATGTCAGGCTTTTCACAAAGACTCTTAGGATTAATTTGTGGGTAGGGGATCACTACATAGAAGAAGTCCACACCAGTTTTAATTAACCATGTCACATCTAAGGGCCTTCAGTGGGAGATATTTTATACTTTACAATATAAACTTTGAAGGATTTGATGTAGACTATGTTTATATGTAAGCACTATAAGTACTTGTATGTTCTTTGATTTTAAATATGCTTTACAAATCATATATTTTGCTAGTAGTGCTATGAACTCAGTTGTAGTTTGTTATGTAAATAGTAGTATTGCCTTAGGTCCATTGATATTAGAATCCTTTCAGATTGTATAATTACTGTTGTAAAATTCTTGTTTAATTATGTATAAATAGGTTGAAAGCAATGTGCCAAATGGTGATGTGCATCGCACAAGATCCAAACTGGAGGCGTTTGAAGACTTCAGCTCTCTCAAAGCCTCTGACCTGAAACTCCGCATAGAAGAAATGTTGAGAATTAAAGGTATTTTATTTGGCAGTTCTGATATTAGTCACAGAGCGACAAGGTGTGGAATGCATTGAATTGGACAGAATTTTGGTAGGGGAACTGCTTGGAACTGGCATATGACCTTGCCTAGTGTTGGACTTTGGCTTTGGTTTAAGTTTAGTTGAATATGTGTATTCCAGTATCACAGACTTAGTATGTTTAGGTGAAGAGGTACAAGTGTTCAAATAGTATTACTTACCTCATGGCTAATAGTGTCAACCAAGTTTTATTTAGTGTGTATTGCCCCTATTTTGTAAAAAAAAAAGTGGGACAACCCACAATATATCAATTTTACAGCAGAAGTCAGAAGGTACCATCATTTTACATATGACATGCTTTGAGAGGTAGGATATCCCCCACCTATCATGGTTATTCTTGAAGATGGAGTTGTCATCTTTTTATGTATCAGAGAGAACCTTAGTTGAATGATTTGCTACACATAACACACTTTACCTCATTTAATTTATATTTTATTAATTTTAGCAGTAAAACTAGTAACATCAGTGTTACAGGCATTACAGATATTTTGACGACTTATATAGCATGTAGTAAGCTTCTTGCTTCTTTCAGTATTGGGAAATGTTACTGTTACATGTAAGTATCAATTGTGTGTGCATGTGTGTGTTTGCTTGTGTTTGTGTGTGTGTGTGTGTACATAGACTAATATACATATGCTTTTTCTGACAATAATATCCAGGATCCGTTAGTGCGGAACTACGTGATCTTGAAGCCAAGAGACAGAGGTTGCAGTTGGAGGTGGTTGGATTCACACAACGCATTGATGAGCTGAAAATGGAAGTGACTCATCAGCAGACAGAACTTGAGCGATTGAAGATTTCAGTTGAACAGGTGTGTTACTGCAGGGATATAAATTATTAAACCTCATTCCTGCACCCACTTCAATGCTTTCAATTTTTCTTGTTGTGGGTTACGCAGCATATTTTGAAGGTACTTTTACATTTACTTGCAAATTTTTAAAAATAATTCTAATTGGTTGTACTAATGATTTTTTAAAGTACTTGAAAGTGAGAAGCAATAAAATTTCACAAAAACAGGTGCTTTGATGGAGATAGAGTACCGAGTGACACTGTGTGCTGGATGAAGGTGAAAATTAGTGGCATCATGTGTCCTTGCTTTTCCTGCTTCTTTTTGCAAATAATGAACAAGTAATACACAAAGCAGGCCAGTAGGGTGAGGCTTATGTTCTTTCCCAACATTGTAACATAATTTACTTGTATAGCTTGCTCTGTAAATACATTCTACTTGACAAGCTCATTCTGCAACTGAAGAATGAATGAAGGGTCAAATTTTTATGGGAAAGTATGAAAACTACCAACCTAATGATCAGCCTTCTGCCCCGCTTAACACTCAGCCAGGTGTGAAATTACATGGTCATATGTGTACTGCCACAAAAATGGTACAAGTATACTTGTACTACAGAGTGCAGCAAATAGTGCTGGCACAAAGCATACAAGTTTCAAGTTATGAGTTAGTGATGTATGGATTTTGCGTTTAATTTTAGACTTTGGATGTTTTGTTTTCATTTGATCACTGTGTGTTTTGACATAAATGGCTTGCCATACAGTGAAAGTTGAATATTCATTTGCCCTTTAAATGGGAGGCATAATGGTGTAGCTATCACTTAAATGAGTAAGCAGAAAAGGCTACTTATAAAAATCTTTATGTTGGAGTCATGGGGTAGATGTTCTAATTATCTTCTGCATTGATGTATTAGATTCTTTGGTAGTATGCAGTGAATATGTGTCTGATTTTACTGGGAACTTGAGGGAAGGAACAACTAAAAACTATCAACATATTTAACATTTTGGTACCCTTGTGTTTATTTTATCAGCATTTCATTGGGATTATAAATATATGTATGTGACTAACTATTTTTATCGTTGCACCATGCATTCTGATTCTGTAGTTTATTTAATTACACACACACACATACATATATATATATTATTTAAGAAGTCTAAAATTTACATTAAGACACTTAAAACGCTCCTACATGTTTCGATCACATGATCGTCCTCAGGGAGCATATATTGTTCCTTGTTAAAGTTATAATTTAAAACATTCAGTGAATTACTTCGTTGTGTTAATTTTGGTGCTGTGGCAGCATGTCGTGTTTTTGTGTGTGAGTCGTACGCTGTTTAGAACGAGCCTGGTTATGGATGTGCATCATATGAAATGTAGTGTGAGACTCACACTACACAGCATACAACGCACATCCATAACCAGGCTCATTCTAAACAGCGTACGACTTACACACAAAAACACGACATGCTGCGACAGCACCAAAGTTAACACAGTGAAGTAATTCACTGAATGTTTTAAATTATAACTTTAGCAAGGAACAGTGTATGCTCCCTGAGGATGATCGTGTGATCAAAACATGTAGGAGCATTTTAAGTGTCTTAATGTAAATTTTAGACTTCTTAAATAATATATATATATATATATATAGGCATGTGTTTGTGTGTGTAATTAAATACGTATGTGAATTTAAACCAACACTTGTTGCAGAGCCCAGCGTTAAACACTACTGATTTCAAAGACTGCCACTGAACATGGGCTTAAGCAAATTACATTCTCCTTGCATTGTCAAACTCCCTGTCCTTAAGATACAGTACATCTTAACTATTTAAAGCCTACTAGCTACTTGATGCACCAGGAGGTTTAACATTCAGGAACTGTACATTCTGCCCGCACTGTATTTATGTATTTCAATTTATCTCGGAACAAACAACGACTTTCTCCCTGTATAATGTCAACTGATTGGTTTGTATAACCCTGATGAAAAGAGTTTACTGCGTGGTGCGAGCTGGGTCTTTAGATAAAATAGTTTACGCATTGTCTTTAAGGGGTTAAAGTTTTTCTTCCTTCTTCTTCTCGGTGTTCACAGTGTCTGTTTTCAGAGAGATTTTTTTGTCTGTCCCATCTAAGCTGTATTTCAATGACCTTGCAGCCTCACTTTTACTGCCCTGACAATACTAGATGAACCATGCAAATTACAGAATTCTTCATCACATAATTTCTTGAACTGCCCCTTGTACTGCAATGACTGTCCACATGTTGTCTTGAGCACTTTATTTCATACACTTGTATCTTCTGTCATTCTGTTATTATTGGGTACCTTTAGCTTTTTGATGTAAATGACCTTCAGAAATAACAGTAGTTACAAACAAATTAAAAAAGCAGTTGCAGATGTTCAGTAAGTGGTGGTACATATTGTGGGTTGGGCATACCGGTAACAAGCGTTCACCATAAAATATTCTCTTTTAAGAAATGGTAATAAAGGTCTTGTAATGGGATACATTCTTTTGGAAGAACCTACGTGATAGTTGATGGATGCGAAAATTTTTATTTGGAATGATTGCAATTTATGTAATGAATCTCCTCTGCTAATTTATTAATCACTATTGCTTGTTCTTTGCAGGCCCAAGTTGCACAGAGGGAAGCACTTCAGAGAAACACTCCTGATCTTGCTCTTCCTCAGAGACTGCTGCCTTCATCTGCTCCAGAAGAATATCTCCCACATAAAGCAGGAGAGAGTCTTTCTTGCCGCATGTATAACTGCTTTGATTATTCCCGGTGCTCACTTACATCTGGTTTTCCTGTCTTCCTTTATGATCCCGATCATTACCCAGTCATTGCACCAGGCTGGGACATTGAAGGTTTTGTCAAAACCACCCTGAAGCAGACTCTCGGTTATAATCCACATTTTACAGCCGATCCAAAAGTTGCTTGTATATATTTAGTATTAGTTGGTGAAGCATTAGCTGTACCTGGTGGGCAGAATAATCTGATCAACGGTACTAACGTACCTGCAAAGACTCTTGATGAAGAGCTTTTATACAAACTTCCGTATTGGGGAGGGGATGGACGGAATCATGTTCTACTCAACTTTGCTCGTAGCAGTAGTGTCCATGACAGCAGGGATACGACAACTGGTGGACGTGACATATTTTTTGGCATTGACACAGGACGAGCCATGCTTGTTCAGTCAACGTTCAAGAGATCCACATTTCGTGCTGGTTTTGATATTGTAACTCCCCCAATTTTGGGTCCTCCAGGAGGAGACATATGGCAAGACTATCCATCCATGTTGCCTGCCCGGCGGCGATTCCTCCTATCATTTCAAGGAGAATGCCAAAATTTGTCATATCTAGTCAAAACAAATGAAGCCACAGTAAAGAGTTTTGCAGAAACTATTGATAATGTGGATGAATCAGATATGAATGAGCACAGGGCGGTTTATACTTCAGAATCTAAAAGAAAAGATGGAGCCAGTGAATCTCAGAATGATGTTGACAGGTTTATAATGGAACACTTACATAGAATGGCATATGGATCAACATCTGACCGATTTCTCTTTCATTTTGAGTGCTCCATGGCAGTGAGTTCACCAAATACTGAAGAGACAGCTAAGAAATTAAACAGTGGTAACTGGCTACCCATTATGAGGAAGGTTTCAGATGTGTGGGGAGAATGGGCTCTGTGTGGAACAGAATCGTCACGAACAAATGTTTTAAGAGATTCAACATTTGCATTGGTGATGGCACCCACAAATGCTAGCTTAGTGTCAACTACTATTGTGCAGATACGAGTTTATGAAGCAATTAGAGCTGGTGCAATACCTGTTTTGCTGGGAGGAGATCGATTTGAGATGGCTTATGGAGAAGTTGTGGACTGGCACAGAGCTGCTTTATTTCTACCAAAGGTGTGTTACAGTTTTATGATCATTATCAATGTGGGTTAGAAAGGCAAGGTACATACTTTAGACTAGACATTTGAAGATGAGACATACACAAGAGAAAAACAACTAATAGATTATGAGGTAGTAAAACCAACAAGGTACATTTTTTCAGAAAATGTTTGTTTACAATCAGACATACTTCAGCTTATCAGCATTCCTCAGGGATCATAGTAACACTGCAGGAAGATCACAAGACCAGTACATATTAAAAGATTTATATATACACACACACATATGTATGTGTATACATATAATTACAATAATAAAACTTCTGAAAAGAAGTATAAGATAGTAAATAAAAATGATAATATATATTAATCAGTTCAGGTAACTGACTCAGAATCATCATCTTATGGATGGTGTCATAAGGTGTCATCTGTGTGTGCGTGTGTGCGCACGCGGTGTGTGTGCGTGCGCGCACACGTGTGCGCACGCATGTGTGTGTATAAAATCAGCAACCCATCTTTTTAATGATATGAAGGGACTGAACTGTACAGATCAGTTGATGATTTTAATACATATATTTAGCTGATATTTTATGATGTGATCTATAAGAAGTTATCAAAACTGAGTATATTATACGTTATTATTTGGTACTTTCACAAAATTGTGAAAAGGGACTATTAGCTTTGTCATGTTTTTCCATTTGTCCGCTGGCACAATTCAGCGTCCACTAGGCAGAGTTCGTGAAATTTGATATCTGAGTATTTTTCAAAAATATGTTGGGAAAATTCAGGTTTCATTAAAATATGACAAGAATAACAGGCAATTCACATGAAGACCAATGTACATTTATGACAATATATCACTGAAGTCTTCTTAGAATGAGAAATGTTTCAAAATAAAGTTGTAGATGAAATCAAGACACTCATTTTATGTTCAGTAACTTTTTTCCTGGAAATCATGCTGTTTTTGACATAATGTGGAAAAACATGGTATAGCTAGACAGGCCACAGGTGACAATATAATATGATGCTTGAGCATTGCGTGCTGGATAACTAAGGCTACAGACACACACTCAGAATATTTAATACGTATTACTTTCCATGACAATAGTGGTTGTGTGAACATGCCGCAATGTCATGTTTATGCGTTTGCTGCCTCTCATTTTATATTTACTGTCTTATACTCCTTTCAGCAGTTTTATTATTTAATTGTATTTTATCTGTTAGTATGTAGTATTATAATGTTCTTTTTGTACTGCTATGATCCCTGAGCATGCCTTTTAAGCCAAAACAGTTCAGATTGTAAATAAACAGTTTCTGAAATTTTTGAATTGTTGGTTTTACTGTCTCATATATGGGTGTAAACTGTAACAGTTTGTTTTAAAACAAATGTGTTGCTGCTTGTTGGGAATGGAATTTGTGGACTTCTGTTGTGAATGTCTTTCTGTTCTCAACTACTTTAAATGTTACATGAAACCCTAGGGCTGAAATAGTAGTCTGGGTTAAAGTGTACTGGAACATAGATCATAAGTGGGAATGATCAGAAAGATATGATGGTCCATCTAGATTTATGAAGCTGTAGGTTTTATGAGTATTCTATTTAACATTTGCCATTTGTATAAACTAAAGTGTTTATTTTACTTGTACTGTGCTGTACTGTAAGAGGGTTGTCATATGAAATGCATATGGGGATTGTTTTGTGAAGAGAAGGAGAAGCCACTAATAAGTCCCCATGGACAATGGGGCAGGCCTGCCATTGACACACCAATGGATGAATGCCCTCCTCAGAGAAATCCTTGGGCTACTGCTGGAACTATGGCATTACTGCAGCATTTACATCTTTGTTTGATTCAAATCTGTGGCCCTTGAGCAGTTACATGTTCAAGGACCCTGCACAACACTATTATGGAACTCTCCAAACTGTTCATACTGCTCTGAAGAGGAAGGTACCTAGCATTCTCACAAGTGTAATCATGTTTGCTTGAAACTGCCTTTCCCTGTACTGCCCACTGTCCAGGAATTGTGCATTACATGTGCTGAAGTGTACCATCCACCATACAGTTCGCACCGTTCACCATTTGACTTCCTTGTATTTAGGCCCTCGGGAGTCACTAAAGGTCTATAGGTTGAAGTCAGATGTGGATATCAAAGTTTCAGTTGTGCAGTAGTTCAGGCAGCAGCCCGAGGAGGTTTTTGTGGAGAGAATCGTTTGGTTGGTGTGAGAATAGAATGACTACATCATTGTCCAAGAGGCCTACTTTTATTGGCCTTTACGTCTTCCACTGAAACAATGCCAGAATAAGTCAGTATAGTCTGTAAGATGCTAGTGAATTCAAGGCATAGTGAGGTGGAAATTTTAAATTCTGCCTCTTTAAATTCTCATACCCATGCTTACTAAGTCCTTTATGCAGTAGCTTCTTATGCAGCCATTCAGAATGAGTTCTTTTATTTCAGTAGTACAAAAAGAGATGGTAGAAATGGGTAATGTGAGTCATGTAAAGTGTGCAGGTGGATGTGAGCAAAAACATGCAAGTTGGATTGTGAGTGAAATTGCTGATAGCTTTAGTTCTTATAGGGTAAATACATAAATAAATACATACATAAATGAACAATTGTACATGTATGTTCTCTGTTTCCATTTTTTGACACAATAGCAGGTCTGGCACCATATGTTGCATGTAAGATGAGTGGCAGGTATCAAAATATGTGTTTGAAACTTGTGGTTTGTAATGTATGTAGGTGAATTACATTTTCCTGCTATAACATATGTTGGAATGCTGTTGCCATGTGTGTGACATCCTTTTCTAAAAGTTCCCTGATCATGATTTTAATTTTGTACTCTTCATGGTTGAACAAACGTGGGGGATCTATGCATTGCAACATTAAATTTGTTACTATGGTTTGAGTTTTAGTATGTTATTTCTTCTTTGGTTGCTTTGGCAAGGATAGAAATTTTGTATTGGTTTTTACAAATAGAAAGTATTGTAAGTGCTCTTTGATTTGTATGTATGCTAGTGATTTCCAGGAGTGATTTTTTAGCTTTCTTGTCCATGCCTGGTTGCAGGGGAGAATTAGACTGCTGTTAATATGAGGGGATACCAAAAGGTATTTCAGTACTTTATCATACAGGTATTGTTAAATCATTATATTGTGGTCATTTATGGTTCTTGGTTCATGGTGCTTCCAATTATATGTTAAAGGCACGGATCACAGAGATGCATTTCTTTCTCCGGTCCATTTCGGATGCAGACCTGTTATCATTACGGCGTCAGGGTCGTCTTGTGTGGGAGCGTTATTGCTCCTCAGTTCAGAGTGTGGTGGATACTGTTGTGGCAGTCTTGCGGGACAGGCTTGCCATCCCTCCTTTACCCACACAAGAAGAACCTTCACCCAGTGTGTTCAATTCTACATTCACAGTGAGTTTAATAACAAACATGCTATATGTAATTTGTGTTTGTTAAGTAGTCTGGCTGCCCAGTCATATCAAGTCTGTAGTTCATCTGCAACCTGGAGTCCCCATTGGGATTATACATGAACTTTACATTTGCTATGCATTAGAGGTGAGGAACATACATTCACATACAAAGGTATATAGCAGTGGTGCAGATGGTTGAAGCAGTGTGCTACAAGCCAGAAGGTCATGAGTTTGAGTTATGATTGGGTAATTGAAATTTTTGATTGACTTAATCCTTCTGGCCACGCTGTGGCCCCTGGGATACGCTCATCCTCCAACAAAAATGAGTACCTGGGGGTATTGTGGGGCATAAAGGCAGCCAGTGCGTGTGGCTGACAACCTTGCCACGTTCATGTGCCATTTTTGTCTACAAATTCTGGGAATCTCAACCTCCTGGTGCCCAAAGGGCCTGTCCAGACCTGTACAGAGATTGCATGCATTGATTTCTGAACTGCATAAATGATGTACCACATGTGCTCTGCTTGGATAGCTGTATGAAGTCAAAAAACAGATCTGGGATTTACCTTACCAAGCAGTGTGACAGGAAATTGAAGGTAATATCATAATATTAGTATTGAAGTCCAAGATTTTATTTGCTAGAATAAAGTGCTGAGGAGTATGTTTGAACTGAAGAAAGAGGAAGAAATGGGATAAAGAAGGAACATGTATAATTGTGACCTTCATAATTTGTACTCGTCGTCTAATGTTATTAGAATAATTAAATCAAAGTGATGAAATGAGTGGAACCTGTGGCATACCTTGGAAGATGGTAATCCATATAAAATTGTAATTGGTATATATACATCAAGGAAGATGTGCTTAGGAGAACTAGGCATGGATGGAAGGATAATATTATAATGGATCTTAGAGAAATAGAACATGAATGTGTGGACTGAATTGAACTGGTTGAGGTCAGATGACAAAACAATTGTAGCTGAGTTCACAACAGCTTCTGCAAACACAATAATGACAGTTCTGGGGAATTTTTGATTAGCTACAGTGTCAGATTTTTAATAAAGGCCTGTATATGTCATGGAAGTTGTATATGTTACGAATAATAACAGGTCAGTAGTCACATGCAGATTGCACTCTCTCTGGGTGTGGTAACAACTTGTTTCATTTGATTATTTTTCACAGCCTCTAAGAACAGAAGCAGTAGTATCGGAAGCAGAACCAGAAGAAAGTCTTGGCCCAATAGAACCACCATATCCTTCGCCACGCTATAAGCGCAACTATACAGTCTTCCTAACACAGGTTTGTTGCCTTATTCTGTCATAGATGAAGTAAGTGTCTGGTAGGGTAAAGTAAATAGAGTTCAGGGAGCAGACATGAAGGCTGTCACAAGTTGTATCACTGATTCCAGCTGACAGTTGACTCTACGGCTGACAGGCTTGAATAGGCTTCATGCCAGGAATGCACATTTGTGGCTTGGCATTCAACACATATGGTTCTAACATATCCACTTTTATAAACAAGTAGTTTGTGGAGTCTGGGGGCTGCTATGCATAAGTGTACAGATGTGGTTGTTCCCTAGTAAGAAAGTAAAGTAGTTTTAGTTGTTCAGGTAAATTTAAAGCCTTGCAGACTGTGACTGATACTTTTAGTCTATTTTCATTCCAGAAAATGAAAGAAGTAGTTTGAGATTACCTTGCTCTTGTGTTTCAATGATTGAGCCTTTTTTTTTTTTTTTTTATTTTTTTTTTTTTTTTTTTTTTTTTTTAAATATATATTTGGTATGATGTTATGGCATTGGACCACACCTGAATTGCATATTTTTAATTTCCTCAGTAATAACAATATTGAGGACATGCAAACTTGTGGGATGTGACAGTAGATCCATATACTTGTATCCTGAAATTATGTATTAGTAGACCACTTTTACTATGTCCTTTCCAGTTCACTATTCTTTAATCATTGTATAATTTTTGAATGATACACAGTTTTGGGCTATTGCCAGCATCATTAAATAAAAAAAATATTGAATAAACATTTTAAACGTTCTTCTAATCGGCAGTAATTAGATATGTTTTGTGATTTCAGGGACATGAGATGTGGAACGACTGGGGTGATCCATTTCGACTTTACCCACAGTTACCCTTTGATATACTTTTGCCATCTGATGCAAAGTTTGTCGGTAAGTATTGAAATCAGCTTGCCACTCTGAAAAGAACGTGTAAGTGTATACACACATCAGTTATATGTAAGCAGTACTCAGTAAAAGAATTAAAATACCATAAATTAAGGATTTTATTTAATGAGAATACAATATAAAATTAAAAAACTGGTTTTTATGAAAGTGAGTTTTCTTACATGCATTTAGCCTGTAGGTATGAAGATGCTTTCAGATGGATGAAACATTTCAGTGCTGCACTTTTTGTTGTGTGATGAGAGCTGTCATTTTGCATCACAGTTAAAGTATGTTGGGCAGGTTGTGTGATGATAGTTGCCCTTTCGCATCACACTTATGTTGGACATTGTTCATTGTGAATTATATGTAATACACACAATATTTTGGAAGTTGGCCATACTTCCATTGTTGGGTGATTGGATATTATTATGCTAACAGATTTTTATTGTGTTTATTTCCCCCTTCCAAAATTTAGAGGCGGTGTTCAGGATGAACTTCCGAACCCATTGAACAGTAAGCTTGTCTGCCAACCACTAAACCATCTTGTCCATGACTTTTATCACTTACCCAGTTATTTGGCTTTGTGAAAGTGCAGCTGAATTTTGATGCTTCTAGGTTCTGGCATGGGATTCCGTCCCATCGGGAGGGGTGCTGGTGGTGCTGGGAAGGAATTTTCAGAAAGTCTTGGAGGAAACAATCCCAGGGAGCAGTTTACCATTGTAATGCTAACATATGAAAGAGAACAGGTTATTATGAATATTGTTACTTCTGTGATTTTATCATCTTCTTGTCTTGATGGATTCAGTGGCTTATTGTCAGTACGGGTATCAAAATCATCTTCCCATTGTCTCCTTGGCCTTTCTTCCCTCTCCGTACATCTTTTGCTGAAGAATCATCTGTATTTTATGCCTTTTGAGATGTAATTTGTAGGCAGAATTCAGCCTGCATTAATTAGTGGGATGCCACAGCCTGGTGTGACGGTGGAGCTGTCACTTCAAGGCCTTCAGATTTTCTTGGATATGTCTGGCTGTGACCCATTCAGCAAGGTTAGACCTACTTGAGCTATGCTACCATCAACAGCCTTGTTGTTGTAGGACCCCACACCCCCACCAACCATTGTAAAGGTAATGTCTTGTGGTGGAGTCATAACAACTACAGTGAAGTAGCTGTGGTATGATACTGTTGGTGTTTGATTTAAATTTCTTTTTATTCCTCAGGGTGGCATTTCATGAAACTAATAGGTCTGTTTAAATACGTTGTACTTCATTTATCAAAAATAATCCCTGTATAGGCTCTTATAGGCTACTGAATTTCTTTTGCATGTTTGAGTTTCATACACATTTGATCCTTATTTGGAAAATATGTGTACAATGAAAATAACTAATATACTGTCTGGTAGCAGAACTCAGTTTTGAAAACTGTTAATATGAAAGCCTGCAAATAGTCATTATCCTGAGCCAGTTCTATTCAGCTCATCCTCAGCCTTTCTTTTAGTATTCAACATGGTGTTAATTTTCCATCAAAAATTGGTGTGTGTGTCCTGTTCCCAATTTTGATGCATAACATTTGTTATTCAATTATCAGACAATACTAGTAGACCTGTCTAAATCATCAAGTTCCTTTTGATCTAATATTCTAAGCTGTTCACTTCATTTATTCTTCTCAAGTCAAAGTAGGTTTCTCTGCATTTTATTTTCAAACATTAATTTATGATCTTCCCTTCAAATAAGAATATACAAATGTTTGAAAAAACTGGCAGTTGACACCTAAATGTTTATGCGAGTCTGACAGATGATGTAAAATTACTTGCTTTGTAAGAGATATTTATAAAATTTAAAGGTGCTGATCAACTCTTTGAGTAGACTGTATGGACTGCCATACTTAAACAAGGTTGTCGTCATATGGAATTCTCCAAAACCTCCTCTAGAAGATCTACGTTGGCCTGACATTGGAGTCCCAGTGCATGTGAGTTCAACAAATTGTCTTATTGTACATATTCAGGGTTACAAATAATGCAACAATATTTTCATTTTCGAAAATACGGTTTTATTTACTATCATAGATAATGTTAATAGATTGTTCTTTTGATCTGAGGTTATTTCAGTTATAAAGTTAGTATAATGTGGAATGAAGTTGGAAAATTATGATGAATGGTGAGTAGATATTTATTTGGAAGTAGACATTCTTGGTCTATATGAAGTGTTTGTAGAGACTGAAGGTAACTGCCATCTTCTTCCTGAATACAAGCCTAGGTTATGGACACTGTGTGAATCTGCTTCCTGGTTTGCTGCGAGGTATTTCTGGAATCATGAAATTATCTTAATAAGAACATATATTGTACAGATACTACTTGCTGGCAACAAACTAATTAAAGTTATTGTTCTTTACCAACATTATTCTTAAAATAAACTGAACTGCAGTAATGAAATGACTTATTAGGACAGTCATATAAATTTATATGTGCCTGCTGACAACAGAAGGCAATAAAAATGTAAGAGTGTGATTTTAGATATGTTTTCTCTTATTTTGTACACTGACATCACACAGTCATCACTTTGTGCTTCATTGTGGCATTCATCTAAAAAGCGATTATGATCATGGCAATGAGGTTAAAGTATGCACCCTGCATTGTGAAGCGATGAAAAGCATATCACTTGCCTTACATTTCAAAACTACATTTTTTAACAATCCGTAGTTGGTCAAAGCTGTTAAAAACATGCATAACCTTAGGTTCTGTGCAGATATTTAATTTTTTGTAATAGGAATTCTTGTATCTTTTTGGGAAAACATGAAACTTTATTTTTAGTAAATGCATAAGTGTGAAATGCATTAAATGAGTGAAGGAGAGTCTCATATGCTATACAGCATGAAAGCAGTCAACCTCACTTTTATGAAAATGAGTTAGAGTCACCTTGTAAAACCAACCTTAAATAAACAGGAATATTACACAAAACAAGTGAGAGTCATTTACTCAATAGCAGGGAAGTGAGGGAAGCTGACTAACTAGCCACATGGTCCAATCCCATTTTGTCACAGCCAGTCATGAAAGGTACAAACAGTTGCATTAAAATATGTGATCAAAGGTTAAGTCCCAAACATTGGGGTTCACGTTAGTTGAGACTACTGTATTCTAGCAATGGCTGTAGTTTTCAGTTTTATTTGAGCATTGGTTTTTGTCCATATCCTAGTACTGACACTAGTTTCAATATTGTGTTTGTGTTGGCATGATACTAATTTGTTTCCCCCCCTAAGCAGTGGGTTCTGCCCTATACATAACAGCAGTATCAGTAATTTTTCTTAATTTGCCTTCCAAAAACAAACATCTTTGTTATTTACATCTTTCTGTTAGTATTGTTAGTTTACAATATGTAGGCCAGAATGGGTATATAAATTGTAGTTATATATATATATATGTTTGTGTGTGTGTACACATGCACATGCACGCACATACCCACCCACACACACACGCACACATGCACCCATGCACATTTTTATCCATACTTTGATGCCTGTTTATTTCTTTAAAGGTGGTGAAAGCAAGTCGAAACAGCTTGAATAATCGATTTCTCCCATATGATGCCATTGAAACTGAGGCTGTGCTTTCAGTAGATGATGATACGCACCTGCGACATCATGAAATTGTTTTTGGCTTCAGGTCGGTATATTGTTTCTAATAGTGGTGCCTACAAGCAAAATGACAACTTTAAACTCCATTTTGATGCAGTTTTAACTAAATTTTTCAGCATTCTGTACAAAAAATATTTAAAGTAACTGCTGTATCTGCCCTTCCACATTCTTTATCTTCAAAAACCCTTCACAAGTCTTGATGATATTATATACTGGAAATCATTACTGTAAGATGTTTCGAAGGAATTGTTAAGAAACATGGTTTTTGAGATAAATGTGGTTAATAACTTCACCAAATTTAAGGTAGTCAGTGTGAGCCTTCTCATCTCTTTCTGACTTCATTAGCATGGTGCCTTTGATTTAACCCATAGTGCATAAAATTTTGTTATGTTGGCAGCTGAAGACATTGCACCTGCATGTCTATCATATCTGCCATTTTGATGCTACTTTGTCAGTGGAGAAAGGAAATACAAATTTTTCAGATAAAATTACAAGAAAAATTTCATTCAACTCAGAATGCAAAAAGTATATCACATTTGACACATGTAAATATAAAGTTGGCAAAAGATGGTTTGATAAGCCATGCAGCTGGTACAGTTAAGTTAGCCAATGATCTGTTTCTTCATTTCAACTTGTTTTCAACTCACATTTTAATTAGTTGTAAAAACACTGTTGGCAGGGTATGGCGAGAGCAGCGGGACAGAGTAGTTGGTTTCCCTGGTAGGTTCCATGCCTGGGACCTTAATTATGGTGGGTGGCTGTACAATTCCAATTATTCGTGCGAGCTCTCCATGGTGTTAACAGGTTTGTAACAGAGCAGCATCCAATGGTTGCTTATTTCACGTTGTGTAATTTTCTCCTCGTTTACCATCCTTTGCAGATACAGGAGTTCTCTGAAAAACAAAATGTGGATATAGTGGCATTTTCATTATGTGCTTCGGTAAACATCTTGGGTAATGAGTGCAGCCCGTAATAAAGAGTTTGTTTTAACAAGCACTACAAATATACAAAGGGGCATGCAGTGATGCATTTTATTGAGGCACTGCGCTACAAGCAGGGAGGTAGCATGTTTGATTCCCGATGGTGTCACTGGGATTTTTCATTGACGTAATCTTTCCGGCCATACTGTGGCCCTTGGGTTGACTCCGCCCCTAACAGAAATGAGTACCAGTAATATTTCCTGGGGGTAAAGGTGGCTGGTGCGTAGGGCTGACAACCTTACCATCTTCATGTGCCGAATGTCTTGAAATCTGGGAACCTCAACCTCCTGGAACCCTCAGGCCTGTAATGGGATTGCTTTACAAATACACATAAGTACATGTATTTGAAAACTCAGATACAGTTGCAAAAACTGTCAGGAAAGATGTACAGGTTCATAGAACCATTATTCTTTAAGCACAATAGATAGGCATAATAGCCCCATAAATTTTATTAATTATTTATGAATAGTTCGTTGTCTGACACTTAGGAGTGAGGTGAAACAACTCTCTTGGTATGTGACCTCAATAAAACCTATTGTACTAACGATTGATGAAAGATAAGTGTGGAGTACTGGTGTAATGATATTTGGCAGGGGACAACTGAAATGTTTGGAAATGATGTTGCCTTGTCCACTCAGGCCTCAGAAGTGAGGTGCTGATGACCAGCCACCTTAACAGTATAGACTTGTTTATGATGAGATACTGAAAGACTCTATTTCTCTAAACCCTTGAGATTTTTCATGCTTTTCTGACTGTGGTTGTGAAAAGATATAACCCTTAGTTTTCATATGCAGGTCTAAAATATTACCAACTTAAGAATATGTACTTTTCTGACATGTTAACATTCAGATATTTGTTTTTATATAATTGACAGGTGCTGCATTCTTTCACAAATATTATATGTACCTCTACTCATACTGGCTGCCACAGGCTGTAAGAGATAAAGTGGATGAGTACATGAACTGTGAAGACATTGCAATGAACTTCCTTGTCTCACACATTACAAGGAAGCCACCAGTCAAGGTAAGTGTAACATGATATTTATATTCTGTGCAAAAGTATTGACCACTGGTTTGTAAATTGATTGAGGAGAAATTAGGCACTGAAATATAACAAAAGTGATTAAATTGTACCTTAAGTGAGGGACAACCTGAATTAAGAGGCATTAAAGGGTAGTGCCCCATACAGTAACTAGAATTAAGGAAAGTATCTAATATTTGTTATAAATTATTGTTGAACACGAATTGTGTACAGGGTGGCCGAGAAGTCACCGTACACCCAGAAAATACGCACCTCAGACTCAATATAAGTTTACAATGCACAGCGCAGCACGCAGTACAGTGTAAAATGGTAGGTTGGCAACAGTGTGC
>Ga0123357_10000296_pt1 | contig 47500 bp, 52 predicted proteins | sample TergutEmb28metaG_FD_89873 | JGI IMG/M metagenome (GOLD analysis project Ga0123357, IMG submission 89873) | Embiratermes neotenicus P4 segment gut microbial communities from Petit-Saut dam, French Guiana - Emb289 P4 | ecosystem: Host-associated > Arthropoda: Insects > Digestive system > Gut ...
TATTCAACCGAGCATATCTTTTTGCTTATATCTATACAAATTTACCCAAATTCATACAAATTTGCGCGAAATTTTATTCTCAATATAATTATATACAGGCAGTATTAATTTGTCAAGAGTTGTAAATTGCTGGAAAAACACTTTTTTGCATAAATATAGACATAAAAATGATAACCTAACGCAAAATATAGGGAAAAGTGTAAATCAATAATTTTGTCACTGCATAATTATTAATTGTAACTTTTTGCTTAAAGTCCAAGCTAAATTTTGGTATAAGAAAATATGCCCTATCGGGCGTTTTATATAAAAACAAAGTAAGTAAAAAATGGAGGTAGTTTATGGCAGATTCATCTAAAAATAAAACTAAAATTGATAAAGAACGTAAGAAAAGATTCTGGAGAATAAGCAAGAACACAAATTTCGATTCCGACCATATAAAAAGTGAGATTCAATTAGCGTTTGGAGAAGTTACAACTGAAACATATTTACTGATGGAAACTGCGATAAATATAAGCAAAATATGCGAAAAATATAATATAACACTTAAATGGATAGTTGACTGTGAGATTAACGCATTTTTTATTTTATTTTTTCAGTTGGCATATTTACATAGATTATCTGTTTCATATGAAATATCTGATTTTGACAATATAGAACAAATACTTCTTTCGCAATCGTTATCATCTCTTAAAAAACCTATATTTGTTGAAAAGGTTTATCAAAAAGAAATGATTATACGAGATAGACTTAAAATCTATGCGGAAATGCTACAAAATGAAAGTATAGACGTTGGAATATTTTTTGCTTATGAAGATATGTCGGTTTACAAAAATTCGGATCCGGTGAGGATGACATTACTATTAGGCGACATTATAAGTAAAACATTACTATATGGAGTATATGTTCCAAATAATTTTGTTCATCAAGAAGAACGGAATGAAATTTATTTGAAATCCGAACAAATTTATTTCTGCAAATTATTTTTAGATCTTTTTATGACATATTTAAACGAAATATATAAGAAGAGTTTTTGGAACGACAGTCGATTTGCGCAAGAGCAAGAAGTTGAAAAATTTACAGTGCCAACATAACCCTTGACCGAAAAAGAGGGCTATATTATAAATTACCAGTATTTTTGGGTTTTTTTCTTACCACATTTTACACACTCATATTTTACTTTTTTAAAACTTGCTGGTATATCTAAATATCTTGTGATATAATTCTCTTTTATAACTTTAAATTCATGTTTACATTTTCTAAAAATACTAATCATTTAATATCCTTTTTTATTATTAATATAAAATTTTATTAATGTATTGCAGGAGGTTCAATATGGCAAAGAAACCAGTTTTTGTATCATTTGATTACGAAAAAGATAGAAATTATTATTATACTATGAAAATGTGGGACGCTAATTCAAATTTTGAATTTGTTTTTAGCGATTATACTTCAAAAGAAATTCAAAGCGACAGTATTCCTGTTGTAAAAAGTTGTTTGACTAAAAAAATTAAAGAAGCTACATATACGCTTGTCATTATCGGTAAGGATGCTAATAAAAAACACAAGGACAGTGAAGCAATAGGTTATAGAAACTGGCAGAACTTTGAAATAGCGAAAAGTAAAGAAAATGGGAAAAAATTAATTGGAGTAAAAATTGACAGGCTTTATGATTCGCCAGAAGAATTGTATAATTCAAGGGCTTCATGGGCGATGAGTTTTACGCAACAAGCAATTATAAAAGCTCTTAATGAGGCATGAATGGATAGGTTGGAATTTTTAAATGATCATTATAAAGATTCGTTCGGCTTATTAAAAAGCGAGCAATCTAACAGAAACAGACTTTTTATATGTTTATGCATAATTGTTATTATCCACTTTTTTCTAATTATTAATACTGATAGCATTATGACTATTTTTATAAATTTATTAAAAGATACATATAATATAGATATAAGCAATCAAATTAACATTATACAAAATTTATTATGGTTTGTATTATTGTATTTTACAATGAGATATTATCAGTCAAATATTTATATAGAAAGGCAATACAAATATATTCATAAATTAGAAGAAGATATATCTAAACTTTCAGGAATAGAATTTTATAGAGAAAGTAAAAGTTATTTAACTTATTATCCATTAGTATTAGATTTTGTACATATATTATATACTTGGATTTTCCCATTATTATTTGAAGTAGTAATAATAGCAAGGATTATAATGGAATATTTGTCGTATTCTTATATAAAAGTATCTTTAATCATAGACTTTGCTATATTTTTATGTTGTTTTGTATTAACGGTTTTATATATAGTAGCTATACATCGAAAGACACCCATAAATCAAGAAAATGAGTAATTACTCGAATATATAAATTTTATTATACCATAATAATTACTGGAATCAGTTGCATTTTTGTTAATTTTTTTAGTTTTTACTGAAAATACGAAATGTTGAATATCGTCTGCCAGTGCGATTACATAGCCGACTGGCAGCGCTGGAGGTATTGAGGCAAAACTTCCCGTTTGCATAAACACAGAAAAGAGCGTATAATATACATAGAAAGGTCGTGATAACATGAATATACAACAGCCAAATAGACAGACAATTCAAACAAAAAATACTAAGACAGTCAAAAATGAAAAACAATATAAAACGATAACCGAACTATTGGAAGAATATTATCAGAAGCCTATAACCGAGATTTTGGATAATGCCGAAACCATATCCGAAGAATATGACTTCGGTAAACCTGCCGGGAGGGAATACTGGTGAGCTATGTTCCAAAGAAAGGCGATATAATATCTATGGAGTTTGACCCGCAAGCCGGACATGAACAAAAAGGTCGCCGTCCGGCGTTGGTTATAAGCAACGGCACATTTAACAAATTCACAAAATTCGCTATGGTATGCCCTATATCAAATTCAGACAAAGGTTATGTTTTCCATGTAAAATTGGATGATAAGACGAAAACCAAAGGCGTTGTTTTATGCGACCAAGCGCGAATATTGGATATAACGGCAAGGAAAGCCCAATTTGTCGAGACGATTTCCGGTGAAATATTGGACAAAATAACTAATATGGTAATAAGCTTTATTGCCGACGATAAATAATCCAAAATCCCGTTTGCTGAAAGCGTTCAGCAGCGTATAATATACATAAAGAACTTTTTGAAAAATCAAGAAACTTTGTTTCTTAGATTTTTCTAATAAGTTCTTTCAAGAAAGGTCGTGATAATATGACAACTACAATCCAAACGGTATCGCTTGATAACAATTTATTAAAAGATGTGGAAAATTTTAAATCCGCAGGACATTACCAGACAAGTTCGCAGGCTATCGAAGAATTAGTCCGCAGGGCTATAAAAACATTAAAAGAAGAAGCAGACGATGAATATCTGCTTGCGCTTGCCATTGAAAGAGAAAAAAACGACAACGGTGTAAGATATTCCTTTGAGGAAATTTTAGCTGAGGATGGTTTAACGATTGAAGATATTGACCGTATGCTTAAAGAGGAGGACGTTGAACTTGAATACGAACTACCAAATAGAATGGTCTGATGAGGCTAAAAAAGACAGGAACGAGTTTAACGCATACCAAAGAACTCAAATTAACAAAGCTGTTCACAAAGTTTCTCAAAATCCTCTGCCTCAGAACGAGGGCGGTTACGGCAAGCCTTTGGGAAACAAGTTTGGCAATAATCTGACTGGTCTGTGCAAAATTGTGTTAATGAAGTTAGGCATTCGCGTTGTATACAAATTAATCCGAACAGACGAAATTATGAGGATTATTGTAGTCGCCGCCCGTGCAGATGAAGAAGTATATAATATCGCGGCGGCACGAAATACATAACAAAAAATCCCGTTAAGGCGGGATAAAATTGTATAAAGGATAAAAAAATGCCCTATTCTATTTATTTACGTAAGAGCCGCTCTGACAGTGAGAACGAAACGCAGGAAATAACGCTCGCCCGCCATGAAAAAACATTGCTTGAATTAGCTCGGAAACAAAACCTTAATATCGTGCAGATTTATAGAGAAGTCGCGTCCGGAGACAGTATAGAAGCGCGCCCGGAAATGCAGAAGTTATTACACGCCGTCGAACAAAGAATGTATGACGGCGTTTTAGTTATGGACTTAGACAGGCTCGCCCGCGGAGACAGTGTAGACCAGGGTGTTATAGCCCGTTCTTTTAAATATAGTGATACCAAGATTATAACTCCGGCAAAAATATATAAGCCCGATGACGAATCAGATGAAGTATTCTTTGAGTTTGGATTATTTTTAGCCCGGCAGGAATATAAGACAATAACGCGCCGAATGCAAAGAGGACGCCAAATTTCTATACAAGAAGGTAAGTTTATCGGCAGCATTCCGCCATATGGTTATAACAAAGTTAAATTGTCAAATCAAAAAGGTTACAGCCTCAAAATAAATGCCAACGAAGCTGAAAATGTCAGGCTTATTTTTGACCTGTATGCAAATGAGAAAACAGGAACCACCCTCATAGCAAAAAAGTTAAATGAATTAGACAGTCAAAAAATATGGTTATCAACTACCGTCAGAGAGATATTAAATAATCCGGTTTATATCGGAAATATAAGAATTAATTCTAAACCTATGAAAAAAGTTACGGAAAACGGTAAAATAAAAACGTCGAGAACTAAAAACAAAAACTGCGTTGTAGTAAAAGGATTGCACGAACCTATAATCAGCTCTGAATTATGGGAAAAGGCTCAAAAAAATATAATGGGGCATAAACCCGTTAAAGTCAAAAGCGGATATGAAACAAAGAACCCTCTGGCGGGACTTGTTTACTGCGGTAAATGCGGCAAAAGCATGATACGTCACGTATATAGAGCAGACGAAGAACAGATAATATGCTCGACTATAAATTGTAACAATGCTGCATGCAAACTTGACGTATTGGAACGGCAAATAATAAAAGCATTGGAAATATGGACTGAAAATTATAAGTTAAAGTTTCCGGAAATATCCCGAACGAAGTTCGGGCAAGAAACCGAAACGAATGCCAAAACATTAAACCGGATAAAATCTGGACTTAAAGAACTTGAAAAGCAGTCTGAAAATATACATGATTTATTGGAACGCGGAGTTTACGATGTGCAGACATTTTTAGACAGGCAAAAAGTAATAGCCGAAAAGACGGAAACTTTAAAAAAAGAACAAAAGGAGTGTGAGAAATCAATAAATTTACAGAAAGAAAAGTCTTCAAATAAAAATAATCTGCTTCCGAAAATCCATAAAGTCATGGATATATACCCGAAATTACAAACTCCGAAACAAAAGAACGAACTTTTAAAAGAAGTTATTGAAAAAGTGGTATATACTCGTGAAAAAGGCGGGCGTTGGATTAATCCAGAGGATTTTGAAATCGAACTTTACCCTAAAATATAGAGAATTTGCAGTAATCATAAGATAACAGATACATCTGTAACAATGGCTGCTAAGGCGCATATGCGTAATCAGAAACCGCTCATTATCGGGCTTTGTACGAATGATACTGATATAATAGGAACAAATCAAATAAAAATTAAGTGACAGCGGCTCCCGCACAAAAGGAAAAAGTGCGGGAGCTTTAATTTATCGGTTAATAATTTAAGTTTAAGAATAAATTAAAAATGAGTTTATAAGCTGAAATTTGGATATAAAAATATCAGGGAATACGATAGAACATATTTTTATAATTCAGCATACAATTTTATTAATATTTATTAATAAAATTTAAAGGGGGCGTCTTATATTTTGGATAATTATATTATTATAAACGAAACTGAACACGACGGATTTAAGGTTATATCGTATATAGAAAACTTGTCTGCGGAAGAACGTATGAAAAGAGACAATCAATTATCGCGGACTGCAATAAAATTATTATATGAAAAGTCTGGTAAACAATCAATTTTGCAGTCAATACAAAAGACGGGCGGCGGGGAATATTGATTGCGGTTTATGTAAGACAATCTGTCGATAAAAAAGACAGTATCAGCATTGAAAGCCAGATTGAATATTGTAAAAATAAGATAATATCAGGAGAAGAATACAAAATATATGAAGATAAAGGATTCAGCGGGAAAAATACAGCCCGTCCCCAGTTCCTGCATATGATGAAAGACATAGAGCGCGGCGAAGTTACAAAAGTAATTATTTACAAGCTCGACAGAATCAGCAGGGCAATATTAGATTTTGCCAATATGATGGATACTTTTGACAAACACAATGTAAGCATAATATCGTGCAATGATCCGATTGATACTACTACTCCAATGGGTCGGGCAATGCTGACGGTAACAATGACTTTTGCGCAGTTAGAGAGAGAAACTATTCAGCAGCGAATAAAAGACAATTATTACGCCAGAGGAAAACAAGGTTATTATTTAGGCGGGCGCGCTCCGTTTGGATACAAAAAAATTGAAACAATTTTAAACGGAAAAAAGACTTATACGTTTGAATCTCAAACAGGGCAGGCAGAGCAGGTATATCAATTATTTTCGGATTATGGGGGTACAGATATATCGTTGGGGAAATTATCGGCAAAACTTACCGAAGAAGGGACTAAAACAAATTCCGGAGGGATTTGGAGCGGGGTATCTTTAGGACGTTTACTCAGGAATCCCGTATATGTGAAAGCAGACGCGGACATTTATCTGTATCTTAAAAATAAAGGAGCCATCATGAATAACGATGTCGGCGATTATATCGGAGAGAACGGCTGTTATGTTTATGCGGAACGTAAAAGGATATCAAAGAGTAAATTTACTGATTTGTCACAGAGTTATGTAACGCTTGCCCTGCATAAAGGTCTTATTCCCGCTGATTTATGGCTGCGCTGTCAGCATAAACTCGATAATAACAAACAAATTAAAAACAACGGCAAAGGAACGCACAGCTGGCTGTCTGGTTTGATGAAATGCGGCTATTGCGGGATGGCGGTTAATGTGGTAAACAATAACAGAGGCAGTAATTATATAAACTGCGGCGGAAGAAAACTCAGAATATGCTATGAAAGAAAGCGCGTCGTAAAAATCGAACAAATCGAAGCCGTCATACAGGAACAGTTATTAAAAAGAATAAAAAAAATAAAAATTCAAGAAGTGCCGACGGCATTGGATAGTAATCCGGAACTTAATTACTTAAAGATTAAATTAGTGCAGATTGAAGAAAAAATTAATAATTTTATTAAACAAATAGGCGATGCAAACAATGTGGTAATGCAGTATATAAATCGAAATGTTGCAGAACTGGACGAAAAGAGAAAAGATATAAATTCACAAATTGTGAGATTAAGCAATGTAAACGACACGCCTGATTATGGGGGATTAGAACTTGAAAAATGTATAGATAACTGGGATAATTTTGACATTGGCGAGCGCAAAATAATCGCTAAGACTTTTATGAAAAAGGTCGGCATTACAGATGATTCTATAGAAGTAATATTTTATTGACATTTATACCCTGATATGAAATGAAATGATATTTTATTATAAAATATATTCGTTAAAGTAAAGTATAGTTTCATTAAAAGCAATTATAATAAATATTATAAATCAATTATTATATTTATAAAAAATTAAATATCGCAAGATAATTGTTGATATATTAATTAAAAATAATACTGCTCCGAAAGAACAGAAATAAATATTTTATTTTCCTATTGACAAATATTTTATAATATGGTATAATCATTTGAGAAAACGAAATTCCCCATGTAAAAGACGAACATGGTTGCGATGTTATAGAAAAAATGAAATATACGTCTAATCTCAATTCAATCGCAACCGAAGAATGCACAAAAACCGATATGATTAACTTATCAACAAAGGAAATAGCGTAAAAACAAATTATTATAGAAACAATATTTGGAAAGCTGGCGAAGATGTTAGGGTGGTTGATAATCGTTATATAAGAACCGACGCTAATAATATAAAAGCCGATAATCTTGAAAACTTGCCCACATATTGAAATTATTAATGCGGTGTCCTAACCGCGCACTTTTAAGGTGAATAATATGTTTGATATTAAAACCATTGCATTAAAAGATTTAGCTTATATAAAATTTTGTATAGTGGATGAAATACAAAAAGATTTTATTAAAACTAAATGGATAACGAGCGCTAATTTATTACCCAATAATGCTATATCCATACCTTTGCCGGAATATGAACTAAAACCCAACGACAAGTTAAGCGTTTATTCAGGGGATATTATTATTAAACGAATTAATCCGACTTATGTAAATTATATTGCAAGCGAATTGAAAAATATTTATGTATATAATAATTTAATAATAGTTAAACCACGAAATATTAATAGCAAATATTTGGCATGTATTTTAAATAATAAAATAGAGGCTTTGGGAATAAAAAGTTCTGTAGGAGCGATAAAGGCGACAGTCAACAGGCTTGAATTAGAAAATTTACCAATTCCGGTTTGCCCGGAATCAAAACAAGAATTGATAGGTGAATTATGGCTAAAAAGTATGATGAAAAAGAAAATGCGGTTACGTCTTGCAGAACTTGAGAATATAAGAGAATTGGCCGTAATAAATAAATTAATCTCACCTAAAAACAGGAGGAATTGATGATGGCTGCTTTCACTACATTTGACGATATTAAAAATGCGCTTTGGGCTGGAGCTAATACATTTCGGGATAATATTGATGCGGCTAACTATAAAGATTATGTATTGTCGATGTTATTTGTAAAATATCTAAGCGACACTTATGACGAAAGCGTCGAGGATTTAAAAAAAGAATATGAAGGAATACGACTTGAAAGACAGATAAAATTATTGCCATTTTCTTTAAAAGAAGAATTTACATTTAATTATTTGCTGAAAAATAAATATGCCATTGACATCGGAACTAAAATAAGTGAAGCGCTTATCGGCATTGAAACTGCTAATTCGATATTAGCCGGAATTTTCAGAGGCATTGATTTCAACAGCGAATCCAATCTCGGAAAAAAAGAGCAAAAGAATCCGTTGCTGCGTAATTTGTTGGACGATTTTGCGAATCTTGACTTAAAACCAAGAAATATTCAAACAAGGCAGGAACAAGTTCCCGCCGATGTCATTGGAGATGCTTATGAATATATGATCGGCGAATTTGCAACAATGGCCGGAAAAAAAGCCGGAACATTCTTTACGCCACAACCGGTTTCTGAAATAATGGCGCAAATCGTCGCACCGCAGCCGAAAGACAGAATATATGATCCGACATGCGGTTCGGGCTCCTTGCTTATTCGCACGGCTCGCAAGGGCGGATTTGATAAAGTATCGATATATGGTCAAGAGGTCAACAGTTCTGCTATTTCAATGGCGAGAATGAATATGTTTATTCACGATATTAAAGACGCGAAAATCGCATGGGGGGATTCGCTCGCAAACCCTCAGCATTTAGATAGCGATGGCAACTTAATGAAGTTTGAATGTATTGTCGCGAATATGCCTTTCAGTAAAGATAAGTGGGCCGAGGGGTTTAATCCCGGCGGCGAGGTATCTGCGGACGACGAAAATGAAAAAAACAAAAAGTTGAAAAAAGTTGAATTTAAAATGGAACCCGGACTTGATATACACCGTCGATTCAGCATGGGCGTACCGCCGGCAAGTAAAGGCGATTGGGCTTTTATATTGCACATGATCGCGAGTATGAGTGGAAATGGACGCGTTGCGGTGGTTGCGCCTCACGGAGTATTATTCCGCGGCGCAAGCGAAGGCAGAATCAGGCAAACAATGGTTGAAAAAAATCTTGTAGACGCAGTAATCGGGCTACCTGAAAATATTTTTTACGGCACTTCTATTCCAGCGTGTATTTTGGTGTTTAAAAGGGGAAGAACAACTTCTGATGTTTTATTTATCGACGCGTCAAAAGGATTTATAAAAGAAAAAGCAAAAAATAAATTACGCGATGAAGACGTTGAAAAAATAGTATCAACATATAAAAAATTTACTGACGGAGAAAACGCGGAAACAGAAAAATATAGCCATGTAGCGAAACCCGAAAAAATCATAGAAAATGAATATAACCTGAACATCCCGCGCTATGTAGATACTTTTGAAGAGGAAGAACTGATTGACTTAGACGCGGTGAATGAAGAAATTGCAAATCTTAAAACAAAAATAGCCGTTGTCGAAAAAGAAATCGAGGGTTATTTAAAGGAGCTTGGAGTATGAGGGATGAAATAAAGAAAAGGATAGAACAGATAAATAACGGTATTGTGCCGGAGGGGTATAAAAATATTTCTGGCGGTATTGTGCCTTGTGATTATGAAGAAAAAATATATGGCGACCTTTTTAAATTTTATGGAGGGCTCGGCATACCGCGTAATGAATTAAGCGATACTGGTATTCCATATCTCCATTATGGAGATATGCATATAAATACTTTTACGAAAATTAATTATTCCCAATATGCAGAAATGCCAAAATATGACGGTAATGTAAAAGGCGACGAAACTTTTTTACTTGATGACGGTGATGTTGTATTTTTGGATGCCTCTGAAGATTTAAATGGCACGTCAAGATGCGTTGTAATTGATAATCCTAAAAATAGACTTTTCATCTCAGGATTACATACTTTTGTCGCAAAATCTAAAAATGATGATTTAGTAAAAGATTTTAAACAATACATTTCTATGCCGCGATATATACAAAAACAGTTTGAAACATTAGCAGTCGGATTTAAAGTTTATGGCTTAAATAGAAATACTGTCAGAAAAATTGTTATCGCCTATCCGCCTAATAAAGACGAACAACAACACATAGCTGATATTCTTATGAAATTGGGCGAAGCGGTATCTTTACAGGAAAAACTAGTCGAAAAACTTGACGAACAGAAGAAAGCTTTCATGCAGCGTTTGCTTGGACCAAAAGAGAATTGGAAAAAAGTGAAAATCGGTTCTTTGGTGGTAGAAAAAACAGAAAGAAATAAAATTGCGTGCGAAAATGTAATGAGTATCTCCAATAAATTAGGCTTTATTAACCAGGAAGAACAATTCACAAAGCAAGTTGCGAGTGAAGATAAAAGTAATTATAAACTTGTTTTAAAAGATTATATAGCATATAATCCTTCCCGTATCAATGTAGGTTCAATAGCAATTTATAAAAATGATGATATAGGCATTGTAAGTCCTATGTATATAGTATTTGAATGTAAAATAATATCGCCAAAACTTTTATTATTACTTTTATCTACCAATAAAGGTAAATATGATATAGGAAATTTTTTATCGGGGAGTGTAAGGGATTCATTAAATTTTGGGGACTTGTGCGAAATAAAAATAAAATTACCACCGACAGATAATCAAAAAGAAATTATAAAAATATTTGATAAATTTGAGCAAAACATCGACCTAAACCGTCAAAAACTCGAAAAGCTTAAACAACAGCAAAAATCATTAATGCAGTTGTTATTAACTGGGATTGTGAGGGTATAGCTTATGTTAGACCATAGGATATTCAATGAACGACCCGAATGTCAGGACAGGCTCATAAAATTTCTTGTAAACATGGGTTATGAATATGTATCGCGCAGCGAAGCGGAATCGAAGAGAGGTTCGCTCTCAAAAGTTATCTTTGAAGATGAGCTTATTCGTTTTTTGCAAAAACAAACTTATAAATTTAAAGGACATGAACTTTTATTTTCGGGTGAATCTATTTCAAAAGCCGTCAACGCCTTAGACGCTTCCCTTTTACAGGGATTATCTATGGCAAGCAAAGAAATATATAATTTATTAACGCTTGGTATTAGTTTGGAAGAAAGTATAGCGATCGATAAAGAAATGCCCGTCCGCCAGTCTTTTGATCTAAACTATATTGATTTTGAATTTCCGGCAAATAATATTTGGCAGGTAACCGAAGAATTTAGTGTAGAACGCTCAAACGGCAGTTTTGCGCGTCCTGACGTTGTTATTTTGGTGAACGGTATCCCTTTTGTCGTTATAGAATGTAAAAAATCAAGAATTGACATTAAAGAAGGCGTCTTACAGAATGTCCGCAATATGAAACCGGATTATATACCGCAGCTTTTTAAATTCAGCCAGCTTGTGGTATCGCTTAATCCAAACAAAGTATTATACGGAACATCTGGTACGATAGCTGATCATTTCGTTGAATGGCGCGAAGACGAACTCGACTGGCAGAAAGAAATTTGCGAAAAATGTTCGCCCGACGGACAAATTTTAGAACAGGATAAAATATCAGTTTCGTTGTTCAGCAGAAAAAGACTTTTGGATTTAACAAGATATTTTATTATTTATGACAGTAATATAAAAAAAATAGCAAGACATCAACAATTCTTTGCTATTAAAAATGCTATGGACAGGATTAACGGTACGGATGGCAAAGATTCAAAAGGGGGGGTTATATGGCACACACAGGGAAGCGGTAAAAGCCTGACAATGGTCATGCTCGTTAAGAAAATTCAAATGGAAAAAGGAAAAGAAAATCCCCGGTTTATTATTATAACAGACCGTATAAATTTAGACAAGCAAATAAGGGATAACTTTGCCAATTCACAAATGGAGCCGGTACGAGCCGGAAGCGGTAAAGGGCTTAAAAGGCTTCTGAAAGATAAAAATAATATAGTTATTACTACGCTTATCAATAAATTTGAAACAGTATGTAAAAACAAATATTTAAATATTGACAGCGACAATTTTTATGTTTTGATCGATGAAGCGCATCGTTCTCAATACAGTTCTATGTATAACTATATGAGAGAAGTTTTGCCAAATGCGACTATGCTCGCTTTTACAGGAACTCCGTTAATGGCAAAGATGAAAAAAAACACATACAAAAAATTTGGAGAGCCTATCCATAATTATACAATGAAACGTTCTATAGGAGATAAAGTAACTGTACCGTTAGTTTATGAAGGAAGAAAAGTAAAACAAAATGATCCGGCAGACACAATAAACGCTTATTTTGAAAGCCTGACGCAAAATTTGCTTGACGAGCAAAAAAAATATCTTAAAGAAAAATACAGTAAATTTTCAAAACTTGCTGAAGCAAGCAGCCGTATAAATTTAATTGCATTTGATATTTATGATCACTTTATAAATTATTGTAAACCTAAAGGATTAAAAGCAATGATTGTTTGCGCTTCTCGCAGCGCGGCAGTAGATATGTATAATGTGATTAATGGGTTGCCGGGATTAGAGGCAAATCCTCGTGTTGTTATCAGTTTTGGAGATAAAAAAGAAGGCGATGATGACGATAATTCGACTTTAGCAATCAAAAAAATTAATGAATATCGCCAAAAAGTCGTTAAACCTCTTTTTGGGGATAACAACGAAAAATACGATGAAAGCGTTTGCGAAGATTTTAAAAATCCGGAAGGAGATATTAATATCCTTATTGTAAAAGATAAATTGCTTACGGGTTTTGATGCTCCTGTTGCCGGCGTTTTGTATCTTGACAAATCTGTAAAAGAACATAGTTTGCTGCAAGCTATTGCGCGTGTCAATCGCGTATATAAAAACAAAGATTTTGGACTTATTGTTGATTACTGGGGAATATTTGGAAAACTTAACAACGCAATCGATATGTATAATGATGCAGAATCCGGTTTTGACAAATTCGATAAAAACGATATAAGCGACGTTGTTTTTATCCCAGTTGATGAAAAAAATAAAATCGCTGACGCACATAAATCTTTATTTGATATGTTTTCAGATATTTCGTTAAATGCTGCGTCGGACGAATGGCAAAAATTTTTGGAAGACGAAATTGTTCGCAAAGAATTTTATGATAAGTTAAAAATACTTGCTAATTTATTGAATTTGGCGATGACACATCGCGAGATATTTGTTGAATTAGGCATCGAATTAATAGAAAAATACAAAGAAGATTATTTGTTTTTTAATAAGCTAAGGCATAGTGTTATAGAGAGATATGATGATAAAATAGACTTTTCAAAATACGAAGACGGAATAAAAAATTTAATAGATACTTTTGTAAATGCTACAGATATTAAAATAGTAGTTGAACCCGTTTCAATCAGCGATAAAAAGGCAATGGATAAACTTTTAGCTGAAATTGATTCTAATGAGGTGCGGGGAGATATTATAAAAACAAGAGTAGAATCCAAATTAAAACAAATTCGATATGATGACCCTTTACTTTTTGAGGAGTTTTCTACTAAAATAAAACGTACATTATTAGAATATGATGAAAATCGAGATGCTGATAAATACTATTTAAATATGGAAATATTAGCTGACGATTTGAGGAACGGCATTATATCATACGAATACCCAGTGAGCATTGCAAATGACAGCGACGCAAAGGCTGTTTACGGTTGTATTGTTACAAATTTGAAAAACGATAATATCAATATTCCCAAAGAAGAACAAATTGCAGACTATTCTTTGAAAATTAAAACTGCCGTTGCAAATAATACCAAAAGAGATTGGAAACACAATGAAATAGCGCATAAAGCTATACACCGCGTTTTAGATGATTGTTTATTTGAAATGTTTGAAAATATTGGCATAACAATCGATAATAATAATGTTGAGATGCTCGACTTAATTATTGATGAGATTATGAAAGTAGCGGTGGCAAGATATTAATGGACATATATAAATTGTATTTAAATGAACAAAATGGAACAGTTATCATTAATATTCTTCGAAAAAATATTAAAAATATTCATCTGAAGGTATTTAGAGATTTAAATATAAAATTGTCTGTTCCTTGTAAAGCGCCAAATGATTTTATAATAAATTTGCTAAATCAAAAAGCAGCCTGGATTAATATTCAAATAACAAAATATAAGATGGCAAGTGGTTATAATAATCTTGATAATATAAAAAGCGGCGCATCCACTCAATTTCTTGGTAAAGACATACGTATCTATAAAAAATTATCTTTGGAGAATAGTGTTGAAATTGATGAAAAGAGTATTAATATTTGCATAAAAGATATTGACGATAAAGAACTCGGAAACAAATTATTTAACAAATTTTGGAGAATGCAGGCAGATGAAATTTTTAAGCGGGAATTGGATGAATTATATCGAAATATTTTCAAAAAATATAATATCGAAAAGCCCAGTATAATAATTAAAAAAATGAAAACCCTTTGGGGGAGCTGCACAAAAACAAAAAATAAAATAACATTAAATGAATATTTATTAAAAGCTGATATACGCTGTATTCAATATGTTATTTTACATGAATTGTCTCATTTGTTATATACTTATCATAGCGTGGATTTTTACAATTTTATGACGGTGCAAATGCCTGACTGGAGAGAAAGGAAGAATCAGCTAGATAAAGAAGTGGTGCAAGGATTATGAAAAATAAAAAAGTTTATGTAATCTAAGAAAATTATAAAAATAAAGGAGGCTAATAATATGTCGAAAAATCTCAAACTAAAATATGTGGAACGAAAAATATATTTTTATAAAGTTACTTGTATATGTAATGGAAAACTGATTAAGTTAAATGAAATTTTTGATTCTTACATAAAAAAATTTAAGAGTAATACTAATAAATTAAGTGAAAATGGCCTACTATTGCCGTCTTTGGAGAAATATTACTTCCTTGAAGCTAAATGTCATGTTTCTGATAAAAATATTTATATGGGGCAATTCTTAAGCCTACGGGATACCGATTTTCCATATTTATTCAATATTTTTAATGGAAACCGACAGGAAATATCATCAAATGCGAACGATACACTTATGGAGCTGACCCATTTTATATGTTATACAACTCAAGAGCTGATTGCCAGCGAATTTAACTTTTACGGCGCCAGAATAGAAACTATGGGAACTTACTTAGAATATATAATGCGTGATATTTATCCCAGTCAAAAATATAAAATAGAAATTTTGCCAATCGTTATTCCTGAATATTATGAAAAAATCGCAAGGTGTAAAAGCATATCGAAACTGCAATTTAAAGTTGCTCAACCCGGATTAAAGTTATTAAAAGAATATTGAATAATTAACGCTTATGATATTGCGTCAGATAATATCAGCAATGATGCACCCTTTTATATTGATATTGAATTTTCCGGCGGAAAAAAAGGTGCAAAAATACCATTAACTGATCCCCAAAACTTTTTACAAAAAATAATTACTATGGTAAAAAATGCTAATGAGGCAAATAATGTAAAAGAAAATAAAGAAAATCCGATATTTAATATAGCCAAAATGCGAGGATACGATATTGATGAAGGAAAAATTATTCCTTATGATTTACTTGATGAAAAATTGTTGCATACGGTATGGGTGGAAAAGATATCATCACGTACAAAATATGTAAATCCTGACAAATGTTTGACGCAATACAAAACGCATATTATAGTCACATAGATACCGTATTAAAATATATGAGGGACTTTCATGATGAAAAAATTTAATACCATTTTGTATCGTGATAACATTGCTGTCGCAATGCACTTTTTATTGGGTATATTTTTATCAGGAATATTTATCATAATAATTTATTTTACTAAAATTATTCCATTAGATCAGTTTAAAGAATTTATTAACACAGAGATTATATCACTTTCTGCCACTATCGCTGGATTTGAACTTGCGGGAGTTACTTTACTTATTTCTCTTTCTGGAAATAAGAAGCTACAATACATCAGAGATATTGGAAGCGATAAAACAATATATAAACTTTTTTATTATTCAATACTTTTCTTTATATTATCAATTTTATTAATGATTATTGATATTAATCTTTTTAAAACAATAGCTAATAATTATATAATAATTAAAGATATTATAGAATATATTTCAGTCTTTTTAATTGGACAAGGATTTTTATATTTTTTATCGAGTATTCGCATATTGATGTTGATTTTCAAGTGATAAAAATAAAATATTTAAATGAATATCAATTTGTAAAATTCTATTAATTTCGCGCTGTCTTTTGCGATTATATTCGTATGCACATATCTATACATTCGCATTCTCCTTAACATATATCGGATTCGTCCACGCCTGATAGCCGTTATCATCGACGATTTCCGCGCGCACATACGTCCAGTTTTCGTTGACTCCGCATGACGCGCTGTCTCTAAGCTCGCCTTTTTCGCCGACAAACGAACGCCCTAACGGCTCAAACGCAACAAAATGAATCTCCCTCACTCTGCTGCACTTTATATAAACTTTATCGTCTTTTACACCGAATTCATAGATTTCAGGTCCTCTTGAAGCGTAAAATTTCCCGTGAACTATGGCGTCGGTTATGCCTTCTTCCGATTTTTCATCAGCTTTTACCACAATCCAGCCTTTTCCCCTGTCGTTTTGATTGTGATGGCAGTCGTCAGTTGCGAAGATATAACGCATTTTTCCGTATCTCAGCGCGTTGTCCGTGTGGGTCGGCGAATACCCCGTGTCATTTTCAAGATGACATCCCGTATTGAAAATTTCCATGCCGATAAGTCCGTTTAACTCGATGAAATCGTCAATATCGGCTCTCGACCATATGGGGTGGCAATAGAACGTAAAATTGTCGTGCGAATTCAAATCGTCAACTGTTTCCTGTACGGTTTCCAATCCTTTATATTCAGGGTACGCGAATTGATAACCATCGGAATAATTTCTGCCCGAAATTTTACTGCGCACCGCGACTATGTGATGACACATATTTCTGCCGGGAGGATTTATATCAACCTCAAATCCGGGTATTACGATAAAATCATCTGATCGCAGATGTTTGTTGTAGATATATTTCCTGTGATCGGTGAGGGAAATAAAATCATACCCCATTTCTTTGTATTTTGCGACGACTTCTGCGGGCGACAGTTTCCCGTCCGAATTTGTCGTATGAGTATGCAGATTCCCTTTGCACCAGATTCCGTTGTCCGGAAATATTGCTATATCTTTCATAAAAATCTCGCTCCTAACTTAAATTATTTAATCCACATTTCCTATATAACTTTTAGTGATTTGCGGAAAACGGAGAATACCGTTTATGTTGTACTCATCGAACAATCCGTTCAACTCTTTCGCAAATCCATAATATTTTTCAGGTTCGCGTTCCTCACTCGGGCTGAATGACGCTGATAACATTCCGCCGATAAAATGTTCGCGGTTCTCATATAAATCGTTATCAAAAGTTTTATACTCGTAAATGCCATCCGTAAAAAAGTCAGCATATTCATCTAAATCACCGCTCTTTTGCTGACCGCTTTGAGCCGGAGCATGAATGCGGTATTTAGCGATTATATCTTCATTTTTAAGTATAATATCTTCATCGCTGTCTGCTGAAGCGTTCTTCACAATAATAACTTTCCCGCCGGGCTTTAAAATTCGACGGCACTCCTGTTTGAATAATTGCCGGTCAAAATAATGAAACGCCTGCGCAATCGTCACAAAATCAACGCTTGTTTCCCGTAATCCCGTCTTTTCCGCCGGAGCGTTTACCGAAATAAAATTCTGATATTCAGACAAATCTTTTTTGCATGTTTCGCGCATATCTTCGTTCGGCTCAATCGCGTATACTTTACTGCCGCACTCCAATAAAAGCCGCGTAAAAATCCCTGTTCCTGCGCCAATATCCGCGATAACACTGTCTTTTGTGAATCCTGTTTGCGAGTATAAATAATCTAAAAAATCTTTAGGATATGTCGGTCTGAATTTCTTGTAAAGTTCCGCTTTGCCTGTAAACTTATCCTCATTCATTTTCTTACACCTCGATTTTCCATATATCATTATATATGATATTTCAGACATAATAAACAGATTTTTGTAAATTTTATAATTGACAGCAGTATCATAGAACATTCCATAAATTTTCGGAATATGATGTAATATGACAAAATTTCCGTAAATAACAATAAATTTTTGGAAGGAATGAGAATTTTATGCAAAATATAGATTTAGACGCACTGCGGAATGTAGATATTAGGACGGTTGACCCGTCAACATTGGTCGATATTCAGGATGTGAAAATAGACACAAGCCTGCCGAAAGAGGAGCGTATGAAGCAATATATAGAGCAAATCAGAAATCCGTACTGTTTCAAGTGCGGCAAAACGATTGTGAAAGTGAGCTATTCCGACACGGACGTGACATTTACCGAAAGGTGGGAGAGTTATTTATCAAGCCTCTGAAACAACATATAATGCCGCCCTGTATGCGAGAATATCGCGTGAAGACGGCGATAAAAACGAATCAGAAAGCATTGTAAATCAACGAGACTTGATAAAAGAATTTTTGAAATCGAAACCGGAGATAAAACTCGTCTCAGAACGGGTTGACAACGGATATTCAGGGGTTACGTTTGACCGTCCTGCGTTGAACGCCATGCTCGACGACGTTCGGAACGGAGAGATAAACTGTATTGTGGTGAAAGATTTATCGCGGTTCGGCAGGAATTATATAGAAGTCGGGCGTTATATCGAGATATTATTCCCGCTTTTGGGCGCGCGCTTTATCGCAGTAAACGACGGCTATGACAGTACGGATGAGAAAAATCAAACAGATAATTGCATAATCCCGTTTAAAAATATAATAAACGACGCATATTGCGCAGATATATCAAAGAAAATCAGAAGCCAGTTTGAAGTGAAACGCAGAAAAGGCGATTTTATCGGAAGTTTTGCGGCATTCGGGTATTTGAAATCCAAAGAGAACAAGAACAAATTAGTCATTGACGAAATCGCCGCCGCAGTAGTCAGAGATATATTTAAGTGGAAGCTGTCAGGTATGAACCGGCAGGGAATAGCCACTAAATTGAACTCATTGGGCGTTCTGTCGCCTATGGAATACAAGAGAGCGATAGGAATGAATTTCAAGACGGGATTCAAGAAAAACCTCAATGCGAAATGGTCTCCGGTTTCGGTGAGACGCATATTATCAGACGAAATATATACCGGCGTGTTAATACAAGGCAAAATAACTACGCCTAATTATAAAATCAAACGCAGAATAATCAGAGACAAATCAGAATGGACGAGAGTCGAAAACTCACACGAAGCCGTGATTTCACGCGAAGACTTTGAGCTTGCCGCGGATTTACTCCGCAGGGACGCAAGAAGCGCGCCGCATGAAGAAACGATATACCCGTTTTCGTGTATGCTGTTCTGCCCGAAATGCAGGCATAACTTGATACGTAAAACTTCGTTAGTCAACGGCGTAAAATATATATATCATATCTGCGTGAAAAATTACAAAAACGACAGTCGAAAAGGATGCCGCGGTATCAGAATAAAAGACGAGGTTCTGTTTGATGCTGTGAAGTCGGCGCTAAGAAACCATATTCAGAGCGTCTCGGATATAGAGCTTTCACGCAATATGGTTGTGAAGCTGATAGATAAAATAATCGTGTACGAAGGCGGAAGACTTGAAATAATATTCAGATGTAAAGACGAATATGACAGAACTGAGGTGTGCGGATAATGGCGAGAAAGAGCAGAAAAAATACAGAGGTCACTTTCGCAGTGAAATTTGAAGAAAATAACGCTGAAATAATACCAAGTGAGAAAATATATAAAACAGCGATATACGCAAGACTTTCAAGCGAAGACATATCGGACGGCGGGGCTGTCGAAAATCAGATTTTATTGGTACAGAAATATATAGAAAGCAAGCCGTATTTGAAACTGTGGGAGACATTCATCGATAACGGAAAAACAGGCACAAATTTTGAGCGCGGCGGATTTGAGAGCCTTATGGATGCGGCAAAAAGCGGAAAAATCGACTGTATTGCTGTCAAAGATTTGTCGCGTTTCGGCAGAAACTATATAGAGACCGGCAATTATCTTGAAGAAGTGTTTCCGTTTTTGGGTGTGCGTTTTATTTCAGTCAACGACAATTACGACAGTTATGACCTGCCAAGAAGCAATGATAATATAAATTCTTCGAATTTGACGGTTATTTTGAAAAATCTGATAAATGATATATATGCAAGAGACATATCAAAAAAATGCAGAACTGCGCTTCAAATAAAACAGCAAAGAGGCGAGTTTATCGGCAATACCGCGCCTTACGGCTATATGAAATCGCCGGATAATAAGAATAAAATTACTGTCGACGCAGAAACGGCGCCTATAGTCCGCGATATATTCCGGTGGAAATCAGACGGCATGAGCGCTCCTGCTATAGTTGGAAAACTTAACGCGGCGGGAGTTCTGTCGCCGAGCAATTATTTATACTCGAAAGGTTTGCTTTTCCACGAAAAATACGCAAAAAAAATATTGTGGAACGCAAGTATTGTGCGTAAAATTTTGGCAAATCCCGCATACATCGGGCATATGGCACAGGGAAAAAAGAAAAGCAGCTTCGGTTCGGGACGAAAAGAGAAATGTCAGACAATAAATAAATGGATTGTCGTCGAAAATACACACGAGCCGATAATTGAACCGGCAATATTTAATGCGGTCAGGAGATGACGAAAATTAATTTGTCCCTATATTGACATTATCCAACGACGCGTTATCTGCCAATTTGGCGAACATTGGAATTATGATGAATAAAAAGAATGTCTTTTTCGTTCCAATGTATCAGGACGATACGGACCTGAAACCCGCATCTTTGGTCTGCGACATGGATTTGGCGATAAAAACATATGAGCTTGCGCTTCAGGGCAGGCAGATACAACCGGTTATGTTCTGGTAAAAATAATTCAGGGGCGGGAAAACCCGCCCCTGCGATAAAAAATATTCAACTCGTGATTTACATGCCTAATCTATTTTTATTTTGAACACAACGGGACTGTCGCTCTTTACTGTTTTTGTCTTTATCACGAGTTTATCGTCCAATATATCAAATGACGGTTTTTCGTCAAATCCCAAGACTTCGATATCTCTTATAAATCCGTAAAAACAGTTTGATTTTTGACCTAAAGATTTTATATTTACCGTTCCGTTTTTGGGATACGATAAAACAGTGGCATATAAACTACTGCCGTTCTGCGTGAATCTTATGTCTTCGCCGGTGAATTTTTTCTCCTCGCCGTCGGTGAAATGTCCTTCTTTGACTTCTGTTGGACCTTCGCCGAATACTTTGAAGTGCGTCGTATTATATATAGCCTCGCCGTTGACTTTGAGCCAATCGCCTATTTCGAGTAAAACTTTTTTTTCTTCTTCCGTGATTGTTCCGTCGGATTTCGGTCCGATGTTAAGCATCATACAGCCGTTTTTGCTGACTATATCGACTAAATCGCATAGTATTTCGGGGGATTTCTTGAAATTGTTATTTTCGGTATATCCCCATGAATTGCGCGCAATCGACGTATCCGTCTGCCAGAAATTCGCTCTGAGCGTCCCGGACTGCCCGCGCTCCAAATCCAAAACTCCCGAACCGAAACTGAGAGCGTCGAATTTATAATTTATTACGCCGATTTTTCCCCATTCTTCCATTTTGTTATAATAATACGCCGCGAATTTTTTAAGATACGGTTTCAGCGGTTCAACCTGAATCCACCAGTCGAAGAAGAAGACGGCGGGTTTGTAGTTATCGACGATTTCACAGCATCTGACAAGCCAGTCCTCCGCGAATCTTTTACTTAAATCTTTATATTCCGGTTTCATAAACGTCAAAGTCTGTTTGTTGTCAAAATCGCCCTCTTCCATTGAAGGCCAGTATAAATCGCCCTCTTTCAGATTTTTGCTCATATCCGAGTCGAATCTCTGACCGCCCCGCATAAACCACCAATGCTCTATTCTGTGATTTGAAACGCACAGCCTTATATCGCGTTTTTCAGCCGCCGCTTTTAATTCGCCGATAATATCGCGTTTCGGACCTTTTTCAAAAGAGTTCCAGTGCGATATGCCGGATTTGTACATTTGAAAACCGTCGTGATGCTCGGCTACAGGCATAATATGTTTCGCGCCGGATTTCTCAAATAAATCGAGCCATTCGTCGGCGTCGAATTTTTCGGCTTTAAACATCGGGATAAAATCTTTATATCCGAATTTTTTATGTTCCCCGTATTTTTCGATGTGATGCTTAAACTCATTTGACCCCTCGAGATACATTTGCCTCGGATACCATTCGTTGCCGAACGCCGGAACCGAATACACTCCCCAATGGATAAATATCCCGAATTTCGCGTTTTTGTACCATTCGGGGACTTCGATATTTTTCAGAGAATCCCAGTCGTCTTTGTATTTGCCGTTTTTTATAACGTAGTCGATTTTTTTCAGATATTCTTTTTTGTCAAGTTTTGCCATAATAATTAATCTCCTTTGGTGTTTTTAATTTATTAAACTTTTTGTGAAATTGCAGTGTAGAAAATATTTATAATCACACATAAGATTTATCATAACAGTGCTGTCACAAATGCGCTTATTTTCTACTACTTGTTATAGAGCTGCAAGAAACCGTTCTGCTTCACAAAGAACTTCCTTCGTGTGTTCCCAAGTTATAGCCGCAAGCGCTTCTTCAAAGGGCAACACCATTATTTCATCATGTTCGTTTGGGTTACATTTTGGACTTTGGTTTTCATAATACTTCGCTATAAAAAATACAACTTCCTTTGTGCCGCTTAGTATAGTAATTTGCTTCCGAAAGCCGTCAACGAACTCTGCATGAATGTTTGTTTCTTCGAAAATTTCGCGCAGGGCTGTTTCTTTTTCGGTTTCATTACCTTCTACGTGACCTTTGGGGATTGTGCAGTTGCCACCGTTATCATTGATTACCAAAACATAATGGCGAGTTCCGGCAATTACGGTGTATAAGACTGCTCCGCATGATTTTTCTTTTGGCATATGTCGGCTCCTTTAATTCACTATAAATAAATGAACATAATTATACATTTTATTGTTTCATTCGTAGAGTATCATTTGTGTTGATATTATCCATTAGAGTATCGCCTAATATAAATTTCCTTCATGATAATCAAGCTTTATCTATTACGCTGCTAATATTATTACTCTACTATGAAAATTTCTTTTCCCGTTTTTGCGGACTCGTAGACCGCATTGATTATGCGTACGCTTTTTATCGCTTCGAGCGGCACGATAAGCGGGGCTCTGTCCTCGATAACTGCTGATATAATATCTTCAACCTGTACGGCGTGACCCAATACAAGCGTCGGATTTAACGCGACTGCCGCTCCGTTTCCTTCTCCGTATTTTTCGAGCATATCGTTTTCCTCGAAACTGTCGCCTCCGCTGATTTTCCATAATTTCAATGCGTCGCCGTCGACTTCGATTGAGCCGTTCGAACCGTACAGCTGTATATCCGTGCATATGCCGGGATAACAGCATGTGGACGATGTAAACGTCGCAACTGCGCCGCTCTTGAATTTTACGATAGAGACGGTTAAATCCTCTGTTTCCATCTTGTGATTGTATATTCCCATTGTCGATGTCACACTGTAAACGTCGCCCATAAGCCACTGCATCAAATCGACTGTGTGTACAGCTTGATTCATAAGCGAGCCGCCGCCGTCCATTGCCCATGTGCCTCTCCAGCCGCCCGCGTCGTAATAATTCTGGTCTCTGAACCATTTTACGGCGAATGTGCCGAGTATCAGTTTACCGATTTTGCCGCTGTCAACGGCTTCTTTGACCGGTTCCATGACGGCGTTGAACCTGTTCTGATGTATTACGCCGACTTTCAGCCCTGTTTTAACTCTCGCCTGTTCTATTTTCATAGCCTGCGCAACCGTAATATCAATCGGTTTTTCGACAAGAATATTTTTTCCGGCTTCGAGAGCCTGAACGGCGAGTTCGGCGTGAAGCCCGCTCGGCACGGCTATAGAAACTATGTCGATATCGGGATTTTTGAGCATTTCTTCAAATGATTTGTAAGTCAGAGTTCCCTCATACGCTTTTTTTGCGGATTCCAATCTGTCCTCGAGTAAGTCGCAGACTGCGACGAGATTTGCGTTTTTCGAACTATATGCAGCGTCGCAATGGGAACGGCCCACTCCGAGACCTACAACGGCGTATCCTATTTTTTTTGACATAAGTATGCACTCTCCTTTTTTATTCTTTATAAAATAATGTTTTTTTGCGGTTAATCTTTCCAATTTCTTAAAATTATAATTTAAAAACAGGCAGCAATATCTCGTCAACCCATTTTTCTATCTTTTGCTCGTCAACGGTTTCAAAACGCAGCATGTTTTCGGCGCGGACCAAATTGAAAGGCAACACCAGTGCCGTATCGCTTACCTCCCTGACTGTTTCACCCCGTTTTTTCGCAAAGTCCAGAAGTTTTCGCATAGTAGCCGCGTTTTTTTGGACGGCGTTTCTTTTTATGTCGGCAAGCCTGTCGTTATTCTGACTCATTTCAAACAAAAAGATATTCATCATTTCCGCGCCTACTTCGTTGTAAATATTTTGGTACAGCTTCAGCAGAAGCAGCAAATCCCCGCGCAGACTGCCTGTATCCTGAAGCATGTCGTTAAGGTTGCCGCTCAGGGCGTCGGATGTGGATTTATACCGTATAGACTCATAGACCAAATCAAAAGGCGTTTCCCAACGGCGATACAGAACTGTGCGGCTGGTTTTTGCCGCTCGCGCGATTTCCTGGAAAGTCAAACCGCCGTACCCGGTGTTGCGCAAAATTTCTATCACAGCGGCATAGATACTGTCGGTCAGCTTATCCCCGCGCCGACGCGAATTACTGCTATGCCGTTCCGGCGCCTGTCCTCTCGGGCTCATTTACTGTATGTCTCCTTTCGTCATATATTCGTCGTATCATGAACAAGAAATTGCCTTAAAAATATTACACATATATTTTAAGAAACATATTGTATTTTATTTTGTTTCAGCGTATAATATCAATATAAGGTACAAAATGTATTTAATGTGTTTTAAGGGGGATTTTTATGGAAAATAAAACAAACAAAGCAGACAATAAACTGCCGAAAGGAGTCGCGGCAACCGCTCTTATCATGGTATTGGGGGCGCTGCCGCCGATGCTGGACAGCACTATCGTCAACGTGGCGGTCAAAGGGCTGGCGGGAATATTTGGGGCGGATCTTTCAGTCATACAGTGGGCGGTAACCGGATATGTGCTTGCGATGGGAATTGCCGTACCATTTTCCGGCTGGCTCATACGAAAATTTGACGGAAAAAAAATCTACATGGGCGCGCTGGTTTTGTTCTTAGCCGGGTCGTTGCTTTCCGGACTTTCGTGGAATGTGGGAAGTTTTATCGCGTTCCGTTTTCTTCAGGGGTTCGCAGCCGGAATTCTGATGCCATTGCTCTCGACAATGGCTGTGCAGTTAGCGGGTCCCAACAATTTGGGGAAACTGATGTCTTTTGTCGGTATACCGGTGGTTTTTGCGCCGATAATCGGTCCGGTTGTCGGCGGGCTGATTATGCAGTATTTACCTTGGCAGTGGCTGTTTTTTATCAATCTGCCCATTGGCGCTGTCGGGCTTGTCTTCTTACAATGGAAACTTCCTAAATTTGAAGCGGGCGACAAATCCGCCAGATTAGACTGGCCGGGCGTGGCGCTGTTGGCTATAGCTTCCGGCGCGCTTATCTACGGCGTAACCGAAGTTATAAAAGCGAATGACCGCACCGTCGGCATTCTCTCTCTCATTATAGGAGCGTCGGCATTTTTATCTTATGTGTTTTACGCGCTCAAGATGAAAGAAAAAGCGATTGTCTCTCTTGATCTGTTCCGGTCAAAGAATTTCAGCGCGGCTTTTATTTCGCTGTTCTTAGCGGGATTCGCGACGAACGGACCGATGCTTTTATTCCCGATGTTATTCCAAAATGTGCGGGGACTAAGCGTCATTATGGCGGCTTTATGGCTGATTCCGCAGGGTCTCGGAATGCTAATCGCGCGGCCGCAGATTGGAAAAATGGTTGATAAAATCGGCGCGCGTTATATCGTATTGCCGTCCATTCTGCTGACGCTTATCGGAACTGTGCCGTTTGTATTTTTCGGCGCAAATACCTCTCAATGGTTAGTATGGGTTGTCTTATTAGTGCGCGGCGCAGGAGTTGGAGGGATTACGGTCCCATTGATGGCAGATTGCTTCACAGGCTTAGATAAATCGCAGATACCGGTGGCAAGCGTTGCCACCCGGATCATTCAAAATATAGGCGGAGCTTTCGGTTCCGCACTGCTTGCCACGGTGGTCAGCACCATTACTGAAAAACAAGCGAATAATCTCACAGGCGCCTATCACGCAGGATTTATCACAAGCCTGATATTCATGGTCGTCGGGTTTGTCCCCGCATTATTCCTCACAAACAAACTGAAAAAGAAATGATCCGATATTATTTCAGATTCATTATTTTATTCGCATGTTAACGGCATAAAATTTTCTTTACTATTTCGGCGTTTTCCTTGATTTGATTCTTTTCTTTCTGAAATACGCCCAAGCATATCATATCGTCCGGTTTGATGTTTTCATATGTTTCTTTTATTGCGGTTTCGGCGGCTTCGGGTATTTCGTCAGCGTTTTTTCCATAGAATATCTGACCTCCTGCAAATACTTTAAACGCTATGCACGGCTTTGACGCTTCTTTAATCGCCTCGAACATCAGAAAACGGTCGTCGGGATAAAATACCAACTGTTTGGGCTTACCCGTGATAAATCCGCTCTGCTGTCCTCTCTGCGTTTTACGCGCGTTATACAGACATACCATGTAAAAATCCACATCCCACTTTTCCCGCTCTGCCTGCAGTACTGTCTCTGGGACATGCGTTCCAAGTCCGACGGCAACACCTGCGGAACGTATCACTTCAAGCCGCTTGTGAAGTTCCTCTGTTTGTCCCTCTTCGCACATATAGTCAAATGTTCCGCCCTGATGATATATGGCTATCGGATTGCACGCCATCATCTGGCTGACATTCACCGCAAAATCTATAGGCGGGTAGCTCTGAAACATGATGCGCATTTTGCCTCCCTCGTTGCGGTACTGACGTATGACGCGCAGAATGAACGGGCTTGCCAACGCCATGTATGTGTTAATTCCGTTTTCTTCCGCTTCAAACAAAGCGCGGACGCACTGCTCGGCTGTGTAGTAGTCGAGCATTTCATCTTCGCTGTATATATCAGGTATGTACGAATGTCCGTTGAACGGATTATCGCCCAGAATCATACGCGTCACCTGTGTGCCGAAAAAATCTATGGTTGGTATAGTTGTCATAGTTATTGCTCCCTTCAGGTTATTATAAAATTTAGAATTATATTAAATTATGGGATTACATTCAAATTCTGCAAGTAGGTTTTTGTAGCGGACAATTTCCTTTTCGGAAACCGGAAAATCTGTATTATACAGGCAATGGTGCATTACATCGGCGTCTTTTAATAATTCGTCATATGGCTCATTGACGATATCTTTACTGCTGTGTCTTGATATTGCAGCGGTAATTATCGAAATTTCTTCGTCATTGTATAAATTCAATGCTTTCAATATTATTTCTGTTTTTTCTGCGCCTTTTGCCGCATGATTTTCAATAATTCCGTCTGTGACCTGATATATATCATGCAACATTCCGCAAGTTGTGGCAATTTCGACATTCAAGCCGCGCCTCAGAGCCAGCAATGTACAGAAGTGCGAAACCCCGTATATATGACAGATAAAATACCGAATTTCCTCTGATTGTGTTTCCATCAGCCGCCGATGTTTTTCCATAATCAGCCTGTCAATTTCTTTGCGCAAGATTTCAAGTCTGTTTTCCATAATATTACCTCAATATTAACTTTGGTTATTATAAAAATAGTTCGCTCAATGAATCTTTTTCATGAATGATTTTAATCGCTTTCGCAAATAATTCCGAAACGGATATTATTTCGATTTTATCAGTATTGACAATATTGGGATTATTTACGGTATCTGTCGTGATTAACTTTTTTATTACACTTTCGTTTAGCGCGTCAACCGCCTTTTTCGACAGCAATTCATGTGAAACAAAAGCATACACTTCTTTCGCTCCTTTTGCTTTCAGGGTTTTCGCGATTTCAATAAGCGTGCCGCAGCTAATGGTAAAATCATCAACCACAATAGCGGTCTTATTATCGACGTCTCCGATAATACCGATAATTTCAGCTTTTTCATTATGGAACAACCGCTGCTTGTTTCCAATAACTAACGGAACTCCCAGTTTATTTGAATAATATCGGGCATTTTTAGCGAATCCCTCGTCGGGTGAAGCAATGACATAATTATCTAAACTCATAGATTTTTGTTGAACTTGTTGAAAATTCGAAAAACTTTGTTTTTCAGAATTTTCTATCAAGTTCAACATATAATCGCAGAATATATTCGCCGCATAAAGATGATCGACGGGTTTGCGAAAAAATCCCTGAATCTGCGAACTGTGTAAATCCATTGTGACTATCCTGTCAACTCCGGCGGTCTCCAAACAATCCGCGCATACCCTTGCCCGGATAGATACTCTTGGTTCGTCTTTTTTGTCGGCTTTGGCATAACTGAAATATGGGATAATTGCGGTTACGGAATTTACTCCCGAGCGTTTAAAAGCGTCAAGCCAAAAAAGCAACTCTACAAATTCATTGTTCGGATTAAGACCGATCGTCTGGACGATATACACATCCATACCTCTGACTTTTTCGCCGATTTTTACATATATATTGCCCTCTGAAAACGTTATGACTTCGCTTTTCCCAACAGGAACGCTAAGAAAATCGCATATTTTTTTCGTAAATTCCCGGCTTGCACTGCCGGAAAAAACTTTAATTTGCGAATCGTTTCTCATCAATATTCCTCTTTCCATATATAAATTAACATATGATTGATGCTTTTTTAACGCCGAAAATATGGCGGTTACTAAAGAAAATACTTATTATGCAGTAGTAATCATATCATAAATACTACTCACAATTTCGTCTGGTTTAGTATGTTCATTAATCATCATATATTTTTGATTTGTTGCTCTGCATTGTTCTAATATTGTTCTGTTCTGCCATTCTGAACGATATAAATAATTTTCAATAATTCTATCTGGATTATTCGCTTCCTGATAAAAACTACTTTTTTTCATCATTCGGCTTTTTAATAAATCATTTTCTGCGATAAGCCAAATAGAAAATATATTATCATTTTTTATTTTATTCATCATATCGGGATATAAAGCATAACCTTCTATTATCAAGGGATTTTTCCAAGATGAAGAATGTATTTCAATTAGTCTATAAATGGCTGTTTCAAGATGTTGATGATACACAACAAGGTCTTTTATTAATTGCTCTTTTGTAGAATTAGCGTAATAGTCTAAATAAAATGTACCTTTCATTGGATTAATATCCACAACGGTTTGTAATATTTCTCCAACGTCGTCTGAAGATATGCAGGGATATAACAACCTTGCACCAAGCATAGTAGAAATCGTTGTTTTTCCAATCATCGGGCTACCGCCAATAACAATGACTTTTTTCAAATTTTAACACTCCTCAAAATATAAATAATCTACAATAACTCTATATATTAGACGTGTCCCGGAACTATAAATCAACATAAATCATTCGCACCAAAGCCCTCTTTCGCAAAGAGGGTGGCACGCGAGAACCTGCACATCCCACTGTAAAACTGCGTTCAATTCGCGTGACGGGTGTTTTATCTCCCCGCACGACGTCAAAATAACAAAACACCCGCCGTCTGCGGACGGCACCCTCTTTACTAAAGAGGGCAAGGAAAACACTTCCGAGACAAATCTATCAATATTATTCAGAAATCCTATTATTTCCAATTGCGTATTCTCTCCAAGACTTTATCCGCTTGTTCTTTATCTTTTATGCCGCCTATCCATGTGAACCATATGCCGTCTGGTTTGAGATTTGCGAAAACGTCGTCCAACTCGCTTATGTCTATACCCAGATATACGCCCTTATGCGCTTTCTGAATCTTTTGATATACCGGAATCCAGCGGTGAAATCCCTCGTTTCCCGCGCCGCATACCCACTGAACCGCATCGAGTTTTTTTATTTCAAGAAGCATGTCCAGATGTTTTATAGCGTTAGGTCCGTCAAGATGATATATAGAATGGTCGAGTTTATTACATTCCTCGATTATGCCTCCCAAGAAAAATTCCTCAAACATTTTTGTGCTTATCATACAGGAAAAATCGTTTTGGACAACATTATATCTGCCGTCCACGACAAGATTAATCCATGAAGTCGTCGGTTCCCCCTCAAGAGTTGTCATGTTGTAAAAATATTCGTATAATTTAAAATACTCGTCGTATGACGATTTAAGTTTGGATTTCACAAAGTCGGGATAATCGATTAAGTCCGTGCATAAATTCTGCGGGTCGCGCAGAGCGGCTAAATGATCGGCTCCGGCGTGAAAGTCTGTGAACCCGACGGCAAATTTGTCTTTCGAGTATTTCAGCAGTTCGCGTATGAACTTGTCTATTGCGATAAAATACTCGTTATATCGGCTCATAACAGCTTTGTCAACATCTCTTTCCCAGTCGATAATATTGGGAGAGGTCCATGTTGTTTCAGGACCGAAATAATAATCGCAGCCGCAGATTGCGCTGAATATTTCGGGTCCGAGATTGGGGAAATACGTGGGCAGGGCGTCGGCGTAATATTCTGTGCTGTCGATTTGCCAGCTCGCTTCTTTTGCCCTGTATTCTACGTCCATCCAGCGGTCTCTGTGCGTGGCGTATGTTTTTGGTTCGGGTTTATTTGCCGCAGCTTCTTTCCAGAAAGTTATACAGACGGGCGGTCTGTCATAGACTTCGCCTTTAAAAAACGCTTCGTATCTGCGCATTGATAGTTCAAAATTTTCATTTGAAATTTTTTTCGAAAACGGATTTTTCATAATATATCGGCTCCTAATTAAAATTTTATTGTAGGGCGGGATCTTCCCGCCCATATTCATAATATTTACAGACTTTTATACGCAGATTCGTCAGACGGGCAGATAGGGAATCCCTGAACGGCTTCTCTCGGCTTTTCCATCATATCCGCGACAGTATCGCGCCATTTTTGATAATGTTCGGTTGCTCTATGATATGCTATGGCGTCGTCGGATTTATATATCTCGTACAGGAAAAACAATGCCGGATTTTCTGCGCTCTGGATTACGTCGAATCTAAGATTTCCCGGTTCTTTACGTGAGTTTTCGGAATTATAGAAAGTGATTTCCTTGAATTTTTCTATATATTCTTCTTTTACATATATTTTTACAACTATTGATTTCATAAACAATTTTTACTCCTGTGATTATTATTAGTTTTTCGGGCAACCGCAAGGGTTGCCCCTACAACAATTACATAAAATTACAAAACTTTAAAGAATTCTATGACTTCTCCGTCCGGACCTTTTACAAATGCGATTCTGACGGGCATAGGCGGGGTTGCCGGTATTTCAAGGCTTTTTGGTTCAGACTGCGATACTCCGCCTGCCGCGAGAGCATTTTTATACGCTTCGTCGGGATTGGTGGTAGCCAACGCGAGATGAGCGAATTTTTCGTCTTTCTGTGGGTTTGTATTTCCATTTGCGAAAATTTCAAAGTGACTGCCGTTGCCTATATCGAGAAGAGCCGCTTTCCCCGCGCCCTCTCCCCACTCTGCGACCACTGTGAATCCGAGACCTTCCGTGTAAAATTTTACCGATTTATCAAAATCGACGACTGATAACGCTATATGATGAACTCCTATGTTCGGTACTTTTTTATTTGCCATGATTAATATCCTCCTGAAAATTAAAATTTTATTTTAACTATATTCTATTACAAAAAAATAAAAAAATCAAGAGAATATCCCCTGATTTTTTATGAATTTATTGTTTTTATTTTGCTTATAGCCTGCGTATGGGAAAAAACATATAAAGTTGTCCGTTTTCTTCCGGACAAAGAAAATCATTTATTGCGCCTGCCAATTTCAAACCGTGTTCTTCAAGATAATTGAGCATTGAAGTTAATATATCCTCGCTGTCGGCTTTTACATAGAGATATTCCTGCGAGGGAATTGTCCATTTCGCCCAGCCTTGTGGGGCTTCCGTGCCGTCTTTTACTTCGACTCCGGCAAGGTAAAGCCCCTTGGTTAAGCCGTTTTCCCATGGTTTGAACGTTCTTGAAAAATCGCTCATCGCGCCCCAAAAACCTACAGGATTTCCCTTATCATCACTTTTTGCCAACGCCTCGATTTCATTATAATGGATATTTGCATCTTCCCATAATTTCTGGATAAACCCATCGCCGTCGTTAGTCGAACCCTCTTTTCCGATGACGCTGAACGATTCTTTAATACATGATTTGATATCCATATACTTATTTACTCGCTTTCTTCATATTTTTAAGATTAATCAATCATTATATTCCGTTAAAACTGCCAACTCCCATTCAAAAAGTTCGTAGCGGTAAAGTCCTTTATAAATAATTGGGTCGTTCTGTAAAATTTCCTTCGCTTCTTCAACATTATCGGCTTCCAAAAGAATCATTCCCCCATCTATGTTTGAGAATCCGCCGCCCACGAAAAACCGTTCTTTGGCAACATTATTCACATAGTTCAAATGAGCCTCAAAGTCTTGCGGGGTCATGTCTCTTTTCTCAATTTTATAATCAACCCGTACATATAATTTGCTTCCTTTTTTTAAATCCATTTTCTTCCACTCCAATCTTTTGCAAAAAATATAAATTTGCAGGATTTATTTACTTGCTTTCTCCCGTATTCTTAAATTATCTATTCTTTCCGGACCTTCGGCAGACGCCCAATCTTTGAGCATATTGCACGGAAAATCCCTGCACTTACCGCAGTGCGGCAGAACTCTTTTTTCCGCGCATTCATATAAATCGCATTTTGTGCCGCCGTTACTTGACCAAAATGGTTTGCCGTCTATTTCATAACAGCCCGGACAGTTTTGTTCTGTTTTAAATCTGCAAGCATCGCAGTCAATCCCGCAGCTCGATAAATTCATGATATATTCACCTCGTTCAATCTTAAATAAAATTACTTCCCCGATTGGTTTACACTGCGGGAGTATAATGCACTACTACTTTAATTTCACAGCATTTCCGATATCCGGCGTTAATATAGGCATTAGCAGCGTCTGCGAACGCCGATATTGTAGAAATTGATATACCTTTATGAATCGCGTCTTTTTCTGCCATATGTATTAAGTGTTTAGCGATTCCCTTTTTACGATACCCCTTGAGTGTTCCTACCCACGAAATTTCCACCAAATCATTATTATGTATCGCCATGAGCGCACCAGCGGGTATTCCGTCACATTCGGCTAAATAAAAATGATTGGAAGGAATATTGAAAATATCGAGATAGTGCTCAAATGAAAAGAAATCATACTCAAATGCTGAGTTTAATATGCTTCCCGCTGATTTCAACTGATATATATCATTCACGCGGAATAGATTGACATTTTGAGGAAGAGCGGGAAAAACCAAATCAGAACTCAACTCTTTAATCATTCCGTAATTACTTTCCACATCAAAATTATTATGCAACAGGAACAAACCGCACACATCAACTTCAGGCGGAGCTGAATTTGGAGTGATAATCAGTCTGTATGGAATTTCCTTGTCTTCAACTTTTCTAATGATTTCCTCAACCTCTTTGTTATAATCAGGTCCTTCAAGTTTTATTGAATATGCGCATTCTACATGCCCGCTCACCCAGCTCAAATTTCCCTGATGATGATTTTCGCTTCCGCGTATGCTGCCAAGCATCTGCCAATAATCCCCACCGCGAACAATATAATCTATACTCTGTTCATCTGTTAAGATTTTATTACACATAAGTAATACCTCCGAATAAATTTATTTTTGCCGTTAAAAATCGTAAAGGGCGAACACCGCGAACAATAATTTTCGGAACGGTTCGCGCTGTCGCCCTAAACGACTGAAACGTATACTTTTAGGAGTTTAGTATGATAATCTATGTGTTTTTGATATTTAGCTTGTTTATGTTTTTAGCCTATTTTTGCGGCTAATTCCTCGACTGTATCGGCTTCAAAATAAGTTTTATTGGCGCCCTGGTCAACTCTGCAAATAGGCGTTTTTGTATTGCATTTGCCGCCTCCGATACATTTTATCTCAACTGTTACGTCTTTTCCCTCAAGCAATTTCTGGAACTGTTCTGTAAATTCCCCATTGCATTTCTGGCACATTCTTACTTTTTTCTTTGCTGCTGCTCTTGGCATTTCAAATTTCCCCTTTCAATTTTCAATCAAATAAATTTAAAATCTAAAAAAATCAATATAATCTCTACAATTATTATTATACTACAGGTAATATGACAACAGTGCGTCATATTTAAAATTTATTTTAAAAATTTTTTTGAATTAAAAACTGCTTGAAAAATTTATATTTTAGGCGTATAATTGTATTGTAACAAAGGACGGTGAATATTTTATTTTTACTGAACCAAAACCGAAAAAAATCGACATATTCAAAAAAAACATAAAAAAATATATAGATTTTCTGAAATGTCCTCTCTGCGGCTCCGATTTTGACGTTCATGAAATTGCATATTCTAACTTTTTGAAATGTCGGGATAACAATCACACATATGATATATCGAAAAAAGGTTATATTAATCTTTTCAACGGACAGACGAAAATAGTAAAGACATATGACAGAAAACTGTTTTCAGCGCGCAAAATTACTTCAGACACAGGTTTATATGCCGGATTGACTGAGAAAATCTGCGAAGTTATAAATAAAATAGACAATAAAAATCCCCGTGCAGTTTTGGACGCCGGGTGCGGTTGCGGAAATCTGACTTTTGACATATTCAGGAAAACCGGTAAAACTATGATGTTCGCCGTAGATTTATCCAAAGACGGCATAGACTTTGCGGCGGCGAGCTTCTGCGAAGATAATCTGCTTTGGATTGTCGGGAATCTGAATAATCTGCCGTTGTCCGAAAATAAATTCGACGTTATATTAAATATCATGTCTCCCGCAAATTATCTTGAATTTAAAAGGGTCTTAAAACATGACGGCGTTTTACTGAAGGTCCTGCCAGATTCGGATTATTTGAAAGAGCTGCGGCATTTTATATACGGAGAAAACGACAAAAATGAGTATTCGAATAAAGACGTTCTGACAAATCTCGAAGAAAATATAAATATAACTGATATAATTGACATCAGATATACTCACGCAGTCAAAAGTTCTGATATTCCCGCGTTATTTGATATGACGCCTCTGACGCTTAATATAAATGAAAGAGAACGGACCAAAGCCGAATTAACCGGCAGTCTTTGCGAAACGGGAGATTTCGAAGTCACGCTCGCATTTAAAATAGCGGTGTGCGGAAAATTTATATATTAAAGGAATTTATAACATAATGTTAAAATTAATATTTGAAATAATAGGCTTTATTGCCTTGGGGTGCGTTATCGGAGGATGCGGCACATTAGTCGGAGCCGGAGGGGGATTTCTGCTCACGCCGGTTATGCTTTTGCTGTTTCCTAATATGCCGGCGGAAACCGTGACCGCAATTTCCATGACTACGATATTTTTCAACTCATCATCGGGTTCTGTAGCGTATGCGAGAATGAGGCGTATCGACTATAAAACCGGGCTTATCTTCGCAGCTGTCACTCTGCCGGGAGTTATTATGGGCACCTGGCTGACTTATGTAACGCCGAGGTCTGTGTTTAATATGATTTTCGGCGGGTTTATGATTGTCTTTGCCGTTGTTATCTTTATGAAAAGCCGGCTCGGAGATCACAGCGCGCCATACGATAAACCCGGGGCGTTCCGGGCAAGACGTATTATTACCGATAAAGCCGGACATCAGACTGCTTATTCTTTCAATATACTTATAGGGGTATTGGTGAGTTTTGTTGTCGGTTTTTTGTCGGGATTTCTCGGTATCGGAGGCGGTATCGTGCATGTGCCTGTCCTTGTATTTTTAGGATTCCCAGCGCATTTTGCAACTGCAACGTCGCATTTTGTCCTTGTATTTTCGTCGTTTACAAGTTGGTGTATGCACCTTATAAACGGCTCATTGAAAAATGAATATTTTATGGCGTTCAGTATTGCCGTTGGCGCGGTTGCTGGCGCGCAGATAGGCGCATTTGTTTCAAAAAAAATTAAAGGGTCGGTAATCATGATATGTCTTGCCGCCGCGTTGGTTATAGCGGGAATCAGGATACTTATATCGGGATTGCTGAAGTAATATAATTACAGGAGATGTATTTATGGCAATCAGAAAATTGGATTTAAATATAAAAAATCCGTGTTCATGCGGCAAAACCCATGACCGCGTCACAAAAAATATATTGATAGGCGAAAATATGACGGAACCGCTTATCGATTTTATAAGAAATAATTTCGGAAATAACGCAAAGGGCTGTATAATATGCGATAAAAACACGTACAAAGCCGCAAAAAATATGATTGCTGCACTCGAAAATGCCGGATCTTGCGAAGTCGTGAAGCTGGATATAAACTCGCACCATGCGAGCGAATCAATGCTCAGGGAGAGTGAAATGATTTTAGACGGCAAAAGTTTCGATTATTTTATTGCCGCCGGTTCGGGGACAATACACGACATAACAAGGGTAGCCGCGTATAAAAGAAACGCGCCGTTTATATCGTACCCGACGGCTCCGAGCGTAGACGGATTTGTGTCGGGTGTTGCGCCGATCACGACAGACGACGGCATGAAAATCACATTGCAGTCGAGTGCGCCTGTTGCGATGTTCGCCGATATCGACGTGCTCTCGGACGCTCCGAAAAGACTTGCCGCGTCGGGCGTCGGGGATATCCTCGGCAAATATACGGCTCTCGCGGACTGGCGTATCGCGAATTTACTGACTGGGGAATATATATGCGAAGAAACTGTTAAACTCGAATATGCCGCCGTAAAAAAAGTAACAGATTCGATTGTTGAATTTGGGAAAAACAAGGATGCGGAAAGTTACAGAAAATTCTGCGCGGATTTGCTTGAGGCACTCACAATATCCGGTATGTGTATGCAATATACCGGCAATTCCAGACCTGCGTCGGGAGGAGAACATCATATTGCGCACTTTTTTGAAATGGGGATCATTTTATCCACGGATTGCCTGCACGGTGAAAACGTAGGCATCGGCAGTATTTTGTGCGCGGATTTATATCACAGGTTCGCCGAATCGGGGAATATAAAATTTACGGCAAATTACGGGATAGAATATGATTTGCTAAAAAAATATTATAAAAATATATATGACGAAATAATCAAAGAAAACGCGCCGAACAGCATAGCAAACGTTTCGCCTGAAAATTTTTATGAAAATTTAGAGAACATAAAAAATATTATCGCGGAAATCCCGTCTAAAGACGAATTTATAAATCTTTTGAATATAGTTGACGGTGTAAAAGATATAAACGGGATTAAAGCGTATGACTTAAAATGCGGCGAAAGCGAGATTGCGCCGCTGTCACTGCGTCTTGCGCCATACATACGCAACCGGCTGACTTTGCTGAAATTGATGAGGTGTATTGAAATATAGAAAGGTTAAAACATTATGGAAAAAGGCAAAATTATATTTTTGAACGGAGTATCAAGCGCAGGAAAAACGACATTAGCGAAAGCATTGCAGGCAAAATTGCCGGAACCCTTTTTTTGGATTGCTTTAGATACATTTTTCGATATAGTGCCTGAAAAATACAAAAACAGGGATAGTCTTCCGATATTACGTAAATTCACATTTGGGATGCGTAATACAATTAAAGTTTTTTCCGATATAGGACTTAATACGATAGTTGACGATGTCCTTGAAATGCCTCAGGAGGTGGAAGAATGTGTGGAAGTGCTTCATGAAAATCCGGTATTATTTGTACATGTAACCTGTCCGTTGGAAGAACTCCGCCGCAGAGAAAAAGAACGCGGAGACCGTCAGATTGGTCAGGCTGAAATGCAACTTCCGTATTTAAGTCCGCGGGATAACACATACGATATAACCATAGATACTTTCGCCAATACAAAAGAGGAGTGTGCGAATAAAATTATAGAAATGCTGAATTATCCCGAAAAATTCACGGCGTTTAAAATTCTTTGGGAACAAATGCAAAATAAAAAATAATGGATTTATTAGAAAGGCGATTTTGCCAAAGCCCTCTTTTGAAAGAGGGTGGCGTCGCCGAACAATATAAAAATTACAGTATCGCGCCGAATGCGACGACGGGTGTTTGCGTCCACGGCACCAACATCAAATTCCGCAAACACCCGTCACGCGGTCAAATGTAATATTATAGGACTTTGCTGACATCTCGCGTGCCACCCTCTTTCAAAAGAGGGCTTTGGTGTAACAATCGCAATTTTGCAAAAAATTATATTAACTTATTATAAATCAAGAGGTGAAAAATAACAATGCTTGAACAGTTAAAAGAGGAAGTTTACAGAGCAAATATGATGTTAAAAGAACATAATCTTGTGATTCTGACGTGGGGGAACGTCAGCGGAATCGACGCAAATCATGAATATGTCGTAATAAAACCATCAGGGGTCGAATACGATAAACTTACGCCGGAAAGTATGGTTGTCGTGAATCTGCGCGGGGAAGTCGTCGAGGGCGATTTAAAGCCTTCGTCCGACACTCCCACGCATATAGAGTTGTACAAAACGTACAAAGAAATCGGCGGGGTGTGCCATACGCACTCGCTTTATGCGACGTCGTTTGCACAGTGTTCGACGCAGTCCGTAAATATTCCAGCACTCGGCACAACTCACGCGGATTATTTCGACGGCGCAATACCATGCACAAGAGCTCTTAAGAAAAAAGAAATCAGGAGTGATTATGAAAAAAACACGGGACTTGTGATTGTGGAAACTCTGGAGAAAGAAAAATTATCGCCGGAACAAATGCCGGCAGTGCTCGTCAAGTCGCACGGACCTTTCACATTCGGCAAAAACGCCGCGGAAGCTGTGGAACATTCTATAATTTTAGAAGAAGTGGCGCATCTTGCGGCTAACTCAATACTCCTGACAGGCGTAATGAGTTTAGGGATTATAGGATATAAAATGCAGGACGAACTTCTGCGCAAGCACTTCGACCGCAAACACGGCGCAAACGCATATTATGGGCAAACAAATAAAAAATAAAATTTATAATAGGAGCGTATGTATTATGGATAACAACGAATTATTAATCAAAGCCGCGACATATCAATACCCGGAGCAGATTCCCGTATTAGTTGGGATGCTGCCAGCATGCTTTATGAAATACGGGGATAAAATGAAAAAGTTAGTGGCAAAATACGAGGATTTACTCGGCAACTGGTGGCAGAATTACGACCCGTACAAGGATATGCCCAAAAGTTACCACAAGGGGCAGTTTACAGACCCCTGGGGATGCGTCTGGAGCAACAAAGAGGACGGCTTGGAATCTATCGTTACGGGACACCCTGTGCCGACAAGAGAAGACGTGCATACTATGAAAGAGCCGGACGGCGACGTCGGATTGCCGCACGGGTTTATGTATCTGAGGCTGTTGGATTTGCGCGGATTTGAAGAAGCTATGATTGACTTTTTCGAGGAACCGCCTGAGCTTCAGATGCTCATCGACAAAGTCTTAGACTACAATCTCAGGCAGACGAAAATCATGCTTGAAAATTACAAATCAAAACTGGTTTATTTCGGCGACGATTTAGGTATGCAGAAAGGGCTTGCAATAGGCGCGGAAAAATGGCGCAAATACATGAAACCGTGTTTTTCGGCTATATATAAGCTGTGTAAAGACGACGGCAGGCTTATCTATATGCACACGGACGGCTGTATTTACGAGATTATGCCGGATTTGCAGGAGTGCGGTGTCGATATAGTAAATCCGCAGTACAGGGCAAACGGTCTTGACAATCTTGAAAGGGTATGCAAAGGCAAAATCCCGATATGTCTGGATTTGGACAGGCAGCTGTTCCCGTTCGGCACGCCGTCCGAAATGCGCAAACATGTCGAGGGGTGCATAAAACGTCTGTATTTGCCGGCGGGCGGGCTTGGCATAAATCTGGAGATAGGACCCGACGACCCGCTCGAAAATATAGAGGCTCTTCTCGACGCCGTGAACGAGTACAGGTTTTATAAGGGATAGAAGGCATAAGTCAAAATAGATAAAAACGAAACAAATTTATTTTCGGAGGCTGAATATGGAGATTATTATCCGTGAAATTGAAGAAAAAGACTATCCTGCCTTATTATCATTATGGAATAATGAACTTGGAAACAAATATGTCACTGCTGAAAATATCGCTCCGCATTGCGACAGGGTAAAAAATGATGACCGATATAAAACGTATGCGGCATTGCTTGAGGCTGATGTCGTCGGATTTATTTCATCGGCTCAGACATACGCAGTCGGATTTGACGGCAGTTATATGCAAATTACTGCGATGGTTGTCAAAACAGGAAAACAGAACAAAGGAATTGGGACGAAGCTGATTAAACGTATGGAGGATTACGCAAGGGAAAAAGGCTGTTACAGCATCGGCGTATGCAGCGGCTTCAAACGTACCGGCGCGCACGCATTTTATGAATGCAATGGATTTGTCAAAGGTTCGTATGCTTTTAATAAATGGCTCATCCCCAGAGAATAAGCGCTTCGCATTATAACTTTCATTTCACCGATCACCGATTCTTCGTAGGTATGGCAATTTTGTACGTATACGCAATAGTTAAATTAAAAAGGGGCGAAAAAATTATCGCCCCTAATTCGGCTTTTGCTTGATCAATACGAACTCCTGTATTTTTCCGCCTGCATGTTAAACATTTCGGCGTATTTACCGTTGTTTGCCATCAACGTGTCATGGTCTCCGGCTTCGATAATTTTCCCGTTCTCAAACATATATATTTTATCTGCCATTTTGGTAGATGAAAGGCGATGTGAGATAAATATCACCGTTTTTCCGACGGAGGCATCACGCATGGCGTTGTAAACATTATACTCGGATATAGGATCCAACGCGCTGGACGGCTCGTCGAATATCATATAATCCGCCGATTTGAAGAATGTCCGCGCAATGGCTACTTTCTGGGATTCCCCGCCAGACAGGTTCACGCCGTCATCCATAAATTCACGCGTCAGCGGTGTTTCCAAAGGCAGTGTTTCGGCAAAACCGCTTTTCGTAAGGGCGGCTCTTGCAGTGTCATTATGCTTTTCCGAAGTATCCATCACTACATTATCATACAGCGTCGCGGCAAAAATCTGGTAATCCTGGAATACCGCGCCTATTTTGCGCCGGTACTCGGCAAGGTCATACTCCCTGATATTCACGCCGTCCAACAGAATTTCGCCGTCCGTCGGGTCATACAGCCGCATCAGCAATTTCACCAATGTGGTTTTTCCCGCCCCGTTATATCCTACGATAGCGATTTTTTCACCGGGTTTGATTGTCATTGACACATTTTGCAGCACTGGCTCGTCGTTATACGCAAACTTAACGTTCTTAAATTCGATGGCGCAGGGGCTTTCCGGCACAGGCAGGCTTCCGCTTTTTATGACGGGTTCATATTCCAAAAATTTACGCAGCCGTTCGATATACAGCGTATCGGTAAGCAGGTAGGGAACCTTATCAGTTATATCGAAGATGCTCCCCTGCAGATTCCTTGAGGCGTTGAACAATGCCATAATATCGCCGAACCCGATGGACTGACGTACAATTTTAAGGAAAATCAAATATACTAAATACAGTCCAAATATGATATTTACGCCGATTTCATAGTCGTTTCCGCGCAACAAGGCATACCGTCCATTGTATTTTTTCAGCAAAGCCATTATTTTGGCATTGGTTGCAATAAAATCCTTTTTCAACCGTTCCGCCATGCGGAATAAACGGATTTCCTTGGCGTAATCGGCAAGATAAAATACTCTGCCGATATAATCGCGTTCGCGGTATTTGGGCAGTGTTTCCGAATCCCGTTTGTATTGGATTTCGTTTGCGGTTTTACTCACAACCATGCCTAAGACGACGATAACCGCGGCGACTGCCAGCCCCACCCAATTTAGAGATATGAAGAGAACTCCGGTCATAATCACAGTTGCGATTGAACTTATCAAATTTGCGACATTATTTATTATGGCGTTTATTTTAGGGTTGGCTTCGGAAACGCTCCATACAAAATCATTGTAAAACTCCGGAGAATCGTAGCAGGACAAATCTATGGCAGCCGCTTTATCGTACAATATCCGATTCATGCTCGCGTTCAGTTTTTCCTGTCCCCGTGGATTAACATACGCAGACACAAAAGTGTTCAGCAAATTCAACAAAACGGAAAGTCCAAAAAACACCGCCATAAACCACAGCGCGTCGCTGAATGGTCTGCCCTTTTCCATGATGTCCAACAAAATTTTTAAGGTCAGTACGCTTTCCACAAATCCCTGCGCCGCATTCAACAGTGCCAAAATCATTTTCGTCCAAAAATACAACGGCGAATATTTTGCCGCAAACCGCAGCGTAAAAAGTATGTTTCCCACTGAACGACGTTCAGTATTTATGCGTTTTTTCTTGGGGGTTGCCATTATACTGCACCCCCTTCATCTTCCAGCAATGTGTACTCGTTTTCGATATATTTTTCCGCCTGCTTCGCAAACATTTCTGCGTATGCGCCGTTTTTCTGCATTAACTCGTCATGTGAACCTTCTTCAAGCACTGCTCCGTTTTCAAACAGATATATGCGGTCGGCTAACCTTGCCGAAGACAGCCGGTGCGATATAAAAATGACCGTCTTACCCTCGAATGCTTCCATCATGGATTCGAACAGGTTATATTCCGCTATAGGGTCAAGCGCGCTTGAAGGCTCGTCGAATATACCGATTCCAAAATCCCTTGCAAAGGCGCGCGCAATAGATACCTTTTGGGTCTCGCCGCCGGAAAGAACGACGCCTTCCGGGTCAAATTCGCGGGTAAGCGTGCTGTTTTCTTTATGCGGCATTCTTTGAACTCTGTCCCATATACCGCTTTGCTTCATAGCGTGTATGGCTTTTTCCCTGTCTTCCGAAACATTGTCCGCCACGGATACCGAAAATACGCGCTGGTCCTGAAAGGCGGCGGAAAACAGCCCCCTGTAATCCTGCAGGTTGTAGGTTTTGATGTTTTTGCCGTCCAGAAGGATTTCTCCGGAAGTGGGGTCGTACAGCCGCATCAGCAATTTGATGAGAGTGGATTTGCCTGCGCCGTTGTGACCGACGATGGCGATTTTTTCGCCGCGTTTGATTTTCATGTTGACATTGCGGAGCTGTTCTTTGTCGCTGCCGCGATACGTGAAACCAACGCCGCGCAATTCCAATTCGAAGTCAAATCGCCTGACTTCTTCGCCCGGCTGGTCTTCCGGTATAGCCGGCTTGTATTCCAGAAAACTCCGCAGATTTCTGATATACAACGCGTTTTGGTAAAAATTCATGAGACCTTCCGAAAAAAACTCCAGGTGCATCGTGACGTATCTCATCGCCCCGAACAAAATTACGAATTCGCTGACGGCTATGGTTTGGGATACAATCACGCGGTATGCGCCGTATAAAAATACGCCGTAGTATACGATGGCGTGCGTGAACATGTCGTTTAAAAACGACGGCATAAATATGCGCTTGGCGTATTTTTTATAAACCGACATAGCGCCTTTGTAACCTTCGTCGTACTGCCGGTTTAATATTTTAGCAACGTTAGAAAGGCGCATTTCCTTAGCATATTGGGCAAGATAGAAAATGCGGTTTACATATCCCTTTTTACGGTCGTTGATATTGTTTTCAAGCGTCTGTTTATACCGTAACTGCTGAACGGTTTTATCGAACACAAAGGTGCCGATAAGCGGAAAAATGGCGAAGAACAACAAAAACCGATCTATCAAAAACATTTGATAGATTACATACCCCATTGCGGCGAGGATAATCGCAAAACCAGGCAGGGAGTTTCTTATAACACTTCCCAGACGGTCTCCGACTTCTTTGACAGCCAGAGTGTATTTGCTGTAGAATTCCGGGTCCTCATAGCAAGCCAGTTCCACATTGGCGGACTGGTCGAAAATCGTTGTGTATAACTTTTCATTGACACGTAAGTCCGCTTCGGGAGAGTATTTGTGGCAGACCCAGGATCTGAACACGGCGATAACGACAAGCAACGCCGTAGATAATGCGATAGTGGCAACCATTTCGCCAAAGCTGGCGTTACGCTCCAGCCCGTTGATGATAAGCCGCATGAAGATGACGGCGGCGAATATCCAATTTATCCTATCTAATGCGTTGTCTATGAATTCAAGCACAACTCTGCTTGGTGATATGCGCCAAGCCAGTTTAAACATGTAAGCGTTGTTGCGAAAAACGCTTGCAGATTCTTTTTCTTTTTTCATAACTATACCTCTTTTAAAATTTTAAATTATTATAATTTTAAAAACAGGTGCAGTTATACTGACAACAAATTTATTTAATCTCGATGCAATCTGCTGACAGATTTATTAACTGCACCGAGAAGTTGTGTCGCATATATATTCTCATAGACACTTCACCCCTTATAGTTAAAATATAAATTTCCCCTTTTATCCCACATTAACCTCATATAATGCGAAAATAAAACTAACTGCAATATAGAATATCATATTTTAGACAAAACTTCAACGATAAATTTGTAAAGTTTTACTGCTGACCTACAAATAACGGACGAGCGTTTTCGATAATTCTTCTTTGAAATATTCTATGTTTATGATAAATATATCAGTTAAAATTTCAGCATTTTCGACAGTCTGATAATCTTGTTTTATTACTTTTGCGCCGAATTTTCTGTAAAAAGTATTAGATACGTTATGATGATAATTATATATAACGACCTGTTCCATATTGAAATTCTGAAAATAACTTAATAAATACAAAAGCAGTCTTAATGATACGCCGCGGTTTCTGTGTTCAGGAGTAACCCATAATCCGTTAAGTTCAATGCCTTTTCCCGGAATATCTGTTATTTCCGCAATGCTGCCGATAGCGACGCCAAGCAGATTATTTTCTTCAAAAGCTCCAAGCATTACGCGAATATCATTGTTATCTGTCGCTGTGTACATCCAGTTTGTCCAAAAATCAAGCTGTTCAGAAAGTGCAAGAGTATTGGGGGCTTTTCCGGCTAATTCTTCTGTCCAGCAAGTAATTTTCAGTTCCATTGCCTGTCTCCATTCTTTTTCTCTCAGTTGCCTTATTTCAATCATATTCATACCTTTTCAAAAATTTGATTAATCATGTATTCACAAAAATCTAACGCCAAATTGGTATCAATATCAATAGTTATAGATTTATCTGATACATAATAATCTAATGCCGCCCTTATTACGCTATTATATTTATAATCTAAATTTTCTAATGCCCAATTTCCGCCTTGTGCTTTTGAAAGAATCAGGTTATCATTTTTATATGCAAGAGTTCTGCATAAATTTAAGATGTAATAAACTGGATTATCCTTAACTCCATCTTTTGCGACTTGAATATCATTTTTAATGCTGTCCAGATGATACTCTTTCGGGATTACGCCAAAAACGCTGACGATAGGTTCTCCGTATAAGACAATACTTGCTTCTTTTATTACTGTAAAATGGGCTGCAAGGTCTATATCAACGCCGTTCATTTTTTCGCAGTATTCGAGCGGATTGTTTTCATACCGTTCTTTGTGCATATCGGAAAAATGCAAATCATACGGAGTAGGGTATTCAAAATTGAGGCAATACTTTTTTAAAACAACGCTCATTTCAAAACCATTTGGCGGACCGCTTTTTCTGATTCGCAACGTTTCTTTCATAAGTTCGTTTTTAACATCATTAGAGAGAGAACGGTTCACAACCACGATATAATCAATATCGCTGTTCTCCCACCGAAAACAGTTAAAAGCAATAGAACCATGAACATATATACCAACTAAATTATCTTGAAGAACTTCAATGTAGCTTTCTTTTATCTGTTGTAAAATCAAATTGTAATCCATTTTTTACCTCCAAATATAAATCTATCTATTTAACTCGAATATTATCCCAGAGAGTTTTGAATGCTTTGAATTTATCGGTGTAGTTTTCCCTTTTTTCATTTTCGCATCTCCTAAATTTCCTAATCCTCATTTTGTTTTCAGTTTACAACTGTGTATGCTTATTAGCGGAGTGTTATTCATACTAACTCCTTATATCGATAAACTGATAAACCATCTAATTTGGTCAAAACAAAACCCGCTTTTTCATAAGTTCTGCCCGCCGCAATGTTATCTGTTCTATTTCCAATGCCTATTCCTTTGTATTTGTTGGCAGAACGTATCTTGCACTCAAATAGCTCTAACATTTTCGAGGCGATTCCTCGCTGCTGAAAAGAAGCGTCAACCATCATTGGCTCAATGAAAACACTTTCGTCATCGACTCCACCATATCCCATAAATCCAACGGGAAAGGTATCAAAACAGGCTACTAACATCCTGTGTTTTTCGCCCGTCCAATCGTATCTGTATGTAGCCATAAAAGTAACAGGATTATCACCAAAAGAAAACTTTTGCTTGTCTGTAATAGCTAATCTCGTCGCCCCGTAGCAATTAAACTTGTTTAATTCATCTAATGTGATACGGTTACAAAAGTAATCTTTAGCTTGATATTCGTTTAATGGTAATTCTAAAAATATCGGCTGTTCAACATCTAATCCGTCAAATGGCGGCGGAAACTCAAACTTCGGA
>Ga0123357_10000297_pt1 | contig 47472 bp, 27 predicted proteins | sample TergutEmb28metaG_FD_89873 | JGI IMG/M metagenome (GOLD analysis project Ga0123357, IMG submission 89873) | Embiratermes neotenicus P4 segment gut microbial communities from Petit-Saut dam, French Guiana - Emb289 P4 | ecosystem: Host-associated > Arthropoda: Insects > Digestive system > Gut ...
AATCGCGTTAATGATCTCCCGACGGTCGTAGAAGACTTCCTGCGGGCCTGGTTTCGGTTCAGGAATATAGTCTTTCATTATTTCCCACTGCGCGTCCGTCATGTCCGAAAGATAGGGTTTGCGCTCCATCGTGTGTCCCAGTGCCACGGTTCGCGGTTTTGGGCCAAATTTCTGTAGAACACCCTCTGAGGGGCCGGTTAGTGCGTGTGCTGGGGAGCACACGCACACGGCCTCGCACGGCTTGGACTGAAACAGCGAGTCTAATTCCAAATGCGTGCCACGACGAGGTGCTCGACGGTGTTGCCGGCGGCGTTCGTACCGAGCATACTGCCCACAACCACCGTACGCGAGCCGTCGGGCATGTATACGGCGCGCAGACCAATCCCAGTGGGGTTGGTCAAAGCGGTGGAGACGGGTATGTTAACGACGCCTTGATTGCCAATGAACGTATCGGGCGTAAAGCCGGAGGCCGTATTGTACTTGTAATAAGCAACGACCATGGAATCGTTGCCTGCCAGCGGGAGCTGGCCTGTAACAAGGTAGCGGCTGTCGGATGCACGCGTGATGCCGTAGCCATAAAACGGCAAATCCACATCGGCCGTTTGCTTGCCGGTTGGGTCGACGCGAACAAGCGAATTGGCACTTGGGTTTGTAGTGCCATTGCCCACTAGCAAATCAACGCTTCCATCATCAGTCTCAAACAAGGCATCGCCAATAGATTGCCAGTCCGTAGAGTACCATAGTCCGTTGGTTCCGTATTGCGTGTCAAGAGTACAAGATGATGGAGGCTGCTGGTACCTGCCGACACCTACGCCGCCTACACTGCCGGTCGAGTCCCGCCCGACACCGGCAAAAGCAAGTGCGCCACTTGAAAGCAGAGACAGATTGGTAATGTGTTGGCTGTTATTGGTATTATCATTATCCCAAAATCTCCAGCAGTAGGGCACGCTTCCCTGCCCATCGGCTGAAATTCCATTGGTTGGGATTTGGAGGAATACGTATGGATAAATGGCGGACGTGTTGGGAGTGAGGACTTCAGCGCCTCCACCGACGTAGATGTTGCCATCCTGTCCCACCACGACGGCATATGAGTATGAGCCAAAATAAAGCCAATTGGTAGGGATGACCGGGGAATTAAACGTGGTGTCAGAGGTACCAACGGCCGTGTAGCGGCTGATGTTGTATCCCGTCCGGGTCGGCGTAGTCGTTACAATGCGACTACCGTCTGGATATGCAGTCACGCCTTGAAGAAGTCCGGTAATATTTTGTATATCTGACCCGGAAAGCGTTGTGTCGACCAAGTTATCGGCGTTCAGGCGAATGACCGCGCTTGTGGACTCGATGGGGCTTATGCTCAAATAGTTGACCTGTGTGCCAATAAGGATTGTCCCATCGCTTTGCGGAGTGACTGCATTAATATGATAATAATCTGACGTGCTTTCGATGATGCCGTCAGGCGCAAATGTGAGGTCAGGCGAGCCGCGGCTGCCGCTAACGAAAAGCGACAGCTACCTTGACGGTCGCGCCGTCCGCCAAGCCCTGCAGTGCCAAGGCGTCATCCAGAGGACCTTGAGGAATGGTCGCGTCAACAGTAATGGCAAGTTGCCCGGTGTTCGATCCGGGTGGGATGGTGAGCGAACCCACGGAAACGCCCTTGGGCTTACTTGTTGCAATGATTTGGATGTCAGTTCCGGGGGTTATGCTTCGCGTGATATTAACAGTTATATTGGTGGTTTGCCCTTGCTGAACATACACCCATAGGTTTTTGGCTTGCACGAACGAGAACGTAGGGCCGGGGTCAACGACGCCGCCATCGAGGGTGACGCCTCCGCCGTCGGAGTCGGTGCCGCCATTGGTTTGACCTGACCCGCCGTCAGGCCCGGGAGCCTCGCCGAATGGCGTGGCGCATGATGCAAGGCAACCAACAGCAACGAGCAATCCACGAAGGGAAAAATTTTTCATCGGGAGGTCCTTTCAAAACGCGGTCTAAACAACGCCGCTGTTGTTTATGTCGACCGGATGCGGGGGATGTTGCTTCAAAACGCAAAAAAGATAGGATGAGCTCTTTTCCGGATCAGGCGCGCCACGCACCAATGAATGCGGGCTGCAAAAGCAGCCCTGAGAGCCGCAGCGCGTGCCTCGACATGCAACACCCGCGCGGCTAGCGTCACTGGCGTTGTCGGTGATTGTTGGTTGTGGAGGTCCGTATGCGTCACACTCGCGAGGTTGTTCTTTTCGCGTTGGCCATTGTGGGTTGCAGCACGCCGTTTGGCACGGCCGATGCGAGCGATTCGGGTCAAAGCAATGCGGGTCAAGGTGACGGCAGAGATGGCGGCCCCGTTATCAGCCCTGGGCCAGAGAATATTGAATTTGTTCTCGCTTCAACGCGGCTTCGCGTTGTGCAGGGCCAGCCAACGAAAGTGCCCATCGTTATCAATCGAAAAGGAATGCCAGCGAGCGATATCGCAATTACCATCACGGGCCTGCCGCAAGGTGTTACCGCTGCTTCGTTGACCATTCCATCGTCGGCCAGCACCGGAGACCTCGAGATTACCGTTACCTCCGACGTTGCCCAAGGGCCTATTGACCTGACGATGAAAGGGCAAGCAGCAAGCTCCAATGCATCAGCAAGCGCCATTCTGTCGCTTATCGTGGGCGGCCCGCCAGGCACCCTTGATACCACTTTCGCGCCGAATGGCCCTATTAGCGACGTATTTGGAGTGAATTCGCAACTGATCAACCTGTTCGTGTCGTCCGACGATCACATTTACGTGCTTGGTCAATGCAATGGCGCGGCAGGGAGCTACTCGTGCATTGCGCGGTTCAACTCCGAGGGCGTGATTGATAACACGTATGGCACAAGCGGCATTGCCTGGCCAACCGATACATCTTCTTATTATTCTTCTGAGTCTTCTAATGCCGCCGCGCTTCTTCCGGACGGCCGCATCATCCTTGGAACTGCCACGGATAACAATGTCGCTGCTTACAGCATGGTTTCCAGCGACGGAAAAAGCAGTCCCACCACGGCCCTTCCTATTTGCAGCTCGGCTGGCGCCACAGCTTCTTTCATTCAGTCGATGGCAGTTGCGCCAGACGGAAACGTTTTCATCGTTTTCGATGCCGGAAGCGGAATGGCGGTCGCGAAGCTTGCAAGCGATGGGAGTCATTTTGACCTCACGTTTGGCAACGGCGGTTGTGCAAGTGCAACATTTACTACTCCCGACACGCATTCATCCAGCACCGGTATTGTCGTACGGCCGGAAGGCGAGATTGTCATTGTTGGTCAGCATGTGGTCCAAGCATCGGTAGGCTATGGCATTCTGCAACTCGATAAGAGCGGCGCTTATGACACGTTGTTTGGAACCAACGGGCAAACAACGTTGCCGATAGGCATAATGAGTTCTACTACGCAAAATCCGGTGCTGCTTGCCGATGGTCGAGTTGTCTCGACAATTTTTGGGTACTCCGTGTACGGGGCCATCATGGCCATCAAAGCAGATGGAACAGGCCTTGACACAACCTTTGGTGCTGGCAGTGGCGAGTTGTGGCCCCCTTACACGTCGGATGGGATGATATGGAATCCCTACGTTACTCTTGACCATCAAGATCGCCTTCTTGTTGCTGGTACGTCTGACATCGACCAGTCCGGGCACGTATGGCGCTACGACGACAAGGGAGCTCCGGACACTTCGTTTGGCACCAGCGGCCGAACGGAACCGTTTCCAATGGATGGTTCAATGGGATCTGCCATAGCACGCGTGCAAAGTGACGGGCGAATCGTGGTTGTTTCCGCGTCGAACGGCGCGGTGGCTGTGTCGCGGTACTGGGATTGAACTCGCGTCAACTTGAAAGCGATACTAGCCGCTGACGAACGAAAATATGAAGTTCAGTCTCTTCGGCCTTACACGTCCTCCACAGCGTTTTGGTCCGGAAACGGCGTCTTGCTCGCGCGATATGCTTGTTGAGGGTGCGCCAGATTTTCGGGGAACCGCCGCCTAAGCGTTCCGTCCTTCACTAATGGTGAGAGGTGCTTGGCTGCGAGCTGCGATGCATTCTTACGGTGAAGGACAGTCGCGAGCTCTCGTGGCGTCCACCATCGAAGCTCACACAACGAGACGAGCACGCGACGGAGAGCACGAATCGTCGGCCTACCACCCAGCGCATGAATGTCAGCACGGAGCTGTGGCGGGATGTCGTGGAGAAGCTGCTGGGCTTCATCTTCGAGAGAGACTCCGCCTTGCTCTTGGGGGAACCCCTGTTTTTCGAGAGGGAACCCCTGTTTTTCGAGAGGGAACCCCTGTTTTTCGAGAGGGAACCCCTGTTTTTCGAGAGGGAACCCCTGTTTTTCGAGAGGGAACCCCTGTTTTTCTACATCTAGCCCCCCTCTTTTCTCTTCCTTAGGAAGAGCTCTATCGCTCAGAACGTAATGAGTTGCGACGCTCTTCCCCTTCCGATCGAGCAGCCCAACCTCGCAAAGCTGCCTGAGTTGAATACTCGCAGAAAGTGTGTCCAGCCCACTGACGTCGCGCAAAATCGAGTTCGTGACCGAGCCAGTGCGACGCGCGACAACGAGTGCCCTTGCTTGTGCATCGGACAACCTCTCACTTGCAAACGCCTCGAGCCACACACCTTCTTCATCGCTAATCAAGTTGTGCAGCCACAACGTTGCGACGAAGATGTTGCGAGCCCGATCTGAGTCGAAGACGGGCGGTGTCAATCCTGCGCGCTCCATGGCGCGGCGGACCGCCGCAATGCCCGTCCCCTTGTTCTCCGCCAGGCGCATCTCGCGGAACACGTCGGCGACACGCATGTTGCGGGGGAAGGAGCCAGGCTCGCCGAGCTGGTCATCGCTGGCAAGCGAATAGCCTGCGTTCCGAACCTCGATACGATCCTGGTAGCGAATGATCTGCGTCGGATTTGCAATGCGGTAATCCCGATGCGTCAGCGCGTTGACCAGAACCTCACGTACGGTTGATTCGGGCAGCGCCATGCGATCCTGGCGTTCTGGACTTCCTGGTTCGAGCGAGAACGACTTCGGAAGATCATCGACCACGGCATTGTAGATTCGACGAAACGCGACAAGGAGCGGCTCGCGAACCTCGATCGACTCGAAGCGATCCCCGGAATCGGGAACCCACTTCGTGCCAGGAACGCGAATGTAGTCCGCGCGAGCGCCTGGAAAGAGGCGACGAAGAGAAACCCGCTTGGCGAATAGCAGGACACCCGCCACCGTAGGCACGAGCGATCCGTTGACCCGCTTGGCGCCTCCGAGCGATTGCACGAGCTCGTTGTGGCCAACGTCACGAAGCTCAGTTGCAGGATTCGCCTCGATCAGAGAGCGCCGGTAGATCGTAATAACCTCAGAATCGAGGTCCTCCATGGTTGCGCCGTCGACGACGGTGTCCTCGTACGGGGTGATCGACGATGCCTGAAAGAGCACCCGTAGATCGTCCTCTGTGCAGCGCTGATCCGTGCTGCCGATCCTGCGGTAGGTGCCGTGCTGCATACTCTTCGACGAGATGAAGACAGGCTTCTCGAACGGAGTCGTCTCGGGAATGAACGCTGCGACCAGGGGCACGCCGTCGATGATCTCAGTCCACACACGAGGTCGAATGGTCCGATTGAAGCTAGATGCGCAGATCGAGGAGATCTCCTGCTCCAGCTTCTTCGGATCGGCGACGCCTCGAGGTGTGAACCGTCGCGAGCTGTCTTCCGTAACGCCAAAGAGAATATACCCACCGCCAAGACCTGGTTCATTTGCAAACGCCGAGATCGTCTCGAGGGTGCTCTTGCCCACCTCGATCTCGGACCTCTTCGCCTCGATCTCGTATGACTCATCAGCCTCGCTGAGGCGGAGGAGCAGTTCCTTGATTGAACAAGATGGCGTCACACCGTTTCCCTCGGTAGATCGATTGTAATCTTACGACGATTGGAAAACGAAAAGCGCTTTGGTAAGGAAAAAATCAGCAATAAGAATGGCAATCGAAACCGCCACCACGGTGCGCGTGGTCGACAGGCCCACGCCTTCGGTGCCGCCTGTCGTGCTAAGCCCAAAGTGGCAACCAATAATGGCAATCAGGAAACCAAAAGGCGGTGTTTTGGCCAGGCCCGCGAAAAAATCGCCAAGCTTTACCGAATCGAGCGCCGAGTTTAAAAAGAAGTTTGGCTGAATGTCGAATTGGGTAGCGCTAATGAACACAGCGCCGAACACGCCGAGAGCAAGCGCATAAGTGCTAAGCAGCGGCATCACGATAACGGCCGCGAGCACGCGCGGCAAAACGAGCTTTTTCGCCGGATCGGCGCCGAGCGCGCGAATCGCGTCAACCTGTTCGGTCACGTTCATGGCCCCAACCTCGGCAGCCATGCCGCTGCCAATGCGGCCGCCAACGATGACCGCCGTGAGCGTGGGCGCAAGCTCGCGGCAAAACGAAAGCACGATGACGCGAGGAATGTATTCAACGCCGCCAAAGCGACGCAGCCCAAAGGCAAATTGAATGGTCATGACCATTCCAATGAAAAGCGATGTCACGGCCACGATGCCCATCGATTTGACGCCAAGCGAATCGAGCTGCTGCAAAGTCGATGGAATTTCGAGCGGGCGCCGGAACATGGCCCGCGCGGTGCGCACCGTGAGCTGAGTCACCTCGCCGAGATGAAAAATAAGTCGGTGTATGCGCTCGCGCTGGAATGTGAAATACCCCGGCTCGGGTGGCGGCGGCTGCCGCCGTGAAGAGGGCGACTGCGAGGAGGGCGGCTGCGCCTGTGATGAGGGCGGCGGCGCGTTCATCCGGGCACCACCCCCGAGCCGGCAAGCGTTCGGAAGCCGCGCACGAATTTCTCGAACGCCACGGTTCCCGCGTCGAACGACGATGCCGAGCCCGAATAAACGAAATCGTAAGTGCAGCCGTTTTTCTTCGCAACATAGATGTCGAGTGCCATGGGCACGCCGTCCCACTTCGCGCTCATGGTTGTGTGCAGCGCCTCGCGCTCGTCAAATGGCACGATGACTTGGCTTGTTATTGTGCGCTCGGTGGAGCCGGCAACAAGCTGGTTGGTGAGTGCCACGAGCGGAGTGTCGCCTTCGGCTCGGAGGCATCGCGCGTTGACCAAGATGGTCGCGTGGTTGCCCTCGTCACGGAATGCGAGCGCGCCACCAGTGACTGCGACGCGCCGCCAGCTCGAAGGCACTGGCCCCACTTGGAACGCGATGGCATTGCCTTCGCGATAAATCGATCCGTCGAACGATCCGCGAGCGCCCGCGCCGCTGCACCCTGTTGCCGCCGCCAAGGACATGGCCCAAAAAAAACGCGCCCATCCTGATTGATGGCGTGGTTGACGGCGTGGTTGACCGTACATTCGAGGCCGCTTTGTTAGCACGAAGGGCCGCCGCATAGCGCGAAAGCGGTCTATATCGACAGGCGACATGCCTGTCCGCTTTTACAACACGCTGACGCAGCAAGTTGAGGACTTCGTTCCGATTGTCGCGGGACAAGTCACTCTTTATGTCTGCGGTATCACCACGTACGACTTTGCGCATGCAGGGCATGCGCGCACGTACACCACGTTCGACGTTCTGGTGCGGTACCTCCGCTCGCGTGGATTCAAAGTGCGGTACTGCCGAAACGTTACCGACGTGGACGACAAAATTGTCGATCGCGCTCGCGAAACGGGGCAAGAGCCACTCGCGTTGTCCAAGCGCATGGCCGATCTTGCAAACGAAGATCTCGCGGCCATCGGCTGCCTTCTTCCTGACATCGAGCCGCGCGTTTCGTCCAGCATTGGCGACATCATTTCGCTCGCTCGTAAACTCATCGAAAAAGGCCACGCCTACGTTTCGGAAACACCCGCCGGCAAAGACGTGTACTTCGCGGTCCGCAGCTTCCACGCCTACGGCAAGCTTTCACGCCGCAACATCGACGAACTCCGCGCCGGTGCGAGCAAGCGCCTCAGCGAAGGTGCCGAGAACGTCAAGCGCGATCCGCTCGATTTCGCTCTTTGGAAGTCGAGCGGCCCGGGCGGCTTTGGTTGGGACAGCCCGTGGGGCAAAGGCCGCCCTGGCTGGCACATCGAGTGCTCTGCGATGGCGATGCATCACTTGGGCGAGCACATCGACATCCATTGCGGTGGCATGGATCTCATCTTTCCCCACCATGAAAATGAAATTGCCCAAAGCGAGTCAACCTTTGGCCCCGAGTTTGCGCGCTATTGGCTGCACGGCGGCTTTGTTGAAATCGACAAAGAGAAAATGAGCAAATCCCTCGGCAATTTCGTCACGATCCGCGACGCGCTCGCGCGAAACGATGCCGAAGCTTTGCGCTACTTTTTCCTCTCCACTCACTACCGCGGGCCCACGTCGTTCGACGTCGAAAAAACAGAGGGCGGGCGCGTTACGTTTCCCAGCGTCGACGAGGCCGAGCGCAGAATCGATTATTTGTATTCTACACTCGATGGGCTCGTGGCCGCGGCCCAAGGTTCTGAGCCCGCTGACTCGAACATTCTTCAAGGGCAAAGCAAAGTGGTTGCCGAAGCACGCGATCGCGTGCTCGAAGCGCTCGACCGTGACTTGAATACACCGCAAGCCTTGTCGGTACTCGGCGAGCTTGCCAAAGCGGGAAACGAAATCGTCACGCAAGTGCCAAAAATGCGCAAAAGTCCCGCCAAGCTCGAAGCCGTGCGCGGGCTCGCAGCCAAAGCCGCGCGCGCCATGGGTGCAGCGTGCGCACCCCTTGGCCTCATGCAGGCATCAAGTGATGCATACTGGTCGCGTACGCGCGCGCTCCGCCTTCGTGTTCGCCAGCTCGATGCCGCCACCATCGATGGCAAGGTCGAAGAGCGCACGCAGGCCCGGGCCTCAAAAGATTTTGCCAAGGCCGACGCGATTCGTCGAGAGCTCACCCAGCTCGGCGTCGAAGTTTTCGATACTCCCGCGGGCAGCACGTGGAAGATTGGTATTTAAGGCACGCGATTCATTCGCGGGCGCTTGAAATTTCGGCAATTTCGCTTTGGCTGAGTGCGATTTTACGAGCCGCCCAATTCTCTGCGAGGTGTGCGAGCGAACCCGTTCCTGGGATGGGCAGCATGGTTTTCGAGCGTGCGAGCAGCCACGCGATGGCAATCTGTGGAGCGGTCGCTTGGTGCTCTTCTGCAATACGAGTGATCGCGTGCGAAGTGGCTTGCTTCTGTCCTGGCACTGCAAGCGGGAAAAATGGCAAAAAAGCAATGCCTTTTTGCGCGCAGAAATCGACCATTATTTCCTGCCCTTGGACCATTCCAAGGGGAAACGACGAAAGGCGCTTTTCGCCGGCAGCCACGTTGTAAAGATTCTGCACGGTTACGATAGGCACTTTTGCGCACGCTTCGCGAAGCTGCGTGAGCGTGACGTTGCTTAGGCCAATGTTGCGGATTTTCCCTTCGTTCTTGAGTGCAATCATCCCATCGAGTGCTTCGTGAAACGATGCGCCTCCGTGTTCCATCCAGCGCAGGTGCGCAACGTCGACGTGATCGAGGCCGAGCGTGCGAAGATCTTCTTCGCAACCTTGGCGAAGTTCGTTGGGCTTGATGAATGGCGCCCAGCTTTTGTCTTCTAGGCGCTTTCCACCGAGCTTCGTCGCGATGACGAGATCTTTCGGATAAGGGAAAAGCGCTTCTTTGATGAGCCGATTCGACACGAGCGGCCCGTAGTACCAAGACGTATCAACGAATTGGATGCCGAGCTCGATGGCGCGCCGCAGCACCCCGCGCGCACGCTCTGGATCGGCGGGTTCACCCCACACTCCAGGGCCAGGAAGCTGCATGGCGCCGAAACCAAGGCGCCGAACGTTCAAGTCTCCGATGCGAATCCTGTCAGGGCCGTAGGCGAAATCGTTTTCGTTCATGTTGGGCGCATCATGCAACAAGTTCGCTTTGGACCGCTTTCGATTTGACGCACCCCTTTCGCCCCACCCGGACCCCTGCTAGGACGCCGCATCGGAGAACAGGCGGTGCCGCGACGACAAGATCTCGAAAAGATCCTCATCATTGGTGCAGGTCCCATTGTCATTGGTCAAGCTTGCGAGTTCGATTATTCGGGAACGCAAGGGGCGAAGGCACTTGCCGAAGAGGGCTACGAGGTCATTCTCGTCAACTCCAACCCGGCAACGATCATGACCGATCCGGAGCTTGCTGCCCGGACGTACATCGAGCCGCTCGAGCTCCGCACGCTCGAAGCCATCGTGGCGCGCGAACATCCTGATGCCATTTTGCCGACGCTCGGTGGGCAAACCGCGCTGAACCTTGCGCTCGGCCTGCACGAAAAAGGCGTGCTCAAAGCTTACAACGTGGAATTGCTCGGCGCGCGACCCGAATCGATCGCAAAAGCCGAAGATCGCGCATTGTTCAAAGCAGCCATGGAAAAAATTGGCTTGTCGTGTCCGAAAGCGGGCACCGCGCACTCGGTGAGTGAGGCTTGGGCCATTGTCAAAGACACGGGCTTCCCGGCCATTTTGCGGCCGTCGTTTACGTTGGGTGGTTCGGGCGGCGGCATCGCGAAAGACGCGAGCGAGTTCGAAACGAAAGTGGCCTGGGCGATCGCGCAGTCGCCAACCCACGAAGTGCTCATCGAGCAAAGCGTGCTTGGCTGGAAAGAATTCGAGCTCGAAGTCATTCGCGACAAAAAAGACAATTTCATTGTCGTCTGCTCCATCGAAAACATCGACCCCATGGGCGTGCACACGGGCGACTCGATCACCGTGGCCCCGGCCATGACATTGACAGACAAGGAATACCAACGCCTTCGCGATGCCGCACGCGCGGTCATGAACGAAATCGGCGTTGAAACCGGCGGCTCGAACGTCCAGTTTGCCGTCAACCCAAGCGATGGCAGCTTTCACGTGATCGAGATGAACCCGCGCGTGTCGCGGTCGAGCGCCCTGGCATCGAAAGCAACGGGCTATCCAATTGCCAAAGTCGCCTCGAAGCTCGCCGTTGGGTACACCCTCGACGAGCTCCGAAACGACATCACGGGTACGAGCGCCGCGTTCGAGCCGGTCATCGACTACGTTGTCGTGAAGTGGCCGCGTTTTGCGTTCGAAAAATTCCCCGGCGCCGATAGCACACTGGGAACGCAAATGAAGAGCGTTGGCGAAGTGATGAGCATTGGCCGCACGTTCTGCGAGTCGCTTCAGAAAGCCGCGCGCTCGCTCGAAACGGCGCGCGATGGGCTCGAATCGCTCGTGGGCCGCGTCGACTACCGCGTGCTTGCCGAGCCGAAGAAGCAGCGCGATCTTGCGATGGAAGCGGCGGAAATCGAAACGCCGAAATCCTTGCCGCCGGCGAGCCGTGAAGAACTGCTTCGCGCGCTGCGCATCGTGGTGCCCGTGGGCCGTGCCGATCGCCTGTTTTACGTAGCCGATGCCATGCGCGCTGGGATTTCGCTCGAAGAGCTCGCGGAGGCGACGAAAATCGACCCATGGTTTTTGGCCCAGATTGAAAAAATTGCTCTTGCCGAGCAGCGCATCAAAATTGGTGATTTGAATGCCGAATCGCTTCGTGAGTACAAGCGACTTGGTTTTTCGGACGCACAAATCGGCAAGCTTTGCGGGAGGCCGCCAGACGACCTTCGCGCGCTGCGAACGAAAGAAAACGTGCGCCCCGTTTATGCGCGCGTCGATACGTGCGCCGCCGAATTCGTCGCGCACACTCCTTATCTTTATTCCACGTTCGAGTCGGAAAGCGAAGCTTCGGCCAACCACGAAAAGAAGAAAATCGTCATTTTGGGCGGCGGCCCAAACCGCATTGGCCAGGGCATTGAATTCGATTACTGCTGCGTGCACGCCGTGGCGGCGCTGCGCGAGCTGGGGTTCGAGACCGTGATGGTCAACTGCAACCCCGAAACGGTGTCCACCGACTACGACACGTCCGATCGCCTCTACTTCGAGCCGCTCACGCTCGAAGACGTGCTCGCGATTTGCGAGGAAGAAAAACCCGTCGGTGTGATTGTGCAGTTCGGCGGGCAAACGCCGCTAAAGCTCGCGGTGCCGCTCGAAAGAAACGGTATCAAGCTTCTCGGCACGAGCGCCGACGCCATCGATCGCGCCGAAGACCGCGGGCGGTTCGACGAAATGCTCTCGAAGCTTTCGCTGCGCCGGCCGAAAAGCGGCATTGCAAGTGGCGTCGAAGAAGCTTTCCAAATCGCCGATCGTATTGGTTACCCGGTGCTCGTTCGGCCAAGCTACGTGCTTGGCGGCCGCGCCATGATGATTGCCTACAGCCGCGCCGAGCTCGAGGCCTACATCCACTACGCCGTGGAGGCCGCGCGTGATGCAGGCACGCAGGCCATTTTGGTCGATGAGTTCATCAAAGACGCCATCGAAGTCGATGTCGATTGCATTGCCGACAAGAAACGCGCGGTCATCGGCGGAGTCATGCAGCACATCGAAGAAGCCGGTGTGCACTCGGGTGACTCGTCGAGCGTTTTGCCTCCGCACTCGCTGTCGCCCGAAATCGTGATGTCCATCGAAGAGCAAACGCGCATGCTCGCCCGCGAGCTTGGTGTGGTGGGTCTCATGAACGTGCAGTTTGCAGTCAAAGGCCGTGACATCTACATTCTCGAGGTGAACCCACGCGCAAGCCGCACTGTGCCGTTCGTGTCGAAGGCAACGGGGCGCCCGCTCGCGAAGATTGCCGCGAAGCTCATGGCCGGCATGACGCTCGACCAGCTTGGTCTCGACGACATCGAGGTGCCGCGCCACGTGGCGGTCAAGCAAAGCGTCTTTCCCTTTGCCAAGTTCCCGGGCGTCGACACCATTCTCGGTCCCGAAATGCGCTCGACCGGCGAGGTCATGGGCATTGCCGACACGTTTGCGCGTGCATTCTACAAGAGCATGCTCGCCTCGGGCCTCGACGTGCACCCGGCCGACAAGGCCGCGCATCGCCGCGTTTTCATAAGCGTCAAAGACGACGACAAGCCGGTAGCGTGCATCATCGCGCGCCGCATGCGCGCTGCTGGCTACGAAATCCTTGCGACGGGTGGCACGGCAGACGCCCTGCTGCGCGCCCGAATTCCTTGCGAGCGAATCAACAAAGTTGTGGAGGGCTCGCCTCACGTCGTGGATGCGATCCGAGGCGGAACCATCGCCATGGTTGTGAATACGACCATGGGAGCCGTCGAGGTGAAAGACAGCTATTCACTTCGGCGCCAAACACTGCTCGCAACCATTCCGTACTTTACGACCATCGCCGCAGCGCTTGCGGCATGCGATGCCATCGAGTCCGCGCGAGGCGATTCGGGTGTGCATGTGCGGACACTACAAGAATGGGGCGGACCGCTTTCGATTTGACGCGATTTTTCAGCGTCGCACGCGATTGCGATGGCCATCGAGGGCGTCGAGCTCGGTGCTCGCAAGATCGAGATCGTGGTGAATGGCAATTCGCAGCCGGTTGCTCATGTTTATGTCGCGTACGGTGGCAAGCGCGGTGTCGATGCGAACGCGCGCATCGGAATCTCGCGAGTGACTTAGAACGCGGGCGGCTGCCGTACGAAGCTCGACATCCGCATCGGGATCTTCGAGAACAGTCCAGAGATCGGCCGAGTCGAACGCGGATCCCCGATAGCCGCTAGACTGCAAGAGCATTTGGCCAGCCACGTCAAGGCGAGCGAGCCAATCGCGTGGGTGCTCACCGTGGCGGCGCAGAGCATCCATGTGCTCGCCAATGTCGGTTTTGTGTGGGCCATTGCCTCGAGCGCGGTTCACCGCAGACATGATCTGCACCTGAAGGATGCTCATGGCTTCGTCGCTGAGGCCGCGCCATCGGCCTGCTGCCGGCACATCGATGCACGGTGCGTTCGGCTTCAGCGTTCGAACCTTCACGCAACCTTTGTGGCGATCGATGCCGGTCACCTGGGCGTAAGGAATGTTGGGTGATGCACCCATTTCAAGAAAAAGCTGCAGGCCTTTGGGCGTCATGACGATGTCCGGCTTGCTGCTCACGTGCGCACCCAGGCTGAAGGCGATGGCAAGAAGGAAGGAGACGAACGTGATCGGTACGCTTACGATGAGAAGGATCCCAGGGGTGGACCAAACAACGAGAACGCCGATCACCATAACAATGCGCGCAACGGTTGCGGCTTTGTGCGTTGCATTCCACGCCGCGCGAAACCCAATGGTGCCGAAGCCGTCGTGGCCGATGCCAAGCGCTTTGCGGATCCGTTCGGCATCGGTTTCGTGCTCAACCTCGATTGACACGGGTTCGTCGCGGTCGGTCAAATCCAGCGTAAGAAGCACGCCATCGCTCGTGCGCGCGGTGGTGGCTCCGGTGATCGAGCGCGCGAGAATGTACGTCGAGCGAACGCTGACATTCTTCACGTCGACAAAGCCCGGACCGCATTCGATCTCGGCCTGCTGTTTGCGCCGCTGCCGCCATGGCACAAAGCCCACGACGATGAACGCCGCTGCCGCGAGGCAGAAGATAAGCCATTCGGAGGTCGCCAAGGCGACAGTCATGACAGCAAGCGGGGCTGCATAAGGCAGAAAGCGAGCGAGCCAAGTGCCTTGGGGGTCGAGAAACGCGGCTCGCATAAGTGCTCAAACGATAGAGGCATCGCAGCCAATCCAGCAACCATGGTAGAATGGCAATAAAGCGCTGCTAATGGCCAAGTCGAAGTACACGCTCGAGCCGCTGCTCCAGCACCGTGGTCGCAAAGTCGACGACGCGAAAACCGAGCTCGGCTCGGCGGTGCGCAACCGTGAAAGCGCGGCGGCGGCGAAAGCGCGCGCCGAACAAATTCGTGTCGAGGCCGAAGCGCGTGCTACTGCCACGCGCGCCGCCGAGGCTGAGCGCCTTGGTCGTGGCGAGTTGCGTGCAGTCGATCTTGTGCGCGCACACGGTTGGGAGCACGCCGTGCAAGCCGAAAAAGTAACACTCGAGCACGCGGTGGACGAGGCCGAAGAGCACCTCGATCAAGCCCGTAACAAGGAAACACACGCACGCGTTGGGCTCGCGCAGAAAATGGCCGATAGGGACGTGGTGGTGAAAGACAAAGATCGGTTTATGAGTCGCGTTCGGCGCAAAGTCGAGGCCGCAGAAGAGGAAGCCGCCGAAGAAGCCTGGGGCGGCGTGCATATCAACGCCAAAGGCAATTCGCCGGTGCGCGGATGACGACACAACGGGCATCGCTGCGTGGCTTGCATGCCTTGCTTGCATGCGCGATCGCTGTGGGGTGTCGTTCAGGTTCTACCTCACCGCCGCCAAGCGTTGGTGCTCCCACGAAGGCCGAGGCGTCGCCAGCGGCTCTGGTGCTGCCAGCCATTCCGGCGGTGCACGTTCTGCTCGACGATCCGCGCCTTTTAGCCACGCGCAATTTCGATCGCGACAAAGATTGGGCATCGGCCGCACGCTCGATACAAAAGGCGCGTCCTTCTGATTTGTCGGCCACAGAAGCATGCGGGTGGGACTACCTCGAGGGGCGCTACCAGCTCGTAAGCGGCGATGCCATTGCCGCTGCGGAATCGTTTGGCCGCGCCGAGGCCGATGTGTGCCCGCTTGCATCCTACGCGCATCTCCGAGCCGCTCAGTCGCTTGCGCGTGCCGGTCACCCCGATCTTGCTATGGCAAAGGCACGCCTCGTCCCTTCGAACTTTCCGGTTCAAGGCGAAGTAGAGCTCGTGGTGGCCGAGTCGCTTGCGGCGAAGGGCGATAGGGCAGGTGCGCTGCCTCTTTGGCAAGCGTGGCTTTCAAAGAACCCGCGCGGATTGCGCTGGGTCGACACTTCGGTGCGCATTGCCAACGCCCTTCTCGATGGCGTAGCCGGTTCGACCGACGATCGCGTGAGCCGCGCGCGCGATGCGTACGACCTCGCTACCAAGGTTGTCACCGAGGCGCCGAAGCTCGCCGAGTCTTCGGGGGCAACTGCCGCGCGCGCTCGAGCGGTTTTATCTTTGCGAGGCAAAGACTCGTCGATTTCCGAAGCGCTTTCTGACGCTGAGCGCGCTCGGCAAGCGCAGGGGTGGCTCGATGCAGGCGAGCCCGCCAAGGCTTTTGAGCTCGCCAGTGCCGTTCTTGCTTTGTCCCTTGCTACGACGAAAACGACGAGAGGCGTGGCGTGCCGCGCAGCCATGACGCGCGCGAATGCGGCCGCGAAAATGAAGACCACCAAGGTCGACGCGTGGGCCGATGCCGTGGCTGCGTGCGAAGGGGAGCCGGAGCTCGTCACGGCTCTATTTCAAGGAGCCAAGGCCAAGGCGAGCAAAGATCCGCAAGCATCGATTGATTGGTACGCGCGCATCGAACAGCTTTTTCCAACGCACAGGCTTGCCGACGACGCGCGCTATCGCGCAGCATTGCTCGTTCTTGGTGACACCCGAGAAGGCCAAGACAAGCGCGCCGAGCAAATGCTCCTTACGCTCGCCGATGCGTACCCCACGGGTGACATGCGCGCGGAAGCTATTTTCCGCGTTGCACTAGGAAAAATCCAACAGCGTAATTGGGACGAGGCCAAGCCTTTGCTCGATCGCGTGATCGACATCGCGCAGAAAGACCGGCACGCGGCAGCCCTTGCGCGCGCGGCCTACTTCCGGGCGCGCGCATCAGGAGGAGCAGGAGACATCGATGACGAGAAGAACCGCCTTGCCGCGGTGCTTCGAGATTTTCCGCTTGCATATTACATGCTTCTTGCGCATGCGCGCCTCCTGGCGCTCGACCCCGAGCTTGCGCAGCGCGTGCTGAAGGACGCCGTGGCGCGCGACAACGAGGGCGTGTTCCCATCGCATCCGCTGCCGGTGCTCGCGTCGGCGGGTGTGCTTCGCGGCATTGCACTTCTCGAAGTGGGCGAGGTCGATGCGGCCAAGCGCGAGTTTTCAGCGACAGGCGCACTTGCCGAGGGCGCTGATTCCGAAGGGGTGTGGGCGATCTCTGCAATCTACAATCGTGTCGGTTTGCCGGAGCTTGGCCATGCGTTTTCGCGGGGCAAACAACCTGCAGAATTTTTCTCGCACTACCCGGAGGGCAAGTGGCGCACTGCGTGGGAGGCCGCATACCCGCGTGCGTTCGAGCCAGTCGTCGTTCAAGCATGCACGGAAAACGCGCTGCCCACTTCACTCGCGTGGGCGATCATGCGCGAAGAATCGAGCTTTGTCGCCGACGTGAAAAGCCATGCGAACGCATTTGGACTCATGCAGCTCATCGTGCCCACGGCAAAGCGTGTGGCAGAAGGAACCTTGCTGCCGTTCGATGAGGCCTCGCTCAAGAACCCCGAGGTATCGATTGCGCTTGGAACGAGCCTTCTCTCGAAGCTGCAAGCATCGCATGGGCATCTGGCGCTTGCCGTTGGCGCGTACAACGCGGGCTCGCCAGCGGTCAACCGTTGGGTAGCGGCGCGGGGCAATGAAGATCTCGACGTGTTCGTGGAGCTTGTGCCATTCGAAGAAACGCGCAACTACATCAAGCGCGTGCTCGCAAGCCAAGCTGCCTACGCCTATCTTTACGACAAGGCAACGCTTGCCACCTCGCTCGATCTTTCCTTCAGGGTTTCGCGTTGACGGGCGCACCGAACCCGGAAAAATCTGAGGTTCTTTTCATCGTGCCCGGTGAGCGGCACATCGAGCGGCTCGCGCGCGACGGGAAAAAAGCAGAAACGCGCGCATCCCTTCGATCGCGCCTCGTTGCGGCGCTTTTGCCCGCTGTGCCGTTTGTTGGAGCGCACGAATGCCGCCTTGTGCTGGGCATGACGCTCGACCGCTTTCGATATGGGGCACCCACAAGGGGTGCCCCTACAACCAACGAAACGCATATTTTCGTAGGGGCGTATGGCCATACGCCCCTACCCGCAGTCGCGTCTCCCGCGTTGGCGAACGCATTCGTAGGGGCGCAGCATGCTGCGCCCCTACCCGCAATCGCGTCTGCTTCGTGGACGGCCACCGTGACGGCGATCGACAAGGCCATTTCGACGTTGCGCGCACGTGGCGTAACGGCTTCCATGCTCGAGCGCGTGGCATCGCGGAGCCGGGGCGTGCTCGCGCAAAGGGCCGGCGTTATCGGAGCGGCCATGGCAACGCTCGATGAGCGTTTGGCAAGCTTCGGTGTGCGTGACGAGCGGCTCGCTCGGGGCATGCTCGCGCAGGCCATCGCAGCGTCGAGTGCCGACAATCTGGCGCTGGTGATCGGTGCTACGCGCCTTCGTGCGCGATGGCTGCTTGCTTGGGATCCCATGGATCTCGCGTGGTGGCGCGCGATCGACGAAAAATTCTCGCCTTTGGGCTTTGCGCGCATCGTGCTGCCTGCCTTTGAACGTCGTCTCGAGGCCGAACGCGAGCGCGATCCGCTCGAGGCGCTCGCAGATGACATCGCGCGCATGCTCGATGCGCCACCGGAAAGCGAACCCATTGCGTCCGTGCTTGGCGATCTCTCGCTATCCGCGAACTGCTCGTTTGCACCCGATCTCGATCGCATCGCGCTCGTGAGTGCAGCCAATGCGGCTGTGCAGGCGCGCGAAGCGGCGGCAGCCGTGAGCCATGCGCTGCACCGTGGTGCACGAATCGAGCGCGTGGTCATAGCTTTCCCTGCCATCGAGGAGACGTCGCTCGGGCCGCTTCGTCGTGCGCTCGACGATGTAACAATCGCGTCGTTTTGCCATCACGGGCCCCCGTCTTTGCAATCGCCTGCTGTTGCGTGTGCCTTGGCAATACTCGATGTTGCCGAAACGCTTTCACGGCGAGAGGTGGCGCGCCTATTTCGGTCTGGCTATGTCGATCCGGCAAGACTTGCTCCGGCCGGAGTTCCCGCGCGCGATGCCGCCGGTGCGCTCGTGCGAATCGCGCAAAAGCTAGAAAGCCGCGCCACGGCAGCTGGCAGCGATCCAGCAGCACGCCTCATTGAAACGGTAATCGGACATGGCTCGCAACGCGTCCACGATGCCCTAGCTGCGCTCGACCTTGCGATGGTGAGAAGCTTTGCGAAGGTGCTCGCAATGCATGCAAAGTGCAAAACGCGGCAAGATCGAATCGTGGCGGCGCGCGCGATTTGGAGCGCGCTTGGCATTGGCGCGCAAGCCGGACGCGGGGGACTGCCCGTCTTTGGCCGGGACGAGGCTATAGCGGGCGCGGCGCGTGCTCTGCGCGATGCCATCGCGTGGGATGCTAGCGCCTGGGATGCTCTGGTCTCGGCGATGGATCTCTACGAGACGACGGCGCATCGGGCAGCGGCATTGGGCGAACCCGTGGGCCCGGACCAATTCCGTGCAGAATTCACGCTTTTGCTCGACACGCCGGGGGTGCAGCCGAACGCGGGCCGCGCAGGCGCCGTGCGCATCGCCCGCCTCGCCGACGTGGTGGGTGACGAGCTCGACCTGCTCGTGATTCTCGATGCGAACGAACGGCGGCTGCTGCGAGACGAGCCCAATGAAGCACTCGTTTCTGGCGCGCTCACGAAAGCGCTTTCGCAAGTGTGCGATGTGCGCACAATGCCAACCGAGCGCCGTGTGCGCGATCTTTGTGCGCTAGGTGCAAGTGCGTCGGAAGCAGCGCGCGTCGTCATGATCTCGGTGCGTGAAGATGCTGCGGGAGCGCCGCTTTTACCATCGCCGGTGGTCACATCGCTTCAACGTGCTGGGGGCGCGATGAATCGCGCCCCTACAACCACGCCTATCGTAGGGGCGCCATTCATCGCGCCCCACCGCGGCATTTCGGATGTAGGGGCGTATGGCCATACGCCCCTACGAAATATGCGTGTTGAAAACGGTGTGGCGTTGCGAATTCGGCGCGAACGCGAGCGCGAAGGTTTTTTTTTGGCTCCGTCCAGGCCGCGTTCCGATGTGATTGGGCAACTGGTTTCAACACCAACCGTGCGCGCGGCGCTTGCCCAGTCGACTGGCGGTGGGCAGCGTGCCCTTAGCATTACGGCGCTCGAGCGCTTTGCTCGATGCCCGTTTCATGGATTTGCGCACGCCGTGATTGTCGCGCGTGAAACGCATGCGCAAGGGGAGCTGCCCGATGCACGCGAACAAGGTTTGCTCGTGCATGAGGCGCTTGCGGCGGCATTTGATGCAACACGCATCTTTTGGCCTGAGCGACCTCGCGATCTCCGCGCCATCGTCGACGCAGGACTTCGTGCGGCCGACGAAATTTTTGACCGTTGGCAAGGGCATGCACCACTTCGAGCCGTGGTGAGGCTCTCCGTGCGTGAATCTGTGCGCGCCTTGCTCACGAGCGCCGCTGCTGATGACAGGTGGAATTTTGAGGCGGCTGAGCAGTCTTTTGGCGGCCGCGAAGGTCGCGCTTGGCCAGATTTCGTCATCGAAGGCGAGCATGATCGGTTGGTCTTGCGCGGCACAATCGACCGCATCGATCGCGGCCGCGAAGGCTTGCGAATTGTAGACTACAAGCGAAGCAAGAATGCCGTCCGCGAGCTCGCAAAAGGCCTCGGCACGACGGCGCTTCAGGTGCCACTTTACGCGTGCGTGTCAGCCAACGTGCTCTCCTGCGAAGCAACGGGAACGTACTTGCCCAGCAAACCAGGTGACACTCTCGATGCACAAGCGAGCGCACGGATCGAAGCGTTCGTGCGCGAGCTTGCCACGCGCGCAGAGCCTCATCTCCTGTCACCCATTGAGCATCGCGCACTCGATCTCGTAACCAAGGTGCGAAGTGGTGGGCTCGCACCAACGCCAGCCAGCGAGGCCGAATGCCGAACATGCGCGATGAGCGGCGGATGCCGCAAGCCAAGGTTCGCGATGGCGCCCACAGACGACGAAGATGTTGACGAGGCGTAGCTATGGATCTCGACGAGGCACGCCTTTACGCTCCGACAAGAAACCTGGTGCTCGTGGCGAGCGCGGGAACAGGGAAAACGCATGCGCTCGTTGGCGTCATCGTGCACCTTCTTTTGCTTGGGGCACCATCGGACAAAGAGCGCCTCGCGCCTCTCGAGCGCACCGTACCTGTCGCGCCAGCGCATGTCGTGGCAACAACCTTCAGCCGTAAGGCTGCTGCCGAGATCCGCGCACGCGTGTCGAGCGAACTCGAGCGGCTCTCGGTGGCACCCGAAACTTCGTCGTACATGGAAAGCTTGCGGGCGCGCCTGCTGCCTGGCGAAAAGCCGACGCCATACTTGAATGACTCGAATGCGAGTCACGACGCATCGCAGGTGACCAAGCTTGTCACGAGGCGCGCCCGTGAGGCCCTGGCGCATTTGTATGCTGCACGTTTCGGCACGCTTCACAGTTTCGCGACAAGCATCGTGCAAAGTTTCGCCTTGGAGCTTGGCATAGGTCCTAGTTTCGAGATTGCGACGGAAGACGATGTTCGCACGCGGAGCGAAGAAGCCATTGTTCGTGCACTTGAAGCCAGGCTTGCTTCGAACGCCAACTGTGTGCGTGCGCTTGTCGAAGCAGCGGGCGGCATCGACCAATTCGTTGGCCAGCTTCGCAAGATTCTCACGCAGCTCGAAGAAGACGGGCGCTCGCCGCAAAGTCTTGGCGTTTGTTCGACCGATGAAGCGCAAATCGAATGGACCATGCAAAAGATGGTCGAGCATGCGCGCGTTCTATCAAGGCATCCGCGCTTTGAAGACGCTGCGCGCGCTTTTGCGCTTGCGTGGGACACCCGCGACGACGCAGGCATACAAAACGCCATGGCCGCTTTCGCGTCCGTGCCTGCCAGGGGCAAGTCCGACGAGGTTCAGGCATTCGGCGAGTTTCGTAAAGAGCTTGCGGGCGCCACCAACGAAGAGCGCGGCAAGCGGCTCCTTTACGCGTATCGGTCGCGCCATGCGTTCGCCGAGTGTGCTCGCGTCGTGCGCGACGTGCTTTCAGAGGCCGACGCCGAAATCAAAGCGGTGGGGCGCGCAAAGGCATCGCTCGGGTTCGGTGAGATCTTGCAGGCAGCTCGCGAGCTATTGCAGGGCAGGCCCGACGTGGCAGAAGAAGTCGCCCGGGAAATCGACACGCTCCTTGTCGACGAGGTGCAAGACATCTCGCGTGTTCAGCGCGATTTGATCCAGCTCTTTCGGGCAACGCCAGAAAATCGTGAGGCTGGACGCATTCCAACGCTCGCAACCTTGAAGCCGCGTGGCCTCGTGGTTGTTGGAGATCGCAAGCAGTCGATCTACGGCTTTCGAGGTGCAGACGTTGGTGTGTTCGCCGAGCTTGCCGTTGGTCTTGCGGGCGAGCCAGCGCGCGTGGCCCTTGGCATTGCAGAAGGCATGACGTGGCAGCCAAAGGAGCCGCTCGCAGACTTTTGCGCTCTGCGACACAACCGCAGAAGTGTGCCCGAGCTGCTTGCCTTCGCAAACGCATTGAGCGCCCGCCGATTTCGTCCTTTGGAGCCGCAATCGGAGCTTTTTGAGATCGACTACGTGCCATCCACCGAAGATTTGTTGGTGCCGGACCGCTTTCGATTTGACGCGATCTCTTCGTTGGCGGCTGCGGTGCGGTCCTCAAAGCCGGAAGAGGCTGTTCCGGTCCGCTCCTCGCCGACCGCCTCGATCTCGCGTCAACTTGAAAGCGGTCTATCGCATGCCCGTCTGCAGCCCGCGCGCACGACGTGGCTCAAGATTGCGCCCAAAGGTCAGAGTTCGAGCCGCCTCGAAGAAGCGCTCGTCATTGCCGAGCGCATTGGGGCCATGACGAAGGCAACGAGCGCTCCCATGTACCGTGACATCGCCGTGCTTGCGACGACGAACGCCATGCTCGACGCCGTTGCCTTCGCGCTCGCGCAGACCGAGATCCCTTACGTCGTTGCAGGGCGCAGCTTTTTTCGGACACGCGAGGTAGCCGATTTGCTTGCCATGCTGTCGCTCGTGCTCGACCCAAGCGACAGGCTGGCCGCTCTCGAAGTGCTGCGCGGTCCGTGGGCTTCGGTGCACGACGAAACGTTGCTCGGACTCACTTGGCCCGAAGGCGGTCTCGCAGATCCAAGTCATTGGACTTCGCCGCCCCGCCCCGAGCTCGTTCGCGACGACGATCGCGCCAATCTCCGCGCCGTTGCCACGCTCGTTACCGAGCTTGTGCGATGTGCAGGACGTCTTGGCCCGGGCCCGATTTTGCGACATGCCGTGGATGCACTCTGCCTCGGCAGCGTGCTCATTGCCCTTGCGCGCGGTGAGCAACGCGTGGCCAATGTGCATAAGCTCCTTGCCATCGCCGATCGCTACGTCGATTCTCGTGCCTTTCGCGCGTGGCTCGTGAACGCATCCGAGCAAGAATTTTCCGAGTCGGAAGCTGCAACGTTCTCCGAGCAAGACAACGCGGTTCGTTTGCTTACGGTGCACGCGAGCAAAGGGCTCGATTTCCCGATCGTTTTTGTGCCTGAAATCGCCGCTGCGCCGCCTCGCGTAAGCAAAGGAGCGGTGCGCATGGCAATCGGCACGGGCGACGGCCCCAACGTTCTTGCTGTGCGGATTGCGAACGAACAAGGAGTCGTCCTCGAGCCGCCGTCGTATGCAAAGGCGTATGCGAACACGCGGCAACGCGAACGCGCAGAGCGCCAGCGGCTTGCCTACGTTGCCGTGACACGCGCGGCCAACGCCATGTTCCTCGTTGGTGGAAGCGCGCGCGCTCGAGCGGGCGATCCTGGCGCCTCGACACTTGCCGTGCTCGAAGAGCTCGCGGGAAACGAAGAAACTCTGGCTGCTTCACACCTCAACATCGAAACAGTGGCCGTCGTCGTGCCGTTGGTCTCGCAGCACGACGCCACAACCGAGGGCGCGATGAATCGCGCCCCTACAACCACGCATATCGTCGGGGCGCCATTCATGGCGCCCAATGGCCATACGCCCCTACATCCAAAAAACGCATTCGTAGGGGCGCAGCATGCTGCGCCCCTACCGCGCGATGCACCGCAGCTGCCAACGTGGCAACACCTATCCATCGCGCCAACGGCTCTTGCCGATTTCGATCATTGCAAACGGCGCTTCGAGCTTGTGCACTTGCTCGGGCTTCCCGAGCATTTGCGCGGGCGCCCTGGCACGAAAAGCGCCGCAGGTGGATCGCTCGACGCGCGCACACAAGGCGTTTTGGCGCATGCCGTGCTCGAGCGCGTGCCGAACGAAGCCTTTGCGTCCGATGCTGCGCGCGAAAACGCCAGCTGTGCTCTCGAGGCAGAAGGAATTGCCCTCGATCACCCGCAGCATGACGCCATTGTTCAGCGGGTTACGCGCTTTCTTCAAGGAACCTACGCCGAGCGGATCAAAAACGAGCGCGCGCAAGTGCACCGCGAAGTGCCCTTCGTGATGGATGTAAACGACACGCAAGGGGCAAACGGGGCAAACGTGAAAAGCGTAACTTTGCAAGGCAATATCGATCTCGTCGTCAAGTGGCCGGACGGCTCGCTCGACGTCGTCGACTACAAGAGCGGCCGGAATGCTCCCTTTGCCAGTGCACAGCCGAATCGCTATGCGTTGCAGCTCGACTCTTACGCACTGGCGGCGCGCACGACGGATCGGTCAGTATCTCACGTTCGTGCGGGTCTCGTGTTCCTTGGCGGCGGCGCTGCCGAGCCGGTGTGGTGCGCCGTTTCCGCGGAAAAGACAATCGTTGACCGTATCATCGGGCTTGGCGACGCGCTCGTTCGAGCTCGCCATACTAGGCAGTTTCCGCGCGAACCGCTCGCTCGATGCGAGGCCATTTATTGCGGTTTCATAGGCCGCTGTCATAGGGCGGGTGCGATCCGCACGGAGGCATAGCTATCCCGCGTCACCACGACGTGATCGAGCAGAGGCACCCAAACGGCAGCTGCAGCCTGCGCGACGTTCTTCGTGAACATGACGTCTGCTTCGCTTGGCGTAGGATCGCCGCTCGGATGGTTATGCAAAAGGCAAAACCCGCTTGCTGCCACACGCAGCGCATGCCGGAGCGGATCGTACGGCCGGAGCGCCATGCCATGCACCCCGCCCTGCGCAACACGCCTTGCCGCACGAAACCGGCTTTGCCCATCAACCGCAATGAGCCACAGCTCTTCGTGATCGAGCCCGCCGATGCGCGCCATGCCCCACGCAGCAATGTCACGACTGCCACGCACGACAGGCCGTGTCAACGGCGGCTCTTCGGCAACGCGACGACCTAGCTCGAACGCCGCGCCGAGAGCGTGTGCTCGGCTGCCTGCCGCGCGCATCGACCTTCCAAGGCAAGATGCAATTTCATCGACGCCGGCGCGCGAGAGCCCTGTCAAACCGCCCAATGCATCGAGCAAGTCAACGGCCGACTTGTACAATGCACCATGGCAACCGAGCGGTGATGGTGGCGGTGGCCGCCCACCAAGCACGGTCGCAACGAGATCGGCGATGGAAAGGTTTTCTAGATCGACAAACGGGCGCGCACCCAGCAGGCAACGATCGAGCATTGGATAGTTCATGATCTGTGCCTGATGGCAATACGGGTGCCACGCCTTGTCGCATGTTATTTCGCGCAGATACACGCTCCCGAAAGTGTCGTGGACACTCTGGGCACTGTCCACCGACAGTTTCAAACCCAGAACGCGGCGACATCCAACTCGATGGCGTCAAAGGGCTCCGCGCGAACCGTGGCCTCGTCGCAATAGGTAGCGACGCGCAGCCATAAGCCATTTTGGAGTCGATGGACTTCCAAGGTGTGCGCGATCGGATCCACAAACCAGAGATGGTGTACGCCTTCGCGCGCATACACATCCATCTTACCGGTGCGATCGAGTTTTTCCGTGCTTGGCGAAAGCACCTCGCAAACCCAATCTGGAGCCAGCGTGAAAAAGGCTGTGGCCGGAAGCTTCGGCATCCGCTCGCGCCGCCACCCGGCAAGATCCGGAACCACGACGTCTTCGCCGAAATGAAGCTCGGGTTCAAAAAGGAGGATCCAGCCGCCGGGACCACCGCGTCCGCGATAAAAGGGACCACTGAGATCCCCTCCAAGCAAGTACGAGGCATTCGCATGCGGGGAGGCTGGCCGCGGGTTTGTGTAAAGTACACCATCCACAATCTCGGCGACGAGCGGCCATGGCGCGCGCACCAGATCGTCGTACGTTGCCCTACGTTGCGCCACGGCTACCATGATCCATCAGTGTAGCAGGCTTCTTTCGTGCCGGCAGCGGCGGCGCCGCCGAATGAATTGTACCGCAAGTGAGAGTACAGCCATCGCACTCGCAAGAGCCGATGCGCCGGTCGCATCGGGGCGTTCGACCGAGCATCCGACACTTGATGATCCCCTGGTGTTCGGGGCTATGGAGTCGACGTCGCGTACGAACTCGGTGCCAAGGCAAGGTGCGTTGCACGATGGTATTGCGCAGGCCGCCAAAGCCCTGCGCGCGCCATTCGATTGGCAGGATGGATCTTTATCGCCCTCGGTCAGGCAAAGATGGCAGGTGCTATCGGCCTGGCAGTCGAGCACTTTTTGACAACATGTATTTTGCATGCATGAGCCGCACGCATCTGCAGGCAAGGTCTCTCCGCACGCCGGCACGCCTGCGCACACCGGCTGGCTCGCGCAGACGTCGGCGCAAGAACGATTGCATGGGCACTCGCTTGCAGCCGTTACCGGACCCTGTGCAGCAGGGTATTTCTGCATGCATGCCGCTCGGTCGTCGGCGTTCGTCGTGGCGCCAGGACATGTGTAGAATGCAGCGCAATCGGGGTTCGCAAGGCAGGCCGTAGTGATTTGTGCGCACTCTTGGTTGCCCGACATGGCAATCGCCGCGCACGCGCTGCATGTGCGATCGGGCAAGGGCATGGTGAGTTCGGCCTCGATGAAGTCAAGGTTGCCGCTCACGCGCGTGCTGGCGCCTTTGCCGTTGCAATCGCCGGCAATGAACGAGTGGATGCCGACAACCGTGGACAGGCCGTTTTGGGTGACGAGATCGGGGCCGCCGCTGTCACCTTCGCAGATCCCACGCTCGGTCAGGTCGTAGCCGATTTGCAAACTCGTGATGTCAGCCACGACCAGAGGTGTCGTCATACGGTTGGTGTTCGTGTCTGTGCCGGCTTCCAAGAGCGTTGTGCGCCCGAAGCCGACGGCCTTCACTTCCGAACCAATGTCGAGGCCGTCGTCGCGACTCGCAATTGGCATGACAGGTGTCGCCTTGTCGACGCCGCCAATGCGCAGGACCGCAACGTCAAAGGGTTGAGAGGGATTGCCGCCTAGCTCGTAGCGAGGGTCAGCGCCGTAATCGATGACGTAGTAGCGAATGGCATCGGACGCCGAGTAGTCCGTGCCCTGCAGCACGACCGTTGGTGCGGGCACAATGCAATGAGCTGCTGTAAGAACCCATCCGATATGGTTATTTGGGTCGACCTTGATGATTGTGCCCGAGCACAAGGTCGCGCCCGTGCTGGAGGTCGAGATGATCGCCACCACGGCCGTGTCGATGTTGTCAACCGTGCCGTTGATGATCGGAGACGAGCTTGCGCCGAGGTTCGTGTCATTCGAAAAATGGCTCGCGCTACCCGAGTCCGGACCACCGCTAGCACCGGTGGCGGCGCCCGAATGATTGCATGCCGACGAGGTTGCGAGCGCTGCTACGAGCACGACCTCGACGAGCACAATGAAGAAACGGCAGCGCATCGAATGGCCCCCCTTGCCATTCGACCCACTGCAAATCTCAAACTAGGGGCGCAGCATGCTGCGCCCCTACGGGTCAACTTTCAAGTTGAGGTGAGTTTCATCTTTGTAGGGGCGGCCCTTGTGGCCGCCCAATACGTGAAGGGCACCCACAAGGGGTTGCCCCTACGAGAACAGCGGTTCAGGTGGATTGGCAGACACCAAACGTAGTGTCCTTGAACAGCGAGCTCGTTCTGCACGTGTGGCTGGCATCGCACGTGTCATCGCCAACTTTGCAAAGCGTGTAGCACTTGCGATTGCCGGGCGCGCCGATGCACGTCAAGCCGGAAGCACAATGCGTGTCTTCGCACGAGTCAAAGGCCTGTGCCGAGCCTACGGGCACGCAACCCGCGTAGCCGTTATCGACAACCGCGCACGTTTCGGTCGACTCGCACGTTGTGAAATCGAGAAGCGTGCATGACTTGAGCGGCATGCAAACTGGCACCGTGATGTTCGTGTCGACGAGTGCTTGCACATCGCAGAACGTTGGCCCACCACTTTGGGCGACTTGGTCGTCGCAACTGCCCGCGCAGCAGTAGCGACGGCACACAGAGCCGCTCGTACCATTTGTACCCTCAACGCAATCGAAACCGGGCGCACACTCTTGCCCAGTCGAACAACTTCTTCCATCGGTACCAGCGAGACTTGCGCTCACGCACTCTGGTGTGACTGGTGTGATGTCGGAATCCGTTTGAACGAGCCTGCATCCCTGAATGGGCTCGGAGCCCGCGTCGCTGTCGTCCGTGCTTGGTTCGTCCGACGAGGCTGCAAAGCATGTCAGTGCGTTCGAGGTGTGGTGCGTGCCAGTGTCGTCTGGCATGCAGGTGCTTGCTGTTATTGGAATGCCGCAAAGCGGACTGCCGCGGTAACTCGGCATGGGTCCGCTCGAGGCGTCTTCAATGGTACTTGGAACGGAGCTCGCCGGTGAGCCTTGTGAGCTGCCATTGTCGGCCGCGTTCGCAGAAAGGGAATCATCTGGCCCCGCTTGCGTGCTGCAGCCACCGCTGACCGCGACGCTCAATGCCAGGGCACTTAGGACAAAACGCATTCTTTGTAGGGACACAGCATGCTGCGCCCCTACCGCGCGATGTACCGCAGCCGCAAATCGAAAGTGGTCTAAAGCAAAGCTAGGGCACTTCACAATTCTGCTCCTGCCGAAAGAATTCACACGGCATGCCGCTTCCGTGCCTTTGGCAACGCTTATTCAAGCACTGAATAATACAATCGATTTTCTTTTTTGCGCGAGTTGCGTGCGGTGCCGCCTATGACTTGTTTGTCGTGGGCTAGCGAGTTTCGAGATCACCCGCGGTTACATTACCGGCCACGTCGTAGGCCCGGATGACAACGATGTGCGAACCCGGCGGGACGATCATTGATACGTCGCTGTCGACAGACTCGTCGGCCGTGTCGAAGATGCCGTCGGCCGCGCTGAGTGGACGCCAGTCGAGCTTTCCGTCCACCGCAATCTCGACGCGCGCAATGGCCGAAGTGCCGTCGATGATGCGCGCGTGCAGGCGTCGCCCGTTCATCCGCAGGTTTTCGATTCGTGGTGGCGTGTTGTCGATAAGCACGACTTCGGATTCAAGTGCATGCTTTTGCACTTGGTCGGGCGGATTCGCTTGCTCATCGCTTGCCTCGATGCGAACGCGGTATTTGCCCTCGGGAAGAGCGGCCGTGTCCCATTCGAGCTCGGTTTTCGTCTGAACATCGCCAGGCTTGAGCGCGTCTCGCCATTGTATTTGTCCCTCGCGCCGGAAGGCGATGCGGTATTGGAGCGGATCGTTGTCAGGGTTTTCTACTTTCCAAGTTACCTTAACAACGCTGTCGTGTTTGCTTACCTCGCCGCCGCTGGTAGGGATTGACGATGTGGGTTCTTTTGTTGGGCCGCCTTTCGTGCTGGCGTTGATCTCGGTAACGATGGGGCGCGCGTTTTCGGTCACGAAAGGAACGGTGACTTCGCTCAATACTGCATTGGCATCGCGTGCCCATCGCGCGCGCACTTGAATGTAGCGTGCCTGCCAGCGCTCGCCAGACGTGATGCGCGCAGGCGAAGTGATTGGAGCGCTCCACGCGCTCCACGCGGCGTCGGGTGTGGCCGTGTTCCCGGTGCGCGTCGAAAACTCGAGCGGCCCACTTGCCCGCCACGACAAAGTCCCAAAGTGCGCACGCAAGCCAGCATCGAGTGGCTTGCTCGTCCAAACGGCATCAGCGCCTCCTCGCCCCAAGATTCGGTGCACCACGGGTGGGTCGCTCGTCGCGAGAAAGCCTTTGGCGCCCGATGTGCCCGCCATGACGGTGAGCGCGCCGACTTGGCGTTCGTCGGTGTCGGCAACGAGCGTGACCATGTGTGCATCGTTGACCGTATACACGCGCCCCTCTGCGCCCGTGCCCACGTACGGGCGTCCTTGCTCGTCGAGTGCGAGCGACATGTAATGCTCGTCGTGCTTCATCATTTTTTCGCTGCGCCCTTGGGCGTCGAAGCGAACGAGCGTGCCTTTGCCGGGCCTGGGTCGCGGGCTGGCACTGGGACCTGGCGGGGTACGGCCCGCAGCCGGGGAGCGCCTTGGCGGTTCTGGCGGTTCGCCGTATTCGTTTGCAATGACCCAGAAGACGCCGCCCCTGCCAACGGCGATGGCTTTGACTTCTTCGCCTGGCAAGACCGAAATGATCGTGGCATGGCCAGCGCCGGTAATGCGAAAAAGATGTCCTTTGCCGCTCGACCCAGCAAGGAGATCACCGTTGTCGAGCATGGCAAGCGAAACGATTTGGTTCTCGGTGCTGCGGAAGTAGATCGAAGCTTTGCCACTTGGCTCGACGTGAAAGACTTTGCCTTCAGGACCTGTTGCCGCGAAAAGGCCCGTGCCTGCCCTGTCGAGCACGAGGGACCAAACGTGGCTTGTTTCGGGCAGCGTGGCAAACACTTCGGCCTTGCCTTGCGTCACACGAAAAATTTTTCCATCGGGGATGGTTGCCGCGTAAATCGTGCCGTTTTTTGCGCTCACCATCGAAGTAACGGCGAGCGCGCCGGTGCTTGCAAAGAGCGTGACGACGTTGTTGTTGGCGACCTTGTATATTTTGCCGTTCGGGCTCGTGCCGACCAAAAGGCTGCCGTCGCCGAGCGCAAGGGCCGAGAATGTGGCGCTCGCATCAGGGATAGGCGCGTTGCCAAGTGTGAAGCCGGCACGAACGGTGCCGTTGGAGCTGACCGAGACGCCCTTCAAGTCGCCGCCTGAAAGCTTGTCGAGCGTGTCGAGGACGAATGTGCGCGTTCCGACGGCGTGTGCAGGAGACGAAACGACAAGTGGGGCGACCAAAAGCATCGCGACTCGTGCCTTTCGCCAAAAGTTTTGCGAGCTTTGCGCAAACGGCCAATGCATGGCGGCCATCGTAGCGAAACGCGAGCAAGCTGCCCCGAAAACTGCTGTTGGGCACGTAGGTCGCGTCGGTGTCGTAACCTCGTAGCTGTACCGATACGTTCTCACGCAGTACGAGCGAATGCAGCTCGGTGAGCTTGATTACGGAACACGGAGCGCAAGTGCGAGCCATTTGATCTTCGCCCAATAAGGATGGCCAGCGAATTGCGACAAGCGGCCGTAGGTTCCTGCTTACGGAGGCACTTTACCGTGAAACACGCGTGGCTTTGCAGTTTGCTTGGGTTTGCGATCGCGGCATCGGCGTGTGGGTCAAACGAGGACCACACGAGCGGCACGGATGGCGGGCACAACACAACCAAGAGCAACAACGCCGACTCCGGCAACCAGAGCGACGGGAACGCGGGTACCAACGACGCATGTGGCGCATTGGAGGCTCGCAAGTGTTCGGATCTCGAGAGCTGCACCATCGACGATGACTGCGCGGTCGGCTCGTGCGTGCTCGGCGTGTGCAACGCGATCGCCACGGCGTGTACGACCGAAACTGTCGCTGCTTCCGAAGGCGCGTCGGCGCTCAAGCTTTGCGACGGCTCATCGTGTGAGACCGATGACGCGTGCGCGAGCGGCATTTGCACGAGCAGCGTGTGCGCACCCATCGAGCAGAAAGTATGCGGCGTTGGCCTTCCAGCGGCTTGCGATAACGGCGAGGTTTGTCAGTCGGCAGCCGATTGCACATCGGACTATTGCGATAAAACATGTGGCCCGCCGCCGGACGACGTGCACTCCAACGGCAAGCGCGATGGCGGTGAAACAGGCATTGATTGCGGCGGCTCGGTGCGAAAAGAGAAGCCTTGCACGGCCGGGCAGGCGTGTCTGATCAGCGATGATTGCGAAGGCGCTTGCGATGGCGGCACGTGCGCGGCACCGAGCGCGACCGACGGCAAGCAAAATCAAGGCGAAACCGACATCGATTGCGGCGGTCCCAATGCGCCTGGGTGCACGTTCGGCAAAACGTGCGTGTCCAATACCGACTGCCTTGCCAAGGCGTGCACCGATTCGGTTTGCGTGCAGCCTACATCGACCGACGGAGTGCAGAACGGCGGCGAGTCGGACGTCGACTGCGGAGGCAGCGGCGTTACCGATGGCGATTTCACTTACACCCCGCCGCGCTGCATCGATGGCAAGACGTGCGCGGTGGCTGGCGACTGCATGACGAAAGCATGCTCGCCGGCTAGCCAATGCGTAGCTCCGTCGTGCAACACAGCGGAAACCGCTGGCATCACGTCGTGTGGGGCGGGGGAAACGGGCCAGGCAGGTGCCGTTCGCGATTCGTGCTGCACGTCGCTGCCGCTGCCGAGTCGCACGACTCGTCGCCTCGATAAATATGAAATCACATCCGGGCGCTTTCGCACGTTTCTCACGCAAGTGGGCCCCAACATTCGCGGATGGGTCACGAACTTCGTGGCAGCAAACCCGCAATCCCAGATGGCCACGATCATCAGCAACGCCTCCTCGGTAAAGATGGGCAGTACATCGGTATCGCTAACGTCGATTTTGCCGGCAACGCAATCGGGCGATCTTGGGCTCACGGCGCACATGTCGCTCGACATCGACAATTACAGCGGCATTCGCGGATGCTACAACGGCCTCGGGAATTATTCGGCAAACACGTATTGGCAAACTCCCCAACAGCTTACAGAATTCGGCCTTCCGCCGAGGCAGCTTGTGCGCGAGATTTCCGACGAGAAACCACTCAACTGCGCCATGCCTATCATGTACGCAGCGTTCTGCGCGTGGGATGGCGGCGAGCTCGCCATGCAGGCGGATTACCAAGATGTCTGGTCGGGTTCCTACCCATGGCTCGCGACGAATGTGTGTCCGGGTGGAATCGGTCAGGCCTGCCCAAACTACAACTGGTGCAATGGCAGTTATGGCAATGGCGGCTTTTATTGTCAGAATCAAAATTACAACGTTGGGGGCGACGGAGCCGGCATTTTCTACGAATACCCGCGCAATACCGATAGGTCGAACGACAACGAGCCGCTCATCGCAGCGCCGGGGCGCATGGTCAACGATGCGTCCACGAAACAGGGCAACGGCCAAAGCTGGATGGATTTGTTCGCGAACATGATCGAATACACGGGTAATTTTTCCGGGTCATCCGACTTCTGTGATTTCTCCGGAGCACCCGTAGCAGGCGCAGTCACTTGTACGCGTTCGGGGAAGTACGACAGCGATGGGGTGACGCTCCTCAAAGGAACGCAGTACACCGGCATTCCAGTGACGCCGGTTGTCGGCAACTCGTGGGAAGGTCACCAATACAGCACGAACGGCATTGGCACCACGACTTTCCAGGTGACCTTCCAGTATGGCAAGTTCGGCGGGCGGTGCGCGCGCCCCGCACAATGATGTAGGGGCACCCCTTGTGGGTGCCCTAATGGGGCGGCCCCTACTGTATAGGGGCGCGATTCATCGCGCCCCTACCGCAAAGGCTGCCGGACGGTAACCTTCGTCCGGTCTGAACCTTCGATGTAGCGGTCGAGGGGCACGATGACACGCGCGTAGCTCGCAAATGCGTCTGGCCCTGTGTCGGACGTTGCTGGACGCAGCGCGTCGAACGCGAAAGGCGGCAGGCGATCGGCCACGTGGCCTTTGAACGCAACGCCTTGGCTGCGAATGCGATATTGCACAACCAGGCTTTTCGGTAACACGCTTTGCTTGGTGGAGTTGCGGAGCAAATCGCCAAGCGTTTGCGGTGCTGCGAGCTCGGGCGCTACTTGGTACCCTGGTAAGATTTCGAGATCGACTTCTTTGCCCGCGAGCTCCTCGGGGAGCTTCACTTCGATGACTCTTGTGATCTCGGGGCCGGCGAAAGGTGCAAGATGCACGCGAAGGTGGGCACTCTGGCCTGCATCGACGACGGGCTCGAGCACGTCGACGCCGCGAACGCGGAGCACATCGCGCGTGTAGTCGACGGTGAGGACCGATTCGATTCGGCCGATGTGGGTGAGCTCCCAGGGGTTGTTGAGAACGTCGCCGACGGCGCGCACGACTTTCGAGCGCGCGAATTCGCCCGCGTCGGGCATGCCGCCAACCGCAACGCCAAAGTCTTCGAGCTCGATGGGCGACTGCCCGCGCACACTGAGCTTCGTGACGAGGCGCCAAGTGACATCGCGTCGTTCGTTGACCGTTGCGTCGATGACCGAGCCAAGAACCGAGGCAACGAGCGAAGGGCTCATGAAGCGCTCTTCGGCGACTTCGACGTTCCAGTCTTTCTTCGGTGCGCCCTCGGCACCGCGCACATTGATGGTAAAAGGGAACGTTGGCGGAGCGATCGTTTCGTCGACGATGACCGCGCTTTGCCGATCTTGCACGAGCGCACCAAGTGGACGCACGGCCTCGCCGATTTTCGAAGAGTGCTGATCGCTCGCGAAGATCCAAAGCACCTTGCCAATCGCCGCCGGAAGCGCGGTTACGCCGGCCTCCATCATTGGGTGGCCGAAACCACAAAGTTTCTGGCCTTCCACGTAGGTGACTGTGCCAAGCCCCGTGAGCGAGACATCGCCGCGCGCCATTTGAATGGTGAGGGTGCCGCCGTTCGTATAGTGCAGCGGCGCATTCGGATCGACAATGCTTGCGCCGCCACCCGCTTGCACTGGCTCGAACCCGAGTGGACCAAAAAGCTTGCTCACGAGCGATGCCGTGCGATCGCTCACGCCACCAAGCAAGAGCGGAGTCGTAGCAGGCACAACAGGCTTTTTTGGATCGAACGAAGGGCTCAGGCGCTCGCGAATCTGCTCGGCGTGCTTTTCGAGATCGTAGGCTCCGGGTTCACCGCTCCACGCGGTTGCACCGCCCGCTGCACGCGAAACGTTTTCATCGACGCTTGCGTGCGCCATGGCTCTTTTCGGCAAGGGAGCGGTGCCGTCGATGGGCCAGAAGCCTGGTGGAATTGGCCTATGCAATTCGGTCAGCATTGGCTTGATGGGCGTGACGCCCGCCACAGGCTCAATCTGAAACGTGGACCACGAATACGCGTAGGCGCCGGCGAGCCGACCATCGAGGTAAATGGGGCTGCCGCTCATACCGCGCACGTTCTTGGTAACGTTGAGACGTGGGTGCGGTGTTTTCACCAAAATGAGGTCTTGCCCAGGCCGAAAATTTTTGAGCGTGTCGATGACCTCGACATCGAACCGCTCGGGACTGGTTCCTTTGAACACAGTCAGGCCGTAGCCCTTCATGCCGCTTTTGATTTCGTCGACCGAAATCGTGATCGGCTTGGCATCGCCATGAGCGAGCGGAATCGAGAAACCGAGGCCGGCAACCATACCGACAAGAAGGGCCATGGCCGGCAGATGATGTTTCACGGCCGTTACTCTAGCCTGCCTTTAGCACTACTGCCGGGAATTGCCCGGCAGTAGTGCTAACGAAGTCGCGGGAGCGACTTCGCGGAGGGGTGAATTGCCCGCTTCGCGGGCAAGAGGGGGCGCCGCGCCCCCTCGAGACAAGTCTAACATGACTGCTTTCCGCGAAGCGGAAACGCGCCAGCGCGGGACGAAGTCCCGGCAGTAATGTTAGGGTGCATTCTGGTACGGATTCGGCGGTACGTTCGCTGGGCCTTCGTCGGTTCCGGTATCACTGGGTTTCGGCTTACCATCCGTACCATTCGTGCCGCTGGGTGGGCTGGACGCATCTTTTGCCCCAGCGTCGCTGGCTTTTGTCCTGCCGCTCGTTCCGCTTGCTCCGCCGAACGGAAACCTTGGCCTTACTGGCGTAAGCTGGATGTCGACGTCGTCAGCCGTGTGGGAATCGACGATGAAAATCTCGTCTTCGTATTTGTCGGCGCGTACGAGCACGTGAAGCGATCCGCCGTCTTCGGGGCGCACGATCGAGCGGGCGCCAGGTGGCAACACCACACTGCCAACAATCAGGATCGCGGAGTCAGGTGCAATGTGCAAGTGAACAGCATTCTGGCGCGCTGGGGGTGATGGGCTGGGCGGCGGGACCGATGGACGGGGCGCTACATCGGTGTGTGCGTTGGGCGCCGCCGGCGGGACCGTGGCGGTCGCCGCCGGCGGCGCCAGCAGCCTCGCTTTTCGTGCATCGTGACGCATGTATCCAACCACGATGAGCCCGAGCACCGTGCCAAGCAGCGCGGCCAGGGCAAGCGGCAAGAGCGATGACCGTCTGGGGCGCTCGGGCCCAACGATCTCGGTGCTTGTGTCTTGCACACGAATCGCGTTGGGCATCGTCTCGGACACGGGCACGACGACAGCACGAGGACCGCTTCCATGCTGAGGCGAAGCAACGGCAGCAGGAGCCTCGAAAAGCCGGGCGGCGCGCTCTTCGATTTGCCGCCCGCATCGCTGGTGGACGAGATCGGCGACTTGGATCGAAGTAACCGGCGGCCCGCTTGCTCGCAGATACGCTTCGAGCGCGTGGCGCATGTGTTCGGCAGTTGGGTAACGCAGCTCGGGATCGCTGCCGAGTGCACGCTCGACAATGGCCTCGAGCTCGGGAGGATAGCCATGCATCGAAGTGCTTGGCAGCTCGTAATGACCCATCATGATTTGGGCCATGACCTGCGGATCGTGCTCGCCAACGAATGGTTGTCGCCCTGTGGTGATCTCGTAGAGCACGCAGCCAAGGGCGAAAACGTCGGCGCGACGATCGACGGCGCCGCCCATGAGCTGCTCGGGCGACATGTACGCGAGCTTGCCTTTGAGCTGCCCAGCAACGGTCATGTGCGACTTGCCAAGTGCTTTGGCAACGCCGAAGTCGGTGACTTTGATTTGCCCATCGGTGGTGATGAGAATGTTGTGAGGGGACACGTCGCGATGTACGACGTCGAGCGGCCGCCCATCATCGCCAATGAGTTCGTGAGCCGCGTGCAAGCCGGCGCACGTGTCGGCAACGATTCGCGCAGCAAGCCGAGCGCGGATAGGCACGCGCGCTGCTCCTTCGTTATCGGCGCTCGTGTTCGTGGCCGCCCCCGGGCGCAGCACGCGCATGAGCGATGGACCATTTACCCACTCCATCGCGATGTAAAGCGTGCGATCTTGCTGCCCGAGCTCGAACGTGGCGCACACGTTTGGGTGGCGCACGCGCGAAGCGATGGCCGCCTCGTCAAAGAACATTTGCTGAAAAGCGACGTTCTCGGCAAGCTGCGGAAGCAAAACCTTCACCGCCGCGAGCTGCCCTGTGGTTCGTACGCGTGCAAGCCACACGCGTGCCATGCCACCCGCGCCAACGGGTGCTACAAGCTCGTAAGGACCCAGCGCATTGCCGGGGAGCAATTCGTCGTCTTCTTGATGCTCAGGACCCAGAACAGGGGAGATTATACGGAGACCAGCTCGCCGCGCCGAAATTAATTCGAAGCCACACTAGAACCGCTTTCAAGTTGACGCGACTGCGTCGTTGGCGGTTGGGCGCCATGAATGGCGCCCCCACGGTCACCAACACCCCGCCCGTGTAGGCGGCGCGATGAATCGCACCCTTCTGGATTGGCGCCCGCTATGAAAAGCGGTCAATGCAGGCGTTTAGCGTCGGGCGCGCTCGCGTCGTACCCCTCCGGATGAACTGGAAACACCGGGGTTCCATTGCGGCGAAGGTCGCGCTTGTTGCGCTTGCCAGAGGTGGTTTTTTTACGCTTGCGGATCCGCTCGAATTGCTGCGTAGACGAGACCATGACTTCTTCCTCAGAGGGCGGCACCATGACGAAAGAGCGCCGCCTCGTCAAGGCACGTTTCATCACGGGGAGACACGCGCTCCGTTAGAAGCCCACATGATTCCACCTTCTCGCCCGAGCGTCATGCCGTCTTCCATACTTCGACCACGCACGCCCCGCGGGTCGAAAACACCCACGGTTGGACGCCCTTCTGGCAGCTTTACGCAGCACAAGCGCATCGACAAGCTACGCGAAATCCTCGAAAACGAGCCCCGCGGCATTACACTCGATGATTTGGCCACAACCTTGCGGATTACGAAGCGATCGGTGCGCCGCTACCTTCGTGAGCTGCACGAAGTCACCGAGCTCGAGTCTGTCATCACTAAGCCTGCAAGCCCGCACCTATGGCGCATCAAGCCGAGCGAGCGTGGCCGCGCGGTGCTTTTGCGCCGTGCGCAAGCCTATGCGATTCTCGCGGCGCGCAGCTCGCTCGACGTGCTCAAAGGTTCGGCGCTCTTCGACGAAGTCGACATTGCTTTCGACCACATCGAGCAAATCGCCAAAACGCCGTTTCGTGCCTCGGGCAAAACCGAAATTTCTGGCGAGCAAAGCCTTCAAGATCGCTTTTTCTTGATTCCGCCAACATCGCGAAGCTATGCGGCGCGAGGCGAAGATCTCGACGAGCTTTTTCGCGCCGTTGCCGATCTGCGCGTGCTTCGCTACCGCCCGCGAATGCGACCGACCGATCTCGCCAATCCTGCCAGTTCTCAGGGCGAGCGCCTTGTTTTTTTGCCCTACGCCTTCGTTGTGTACAAGGGCACCGTTGCACTGCTCGGTGCTCACCGCCCTCGCGGTGGGGTGCCGAGCCGAAGCGGCGGCGATGATGTCGAGGTTCTTGCGATGGATGCAATGACCGAGATTCGCGCCAGCGAAACCGAGCATTTCGAGCTCCCCAAAGGCTTTGACGCAAGCGACTACGTTCACGGCGAATTCGGCGTTGGGCCGCGCGCCGAAGCAGAACGCGTCGTGATTGAGTTCGACGCGCGCGTAGCCGACGAAATCAAAGCCAAAAAGTGGAGCCGTCATCAGCAAATTGCCCGGGCCGCGGACGGGCGCGTGAGGCTTTCGCTGCCGCTTGCCAACATCGAGGCAATTGTCGCGTGGACTCTGTCGTACGGCGACGCCGCGCACGTGGTGGAACCCGCCGAAGTCGCCCACCGCATAGCAAACATTCTTGAACGCGCGCGAACCAAATACAAGATAGGAATGCCGAATAAGAGTGCTGAATCCATGCGAAAATCATGAGAATGAGGGGAAAAGGGTAAAAACAATGAGTTGCGAGAAGAAGAGCAAGCCCGATTACGATGTCATTCTTTTTGGTGCTGCAGGTTATACCGGCAAACTTGTGGCGGAATACCTGGCGCGTGTGGCACGCGCGCGACGCTCGAAGCTGCGCTGGGCCATTGCTGGACGAAATCAGGGCAAACTCGAGGCTGTTCGTCGCGATCTTGCGGCGATCGATGGCTCTCTGGCCAGCCTTCCCATTGTGATTGCCGACAGCGTCGATCAAGCATCGCTCGATGCACTCGCGGCATCCACTCGCGTTGTTGCCACCACCGTGGGGCCATTCGCGAAGTACGGCCGTGGCCTTGCCGCAACGTGCGCGCGCCAAGGAACACACTATTGCGACATCACGGGCGAGATGCCATTCGTTCGCGCTTCCATCGATGCGTCGCACGCAATCGCTACGCAGTCCAGCGCGAAAATCGTGCACGCATGCGGGTTCGACGCTGTGCCGTCCGATCTCGGCGCGTATCTGCTTTTCGACCGCGCACGCGCTTTGGGCCGCAATTTGAAATGGGCGAAAGGTTTCGCCGTCGAAGTCAAAGGCCGCTTCAGCGGCGGCACGTTCAATACGATTCTTGGAACCGTCGACGAGGCCGTTCGGCGAAAGGGCACCCGACGGCTGCTTTTGAACCCTTACGCTTTGAATCCTGATCCGCAAACTTCATTACCCAAAGTCACCGACCAGCGCACGGTGCGCTTCGACCGCGATGCCGGCGGTTGGACAGCGCCATTTCTCATGTCGGTATTCAACACGCGCATCGTGCGTCGCACGAGTGCGCTGCTTGGCTATGGCGGCACTGCCAACGACTTCCGCTACGACGAAGTTATGAGCTTTCCGCCCGGGCCTAAAGGCTTTGCCATGGCTTCTGCGGTTACAGCCGGTATTGCGGGTTTTTTCGTGGCCACGGCGATTCCGGTAACGCGCAATCTCCTCGCACGAAGCGTTCTTCCGAAGCCTGGCGAAGGCCCCACGAAAGAAGAGCGCGATCGCGGTTCATTCAAATTTCGATTTGTCGGCGAAACAAGCAAAACAAGCGAGTGTAGCGATGGCCGCGCGAGCCATCGATTAGAAGCTGTGGTTTCAATCAAACTCGATCCGGGCTACGGCACAACGGCCCTCATGCTTGGCGAATCGGCATTGTGCCTCGCCGAAGACGGCGAAGCGTTGCCGAAGAGTGCTGGGGTTCTTACGCCCGCGGCGGCCATGGGCGGCTGCCTCGTCACGCGCCTTCGCCGCGCCGGAATGACACTCGAAGTCGTGTAAATCGTATTTCATTCGTGCTAAATTGAAGCCATGGCCGCAGCCACATCATTCCCTTTCCACATCCCGTCGTCACACGAAGAGCAGCGTGTTTTGCTCTCGAACGTACCATGGTCAGCCTACGTCGTGCTTCGCGATTCAGTCGACAGTTCCGGCGTCCGGATGACGTACATGGATGGAGTCCTCGAGATCATGAGCCCGTCACACGCACATGAAGTCTACAAAACGCAGATTGCGCGCTTTCTCGTGCTATTTTGCTGGGAGCGCAATATCCCACTTGTCGCTTATGGTTCCAAGACATTTCGAAAAGAAAAACATAAAAAAGATCGCGGTCTCGAGCCCGACGAGTGCTACTGCCGTGGTGCGGATCGCGACGTGCCCGACGTGGCCCTCGAAGTCGTTGTCACGCGGGGAGCCATCGACAAGCTCGAAATTTATCGCGAATTGGGCGTTCGCGAGGTTTGGATTTTCGAGTCCGGCGCCTTTCGCGTGCTTGCGCTAAAAGATGCGATGTACAAAGAGATTGCGTCGAGCGAAGTTTTTCCAGAGATCGATCTCCCTCGCATTGCCCATTACGCATTGGAACCCGATCAGCTCGCGGCAGTAGAGGCCTTCCGTGATGAAATGCGTAAGCCTTGATTCATGAATTTATGACAAAGAAAAGTATTCACCCACTCGAAAAGCTCCTTCAAGAACGTATCGTGATTCTTGACGGAGCCATGGGCACGACGATTCACACCTACGGCATGAAGGAAGCCGACATTCGCGGTGCCCGCTTCTCCGATGCGAAGAAAGAGCTTTTGAGCAATGGTGATCTTTTTACGCTGACGCAAAAAGAAATGATTGGTGACATTCACCGTCGTTTTCTCGAGGCCGGCGCCGACATCATTGAAACGAACACTTTTGGCGCGACGAGCCTTAGTCAAAGCGAATTCTTCGTCGACGATCCACGCGAGCATGCGCACGAGAATGGCGGTGGCGGCGGTCGAAAAGATCCGGAATTTTACGACCGCGTTCTCAACAATTCTTTTTTGCGCGATCTTGCTTGGGAAATCAATGAATCGTCCGCACGCCAATGCCGTGAGTGGGCCGATCGCGTGGGCCATGCAACCGGCCGACCGCGCTTCGTTGCAGGTGCCATTGGGCCGCTTACGGTGTCGCTCTCACACTCGCCTGATGCCGATGACGCCGGCTTCCGCGTCGTCACCTTCGATCAGGTCAAGGCCGCCTATGCCGAGCAAGTGCGCGCGCTCGTGGCCGGCGGCGTGGACGTGTTGCTGGTCGAGACCATTTTCGATTCTTTGAATGCAAAAGCGGCTCTTTTTGCCATTTTGGAGGTTTTCGAACAAACCCAAAAAGAATTGCCCATCATGATCTCGGCGGCTGTGGGGCGCGGCGGCGAGACGATGATTTCCGCGCAAACGGTCGAGGCGCTTTGGAATGCCGTCGAGCACGCAAAACCTTTGTCGATTGGGCTCAATTGCTCGCTCGGCCCCGATGGGATGTTTCCGTTCCTCGAGGAGCTTGCTGCGAAAGCCAACGTAGCCATTTCGTGCTACCCGAACGCGGGGCTGCCAAATCCGCTGTCGCCCACTGGGTTTGATCTCGAGCCCGAAGACATGGCGCGCTTTCTCAGGCAATTTGCGGACAGCGATTTGGTCAACATCGCCGGCGGCTGCTGCGGCAACACCCCGGAGCACATTGCGGCCATTGCCAAGGCGCTCGAGGGGCGCCCACCGCGCCAACTTCGTCAACAACCAAGTCCGTCTCGTGAGCAGCCTTCGCCTGGCGATTCGCGGCCGCTGCGCCTGTCCGGATCGCAAGCTTTTAGCCAGCAAAATGGCGTTTTTATGATGATTGGTGAGCGCACGAACGTCGCGGGCTCGCCAAAGTTTGCCAAGCTCATTCAAGAAGGCAAATTCGAAGAAGCGGTGAACGTTGCCCGTCAGCAAGTGGGCAACGGCGCCAACGTGATTGACATTTGCATGGATGAAGGAATGATCGACGGCGAAAGCGCGATGACGCGCTTTCTTCTTTTGCTGGCAAGCGAGCCGGAAGTCGCAAAAATTCCGTTTATGATCGACTCTTCCAAGTGGAGTGTCATCGAAGCCGGGTTGAAATGCCTTCAAGGCAAAGGAATTGTCAATTCCATTTCGCTCAAAGAAGGCGAAGAAGTTTTTCGTGCTCATGCGAAAACCATTCTTCGTTATGGCGCCGCCGTGGTGGTCATGGCTTTCGACGAGAAAGGCCAAGCCGCAAGTTTCGAAGACAAAATTCGCATCGCCAAGCGCGCTTACACGATTTTGGTCGAACTTGGTTTCCCGCCCGAAGACATCATTTTCGATCCCAATGTTCTTACCGTGGCCACGGGCATGGAAGACCATGACAATTATGCCGCCAGTTTCATCGAGGCAACGCGGTGGATCAAAGAAAACCTTTCTTATGCCAAGGTTTCGGGCGGAATCTCAAACATTTCGTTCAGCTTCCGCGGCAATGCCCGCGTTCGCGAAGCCATGCATTCGGCGTTTCTTTATCACGCCATTGGGGCTGGCCTTGACATGGGCATTGTGAATGCGGGTATGCTCGAAGTTTACGAGGAAATCGATCCCGAGCTACGCGAGCTCGTGCTCGATGTGCTTCTCAACCGCAAACGCGACGCCACAGCGCGCCTCGTCGAATTCGGCGAGAAGCTCATGGCGAAAGGCGCGAGCCCTCAAGAAGGAGAAAGGGAGCGCGAAAAGAAAGAGGAACAGTGGCGCCAGGCCCCGGTACAAGAGCGACTTGCGCACGCGCTTGTCAAAGGCGTGGATGCATTCATTGAAGTGGACGCCGAAGAGGCGCGAAAGAAGCTCGGCCAACCCCTTGCCGTCATCGAAGGCCCGCTCATGAGCGGCATGAGCGTGGTGGGTGATTTGTTTGGTGCCGGGAAAATGTTTCTTCCGCAAGTCGTCAAATCGGCACGTGTCATGAAAAAAGCAGTGGCGTACCTCATGCCGTATTTGGAGGCCGAAAAAGCCAAACTTGCCGAGGCCGGCCACACGGTAAAAACGCGCGGCAAAATCGTACTTGCTACCGTAAAAGGCGACGTTCACGACATTGGCAAAAGTATTGTTGGCGTTGTGCTTGCTTGCAACAATTTCGAAGTTATCGATCTGGGCGTGATGGTTCCATGCGAGAAAATTCTCGAGCGCGCACGCCAAGAACAAGCGGACATCATTGGCCTAAGCGGGCTTATCACGCCGTCGCTCGACGAAATGGTGCATGTGGCGCGCGAGATGAATAGGCAAGGTTTTCACATTCCACTTTTCATTGGTGGCGCCACGACGAGCCGCGCGCACACCGCGGTAAAAATTGCTCCGTGCTATGGTGAGCCCGTTGTGCACGTGCTCGACGCGAGTCGCGCGGCGGCCACGGCAACAAGCCTGCTTAGCGACAAAACGCGGCCGGCCTTCATCGAGCAGCACAATCTCGATGACGAGCAGCTTCGTCGTCTGCACGCAGGAACGCAGCACACTGCCATTTCCCTTGAAAAGGCACGAAAAAATCGTGCGCCCATCACGTGGTGCAAGGAAGACATCGCAAAGCCCGAGTTCCTTGGCATTCGCGTCGTGAACGACGTTTCCCTTGCCACGTTGCGTGCGTTCATCGACTGGACGCCGCTGTTTCATGTATGGGAACTTCGCGGCACTTACCCGCGTATTTTAACCCATGAAAAATACGGGCAGTATGCAAGGAATCTTTTCGCCGATGCGAACGATTTGCTCGACAAAATCGTTGCCGAAAAAAGGCTCACGCCGCGCGGCGTATTTGGCTTTTTTCCCGCCAATGCGGTCGGCGACGACGTTGAGCTTTACCCAGACGAAACACGAAAAACCATTCTTTGCCAGTTTCATTTCCTTCGCCAGCAAACGCAAACCAGGAAGAATTCCGAAGGTACACCGAATTTGTCATTGGCAGACTATATTGCACCCAAGTCGGCTCAGTTGCCCGACTACCTCGGAGCCTTTGCCGTGAGCGCAGGTTTTGGCACCAAAGAGCTATGCGAAGAATTGCGCGCGGAGCACGATGACTACCGTGCGATCATGGCCGAGGCGCTTGCCGACCGACTTGCCGAGGCATTTGCCGAATACCTTCACGCATGCGCACGCCGCGAGTGGGGCTATGGCAACGAAAGTTTATCCAACGACGATCTCATTGCCGAGAAATACCGCGGCATTCGTCCGGCTGCCGGCTATCCCGCATGCCCCGATCACACCGAAAAAGCCACGCTCTGGAAGCTGCTCGACGTCGAAAAAAACACCGGCATGACTCTTACCGAATCGTTTGCCATGTGGCCGGCAGCAAGCGTGAGTGGCCTTTACTTCGCGCATCCGCAAGCGCGGTATTTCACGGTCGGCAAGATCGATCGCGATCAGGTTCTAGACTACCAAGCGCGCAAAGGCATGACGCTCGGCGAAGTCGAACGATGGCTTGGGCCGAATCTTGGTTACCTGCCTTGAAATCGCGTCAAATCGAGAGCGTTCTTACTGATTTTCGCGCACATGGACCACGGCAATGTCGTCTGCGTAGAGTCGCTTCCAGCCTTTGATGTGATCGAGCACTTGGGCGGCAGGCGCATTGGCGGCCAATAGCGTCGCGTCGATCTGGTACTCGTCGAGAAGCCGCGTTAGATTGTCGAGCTTTCTGATCCACACTGCATCAACGAAGTCCATCACAAAAGTTTCACCGTAGAACTCAGCGCGACCATCGATAAAAACTGGGATATTGCGCGAGATGAGATAGCCTCCGAAGTTGTATTCATTGAAAATCCGCTGTGCCTTGCGCTGCTCCAGTCGGTCGACAGCGGCAATCGGCACTAAATCTTTTGCGAAGGTAAAGCGATGATGCGACGTATAGATGGCCGTCGAAGTCCAGGCCACGGTCACGATGATCAGAGCAGCAAGCGCGATAACGTAATGGGCTGGCCATGCCTTGCTGGTGCCATTGGCTGCATCCGGTTCGACCTGTCTCGCTTGTCTCGAAAGCTCACCGAACGGTTTTGCCAACACGAGCGGCACTAGGAAGGCAAAAGAGTCGACGCTCCGGACATGGGTTAGCGCCATCCAAGTCAGGAGCAGAACAAGAAGAATTCGCGGTGGCGAGAGCACGGGTCGGAGATAAAAGCCCATTGCAATAAGTCCGAGCAATGCGCCTTCGAACACCGAGAACGACGTGAAATTGGACGCCTTCCACTCGTCGATTACCGTGAATGCTTTGCCGAGATTGAGAATGCTCGTCGCGCCCAGCCAGGTCCTCCAGCCATAGGGCGTAGCGCAGCTCGCAACCAGTGCACCGATGCCGAACAGCACCCAGCGCAAGAAAAGGCCAATGCGTTGTTTGGCCTCGACGCTCCAAACGACTTCGAGCGCCATTGGGCCAATGAGCGCGAGTCCCAGCACAAAGCCGCCATGCAGATTGGCCCACAGCGCCATCAAGGGTAGCCACAGCCAAGACGGCGAGCTTTTGCGGTCGGCAGCGGAGATCAGCATGCCGCCCCAAGCCACCATGACGGGCAGCGCCAACATGTGTGGTCGCGCCAGCAAGTGAGGCGCCGATGCTCCGAACGCCAACACGGCGAGGAATGCGGCGCGCGGGACCTCGAGATGCGCCCCAAGCCGATTGAGCCAATAGACGAAAATCGCGGCTGATAACGCGATTGCGACAGCGGTAAGAACGACCGGTCCTGCCCAACCCCATGGTGCATGGACCAAGGCAAACAGCACTTGCGAAAGCCATGAAGTGGAGATCCAGGGTTGGCCGAGTCGTGTGAAGGAATAGATGTCTGTATAAGGTAGCTCGTGGTGATCAAGAATCCATTGACCCACTTTGATGTGCCAGAGTAAATCGGGGTCTTCGAGCAGGCCATCGCTGTAGGCACAGAAAACCAACAGATAAATGCCTGCACCAATGCACAAAGGTGTCAAAACCCATGCGCATCTCTGTAAGCTTATGGCTATGTTTTTCAGCACCGAATACCTCGCACGCCGCTGACTTTATCGGTCATCGCGCACATGAACCACGGCAATGTCGTCTGCGTAGAGTCGCTTCCAGCCTTTGATGTGATCGAGCACTTGGGCAGCAGGTGCCTTGGCGGTCAATAGTGTCGCGTCGATCTGGTATTCGTCGAGAAGCCGCATTAACTTATCGAGCTTTCTGGCCCACACTGCGTCAGTAAAGTCTATCATAAAAGCTTCTCCGTAGCACTCGGTACGACTATCGATAAAAACTGGGACGTTTCGCCAGATCAGATAGCCTCCAAAGTGGTATTCATTGAAAATCCGCTGTGTCTTGCGCTGCTCCAGCAGGTCGACAGCGGCAACTGGCATTTGATCTTTTGCGAAAGCAAAGGGATGATGCGACGTATAGATGGCGGTTGAAATCCAGGCCACGGCCACGATGAGCAGAGAGGAAAACACAAGAACGTAATGGGTTGGCCATGCCTTGTCGGCGCCATTGGCTGCATCCGACTCCAGCTCGACCTGCCTTGCCTGTCTCGCCTGTCTCGAAAGCTCACCGAACGGTTTTGCCAACACGAGCGGCACTAGGAAGGCAAAATACGCGACGCTCCGGAGATGGGTTAGCGCCATCCAAGTCAGGAGCAGAACAAGAAGAATTCGCGGTGGCGAGAGTACGAGTCGGCGATAAAAGGCAATTGCGATAAGTCCGAGCAATGCGCCTTCGAACACCGAGAACGATGTAAAATTAAACGCTTGCCACTCGTCGATTATGGTGAATGCTTTGCCGAGATTGAGAATGCTCGTCGCGCCCAGCCAGGTTCTCCAGCCATAGGGCGTAGCGCAGCTCGCAACCAGTGCACCGATGCCAAACAGCACCCAGCGCAAGAAGAGGCCAATGCGTTGTTTGGCTTCGACGTTCCAAACGGCTTCGAGCGCCATTGGGCCAATGAGCGCGAGTCCCAGCACAAAGCCGCCATGCAGGTTCGCCCACAGCGCCATTAATGGCAGCCACAGCCAAGACGGCGAGCTTTTGCGGTCGGCAGCGGCCATTAGCATGCCGCCCCAAGCCACCATGACGGGCAGCGCCAACATGTGCGGTCGCGCCCGAAAGTGCAGCACGGCTACTGCTAGCGCCAACGCCGCAAAAAACGTAGAGTGCAGAATCTCGAGATGCGCCCCAAGCCGATTGAGCCAATAGACGAAAATCGCGGCTGATAACGCGATTGCGACAGCGGTAAGAACGACCGGTCCTGCCCAACCCCATTGTGCATAGACCAAGGCAAACAGCACTTGTGAAAGCC
>Ga0123357_10000298_pt1 | contig 47361 bp, 37 predicted proteins | sample TergutEmb28metaG_FD_89873 | JGI IMG/M metagenome (GOLD analysis project Ga0123357, IMG submission 89873) | Embiratermes neotenicus P4 segment gut microbial communities from Petit-Saut dam, French Guiana - Emb289 P4 | ecosystem: Host-associated > Arthropoda: Insects > Digestive system > Gut ...
GATAAAAGCGATCTGGAAACGCAAGGTCATCGATTCAAAGGGGCCCATCGCGAACACATGGCCGTTGTTCGGCAGGTAGGGATGCAGCGGTTTCAGCAGCAGATCGAACGTGAAAACATAGATGACATGCTGATAGCAGATCAGCGTAGTGGCGATCACCGCGACAATGCAGATAGTCAAGCGCTTGCGCAGCTCTGCCACATGGTCGAAGAACGGCGCGCGCTTAGCTTGGATCGGCATCACGCGCCTCCTCTGCTTTTTTATTGATACTGTCGCCCGGGTCTGGGTCTGGGTCTGCCGGACCAGCCACCTGGACAGCTGGCGCAGACGGCGACGCATCGTCTGTGGCGGTCGGGGCAGAGCCATCGGCTTCAGGCGGCGTCGGCGCCGCAGGACCAGACAAAGACGACCAGATGCTTGAGGCGTCAGCAACAGCAGAACGCGCCTCCCGTAGGGGCGCGGTGGTCTCTTTTAAGGGGTCGAGCAACGTGGCAACATTATTCTTCAGTTCCTGAGTACCCAGCGGATCTTTCAGGGTCTTCAGCATTTCGATATCCTCCGGGCGGATGACCTGGGCTGTCACTTCTTCAACCTGAGCCTTTGCCTCCCGAAACATTTTGAGCGCCTTGCCCAACAGTTTAAAAATATCAGGAATCTTATCCGGTCCGAATGCGATCAACACGAACAACGCGATGATCACAAACTCCCAACTGCTTATCCCAAGAAACGACACGCGCGACCCTTCTTATACTCATTCACCAGCACTTCTGTACTACTGTGCCGTATTCAGTTTATCTATCTCTTGCTGTATCTGGGTCTTTAAAGTGCCCGACGCACCCTTTTCTATCGCTGTGCGGAATGCTGCGATTGCTTCTGTCTTGGCATTCTTATCACTTGAGGTTGTCATTGTCAGCAAGTAACCCAGATTTGCCCAGGCTTCGGCGTTAGCCGGAATCTTTTTGGTAACTTCACGGGCTACAACTAAAGCCTGCGCCTGATCACTGCTGTAGGCCAGAGCCTGAACATAGAAATTGGCTACCGAGGCATCGGTGGGCTTTAGACTGTTGGCTTTTTTCAGGTAGGGCACAGCCTCCTGATAGCGGGCAGTCGCATCGGCCTTGGCCTGCACACTGGTTGAGTTCATCAAATCCTGTGCCCACAGAAAATAGGTCTGCGCCACATTCTTATTCGCGTCAAAATCGTCAGGCTTGCTCTTGAGCGTCGTCAGCTGCGTTGTGACCAGCGGCTGGTACTGCGCGTTGATTGCGTTTACGGTCGTCTGGTCTGAGGCGTCCTGGGTGCTGACACTGTTTGAATTTGGGCTACTGTTGCCCGTATTCAAGCCACCGCTGAAAACCTGGAACAATCCTGCCGCCGCCATGCCAACCAGCACGCCAATCAGGACAATCCAGACAACAACCCGATACCATAAAGGACTATTCTTTTTATCTATTGCCATACAAAACCGATCCCTGCGCTTATTTGCCGGTAGAAGTTGAGCCCGTGCCCGTGCCACTGATGTCAGGATGCCCTGCTGGCAACTGCTGCTGACCACTACCCATGCCGCCCATGCCACCCATACCGCCGCCGGTATCAGTCGTCGTCATGCTGCCGCCCATGTCAGAGCCACCGGTGCTTGCCGTCGGGGTCTGCTGGATTGTCGGAGGCGCGATGCTCCTGCCCAAGAAGATCCCGCCAAGAAAGCCGATAAGCAAGGTGATGATGGCGACCAGAACAACCACGGTTGTCGAAACGATCAAACCTTCATCCCGGTCCTCATCGCTGCGCGCGGCAGACTTCTTAGACCCGCCAGATGCGGGAGAAGCTTTACCGCTCGATTTTTTCGTAGGCTGATTAGTGCGTGCAGGCTGCTTTTTTCCGCCAGATTTCGATTTCTGGGGCGCCGCTGCCTTCGTCGCTTGCTCTTCATCATCAAAAAAGAAGTCGTCCTGCGTACTCATATATGCCTCCTGGAAAAACTTTAGGATGGACGGTCAACTTATTGAGTATATCAGAATAAACTACCCCGCAGCAGAGACTGCGGGGTATCAACTCAAGCAGACCTGGATTCTGCGACTACGCGCAGAATGACAATCAACGCAGCAGAGCTGCGAGGTATCAGACCCCAAAAGGAATGAAGCACTAAACCCGAAGTTTATCCCTGATCGTCTCGACGCGCGCTTTGATAGCCGCTCCGTCCTGCCCGGTCCAGTCACCGTCCGCATACAGGGCCTTACCGCCAACCATCACCAGCACAATATCGGAACGATGCGAGGTGTGCACCAGAGCGCTCTCCGGTTCGCGTGTGGGCACCTGGGCAGAATGCGTCAGGTCAACAACCACCAGATCAGCAAGCTTTCCCGGCTCAAGCGATCCGACCCGGTCATCCAGACCAAGGGCGCGCGCGCCATCCAGGGTAGCAAACTGCAAGTACTGATGAGCGCTGAAGAAGCGCTTTCTGGTTGGGGTGCTTTGACTGCGCTGAATCAAAAGGCCATTGGACATCTCTGCAAACATGCCCATCGTATTTGTTGCCGCCGGGGAATCTGTCCCCAGGCCGATAGTCAGGCCCGCCTCAAGAAATTCATCTATCGGGGCAGTTCCCATACCAAGCTTTGCGTTACAACGCGGACAGGTGGCGATTGCTACCTGTGAGCGCGCCAGGATCTCAATATCTTCGCGGTCAACCTGCGTACAGTGGATAGCCAAAAAGCGCGGCACACTGAAAATTTGCCACTGGTCAACATAGCGGACCGGAGACACGCCCGTTGGCAGCCAGAGCGGGGCGGCGGCGTCATATTGCTCGCGCACTTCAAAGCCCAGCATTGACGAGCCGTATTTTACGAACTGATACTCCTCCAGGCTACCCGCCAGATGCATGGCGACCGGACGACCGTCGGCTGCGTAGTCACGGACCGCGCTGAAGAGCTGTGGGTGGCAGGAGTAGGGCGAGTGGGGCGCGATGCCCACTTCAAGACGGTCAGCGTCAAACGCGGCCTCCCACTCAGCGATATCTGCCAGCGCGCGGTCCATCACCGCGTCAAGCTGGTGGCGCTCCATCCCCTCGACTTCACGGTAAATGACACCCCGCAGGCCAACGTCCTGCGCCGCGCGGCCCGAAGCGCCCGTCTGCGTAATATCAGCTATGGTCGTAATGCCAGAAGCCAGAGCCTCCAGAGCCCCCAGCTGAGCTGAGTCCTCCCAATCACGGGCAGTAAACGCCGCTTCATGCGCCATGACTTTCGACTTCCACTGCGCATAGGGCACGTCATCTACAATGCCCCGGAGCGCCGTGTATTCCAGGTGCGTATGCGCGTCGACAAAGCCCGGGATCAGAGCCGCCAGCCCAAAGTCTGTGACCGGCTCATCTGCATAAGCCCGCTCAAGATCAGACGCCGCCCCGACTGCAACGATTTTCTCGTCACGGACGACGACGGCGCCGTTTTCTATAGAGGGCGCAGAGACAGGAAGTACATAGCGCGCCTTGATGAGCATGCGAGTTTAAAAACTCCCTGAGGCGTGGCACTTTGCGCAGTCCGAGGGGCTGTGGCATTTAAAGCAACTGGCAACCCCGCTTGCCTGGGAAGCAGCGCCGTGTCCCTTGAGCCAGGCAGCCGCTGTCGTGTAGGTATAGCCCGCGACATTAGGGTCGCTGTGGTGGCAGCTTGAGCAAGTACTGCCCCCCGCTGTGCCGTCAGTGTGGCATTTTGCACACGCGGCGGGATTTGCCTGCGCCGCAGCTTTATGATTTGCCGTGAAGTCCGCCGGATGCGGCATCTCGACGCCACCGTGACAGTCAGAGCAGAACTTCTTCTCGTGGCAGGTGTAGCACTCGTTGATCGTCTTCATCGACGGAACGTTTTTCACCGCCTGAGCATACTTGTCTGGATTTACCTTACGCTCCGGCTCCTTGGCAATTTCTGCCTGAGCTTCCTTGACCTTGTCGGCCTCCTCGTTTGCCAGCTTGCCATGCTCCGCCATGAAGTCAGGCGCATTATGACTTGTGGGCTTCAGGTCGAAGTTGTCCGTATGACAGGTCGAACAGCTACCCTTGGCAGAGGAGAACGGAGAAGGCTCAGCCTGACCGTCATCAGCCAGACGATGACAGCGGCAGCAGCCGTTCATAGTCATAAAGTTCGAGTGCCCCTGGTTGGGCTTACCGGTCGCAGGGTCGGTATTGACCAGCGCGATGCCTTCCTCATTATGGGCGACCCGGTTATGGCACACCGTACAGGCAATGGAAAGGTTCTCATGAACGTCATGATCGATCTTCAGTCCAGGAGGAGGCGTTACTTTCTGAACCGACAGATCGTGGCACTGGGTGCACTGGGCTGACGTCATATGACCGCCGCCCATCGCGACCTCACTGTTTTTGTTCAGAGGAATCTCAAAACCCTTGGGGCTGGAAAACATCAGAGGTATCTCGCCAACAGCGGCCTCAACCTTTAAGTATAAAAACTCGATGGGGTTGGCGTTTACCGGCTCATGGCACGAAATGCACGCGACATTTTTATGCGTTGAGTTATTGTACGATCCGATAGTATCCCTCTGGGCCGAGTGACAGAAGCTGGCGCAGAACCAGTAGGTGCTCGACACGGCAACCGCAACAAACACAAATACAAGGAGCGCAACCACTACAACGCCCGTCCAGATGATGGCGCGCGGGCGCGTCACCGGATTACGAAAAGACTCAATCAGTTTCATGTGCTTCCTCACAACATTTTCCGAGCGTCCCGGGACCCTAAGTTATATCGATAAAAGTTTAGCAGAAATCGCCTGCAATGTGCAGCCCTTGTTCAGGATTATTTCAAGGGGCGCGGTTGATAGCGCATCAACCGCGCCCCTGATCCAGTAAATACTGCGCCTACTTTGCGGGCGCAAACGGCCCCGGGGTAGCCGTAGCCGCCTGCGATTGAGACGCCTTTAGCTCGTCGTAAGCCTGTTTGGCTTGCTGGAATCGTGGGTCGCCCTTTACGCAGAACTGGAATTGCTTGAGTGCCTCATCCATCTTGCCCTGCCCCTGAAGCGCCAGGCCATAATAATAGCGCAGCGCAAGCCCGTTGGGCATGGCGTCAACCTGCGGCGAAAGCGTTTTTACCGTTTTGTCATAGTAGGCGTTTGCCTGCTTAGTGTTGCCAAGGCTCTGGTACTGCCCCCCCATCATATTCCAGAAAATGGCGGCATACAGATAGCTGTCATACTCATAGGGAGAAAGCTTTAGGAGAGTCGTGATCGACTGCTCGGTCTGTTTAATCTGAGCCGCGGCGTTTTGCGGACTTTTCTGGACGGCTGCCTGTGTCTTCTGAGTCAGCAGGCTGACTTCGCGGGCACGATAGATCTCGATCGTCGGATTAAGACGACAGGCGCTCTTTGCCTCTGCAATCGAAGCGTCCAGCGCGTTCTCATCCAGATTGCCTTTATCGTCCTGCGTACTATAGGCGCCTGCCAGATAGTAATGGTGATCGGCCATGATAAAGCGCGTCGCAAACACCGTGGGCACCAGCGCAAGCACGACTGCGGCTACCGAAGCGGGCACCACCCAGGGCACCGGATCGATCACGACTGCCCTGGTGCGCGGCACGATCAGAACCCCCAGGAGGATCCACAGCAGGAAGCTTGCGCCCGGGATCGATATGCCAAAGAAAAGGTGGACGTTATAGGCAACGACCGCCGCGACAAAGCCGATAAATATCATCCGCTCGCCCTTGTGCTTATCATCAGGCGCGACACACAGCTTGATCGCCGGGGCAATGACCCAGACCATAAAGGAATAAAAGGCCAGCATCCCGATGACACCGATACCCACCGCAAGCTGCAGGGGAAAGTTATGCACGTTATCGGCAACATTATCAAAGCTCGCGTCCTTGTTGTACACAAAGGGCTCAAACCGGCGAAACACCAGACGAAACGTATCCGAGCCCCATCCAAAGAGGGGCCGCTCCTTGATCGCACGCAGCGCCGCGCCCCATATCTCAAAGCGCGTCAGGGCGCTGCCTGACTTAAACTGGAAGATCGAGGTCACCCGGCTCCAGAAGTTCATGACGACCGATTTTGATCCGAGCGAAGTAACCGCCACAAGTACTGCCCCCAGGCCTACGCCCCCGGCAAAACCAAAGTCGAGCTTCATCCAGCGCGGCTTTTGCTTGATCAGCAGGATGACCGCCAGAATCAGGCCGACTGCGCCGCCGACCCAGATCGAGCGCGACTTGGCAGTGATCATCACCATGCCATTAAGCACCAGCACGATCCAGTAAAAGACCCGCCAGCTTTTGCGTTCCTCCGAGAGCACCAGGCCCAGCGTGACAAAGAAGCCAAACGCAAGAAAGCCGGCAAGCAGGTCGGGATTGCCGTAGGTAGAAAACGAGCGGAACTTCTCGAAAGGAAGCTGGCCCCAGGGCAACAGATCAAGATTGAGGCTTACGGCCGACTTCAAACCAAAGATATGCTTGCCAATAAACGTGAACGCAGGATTCAGGACCGCAGGGAGCCACTGGAGCAGCCCATAAAACGCCACGAACAGGCTGGAAAGGCTGAGCGTCCGGGCGAGCAGTTTGATGCGTTCATAGGTCGTCACATACTGCACCGTGACAAAGAACAGGATCGCGTAGATCAGGTAGGACCAGAGTCCGTCATAACGCTTATGCTTGCCAAAAAACGCCGTCAACGGCGATACGGACACGACCGTGCTGATGCCAATCCAAATCAGAAGGCCCGCCAACAGGAGATATATCTTGTGATAGCGAATCTCTCCCCCGTTTTTGAGCAGGTCGATCAGCCAGGAGACCAGCAGGACCAGCGAGCCGACCCTCAGGACCCACACCTTGACCGTATCAAAGGCGTCATAGGTGACCATCCCCTGGTTCGCGAAAAAGAAGTTCATCGCAAGCGGCACCAAAAAGACGAGCGTCAGAAGCACGTAGAACGTGAAGCGCCCTTCGGCTGACATCTCGCGCATCGAGAAATCGCCGATCTCCGGCGCGAACTCGGCGCCGTGCGCGCCTGCAGCGGCGACGGCAGCAGGCTCAGAGCTGCGGGTCTTTTGCTGGGCCGGCGAAGACTCAGTTTGCGCCGCCGCGTTGCGGAGGGTGGTCGGTTTGTGCTGCTTTGATTTTGATTTTTTCCGTTTTGCCATAGCTTACTGAGCTCCTCTTCCCGTCAGAACTACTTTTGCCGTTTCGATAATAATCTGCACATCCATCATAAAGCTTTGATGGTAAAGATACATTAAATCATATTTCAGTTTACGCTCGGGAGTGGTGGCATAGCCACCGTTGACCTGCGCCAGGCCCGTTACTCCCGGTTTGATGTGGAAGCGCTCACGATAACCCGCGATGCTCATCAGATACTCTGCCACAAAGACCGGGCGCTCCGGGCGTGGGCCAATGAAACTCATCTCGCCTTTAAGCACGTTGACCAGCTGCAGGATCTCGTCGATGCGATACTTACGCAGGATACGCCCGCTGCGCGTGATGCGGGGGTCGTCTTCGGTGGCAAGCACCGGGCCGGAGAGTTGCTCCGCGTTACGGCGCATCGTGCGAAACTTGATGATCTTAAAGGGTCGCTCACCGCGCCCGACCCGCTCCTGACAATAGATGACTGGCCGGCCATCGTCTATGAGGATCGCGACGGTGGCAATGAGCAAAAGCGGGCTTGCGACAATCAGGAACAAGGCAGAAAGCAGAAGGTCGAACAGGCGCTTGATCGCCCGCTGATAGCGCCTTCTACCCGACGAGGCGATCCGCATGAGCGGTATGTCGCCTAAAATCGTGTCGGTATGCCCGATAAATATCTCATAGAGCTCCGGGACCACGTCAACGGTCAGGCGTTGTTCATCAGAAAGTATCAGCTGCTCAATAAACTCGCGCCGGCCAGCAGGATCGGCGATGATGATGCGATTGATCTCGTCTGCGGCTACGCGTTCATGAAGCGCTTCGAGCTTTGGCGCGGGCAGTATGCCTGCCAGCGTCCAGCCCCATTTGCGGCGCTCCTCCAGATAGCGCGCGACCTCAGCTGCCAGCGCGGAGTCACCGATGACGAGCGTGCGTTGCTCAGGCCAGCGGATGTGCCCGAAGCGCAAAAACAGCAGGCGCCAGCCAATAGCCAGCACCAGAGAAAACGCCCAGGCCAAAGGAAAGGTCCAGCGCGGAAACGCCGTGGTTGCCGTGCCCCCCAGAAACGCCACGGCCACGCTCAGCAGGACGGCCAGCGTGACCGCCTTAAAGGCCGAAGAGCTGACCCCCCAGGGCGTGTCGATGTTTTCAGGCTCATAGAGGCCATAGATCCAGCCGGAGAGCAGATAGATAATGGTGACAAACGGGGCCATGACCAGAAAGGCGTGAAGATTGCGCGCAGGGATGTGCCCGAGGAACCGCAGAACAAACGCCGCCGTAAGCGCCGCGCTTGCAAACAGCGCGTCAAGAAAGACCGAGAGGAAGTAGAACCGGAAACGTGACATCTCAGGCCAGCGCCTCCGTATAAACCCGCGTCGTTGCGGCCACCATCGCGTCCGTGCTGAAGTCGGCCAGGGCCCGGGCCTGAGCCTGGGCGCCGAGACGAGCGCGCAGCGCGTCGTCTGCCAGCAGGCGGTTGATCGCCGCGGCCAGAGCCTCAGCGTCGCCTGCCGGCGCCGTCAGGCCGGTTACGCCGTCAAGGTTGGCATAGGTCACTCCCGTGGGCAGGTCACTGCTGACAACGGGCGTGCCCGCCGCGTGGGCTTCAATCTGGACCAGGCCAAAGGCCTCTGAAGGCGAGGTCGAAGGCAGGGTCAGCACGTCAGCGGCATGATACCAGGCTGCCAGCTCCGCATCGTCAACCCCGTCGATGATATGCAGCCGCTCGCTTGCCCCCGCTGCGGCGGCAAGGCTCGTCAGCACCGCGCGCTCAGACCCTGTGCCAATGACCACGAACTGCGCATCTGGCACCAGGGGCAGCGCTCGACCCAGCACCTCGACGCCCTTGTAATAGACCAGCCGCCCCACGAACAGCACCAGCGGCGCGCCGCCAAAGGACGCGCGCAGCTCGCGGGCGCGCTCGATTGCCGCCGGATCATGCGCAATGCGCTCGACCGGCAGGCCAAAATTGACCTGTCGGCATTTGGCGGCGCGCCCCGCCAGATTGGCCGAACCCTTGATTAACTGAGGCGAGGACGCGATAATCAGGCGCGCGCGGTCAAGAAAACGATTCAAAAAAGGCTGGTAGAAGCGCAGAGCCAGCTTCTGACGGACGATATCTGAATGATAGGTCACCACATAAGGCGCCGTCTTAGAAGCCGCCTGGAGGGTCCACTGCGCCTCTCCCCAGGGATAGGGAAAGTGGAAGTGGAGCAGGTCTGCGCTTCTGGCCTCATGGGCCAACACGCGTCCAAAGTTATGGGCGATGGGCGTGGAGGCGACTTCCGTGCGCCGTGGCAGACGTAGCACTTCGACCCCGCAGATGACCTCTTCTGCATAGCGATGCTCGTTGTTGCAGACAATCACGCGCACCTGATGGCCCGCGACCGCCAGGGCCTCAGCCAGGTCGCGGACATGAAACTCGATGCCTCCAATGTGGGGCGGGTAGTACTTGTTGACCAGCGTCAGGCGCATCGGTCAGTCGACCGGATCTGCGATGAGGCGGCCTATACCCGGGATATCAGCGGCCTGCGGCTGCTCGACGCCCGTCGTTACCAGCCAGTATCCGGCGTTGAGCAGGCGATCAGTTGCCTGCTGCGTAAGCGCTTCGGCATAGATTCGCACCAGCGGCTCAGTCCCTGAGGGACGCAGCAGCAGCCATTGGTCATCGTCAAAGCGCAGCTTCAGCCCATCGTGGTCGGTGGCGTCGCACAAGCTGAGCCCCGTGACCTGCGCGGGCCTGAGCGTGGGGATACGGGCTAAGAAGCCCTCCATCTGCTCCGGGCTCAGCCGCACGTCGATGCGCCGGTACTTCATGTCGCCGACCCGCTCATAGATATCTTCCATGAGCGCCTTCAGCGGCTTCTTGCGCGCGGCCATCACATTGACAAGCAGGATCGCCATCAGCAGCCCGTCACGCTCAAGCAGATGCCCGGGGATCCCGATGCCCCCGCTCTCCTCGCCGCCGATGAGCACCGGGCGCTCGATCATCTGCTCGTAGACCCACTTAAAGCCGATCGGGGTCTCGATGCAGTCGCAGCCAAGCGCACGCGCGATGCGGTCAACCAAGACTGAGCCCGCGCGGGTCTTGATGATCGCGCCCGTCTGCCCCTTGTCTTCTACCAGGTAAGTCGCCAGCAGCGCCATAAGTTTGGGAGGCGCTATCCAGAGGCCTGTCTCGTCAAGCGCGCCAATGCGATCAGCGTCGCCGTCGGTAATCAGCGCCGCCACACTGCCGGTGGCAAGCACCGCCTCGCGCGCCGGGGCCACCCAGGGCTCTATCGGCTCAGGATGCAGGCCCCCAAAGCCGGGATTGCGCTCATCGTGGATTTCATGGACGGTCACGCCCGCCTCACGCAGGAGCCCGGCCAGAGCGCCCTGGCCGGCGCCGTAGAGCGGATCGACCACGACTTCCACTGGCCAGGCAGCGATGGCGCGGGTATCTATCTGGGCGCGCAACGCCTCCAGATAGGGGCTGAGCAAGTCCTCAGTCTCGACCTCAGCGCGCGCGTAGTCCGCGTGCTGCGGAAGCGCGGCTACAATGCGGTCCGTAAATTCGGGGAGCGCCGCGCCGCCGTCGGCCAGGCGCACTTTATAGCCCAGATAGCTGCTGTCGTTATGGCTGGCCGTCAGCATCACCGCGCCGACCACGTCTGCGCGACGTGCCGCCGCCCAGCACAGTGTTGGCGTCGGGATGATGCGATCGGACAGGATCACGTTGACGCCATGGGCAGCGATGACCTCTGCTGCCAGACGCGCAAAGGCGTCGGCGCGAAACCGCGCGTCATAGCCTACCAGCAGAGTAGCGCCGGGTTGCGTGGACACGTCCGCAAAGACCTCCGCGGTCGCCTGCGCGAGGCGCGCAAGAGAGTCGCTCGTGAAGTCATCGCCGATGACCGCGCGCCATCCGTCAGTTCCAAAATGGATAGCCGCCTGCTCCGCCTGCTCCATAGGGACTCCTTATCCGATTAATTCATTGAACAGCTTGATATAGCTTTCAAGCATCTTCTTCTCGCTGAACTGTTCGCGCGCCCGCGCAGCGCCCGCCTCGCCCATCTTACGGGCGCGCTCAGGATCAAGCAACAGCTCTTTGAGGGCTGCGGCAAACGCCTCCTTGTCTTCCGGCGGAACCAAAATGCCGGTCTCGCCATCAGCGACCACCTCAGGGATTCCGCCGGTCTCAAAAGCAACCACCGGCTTACCGTGCGCCATTGCCTCAAGCGCGACAACCGCTACCGCCTCAGAGCGCGAAGGCATGGCCACGACATCGCTGACGCGATACCAGCGCGAGATCTGCGGCGCAAAGCCCATGATCTCAAAGTGATCGGCAATGGCCTCCTTGCGCAGCCAGGCGTTGAGGGCCTCCTTATCAGGGCCGGTGCCCGCCACCCGGAAGTTTGGCGCCGCTATCGTGGTGTCAGTAGGCCAGTCGCGCAGGATACGCGCCGCAACCTCCTCAAGAATATCGACCCCTTTGCTCTCAACCAGATTGCGGGCGACCGCAAACACCAGCGGACGGCCCGCAAGCCGGGCATCGTCTTCGGGCATCTTGGGCGCGCCAGAACCCGTCAGATTGACGGCGGCGTCAACAAAGGCGTCAGCGTCGATGCCGTTGGGGATCACCACGATCTCTTCTGCGGGAACCCCGTTTTCTACCAGCGCGTCAGAGACTGCCGCAGAAAGCGCGACGTACACATCATTGTATTTACGCTTGGTCTGGCCAATAAGCTCCTTGGGAGAAAATGAAACCTTGCCCCCGGAAAAATCGAACGCCGAAGACGGAATGCGCGACACGATGTTGACCACGTGCGCGCTGTCCGGCGCGCCGCGACGCACGAGCATGTTGGAAAAAAAGCTGGTGCCAACCACCAGATTGGCATTCATGCGCCAGGCCATATGATGAATGCTGCGCTTGAGGCGCCCCATATGAAATGCGCCCATCGCTACCGCGTCAACTTTGGCGCCCGCCTCGATGGCCGCGTGCGCAAAGCCTGAGCCCGCCGCAGCTACCACCCCTACCTGCGCGCCCGCAGCAAGCAGGCCCTTGACAAGCGGTATCGCGCGCGTGCCATAACGCCCGATATTGGGGCCAGAAAAACTATTTACGATAACAACGCGCAGATTTTGTGCCGACTGATCAGACACGATTCACCTCTCAGCTAGAACTGACTTCTCGCGTTTTATTGTAACATTTGGACGCCTGCTCCACGGACTGCCTACAGCGCTGGTCCTACCAGCTGCAGAGACGCTCGTAGAGAGCAAGCGTTGCTTCAGCCGACTGGTGCCAGCTGAAGGTCGCCGCACGCTTGTAGGCCGCGGCAGAAAGCGCGTCAACGAAGTCCTGGTCGCGCGCGATGTGAAGCAGCAACGCGGCAAGCTCCTCGGGGTCATCGGGCTTGAAGTAGACCGCCCCGGCCCCCTCGCCTTCGCCCAGAACTTCTGGCAGCGCACCTGCGTGAGCAGCCAGGATCGGGGTCGCAAAGCTTGCCGCCTCAAGCGCGCAGGTACCAAAGCTTGCATAATGCGACGGGGCAACAAAGGCAAGCGTATGAGCATAGAGCCAGCGCAGCTCCTCATCGGTAACCCGGTTTGTGAAATGAATCAGTTCTGAGGCTGCCAAGGGCAGTCGTGGCGCAAGTTGCCCTGATCGGTTCTTGCCAACCAGCAGCAGGCGAGGACAGGCCCGCACATCAAAACCCGTCAGGGCGGCGGCCTGCTGGAAAAAGTGCCCGAAGGCCTGCACCACAACAGAAAGATTCTGGTAGGGCTGCGCGTTGCCCATCGCCAGGAAAAACTGCGTCGGCGGCAGGCGGTGCATGAGGTCGGGCATCAGTTCTTTGCCCGTGGCGACAAAGTCGTCTGCCGCCTTAGGGATGACGCAGAGCCTGTCTGCGGCTACAGGAAAGCGGCGCGCAACAACATCTGCCGCCTGCTGCGTGGGCACGATGAGCGCCTGGGAAGTCTTGGCTGCGCGGGCGACCAGACGCAGGGGTCCGCGGCACTGGGGCGCGGGTATCAGGCTGTCTTCGAGGACAAGCGGCGCCAGGTCATGCAGCGTAGCCACCAAAGGCGTCTTTGTCCGTAGACCCGCCACAGCAGGATCGAGAACATGCACGACCTCAGGGTCGAGCCGACGAATAATCCGGGAAATCTCACGCAGACCCGCAGGCGTTGCCGGGTCCTTGCTCAGCGTGATCACCTGGCATTTCTGCCGGCGCTCGCTGAAGGAGGTCTGGCCGGCAGCCACGATAAGCGTGAGCTGAGGGCGCGTCTGCGACGGCAGCTGAAGCAGGCCACCCACAAGTCCGCGTGCATAACGAACCAGACCAGGGCGAGAAGAAGTGGCCACGACGGCAACAGAAAGCCGGATCGACGGACCGTCAGACATGCGCACGTTCCTCCTCCTGCACAGAATCGATAACATCCTGATAACACGCGACGGTTTGCTCCACCATCGCCTCAAGCGTGAACGCGGCGTCAACATGGGCTTTGGCCCGGGCCGCGCGCTGCTGGCGTTGCTCCGGGTTCCCGATCGCTTCTGTGAGCACTTCTGTGAGCGCAGAAAGGTCATCTGGAGGCGCCAGCCAGCCTTCCTGCGGAGGCAGGATCGCCTCCTTGTTGCCCCCTACGTCAGTCGTCACGATCGCACAGCCCGCATCGGCCGCTTCAATGATTGTGTACGGGAAGCCCTCCCAGAGCGACGGCAGGACGAACAGGTCGGCCGCCACAAACGCCGCCGTCAGATCGGGGCGAGGGGGCAGCAGACGCACCGAGGACGTCAGACCCAGGCGCTCGATACAGGCGGCAAGTTCCGAGCGCTGTTGCGCGCTACCCGCGCTGATGAGCGCGAGGATCGCGCGGGGGGCCAGGGGCCGGGCCGGGGGCTGGGCCGGGAGCGCCTGCGGAGCCAGGGTCGCCTCGGCCAGCACCGCGGAGAACGCTTCCAACAGCTGGGGTTGGTTCTTCTGGGGGCAGATGCGTCCCACGTGAAGAAGCAGCGGAGTATCTGGCGCGGTGCCTGCCTCTTCCCGGAACGCGGCAGACTCGCTGGCCAGAGCCTTGAGCGCCTCCTCCGTGTGCACGGCAATGCCGTTGTAGATAACGCGGCTGCGCTGCGGATCAAGCAGGCGCAGATGGGCGCCTCGCTCTTTATCGGCCGCACAGACGGTGATGAACTGCGCGGTACGCCTGCGAAGTACGCGCTCCAGCGCCAGCTTGGCAAAACGGACAGGCCCTCCCTGGTCAGCATGGATGCCATGGACCGTGTAAATCAGACGCCTGCGTGCCTGTGGGTCTGCCGGTCGCGCAAACGCAGCCGCGCGCGCGCCCTGGGCATGCACAATGTCGGGCGCAAACTGACAGATCACGCCACGCAGCGCCCGTATCGTCTTCGGGCGCAAGGCCCCGTCCAGCGGGAGCGGAAAGTAGTCCGCGCCAATTGTGTTCGCAATGCGCGCCAGGTCTCCGCCCGCAGGGGCCGCTATCCCCAGCCGGACGCCCCGGTCTGCCAGCGCGCAGGCCAGATCGGCCGTGTGGCGCTCCCCGCCACCAGTCGTCGCGTTTGCGGCTGCCACCAGCAAGATGCTCATCGGGGCTGTCACGACGTAAGCGCTTTCTCGAAAACTGCAAGAAACTCCTGTGTTTGCGACGCCGTTTCATACTCATTTAGTTGCTCAGAGAGCACCGGGGTCAACTTTCCCTGTTTCTTTTTGCTTATAAAGCCGCAAAGAAGAACCGCCAGTTTTTCCGGCCCTGCAGGGCAGCTGTTCAGCAATCCAAACTCATCTAAAAACGAAACAATCTCTGCGTCAGCGTCGCCCAGATAGAGGACCTGTTTTCCGAGCGCTATCGTGTCATACATCTTTTGCGGGAGCGCCGTTTTGTCCCCCGGCAAGGTCGAGATGACAGAGATATCTGCTTCCGCCAGTTTTTCCAGGGCAACATTGCGCGGAACAAAGCCGTGGCGCCTTACGTTTGAGGGCGCCCGTGACAGGTCCTGTCGATTCTGTCGATTGACGACCCCATAGATATCAAAACGGACGTCCGCTTGAGGAAGCAGCCTGAGCGCCTCGATCACCGGCGATACCGTACGTCCTCCGTACAGTTCCCCCGTGTATATCAGGCGCAGTGGTCCCTCCACCACCCGTGGCGACGGCGTCATCTCCTGATCATAGCCATTCTTGATGACCGTCAGCTTGTCAGACAAAAACGGAAAGGCGTCCCGGTAGTCCTGCGCGCAGGACTCGCTTACCGTGATGATCTGGCTCGCCTGCCTCAGGATCGCCTCTTCAAGAGCTCTCTCTTCTTCGCTTGCCGGGCTGAGCGGGTTAGTCGTCCACAAGTCACGGTAATCTATCACAAAGGGAACACCGCAGGCTTCTGATATCTCATTGACCACGACCAGCGGCTCCCAGTGCGGTACGGTTGCATAGATCAGATCGCAGTCACCTGCCAGCTCCTTGCCCGCCGCTATCATGGGGATCATCCAGGCGTTTGACTCTCCGGAAAACAGAGGGTACGGCAACGCCGGCGCAGTCACGTTCTTCTTGAACTTTAACAGCCTCTGATACAGCTTATAGAGCTCGACCAGCCGCCCGCCTGAGAGCCGGACCAGCTTTCTGCGCAGGGTGCCGCCAGAAGGAATCCGAACAACCGTAACGCCTGCTGGTATAAAGTCCAGCAGCGTAGGATCCGAGCGCAGAGAGCCCGGCTCATCGACTGTCAATACCTTGACCTCATGGCCCGCCTGCACAAGTCCGCGAACCAGACGCAGCGGTCTGAACACCCCGGTATTGGCAACCGGCGGAAACGAGCGTGTGACCACGAGTATCTTCATGAGCGTCCAGCTTCATCAGGTCGAGTGCGCCGGGCGGTCGTCCCCGCTTGCGCAAGTACGGCCCGGTATACCTTGGTAAGCGCCTCTCTTTGAACGTCATCGGTATAGCGAGCGCGTTGCGCCAGCGCGCCTGCGCTTAAGGCGGCCCGATGGCGGGGGTCAGCCTTCAGCTTATTGAGCGCCTCAGCAAGCGCCTCCGGCGTTGCCGGATCAACTAACACCGCGCATTCGTCGATCGACGGGAAGTCTGCCAGGGCAGAGGTCTTAAACGCGATAGGCGGCAAGCCCGCCGCCAGGTAGTCAAAGAGCTTGTTCGGCAATGCCCCATTCGTCTGGCGCGTGCTGGCATCTGTTCCGATAAACCCCAGGTCAAAACCCCCAAGAGAGGCGATCACCTCATCGATGGGTACCGGGGCAAGGAAGTCGACTGAATCCTGCAAGTCAAGGCGCTCGACCTGGGCAATCAGGGCGGCGAGCTCCGGACCTTGCCCCTGGATCGTGGCCTGGCACCCGGGCGCCATGCCGATCGCTTCGACCAGCAGCGCGACATTGCGGTTTTTTGCCAGGTTGCCCGAGTGGACTACCTTAAGCGCCGCACTCTGCTTGGTAGCTGCTGGTTTTTGCTGCTTGTCCGTGCGCTGCTCCAAAGAAGCCTGCCCAAAAGCGCTGTATACGATACTGACACTGCGCGCACCCCACTCCTCACGATACCATCTGCCCAGAAGCGGACTGACCGTGATGATCTGAGCCGCCTGGGGCGCCGCGCGCTGCTCGGTATCGGACAGATGCTGGGCAAGCGCAGGATCGAGTCCGTAGATAGCTGAGTGAAGATGCTCAGGCCAGTATTCGTAGGGTTCATAGATAAAGGGGACAGCCCGTTCTTCAGCAAAGAGCGCGACCGCCTCAAGCGAAAAGACATTGACGACATGGATCAGATCGGGATTGACCTTCTCAAGCAGGCGCCGGCACCACTCGGTGCGCAGGCGCTGCGCATTGAGTGGGTTGAAGTGATTACCAAGGTGCCAGAAAAAGCGACCGACCCTGCCTGCAGGAACCGGATAGGGGCGGTAGTCAACGCCCGCAGGAAGCGCCGCGCCCGAGCGTTGTGGTTCCAGACCCTGGTCGATCACGGTCACAGACAGCCCAAGCTGGCAGAGAGACTGGACGCTGCGTTGCGCCCGCCGGTCAGCAAAGTACAAGGAGTCAGTGATAAAAACAGCCTTCTTATGCTCGGGCATCATCTGTCCTTTGCGCCATCATCGCAACAAACGCCTCCCGCAGGCGTTCTGCCTGGGCTTGGCCCACATAGCGCGGAGCCAATGCAGTTGCCCCCGCTTTCATGGCAGACACCCGCACCGGATCCTGTGCCAACTGGCGCAGGGCCACCGCCAAAGCGTCAACTGACACTTCTGGCAATATCGTGGCAAAGCTCTCGATATCTTCAAATTCTGTGAACGCCGGAGTAGGTGACACGATAGCGCCTAAACCTGCAGCCATACACTCGAAGAACTTGTTAGGAAGCGCTCCCAAAACCTGAAAGTTGTAATCCCCAAAAACCGAAATACCCACATCGTAGTGACTGGCTGACACAACGACCTGATCGTAAGGAACCGGCTTGACCACATGGATTCTGTCCTCAAGCCCGCGCTTCTTGATTTCATCATGCAGCCATCCCTCAAGAGGGCCGGAGCCCTGAAAGCTCATGTCAACGCCTTCGGTACGGGCTGCGGCTTCAAAGATGAGCTCAACGTTGCGTTCGGGTCGTAAGTTGCCCAGATAAACGAACTTGACTGTGCTACCGACCGGACGGGCAACTTCAACACAAGTTGGTGGCGCATTGAAAATGACCAGAGGAATGCGGGGCAGGTTGAACTCGGTCTGATAGGCGCGCGCCAGTAAAGGCGAGACCGTGATCGCAAGATCAGCCTGAGCCATATGATCACGCTCAGCCGCATATATGGCATGACGTTCACTATCTGAAAACGCCCAGGCAGGCCCTTTACGATGATCGGGCCAATATTCGTACGCATCATATATCAACGCGGCGCCAAGCTGCCCGGCTGCTTCGGCACACGGCTTCAGCGTGGCAGCATTAATGGCATACACAACGTCAGGCTTCTCATTCAGTACTGCTTTTCGGACCAGATTTTCACTGAAGACGCCCGCTTTGCGGTCATAGTATCGTGCGCACAGGTTATAGATGATCAGGTTATAGGCGATACGCAATAAGCGATATCTGGTTTTACCCGGAGCAGGCCCCTGGCGACTAATAAAACGCACCGAGAACGGCTCCTCTGCCTGCGGTTCAGTCCGGGCATTTGGATAGGTCACAACAAAGACCTTCACCGTAGCCAGACGCGAAAGCGCCTCAGCCGTTTTGCGCGTTCGGATATCAACAGCGCCACGCGCTACGATACAAACAAGTGGCTTGTTCTGCTTTTCTGTCATTACCTTACTCGCTTCAAACATTCATACCGCATCAGTCATCACCAACAGTGGCTCGTTCTCAAATGAGGGAAGATGACCGAGGTGCATCAGCATAAAACACACCTTCAAGCTTATCGCAAAGCTCATCAAGAGTAGCAAAATAGTAAGAGCAATATTTGCCAAGAGTATCCATAAAGTCAGCATCCGTGTTGGGAAAGCCATAGCCGCCCTGGAAAGAATTCCGATATCCTTGCTCAAGCCGCTTAAGAGTAAGCGTAGACTGAGAAGATACCGAAACAAAGGCTTCTTTTACCGTTTCTTCGGAATTTGATGATTCATGCCTATCCATATACACACTTTCATTGTCAACAAAAGCGAACCAGGGTGGCCTGATATCTTGTTTGAGCAACAAACGCTCATAGGGATGAGGGTAAATACAGACCGAAAGATCATGAGCCTGCGCATACTTTAAAACAACATCAAGCACACTGGTTGCGGTACGAGCCAACTGATTGTCCAAAAACTCGCCAGCGCGCACAAGCTCATACTCTTCGGCGCGTACCTGTTGCCTGCCAAAGCGGCGAGCCCATTCTCCTGAGCTGATAAAACCAATGTCGTATACGGCTTCGGTACGCTTTGGATCCTGTGGATGCGTGGGGATATCAGGACCATACGTCATAAACTTGTTAGCAAGAAGCCATCCTCGTTGATGGAGAAGCTCCGCCTGCTCTTTCTGGATGTCTGAAGAAACAACGAGTGTGCCTTTTATCTGTGAATAACGCAAGTAATGGTACGGCATCTGCTCCTCAACAAAATAAACGATCTCATGCTCGGGCAGGTAATAACTGCAGTATTCGGCAAGCAAATGAAATGCCGGAGTATAGACATCAAAGAAATATAAGGTTCCCAGGCAGTTGGAGAGTACCGTATAACGAAGAGCGCGCTCAAAAACCTGCCAAAACCAGACATAGGCATGCAACGACATATCGAAGAAGGCAAAAAATGACAGACGCCTTGCTATCCGTCTCAAACGTTTCCATGAGCGGAGCCCGACTTCAGGTGGTAACGCAAAAGGAATTTGCTCGAAACCCGGAGCATAGACCTCATCCAGATCAAACGTCTCTATCGTACGCAAGCGCACCCGGTCGATACAATGAGGAGTTGCCGTGGCAATCACGTGTTCATATCTACGACCTGTACCAACTTCCTGGATGATCTTTTCATAAACCCCTTGAAGGGAGCAGGTACAAAGACGGCGAAACTGTATACGATCATTGAACGCCTGTTCGGCATCGTCATCTGACAAACGAGTAAAATCAAGAAAAGCCGGCAACATAGCTTCCATTTCTTTATGCAAAAGCTCGCCTCCAGCCGGATTGAGGAGACGATACGCCAGCCGAAAACCATCTATGCCCTTATATGAAGCATGCTTCAGTCTATTAAAAACAAAACAGAAAAGGAATTTCTGCATGGCTCGTAAGCATGATTTAACTTGTTTCATCGATTATTAGCTCCTCTATCAACAAGCAAGTCCGTCCACCTGTTCCATCCGTAGCGGAGTCCCCCTCTTTACATCACAAGAAGCACACTTACCTAATACCGCCTCATAGTAGCGAGGATGAAGACCATCACTTGGTCGGATGCAGCGTACATTCTCTTTCGTGAACATCTCACCCGCAGATATATCCTGTACTACGAACAACGAACGACGGAACCTCAAACTTGCACTCTGGCTACCGGTAGGTTCATACTGCACCTTTCCACGCGCCAGAGCGGCAATCCGAATATCAGTGATCATAGGGGCGAACTCTTCGGGCTCCATCGAAAAGCTGTCATCTGGGCCACCCCCGGAGCGATCAAGTGTGAAATGTTTCTCCACTACGGTGGCGCCAAGAGCAACTGCCGCAACTGCAACCGCTGACCCCAAAGTGTGATCCGAGAGGCCGACCCCACAAGCGAAACGTTCATACATATCAGGAATCGTGAGTAGGTTTGCTTCCGCGGGCAGCGCAGGATAGGCGCTTGTGCATTTCAGCAGCGTGACCTCACCAGAGCCACCCTCTCGCAGCGTCGTAACCGCTTCTTCGACCTCAGCTATCGTGGCCATGCCCGCAGAGAGAATAACCGGCTTATGCGTGGCCGCGACCTTCTTTAACAGCGGGATATCAATAAGTTCAAACGATGCGATCTTATAAAGCGGTACTTCGAGTTCTTCCAAAAAGTCAACAGCCGTATCATCAAAGGGAGTAGAAAAGAACAGTATCCCTTCCTTGTATGCAAGATCACGCAATTCCCGATGCCACTCCCAGGGAGTCGCCGCTTCCTGATACAACTCATAGAGAGTTCGACCTGCCCACAGCCCTTCTTCAATACGAAACGGTGGCAGAGCGCAGTCAAGAGTCAGGGTATCGGCTGTATAAGTCTGTATCTTGATAGCATCCGCCCCGGCAGCCGCAGCAGCCTTCACGGTCTGACGAGCACGTTCAAGCGAGCCATCATGATTTGCTGAAAGCTCGGCAATAACAAATACTGAGTTCTGATCCTGCGTCATGATTCTTTGTTTTCTTTCTTCTCCCGCTCACGGATAGCTAATAGCCACATCTTGCCACTACCTTCTTCTGTTTCATCATAAAAAAAACCGAGCCGATGCAAAACAGCTTGCGACGCTTTGTTATCTACACGTACCAGAGCCGAAACCCGCCGGATAGTCCCCTGCGAGAACAGCCAGTTAATGAACTGGGAAAGAGCTTCTGTCATAAAGCCCTTCCCCTCAAAAGCTGCTTCTCCAAGGTAATAAGACAGACGAGCAGTATCGCCTTCCCTCTGCGCCCCAACCAAACCAAGAGGCTCTCCGCTGGCTTTTTCGAAAAACAGCAGCCGTAATTCAGAAGGGTCGGTTTGATAACGCCTGAACCATGCCTCATGTTCAACAGTGGTGACAGGACGATCATTGCGCGAATAAGCGCGCACCCGTTCAGAGCTGCGCCAGGAAACCAACAAATCGGTATCAGGGGGGGCTATCTCGCGAAATGAAAGACGCGCGCTGGACGGAAGTGCCTCTGAAGTGACTATGATAGCGCTTTGCTTTATTGCAGTAAGGCGAAGCATTTCATTGACAACGCGCACCGCTCCGCCCCCATCAATGACTCGTTCTGATACGGCAGGGCTTTCTGAAGCAAGCAATTCGGCAAGCGACTCGAATGAGACGAGCTTACTGATGCCTCGCTCAGTGAGTTCATCAGCGATAGGTTTCTGATTATCAGCAACCACCAGCAGTCGGAAAGGAATGCCCAGATAATTCAGCTCCCAACAGGTCGAACCCGCCGCCGTAAGAGCCGCTGACGTCTTGAGGTATTGAGCAATAAGCATACGCGGATCATCCAGGATACGCATGGATAAGCCCTGATGTTTGAAAGCTTCCGCGATCGCCCTCTGGTCACTTTCCCCGGGCGCAATAACGATCGTCGAAAAAAAGGAGTTTTCTTTCTCTTTCAGGTCGCCCAAAAGCCCAGCAAGTTCAAGAAAACGTGAGGTCTGCTCTCCCCCGCCCATAGTAATAAGCAAACACTCATCAGATGACGGCTGACGTCGCTGACGCTCAGCGCGCAAACAGAGAACCTCTTCGCGCAAGAGCGCATACTGCGCACCCAGCAGGCAGATCCCCTCCGCCCCCTCGTAATCCTCCTCTTCAGCGCCGAAGTTTTGGTTCAAAACAATGTCAGCTGTGACCGGAAAAGAGCCTCCGCCATCATCAAATGCCAACACCTGCAACCCATGCTGCTGGAGTTGCAAAACCAGTTCGGTAGGATAATGATATCCGTCAAAGCTGAGCCATTCCGCGTTATATCTTTTCGCGATCAAAACAAGCTCATTATCCGTGATCTGCTCCTGCCCCACAGTTCCGACCAAATCGATGCCCCGAGCTGCAAGCTCCTCGCAAAACCATGGGAGCGCCATATTGCCCACAAAGACCGCCCGTCCTCCTGCACGTTGCCATGCCTGGGCAAGCGCAAGGGAACGGACAGCATGCCCCGCACCAACCGCCTTGTCAGCATCGACGCAGAGAAGTAGTGTTCCAGGGCTCTCAGAAGACATCGCTTACCTCAGACGAAAAAGCGCGTGAGTCTGCTGATGACCAGATTTTGCTGCTCGGAACTCAGCGCAGGAAACAGTGGGATGCTTAATGCGTCATTCCCGTAAGCTTCCGCTTCAGGAAAATCACCCGGCTTGAATCCCAGTCGGCGATAATACGGTTGAAGATGGATCGGCTCATAATGAAGGTTCACGAGAATGTCTTCAGCCCGCAAAGCCTTGCCGATCTCGTCTCGGCGCCCTTCTGGCACGCGTAACACATACAGATGACGCGCGGAAAGACACTGCGGATCCCCTTGCTGGAACTGATAAGGCGTATCAATAAAACACCCATCATAGCGTTTCGCAAGTTCATTACGCTGGGCCACCCAGGCATCAAGCCGAGTCAATTGACTGAGGCCTAACGCGCACTGGATGTCAGTGATTCGGTAGTTGAAGCCAAGTTCAGTCTGTTCATAATGCCAGGGAGTACCGTCGGGATATTTCATAGAGTTCAGGTCGCGCGTAACCCCGTGGCTACGAAGACGACGCAGGTGCTCAGCCAGCTTTTCATCATTGGTAAGCACCGCGCCACCCTCGCCTGTCGTAATATTCTTAACAGGATGGAAACTCAGCACTGTGAGATCTGAATACGCACAGCTGCCCACCTTCACATCATGGTAGCTTCCTCCGAGCGCATGGCTCGCATCCTCAACCACCTTGAAACCATATTTTTGAGCCAGCTGAGCGATCGCGGCCATATCACAAGAGAGACCGGAATGATGTACCGGGATCACAACATCAGGCAATCGTCTTGCGCGCTCTGCCGCTTCAAGTTTCTGTTTTAACTGAGCAACAGAAAGGTTGTAGGTAGCAGGATCAATGTCAACGAAATCAACATCTGCGCCTGTGTAGCGCGCGCAGTTGGCAGAAGCGACAAATGAATTCGGAGTCGTCCACACTAATGAATTGTGGCCAACCCCCAGGGCGACCATCGAAAGGTGCAGCGCAGCGGTCCCGCTGGAAACAGCGACAGCAAATCGTGAACCACAATATGACGCAAGCGCCTCCTCGAACAAATCCACAGTCGGACCTTGTGTCAGCCAAGCCGAACGTAATTGCTGAACAACCGCCTGGATATCTTCTTCAGAAATCGACTGCGTACTATAAGGGATCATCACTGGACTCCTTTCGCTGATATCACCAGCGATCCTCACTCGTTTTCCGGCCACAGCCGACGATACTTCATTTCTGCCAGTATCCAGTCCTGCTCCGTGTCAATATCCTGAACCTGTTCGCGCGGCAACACCAGGGCAGTCGTTGTCGGCCCAAGCAGTGAACAGTTCTCATCAAAACCATCCGCCTTAATCCAATACCATTGACCAGCATCGTGATAGAGGAGCTCCAGGTCTTGAGAGCGCGTCAGGTTGTTTTCAGGTTGCGTCAAAGAGACTCTTCCCCGAGCATTAAGACGCAACGCACGTTGCGGAGGATACGAAAAACTCGCCACTGGGCATACCACTGTCGCATCAGAACCAAGAAGTAGCCGATAGCCTGTATGAAGATCCTCGCTGGTACACAGGGGCGCCGTCGCCAAAAGGCAGCATATCTCCTGGGGGCGTCTGCCCTCAGCATCCAATTCCTCCAACACTTCAGCGACTACCTGAGCCAGCGGGGAATGATCGCCAGATGTTCGCGCCGAACGCACATAAGGAACCGTCGCGCCATAATTCTTCGCGCAAGCAGCTATCTCTGAATCATCGGTCGAAACAATGACTTCCTCGAACAAGCCTGACTGTTTGGCACAGTCGATCGAATAGGAAATAATCGGCTTGCCAAGAAAAGCATGGGTGTTCTTATGAGGGATACGTTTGCTCCCACCTCGTGCTGGTATTAAACAGACCGGTTTCATGTAAGTGGCTCAAAAGTAGGATCAAGATGTTCGATAATCAATGAGCGTAAGTCCTCGACAGTCAACCAATGATCATTGGAGCCTGAATTATATGAGAACCCATCCGGACATGAAGTCGCGTTATGAGCTTTCTTGAACTCCTCGATATCCCAGAGTGGGATTGCTGGAAGAATCACATACTTATCGCCCAAATCCAGAGTAGCCAGCGCATCAGTAACCGTGATCATCTCTTCATGCAGCTTCTCCCCTGGGCGGATGCCAACGTTTTTAACGGGCACAGAAGGAGCGACCGCCTCTGCAACATCCGGAAGATGATAACTCGGGATTTTAGGAACAAAAAGTTCGCCGCCCCACATATGTTCAAGTGCATACAGACAAAGACTGACACCCTCTTCAAGACTGATATTGAAGCGGGTCATACGTGAATCAGTGATAGGCAGGGCGCCTTTGAAACGCTCCTCCAGAAAAAATGGTATGACCGATCCTCGGGAACCCATCACATTGCCATAACGAACCACAGAAAAGCGTATGTCATTCTGGCCACGATAATTGTTCGCTGCAACGAACAGTTTGTCGCTGCAAAGTTTTGTGGCGCCATACAAATTGATGGGGCCTGCTGCTTTGTCTGTTGAAAGCGCAACGACACGCTTGACGCCCGTGTAATAAGCGGCTTCGATAACATTCTGCGCACCGATGACATTGGTCTTGATCGCCTCGAATGGATTATACTCACATACTGGAACATGTTTAAGCGCCGCCGCATGTACCACCGTATCAATACCCTGCATGGCGAGTTTCAAACGCCCCAAATCACGCACATCACCGATAAAAAAACGCAACTGAGGATACTCAGCGACCGGATAGCATCGAGCCATCTCGGTTTGTTTCAGCTCATCGCGAGAATAGATGACGATACGTTCAACCTCAGGAAAACATTCAAGTACGGTCGATATGAATTTTTTGCCGAATGAGCCTGTGCCACCCGTCACCAGGATCGATGTTCCAATAGGCATTAACTACTTCCCTCCAGGCCAGAGTATGACGTATTGATATCCGATAGATATGCTTTTTCTCACCGCATACCTATAAGCATTGCGAAGTGATCGTCCTTTCCAGATATCCTCGCAACTGAGTTCAATTATAATATAGAGATCATACCGAGGAGTAAATGAGCACAGACGCAGGATAATATCGTATCCTCCTCATAAGGCGAAAGAAGTGATCATGACAAAACTTAAAGGCGCGGTAATCGGTTCGGGCAACATGGGACGCCACCACGTGCGGATCATGTCGCAGTGCGAAGATGTTGAACTTGCTTACGTTGTTGACACAAACATCACCACGGCCCGTGAGCTCTGTGCCCAATGGGGTGGCGAAGCGCTTCCTTCCATCAATGAAATTGCGTATGCCGACGTCGCTATTGTCGCAGTCCCGACCCAGCTGCACGAAGAAGTTGCTCTGGCTTTGATCAACCGTAAGGTCAACCTTCTGATAGAAAAGCCCCTCGCAGACAGTCCCGCAGCTGCACAGCGCATCGTTGATGCTGCAAAGAAGGCAGGGGTCGTTTTAGCTGTCGGGCATGTTGAGCGCTTCAACCCCGCCATACAAGAGCTTAAACGTCGCCTCAAAAAGCCCCAGATGATCTCGATCGAGCGTCTTTCCCCTTATCCGTCACGTATAAAAGACAGCGTCGTCTATGACCTGACGGTGCATGATGCCGATCTTGCCTGCTGGCTGACGGGGAGCGAGCCAACAGAAGTGCATGCGGTCGGAGCCAAGGTCCTCAGCGACAAGATCGACATTGCCTCGACCCAGATCAAGTTCGCCAACGGCTGTATCGCCACTTTACAGACTTCCCGCATCACGCAAGATAAAGTTCGCAGAATACTGGTCTCAGAGACCGAGCGTTTTTTCAAGGTCGATATGCTCAAGCAGGATGTCGAGATCAAACGGAGCGCCCGCGTCGAAAACAAAACGGAAGATGGACGCACTAGCTACACGCAAGAAACCATCAGCGAGATCCCCGGCATCGCATCAGGCGGAGAGCCCCTGCGCAAAGAACAGGAGGACTTCTACCATGCCGTCAGAAACGGCAGCGATCCGACGGTCACGGGTGCTGACGGGCTGCGCGCGGTCGAACTGGTAGATCAGATCGAGAAGCTTACCGCTGCGTGATCGCGATTGGAGCGCCTTTTGATTTGATCGAAGCATCGACTGCTTCGAGAACCTGCACCACATGAAGGCCATCGTGCCCATCGGAAAGAGGCGCCGTATGATTCTGACATGCTGCCACGAACTGGGCAACGACCGCTGAGAGCGGCTCTTTGAGCGGCACATAGGGAAGCTCGATATCCCCAAAACGCAGAGTCGGCGTGCTGTTGTACGTATCCGACTGAGCAGGAGCTTCGACCCCTTTGTCATAGATGATTATCTTCTCGGAAGGCGCCATGTCATCAAACACCAGCATCTTCTTCGTACCAACGATCGTAAACTTGCGCGTCTTGTGAGGGTCAAGCCAGGATACGTGGATGTTGACCATCTTGCCACTGTCAAATGACAGGTTGGCAAAGACCACATCTTCGATACCGGGTGTGATATAGGATTCCCCGGAAGCAGAAACACTGGTCGGAGTCTCGTCCAGCAGGTAGAGCGCAATCGAAACATCATGGGGCGCCAACGACCAGAACGCATTCTCATTTTGGCGCACTACACCCAGGTTCAGGCGCTGCATGTAGAGATAGCGTACCTCACCCAGCTCGCCAGAATCGATGTAGTTCTTGATCCACTGGATGGCTGAGTGATATTTCAGCAGATGGTCAACCTGAAGCGTCAACCCGCGCGTGTCCGCCAGATCGACCAGCTCATGAGCCTCCACAGAAGACAAAGTCAGAGGCTTTTCGACAAAACAATGCTTGCCCGCTTCAAGAACCTGCTTCGCAACAACAAAGTGCGAAGGCGCCGGCGTTGCGATCGCCACCGCATCAATGTCATAGTCAGCCAGAAGCTCGTCGACTGAAGCACAAGTCGCAACCTCAGGGTAGAGTGCTGCGAACTTCGCCCGATTTCCCTCGGCTGCGTCAGCCAGAGCTACAAACTTAATGTCGGGGCTCTTCGCAAGATTGCGCGCGATATTCGGACCCCAGTAACCAAACCCGACCATACCCATCTTCAGTTGTTCTGACATATACTGAACTCCTTCATATTGTTGATGTCCTGACAAAGTTTACGCTTTCCAAAAAATCATCCTCTAAAACTCTATAATGGCGCGAACCATACGTTCGGCAGCATGCCCATCCCAGTAGGGCGGGCGATACGAGCGCCGAGGTCGATCCTTTACCTGCTTAAAACAAGCACGCATATGCTCGTAGTTACCGCCTGCCAACAAGTTCGTTCCTCCGGCATCAATATAGGTCTCTGGCAATGCCGCCGTCTCGAAAAGGATCAGCGCTGGCGTCCCCAGTACGCAGCACTCCCCCTGCAAGCCACCGCTGTCTGTCAACATAAGTCGCGCTGTTTGATTGAGACGCAACAGCACCAGATAATCAAGTGGCTCCAGCAAGAGAATGTTCGGATTCTTAAGGACAGACTCCCATAGTCCAAAGCTCCGAAGACGCGCCCGAGTCCGAGGATGAACGGTCCAAAGCAACGGCATCTCTGTTGCAACGTCTTTAAAAAGGCATACTATATCAGCTAGCCTGTCTTGTTCATCTACATTCGAGGGTCTATGGAGTGTGACTACACCATAGTGTTCCTCTTTAATCGATTCAAGCCCTGGGTGCTGCTGTCCCGGTATGATTGCTGTCTTGATGCTTGCGGCGAGGTTGAGTCGTGCCGCACGCCTGCTTTGAGCATCAAGCGTATCGATCATGATATTTCCTGCCAGGACAATGCGCTTTTCAGTAAAGCCTTCAGCCTCCAGGTTCTGTACCGACAGGGGGTCAAGCGCAAATAGCAGATCCGACATGTTATCAGCGATGATACGGTTTTGCTCTTCCGGCATCAGGAGATCAAAATTACGCGGCCCTGACTCGATATGCGCCACCCGGATACCCAATCGTTTTGCGATCAGAGCGCAGGCCGCAGTCGCATTGATGTCGCCTACAACTACAACCCAATCAGGCTCTGCCTCCTGGCAAACCGCCTCGAAAGCCATCATCGTCTTACCAAGTTGTTCCCCATGGCTGCCTGAACCAATCCCCAGATTGATATCAGGCGCCGGGATTTCAAGCGTTTCAAAAAAATCAGCTGACATTTCCGGATCATAATGCTGCCCGGTATGGAGCAAAATGTGCTCAATGCCAGGCTCATTACCCGCGATTGTCGCTTCACGAACATTATGCCTGTCAATGGCATGGATAAAGGGCGCTATCTTCATGAAATTTGGCCGCGCGCCAACTACACTTAAGATCTTTATGTTCATGAATAAACCGTTATCAATCTAGCTTTCATGCGAATACTGCGATCATCGGACTCCTAGCTATTTTTTTGCGCAGTAGGTGAAGCTTCATTAAAAGCATCTGCTTCCACCCCCACGCCGTCTAACACCAGCAGCTGACTGCTGAAGAGCTTGGCATAGATATCGTCACGCTCGATCAGTTCCACATGAGTACCGCGCTCAACGATCTCGCCGTCTTTCATGACATAGAGCTGGTCGGCTTTCATGACGGTAGCCAGGCGATGGGCTATAACGATGATGGTCTTTTTGCCGTGGAGTTTTTCAAGCGCCTGCTGGATATATCCCTCCGACTCGCTGTCCAGCGCAGAGGTCGGCTCGTCAAGCACAAGGATCGGAGTATCTTCCAGCAAGACCCGCGCCAGTCCAATACGCTGGCGCTCACCCCCTGAGAAACGTACGCCAGAATCCCCGAGGTTCGTATTCAAACCCTGGGGCAGATCATAGACGAAACTCGCGTAGGCGCCGTCCAGCGCAGATCGGACCTGTTCCTCTGTCGGCTCAAAACCAAGCCCGTATATCAGGTTGTTATAGACCGTATCATTAAAAAGCATGGCCTGTTGGGTCAAGTAGCCGATCGAACGGCGCAACTGACCCAACTGGTACTCTTTGATGCTGTGATTGTCATAGAGAATCTCACCCGAATCAGCCTCCCGCATGCGCGCAAGAAGTTCGACCAGCGTAGATTTCCCCGCCCCGGAACGCCCAACAAAAGCCGCAAAAGATCCAGCAGGGATTGTGAAGCTGATATCTTTTAATACGTCACTTCCTGCAGAGAGCAATGAGCCATCAGGACGATAGATGTCCGGATATGAGAACTCCACATGTGACAACTCGATACCTTGGTCGAGTTGCGTGAAAGGAATTGACCCTGAATGAATGGTGTTGCTTTTTGCTGCAACACCGATAGTTTCATGTAAAAGCTTGACGCTTGCCATATTGGTGGTTATCGCCTGACGATTCGAGTTAATCGCACTGATCTTCGCATTGATCTGCGTCAGGATATACACGATCAGGACGATCTGCGGCAAACCCATGCCAACAACAGCCACACAGATAAAGAGCGTAGCGAAAGCGGCAAGCATCATCAGCGGCTGCGACGTGATCTCGATAAGCGCGCTTCGAACAGCCATCTTCACGCCCACATGAAACATTTCATAACTGAAGTCTTCAATAAACTTTTTCTCTGGTACTTTTTGATCCCGCATCTTCACCAGGCGGATGAGGTTCATACGCTCAACAACCTTAGCGTACATCTCCTGCGTACGGCGCACAACATACTTGCTGAAAGCGCCGATACGCTTGATGTTAACGCGTGTTACGATCATGACAAGCGCGCCCGCTGCCAGGGTACACAGCGTGACCAATACTGACATCTTCAGCAGGATGGCAACATAGACCATCACAAGAAGCGCCGTCATAAAGAAGGTAACGACCGAGATAAAGGCAGAGCCAGAGGCAGATGAAAGATTCATCACGACATTGACGCGCTCCCCAACCCCATAGCGGTCGTAGAAGTCCGGGTCAGCGTCATAGAAGGTATTGAGTGCTTTCATGCGCGCCCGGATCGCGATGCGTCCAGAAACCCGAGCCGAGTACCAGGCGTTAATAAAATAGACGATCTGACGCAGGAGGATCGGAGCAAACGCCATGATCAGAAGGTTCACAAGATTGACCTGGATATGAAATACTTTCATGAACTTTGCGATGGCAGTCCAGATAAAATTTCCACTGATCTTGTAGCCTGACTTAGACTGGATGAACTGCAGGACCGGCAACAAAAGAGTCAGACCAAGGCCATCGAGAAAAGTAAAGATAACGCCCAGGGCAATAAGATTGACGACTTCAATCCGCTTGACATCTACGTTCTTTGCCAGGCGACGCACCGCATTGATCTTCGTGAACTCTAAAACGAAGTCCTTCGCTTTTTTTATCATCTGCCTCATGGTACTAACCTATTGGAGTTTATCGGGTAATGGATACGTAGCCTTTTGGCTTGCGTCTCATAGCCCTGCTCCTTATTTCCCTACAGGACACTCAGCACCGTCGCGATGACTTCGTCCTGCTGCTCTTTTGTGATGCCGGGAAAACAGGGTATGCCCAGGCACTTATTGTCACAGCCTTCGCTGACCGGCAAGCTGGGAGTCTGCCAGCCGGGCAACAGCGTCAGGGCTTCCTGCAAGTGCAATGACATCGGGTAGTAAACCGCGTTGCCGATGCCTGCCGCCTTGAGCGCCGCCTGGATGGCTTCGCACTTATCGGACTTGATGACATAGAGGTGATAGACCATCTGGCCGAAGTCACGCTCGACTGGCGTCTCGATCTCTGGAGCATCTGCGAACGCAGCGTCGTAATACTTCGCAGCATCATGGCGCTGGCCATTAAATTCGTCAAGATAAGGCAGTTTGACTGAAAGGATCGCCGCCTGCAGGGTATCAAGGCGGGAGTTCCCGCCAAACACCGTGTGATGATACTTCACGGGCGAGCCATGCTTGGCAAACAGGCGCGCGGCCTCGGCAAGTTCGGCGTCGTCGGTAGTGATGCAGCCACCATCCCCTGCACAGCCGAGGTTCTTGCTCGGGAAAAACGAGAAGGCCGCCGCCTTCGCGAGCGATCCGGCCCGCTTGCCTTTATAGGTGGCGCCTATCGCCTGGCAGGCGTCCTCGAAAACCAAGAGCCCGTGCTTCTCGGCGATGGCGTTGATAGCGTCCATGTCGGCACACTGCCCAAAGATATGCACGGGCAGGATCGCCCTGGTCTTTGGAGTGATGGCCGCTTCGATCTTTTCTGCATCGATGTTGTAGGTACCCGGCTCAATGTCAACGAACACCGGCGTGGCGCCCACATGCTGGATAGCCTCGACGGTGGCAAAAAACGTCCAGGGAGTTGTTATGACCTCGTCACCTCGCCCAATGCCGGCAGCATACATGATCAGGAACAGGGCGTCGGTACCATTGCCGCATGAGACACAATACTTCGTGCCGCAGTATGCGGCGATCTCATCTTCGAGTTGTTTGACCGGGGCGCCCCCGATGAAGCTGGAGCGCTCGAAAATGTCTGCGATCGCAGTATCAAACTCGCTCTTATGCTCGTGATATTGCAGGGTGAGGTCCAACAGTGGAATAGCCATAAATCCATCTCCTTGTAAGGTTACGTATATCCAGCACGCTGATACAAAGCTTATCTCAGCGAACTATACAATTCTATCAGTTTAGGCTTCTGAGCATCCCAGCTGAAGCGGGGCGCTGTTGCCAAAGCTTTACGTTTCATCTCGGAAACTTCTTCTGGGTGGCCGATAAGATAATCAAGCGCCATGAACAGATCCTCGGGACACTGTTGGTCATAGAAAAACCCACAGCCGGTCTCTTCGATCACCGACCTGATGAATGTTTGTTGGCTTGACGCCACGATACCGAGCCCTGCAGAAAGATAATCAAACAGTTTATTGGGAGAACACATGATCTCATTAAGATTTCGGGCTTGCGAATTGAGCAACCCCAGGTCGAAATCCTTGCTTGAGTCCACGATCGAGTACGTGTCAACAGGCGGTATGATCCGTATGAAATCCTGGGTATCGCTTGCCTCGATCGCTTTCCTGATAGCTGCCTGGTCATCACCATGACCCTGCAAGGTGAACTCGATCTTGCCACGGTAGCGTGCCATCTGCCCGATGAGCTGCGGAAAATGAAAGAAACTCCTCAGCCCCCCCAGAAACAGGATGCGTAGCGGCTGGTGTGCCGGGTCTGCCTGAGGGACACACGTGGTAGATCCGTTATAGATGATGACCGGTTTGGCTGAGGGTTCATAGAGGGATGAAAGGTACTCACCGATCTTTGGATTCACGGTTATAAAACCATCCGCCTGTTGCAGGAGCCGTGACTCCTCCCGCCTGAATCGCTCCTCCGCTTTGGGCTTCAGCCCTAAAAGTCCGGGCGCCAGGAAGATCTCATGGGAGTCGTAGACGAGTTTTGCCTGATTACGCTGCGCAAGAGCTGCGCCTGTTGCCAGCATATCGAAGTCGTTTGCATGTATGGCGTCGTACTGATCATTTCGCAGGGCTTCAAGTACCGGGTGGCGCACGGAGGCAAACATCTTCTTCCGGTACGGATTGAGTATGAGCGTATTGACCGCGACCCGGATCGGATACAGCGTGGTCTCTCGCCCCAGATCGGTAAGCCACCGGGGCAAGCTATAGGGTTTGACCAACAGGAGTCGATACGGCAACTCATCAGCTGATCCTGGGTAAGAGCGCCCAAAACCTACGAGTGTGACCTGAGCTCCCGCTTCGACCAAAGCCGCACATTCCTTTTTGACCCGGGAGTCACGCGACGTATCATTGCTGACCAGCGCGCAGATACGCATACCTGTCAGAGGCATTTCTTCTTGTGTTGACGAGCGACGTCCTTCCCGCTGCATGCTCAACGCGCTTCCTGCCTGAGCCCCTGATAGAGCTCGACCAACTTCTTCTTCTGAGCATCCCAACTGAAGCGTGGCGCCACCGCAAGTGCGTTGCGTTTCATAGCAGTGACCTCGTCTGGATGCTCAACCAGATAGGCGAGCGCCTCCAGCAAGTCTTCGGGCTCTTTCTGGTCATATACAAATCCACAACCGGTCTCCTCGACTACTGAGGTCAAAAATGTTTCCTGCTGCGCAACCACCGTCCCAAGCCCAGCAGAAAGGTAATCGAAGAACTTATTGGGGGAACACATGACCTCGTTAAGCGTACGGGGAAAGATATTATTGAGCCCCAGATCGAATTCAGCGATTGAGTCAACGATACGTGTTGTGTCAACAGGCGGCCTGATCGTGATGAAATCGCCCGATTCGCTTTCCTCAATTGCTCGCTGTACCCCCCCATCACGATCAAAACCCTGAAGGGTCAGCGTGAGCTTATCCCGGAATGCAGTCATCTGCGGAATAAGGCGTGCGAAATTGAAATAGCGCTCAAAGGTACCAAGAAAGAGTACCCGCAAAGGATACTGCGCTGGCTGCGCCTGATCCACGCAGTGCGTTGCCCCGTTATAGATAACTACCGGTTCAACAGGCGGACCGTATTGCTGCGTAAGATAGTCGGCTATTGTTGGGTTAACGGTAATGAAGCCAGAGACCTCCCGAATGAGGCGCCTTTCAGAAGCCCTGAGAACCTCCATTTGGCTTTCATCCCTGTCAAGGCGTCCGGGCGCCAGATAGATCTCGTGAGAGTCATAGACGAGCTTTGCGCCTGAACGTCGCGCCAGCCTGGCGCCCGTAGCCAACATATCAAAGTCATTAGCGTGTATCACGTCAAAGGCGCGGCCACGAACCGCTTGCAGGATCCAGGGACGCACGGCGTTAAAATCGCGCCGACGGATCGGCTTCAGCGACAGGTTGACCGCGACCCTGAGCGGATAGAAGACCGTCTCGCGACCCCAGCGCGCATACCACTCAGGGATAGGGTCCGTTTTCTGGGTCAAGATAAGCTCATAGCGCAATTGAGTGATGTCTCCCGCATAGGGTTTGGCGCCTGTTTGCCCAACAAGTGTTACCTGAGCGCCTGCCTCAGCCAGAGCCGCACATTCTTTCTTTACCCGGGAATCCATTGAAGTATCATTGCTGACCAGCGCACAGATACGCATCCCCTTAAGAGGCAATCCGTCAGTATTCTCTGTTCTTTGCTTTTCCGGCTGCATATCCAACTCTCTCAACGCTTGAGTGATTGATACAACTCAACCAATTTTTTCTTCTGAAGATCCCAGCTGAAGTAGGGCGCTGCCACAAGCGCCCTGCGCTTCATCCCGGAGACTTCGCCGGGGTGCTTCTGCAAAAAATCAATGGCGTCAACCACACTTGAATGGTCCGGGTAAAGATATCCGCATCCCGTTTCATCAACGATCGTCCTGAGAAAGACCGCTTCTTCTGAACCGACAAGAGCAAGGCCCGCGGAAAGATAATCGAAAAGCTTATTGGGAGAAGCCATCTTCAGGCTCACGTTGATCTTTGTATCAAAATTGCAAAGCCCCACATCAAAACCAGTAGCGCTCTTTACGATGTCAGCAGTAGGAACAGGAGGAATAATCCGCACGACATCTTGCAAGTCAGCGTCTATGATAGCTTGCCTCATGTCTCTTTCCTGACTTTCGTAACCAAAGCCCTGAAACACTAATTCAAACCCACGATCAAGGCGGGCAAGCTCAGAGATCATCGCGGGAAAATAGTAGTAGTAGGCAAAGTTCCCCAGATAAAGGATCCTTAACGGCCGATGCGCTTCCTGGGTGCTCTCAGCGACCTCGGTACCTCCGTTGTAGATCACAGAAGGTATTTCCGGCAGATCGTAATAGTCCTTGAGGTAGCGTGCAAGAGACTCGTTCACGGTGATGACCCTGGCGCAATCTTTAAGAAGGCGCGCCTCGACACGGCGCAGTTTCTCCAGCCTTTTCTGCCCCACATGGGCAAGGCGATTATCTGCCAGAAATATCTCATGTGAGTCATATACCAGCCGTGCACCTGATCGTTGCGCCAGCTTTGCGCCCGTTGTAAGCATATCGAAGTCATTAACATGAACCACGTCAAAAGCGCGCCCGCGCACTGCCTTGAGCATCCAGGGACGTGTTGAGGTGAAATTACATCGACGGATCGGCTCCAGCGAAAGATTGACCGCGACCCTGAGCGGATAAAAGACCGTCTCGCGCCCCCAACGCGCGTACCACTCAGGGATCTTTATTCCCTGGGTCAAAATGAGTTCATAGGGCAATTGCGAGATATCGCCCGGATAAGGATCAGGTCCAGCCTGACCTATAAGCGTCACGTGCGCCCCCGCCTCAGCCAATGCCGCACATTCCTTCTTTACCCGCGAATCGATCGAGGTATTATTACTGACAAGCGCACAAATACGCATGCCGCACAAAGGCTGGCTCTGGTTGTTCTGACCTTCGGTTGCTTCCTGAGATTGCATAGTCAGTCTTTCCTACTGATTCTCCAGCAACTCTTCTTCTGCGACCGGGCGCACCGATTTAGCTGGCACACCCATCACGAGCATATGAGCGGGCACGTCACGGGTCACGACTGAGCCGGTCGCGATGAAACTGTCTTCACCGATCTCGATCCCCGGGAGGATATGAACGCCGCCGCCCACGCGGGCGCCCCGTCGGATCATGCAGCCTCGCATCTCTTTCAGGCGCTTCTCGGTACGCCCCATGTAGTTGTCGTTGGTCATGACGACCATCGGCGCAATGAAGACATCTTCCTCGACCGTGACATAGGCGGTCACATACGCCCCTGACTGGATACGTGTTCGCGAACCGATAGTCGTGTCGTTTTCGACCGTCACGCTGCGCCCTACGATCACGTTGTCGCCGATGACGCAGCGCTCGCGCACGCCAGCGTTATCCCCTACGATGCACTCTGAACCGAAGGTCGTGCCCGCCATGAGCACGGTATGCGAGCCGACCGAGCAGCCATCCCCCAGCGTCAGCGGGCTCAGCACGCCGCCGCCCGCTGTTGAGGCCTTGCCCAACTTTGGCTGCTTACCTAGGAGAGCAAAATCAGACACCGTGCAGTTCGCACCGAGCCGGGTTCCTGCCTTTATCGTGACCTGATTACCGACGGTAGAATGCGCGCCTATGGTGACGCCTTCTTCGATGATGACATTCTCGCCAATAGAAACAGTCGGATCAATATGTGCCTGCACAGAGATCAGATTAGCCATGATGATCCTTTCATTAATCTTACTCAAAAAAACCGTTCAACCACTACGCTTCAAGCATACCCTACCGCCTCTGGCGAGAACACCTCCCCGGGGCCTCTGTCGCACACTTGATACCCTTGTTCCTTTACCGCCACGCTGAATAATCCCTGCTATAATGGGAACGCTTAGTTTTTTCTCGTAGATTTGGATTGAAGTATGAGACAGTATTCAAAAACCCTCCTGATTGTTGTGGCAGCTCTGTTCGTTTTAAGCATGCTTCCGCTCAGTAGCACGGGAGCATCACCGCAGGGCTCAAATACCACGACTGATACGGCATCGACCACAATGCCTGCCGCACCGGCCCCTGCCGCGTCTGCTGCGTCAGCCGCCCTTCTGGCTACTGCGGCTGCCCCCGCCTGGAATACCTACCAGGAAACCAATCACAACATCGCCTACGCAGGCGCCTGGGGCAAAGCTTCCTCTTCTGCAAGCTCCGGCGGAGCGGTGTGGCTTACTTCAGCCAAAGGAGCTTCTGCTACCTTTACCTTTACCGGAACCGGCGTCGAGTGGGTTGGCATCAAAGCGGCTACCTACGGGACCGCTTCGGTCTCTGTTGATGGAGGCAGTGCAACTACGGTCAAGATGACTGCTTCTTCTACCTCATACCAACAGGCGCTCTTTCATAAAGAGGGACTGGCTAATAAGACCCATACTCTGAAAATCACCGTCACCTCTGCTAAGCCCAAGCTCGTCTGTGTGGACGCCTTCAAAGTACAAGGTATCGCCGGTGTTCCTGATCCGGCTCCACGCCCTGCAACGCCTTCAGGCAACGGTTGGGTTGCCTACTCTGAGACCAGTAGCTACCTCAACTACTATGGCCCCTGGAGTAAAGTGGCCTCTTCTGCCAGCGCAGGTGGAGCCGTCAAGCTAGCCACCAAGAAGGGCGCCGCCTTCCAGATTCGCTTTAAGGGAGACGCGATCGAATGGGACGGCATCAAAGCTGCTACCTATGGTAAAGCACAGGTCACGCTTGATACCGTCAGTCAGGGAACGGTCAACCTAACTACTAACAGCACCTACCACAAGCAAGCGCTGTTCCGCAAAAGCGGACTGGACGCAAGCAAAGTCCATACCTTAACGGTGACGGTTGCCTCTGAAGCTCCCAAGCTTGTCGGTATCGACAACATCATGGTGCATGGCGGTTCTGCCCTTAGCTTTGCGCCGGCAACAACGGCTGGCAATGGCTGGAACGCCTATGAGGATACGTCCTCCTACATCAGCTATTCAGGCTCCTGGAATAAAGCGACCTCTTCTGCCTGCATCGGCGGCGCGGTCAAGCTCAGCAGCAAAAAGGGCTCGTCGTTTCAGGTAACCTTTAAAGGGAGCGCCATCGAGTGGATCGGCATCACGGCAAAAACCTATGGTTCTGCAACCGTCGTCCTTGATGGGGACACCCAAAAAGCAGTCAACCTGAACACCTCAACAACCCAGTACAAGCAAGCGCTCTTCCATCGCGAAGGCCTGGATGCCACCAAGAACCACGTCCTGAAAGTCACCGTTACATCTTCTGCGCCCAAGCTCGTCTGTGTTGACCGCATCCTGGTCCTCGGTCATGCTATCTTGCCAGTAGCGCCGACCTATGTCGATGTTGATATCTCCGAGCAGACCCTCCGGTATTATGTGAAGGGTAAGCTTGTCCTCACATCCCCGGTCGTGACCGGTCGCCCAAGTATGCCCACCGTCCAGGGCACGTTCTCGGTCTACCTGAAGTCCCGCAACACCTATCTCACCGGTCCTGGCTATCACACCATGGTCAGCTATTGGATGCCGTTCTACAAAGGATACGGATTGCATGACGCAGTCTGGCAGGCAAAGTTCGGCGGCACGCGCTACAAGGACGGCTATGGCAGCCATGGCTGCGTAAACATGCCGCTCGCCAAAGCGCGCGACCTCTACGGAATGATCGCAGTCGGAACAAAAGTGATCGTTCACCAGTAAGGATCAAGAAGGATCATACCAAAAAAGAGAGGGAGCTGAGCTCCCTCTCTTTTTTAAAACTGTTTTCCAATTAGCCTTCCAGCGGGCAGACTTTAGGGTTTAAAGGATACACCGGTTGGGTTGCGTGAGCTGTATGAGGCCACTGTTCCCCAGGTTGTAGTTGTGGTCTTATCCCAGGCGCGTACCGTGTAGGTGTATTTGGCGCCCTTAGAGGTCTTGGTGTCAGTCCAGGAGCGCACAGCAGGACCTACGCTGGCAACCCTGGTCCACCCGGAGCTTCCCCTCTTGCGATAGACGTAGTAGCCATCGGCGTTCTTGGAGCCCACCCACGTGACTTTGATAGCGTTGGAGCCCGACTTAGCGCGCACAGCAGGCTTCAGCTGGGGCATATTCAGGTAACGGATGTAGATTCCCGGGCTCTTATAGCCGCCAGTGCTTGAGCCTGTGTAGGCACGCACCATGTAGGCATGGGCGACGCCTGAGGTCACCTTCTTATCAACGTAGCTGGTGATACTATCCCCGCTTATGACAGCCATCCGCACCCAGCTGCTTCCCGTAGCAGCAGTCCTGCGATAAACCCGGTAGCCCTGCGCACCAGCAACTTTGCCCCAGGTGAACTTGGTGTAGCCCTTGCCGTTTATCACCGACTTCAAAGCCGGAGTCGCCACAAAGGTCGCAGAGACCCCCGTGGGATTATAACTGCTGAGCAGCGAGCCCTTATAGGCGCGAAGAGTGTAGGCGTACTTGGTGGCGCCCGATACCTTGGAATCGATATAACTGGTTGCAGACGGCGCAACTTTTGCGATCTTTGTCCAGGAAGTGGCGGCGCCCGCTTTACGATAGAGATAGTAGCCGTCAATACCTGCAATCTTATGCCACGTGATGGTAACCGATGAGGCCCCTGGCTTCGCAGAGCCCAGGAGAGGCGTTGCGGGCGGCGGCACAGGCGCAGACGCAGGAACAGTAAAGAAGTCAGAACGGTACTGGATCGAAACATCCAGCGCCGCGCTCGCACTCATCCCCGTAAAATATGCCCGGGATGAATATTGCCAGGCGCCATAGGTCGTATTTTGCAGCGCGCTTGAACTGGGAGTGCTTAAAAAATACTGAGCGATCCACATATTCTTAGGCCCGAGCGTCGTCGCGTTCATCACACCTGACGTTACCCACGAAAGCGAACAGTAGTAGCGCACATTGGCAAAACCGGCGGCATTAAGCGTCTTTGCAAAGGTAAGCGAGGCAGCCGTCCAGTCATAGCCAGATGACGTGCCCTCCGCGTCCTCGATCATCATGGTAGATATCGGGAGCCCGAGCGCATCAGCACGCGCGGCAAAATGCCGGGCCTCAGCCGCGATGCTGTTCGGGTCATACACATAGTGATAGGCCGCAACCTTCAGGCCGGCAGCTTTTGCATACGCGATCTGCTGCGCTGCATAGGGGTTACTGTAGGTTGTTCCCTCGGTGAGCTTTACCACCACATACTTAACACCGCTGAGCTTCAGGGTGTTGAAATCGGCTTGTGTCATCCAGCTCTGCCAACTTGCCACATCGACGGCATCGGTACGCGGCAGTGACGCGTCCGGCGGATAGATGTTGGGCGGAGCTGCAGCCAGCATTGGCGGAAGGGGAGCGGGAGCAGTGACAAGCGGGGCTCCTGTGCGTTGTGGCGCTGGCACTGACGCATGCGAGGCATCAGGTGCGATCGTCGATCCCATCGCATGGTTGTCATGGTTGTCAACGCTCCCGGACGCCTGGGGCGCAGACGCAGGCGCCAAAGACGCCGCCTGGGCAGACGCGGGCGCCGGGGCCAGAGCCAGAAAAGCCCCTGCCAGCAAGGCCATCGTGAGCGCAAACGCGAGAGATTTCTTCAAAAAATGCATTCTTTTCACCTAACCCATTTTACGCCCTCTGCAAACGGGAGGGCACAGCACACCCGTCAGAGCCTTAAGATATGGCCGCCCGTAAAGTCTTTCATCGCGTTGCGCGTGTCAAAGATCAGTTGAGCGTGTTCTGCCACCAGGGCGTAGTCAACTTCAGTGTGCGCAGTCAATATCACCACCGCATCGGCAGCCTCGATCTCTGCTGCCGTCAGCTCTACGCGATCGATCTGGTGCCCGTCGAACTGATAGTCCGGCACAAAGGGGTCGTGATAGACAACGTCGGCTTCACGGTCCAGCAGGTGATCAATGACCTTGACCGCCGGGCTCTCACGCATGTCATCGATGTCGGCCTTGTAGGCCACGCCCAGCACCAGAACACGGGCGCCTGCCAGTGACTTGTGCTGCATGTTAAGCGCCGCCATCAGGCGGTCGGCCACATAGTAAGACATATTCTCGTTGACCTTGCCCGCCAGCTCGATAAACTGCGTGTGGAAATCGAACTCGCGCGCTTTCCAGCTCAGGTAGTACGGATCAATGGGAATGCAATGCCCGCCCAGACCGGGGCCAGGATAGAAGGGCATAAAGCCAAAGGGCTTTGTCTTGGCCGAGTCAACGACCTCCCACATGTTGATGTCCATGCGCTCGCAGAGTTGCACCAGCTCATTGACCAGCGCAATATTGACGCAGCGGAAGATGTTTTCCAAGAGCTTGCTCATCTCGGCTGCGCGCGCGGTGCTGACCGGCACCACCACGTCCAGGAAGCTCCGGTAAAACGCCACCGCAAGCTCGCCGGAGCGCGACGTCACGCCACCAACGACCTTGGGGGTATCCTTCGTATGATGCGTCGGATTACCGGGATCGACGCGCTCAGGAGAAAACGCCACAAACACATCAGTCCCGACCGTATGACCAGCGCCTTCAAGAATCGGCACGATGACCTCGTCGGTCGTCCCTGGATAGGTGGTTGATTCAAGCGTGACCAGCGTCTCGCCGCGCAGGTGGGGGGCGACAGACTTCGTCGCCTCGACCATAAAGGTCACATCAGGGTCGCGCATCTTGTCAAGCGGCGTAGGCACACAGATGGCAATCGCGTCGCACTCCGCTGCGCGGGAGAAATCCGTCGTTGCCTGCACCAGGCCACCGTCCACCTGCTGCGCAAAAAGCTCGCTGTCAACATCGGCGATGTAGCTCTCGCCCGCCGCTGCCGCCGCAACTTTTTCTTCAGAGATATCAAAACCGATAACCTTATGCCCGGATTGCGCCATGGTGCTTGCCAGGGGCAGGCCCACATAGCCCAGCCCAACCACTCCATAGATGGCTGTCCCGTCCTGGAGCTTTTGCTCCAGCGTCTTGTCCGTTTGATTAATTGCCACGTTTTTCCTCCATTTTCTCAATCAACCTGTGATTTATTTGCCGTTCGTGCTCTCACTGCCCGCAGACATCAGCACGGCGAGGAGCTCTCGCAGCTCGCCCGCATAGCGTTCGTCGCGCAAAGCGAGGGTAATATTAGCCTCAAGCCATGATAATACATTTCCCGTATCAAAGCTGCTCTCCGGCTCAACTTCAACCGCATACAGTGGTTCAGCGTCCAGAAGCGCCAGCAGCGCATCGGTCAGCTGGATCTCGCCACCTGCCCCCGGCTTGGTGCAATCCAGAAGCTCCATCAGATGCGGCGTCAGCAGATAGCGCCCCATGATAGCCAGATTGCTGGGCGCCACATCCGGCGACGGCTTTTCGACTAAGGCGTTCACGCGATAGCATGGCGCCTGCGCGGCCGCCTCAAGCTCAGCGACCGGCTGGGCGCCAATAATGCCATACCGGCTGAGGTGCTCGTCGTCAACACGCTCGACCGCAATGACAGAAGCGCCGGTCTGCTCGTAAACCGCCTGCAACTTTGGCAGAATGTCGCAGCGCGGCACAACAATGTCACCCAACAGCACAAAGAAGGGTTCGCTGTCAGTGAAGGCCGCCCCACAGTGCACCGCATGCCCCAGCCCCAGCGGGGACTTCTGGCGTACGTAATAGAGCTGCGCCAGATCTGAGACCTGCCTGACCGACTCAAGATACGCGCTTCCCTTGTCGCGCAGGTTCTGCTCAAGTTCGACCGAACGATCAAAGTGGTCCTCGATCGCGCGCTTGCCGCGTCCGGTGACCAGAAGGATCTGATCGATACCGGCTGCAGCCGCCTCTTCGATCACATACTGCATGATGGGTTTGTCTAAAACGGGCAACATCTCTTTTGGCTGGGCTTTGGTGACCGGCAAAAAACGCGTACCTAAGCCAGCTGAGGGGATAATCGCTTTCATACGTGAATCCTCACTTATTCTCATCTGCAAAAAGTCTGACTACTACCTGTAGCCCCGCCGCACTATCAACTGCCGCCCGGCGCCATGAACGATTCGACCGCAAGCTCAGTCATAACCTCTCCGGCCGCGGCGACCGTGTCCGCGATCTCCTCACGGGTCATTGCCAGCGAGGCAAAACAGCACTCGAACTGGCTGGGCGCAAGCCAGATGCCACGCTCAAGCATCTTGCAGAAGTACTTCGCGTAGCGCTCCGTATCGGCCAGCGCCGCCGTCTTGTAGTCCACAACCGGGCCGCGGGTAAAGAACAGGCAGGTCAGCGCGCCAACCTGTGTGCCAAAGGCCGGAATGCCGGACACATCAGCCGCCTGCTTCAGACCGCTGGCGAGCAACTCGCCCTTTTCCTCAAGCTCCTCATAGACGCCGGGGCGACCCAGGACCTTCATCGTTGCGATCCCGGCTGCCATGGCAACCGGGTTGCCCGAGAGCGTACCAGCCTGATAGACAGGCCCTGTCGGGGCCAGCTGCTCCATGATCTCGCGCCGGCCACCAAAGGCGCCCACCGGGAAACCGCCGCCGATGATCTTGCCAAGGGTCGTCAGATCCGGCATGACACTGTAACGCTCCTGGGCGCCGCCGTAGGCAACCCGGAAGCCCGTGATAACTTCGTCAAAGATAAGCAGCGCGCCGTGGTCATCGCAGAGTGCGCGCAGGCCCTCCAGGAAGCCCGGCGCCGGCGGTACACAGCCCATGTTGCCAGCTACCGGCTCAACGATGAGCGCAGCAACCTGGTCAGGATTGTCCTTAAACGCCGCCTCAACCGCCTCAAGATCGTTGTAGGGGACCACGATCGTGTCACGAGCGGCGCCCTCGGTCACGCCGGGCGTCGAGGGGATGCCCAGCGTCAGCATGCCAGAGCCCGCGGCTACCAGCAGCGCGTCGCTGTGACCGTGATAGTTGCCGTCGAACTTGATGAATTTCTCGCGCCCCGTAAAGCCGCGCGCCAGACGGATGGCTGACATCACAGCCTCCGTGCCAGAGCTGACAAAACGCACCATCTCGATGGAGGGCACCGCCGCGCAGACCATCCGGGCTGCCTCGGTCTCAAGCTCAGTCGGCGCACCGTAGGTTGTGCCCAGCTCCAGTTGGGCGCGCACCGCCTCAAGCACTTCCGGATGGCCGTGACCCAGGATCATTGGCCCCCAGGACTGAACAAAGTCGAGATAGGTAGTACCCTCGACGTCAGTGATATGGGCGCCTTGCGCCCGGGCGACAAAACGGGGCGTGGCGCCTACGCTCTTATAGGCGCGTACCGGCGAGTCAACTCCGCCGGGGATGTAGCGCTGCGCTTCTGCGAACAGATCGGATGAAGTGGGCACGGGGACTCCTTTTTGGACGCGATCTTGCCGTTAGCTATTGTACCATCGCGCGTGAAAAATCACGGGTGCTCCACGAGAGCGGACATGAGAGAGCCCGCCCCCTTGTCATTGCGAGCGTAGCGAAGCAATCCAGACAGCTGGCAGCAAGATGTGAGACGCCGACCGGGTTGTTGTCACTTGGTCAGCGCTGCCAACACTGCTTATCCGGCCTTGGCCCCTTTTGTCACTGCCTGCCTCTTACTTGGTCAGCGCTGCCAGCGCTGCCTGTCCGGCCTTGGTCACTTCCAGGGAGTGATCCAGGCACTGGTTTGCCACGGTTGGATTGTGGATGCCCTTGCTGTTCTCATTCATGATGAAGTCGAGGAACCACTGAGCCTCGCACTCCTGTGCGCGCAGCGGATCCAGCTGAGCGTCAGTATACTTGCCGCTCTTGTTAGCCGCAGCCAGGTCGTTGGTAAAGGCGGCCAGCGCAGTACCGTCGGTGTTGATCTTTGCGACAAAGCCTGCCTCTGATGACTTGATCAGCTGCACCAGCGCAGCGTCATCAGAATGACAACCGGCACATTCATCCTTGCGGATTGTTGCCGAATAGAGCGGGCCGGTCATCTTGTGGCTGGTTTTGCCACCGCCCAGCTTCTCCATATGGCAGTCAGCGCAGGTCAGGCCGGCGCGCCCGTGGATGCTGCTGTCGCTTACCACCAGGTCATACTCCGGATGTTGAGCCTTGAGCATCTTGGCGCCGGTATTTGGATTAACATGATCAGAGTAGCCGATCTTTTTGTAGAAATCGAAAATCGCAAACGGGTCAGTCATCTCTTTTGGCATCGTTACTTCGCCGCTTGTCGGATCAAAGTAGTACTCATTATGGCACTGCCCGCACGCCGCGTTTGCCGGCTGCATCTGGCCACCCTTGATCTCGTTGGCAAACGCCGTAGTAAAGGCGGTGCGGATTGCGCCCAGGTAGGTCCCGTTAGCGGTCTGCTTGGTCTGAGATCCAGAGCCGGGATAGTTCTTGTGGCAGTCGTAGCAGGTAATAGACTGGGTAATCGTGCTGGTATTTACAGCAAAGGGCACCTTTGCAAGACTCTGGCCGCTCTTCTCCATAATCGTGAACTGAGACGACTTGCAGGCATAGCAGACAGAATTTGACTTTGCGCTGATGCGCGGGCTGTCCTTGGCGTCTTGCAAGGCGTCCAGGTGAGGCCGCGGCGTGTCATAGGACTTCGCAAACGCGCTGCCTGCATAGATGGTGTTCAGGAAGGGAAATATCTTAAGGTAGCTCTGCACGGGTTGCAGTGGCTGAGTGTCCTCCTCAAACGTCTTGACTTCCTCCGGAAACTGCGACGCCCATTGCGCCGGCATCTTGACATCGGTGATCGATTTCACATCAGCAAAGGTCTCCGGAGAAGTTGAGGCAACCGCTGCGTCCGCCGGGCTCTTGCCTTTACAGGCGCTGAGCGTCAACACCCCGGCAGCCATGAGCAAAACGACCGTCCACAACACCAGTATCCGTACCCGTATCTGTCTCTTCATAGCGCTTTCTCCTCCATCATCGTTCCTGACTCCTTATACGTTAAACGATAGTTTAATCATAAGCGTTCGTCTGGCGAATTGTCCGTTGTTTTTCCAACAAAATGGCGCTGAGATGTGTCATACTGGGGATATGAAAAAAGCTGAGGATTATAGTTTGCTGATCCACCTCTCCCCTTTATTCAAGGGGATTTCAAAAGAGGAATCCTTGCAGCTGTTCTCCTGCCTGGAGGTGCGCCACCACAGCTACCGCAAGGGAAATTATGTCTTTTTGGCCGGGCAACACACTACCGATATCGGCCTGCTTTATTCTGGCCAGCTTGATATCTTGCAGGATGACGTATGGGGAAACCGGCGCATTCTTGAACGCGTGACCCCCGGGGAGATGTTTGCCGCCGCGTTTTCCTGCGCTGATATTGAGCGGATCCCCATCAGCGTACGCGCGACCCAGCCCAGCGAAGTGCTGCTTTTTGACTATCGCAGGGTACTTACGACCTGCAGTTCTGCCTGTCAGTTTCACACCCAGCTCATCTTAAATATGCTTGAACTGCTGTCGCGCAAGAGCATCGCGATGATGGAGAAGATCGGCAACATCACGCGCCACAGTACGCGGGAGAAAGTCCTGTCATTTTTGTCACAGCAGGCACAACTGCGCCAGACACAAAGTTTCGAGATATCTTTCAACCGCCAGGAGCTGGCCGAATACCTGGCGGTCGACCGCAGCGCGCTTTCCACTGAACTTGGCCGCCTGCGTGACGAGGGAGTGCTGCGGTTCTCCAAGAACCACTTCGAGCTGTTGAGTTAACGCCTAATGATGATTCTGCCCCGGGCAGAGGCGCGCCGGGTCGTCGCGCCCTACGGGCCGGGCGCTGATCAGAACGTTTACCAGCTAGCGCCAGCATGAGATGCCACCCCGAACAGACGGCGCGCCGAGAGCGTCGCGCCCTACGGAGCGAGGGTCAATCAGAGTCGTCACGGCTGGCGCCTGGCGATTCTTTTATCTGATGCTTACCTGCTCACTCTGGCGGTAGCTGGTTAACGTTATAACTGGCAACGACTCTGTAGGGCGCGACGACCCGGCGCGCCTCTGGTCGGAGCGGCGTTCAGATGCGCTCGAAATCGTCAGAATAGCGCGTGATATCATCTTCGCCCAGGTAATCGCCTACCTGTATCTCGATGATATGCAGGTCGCTGGCGCCGCGGTTCTCCAGGCGATGCTTCGTGCCAATGGGATTATAGACCGACTGCCCTGTCCCGACCTGGATCTCCTCGTCGCCCTGCGTCACGATCGCCGTGCCTGCAACGACCACCCAGTGCTCACTGCGACGCTCGTGGCTCTGAAGCGACAGGCGCGAGCCCGGCGTCACGACAATTTCCTTGACTTTGAAACCGTCGCCCTCTTCGACGATCTTCCACGTGCCCCAGGGACGCGCGCTGACTTTTGGCTCGCGCAGCTCGGGGGCGCCACGGGCGGCAAGCGCATCGACGACCAGGCGCACATCCTGCGCGCGATCGCGTGGCGCCACCAGGGTCGCGTCGCTCGTGTCAACCACCAACAGGTCTTCGACGCCGAGAGTTGCCACCAGGCGCTCCGGACTGTAGATGAGCGTGCCAGTGCTGTCAACCGCTACGCCATCGCCGATGACGCGGTTGCCCGCTGAGTCCGGCGCCGCCAAGTCCTCCAGTGACAGGAGCGAGCCCACATCTGACCAGTCCATCGTCGTCGGAACCACCGCCACGTGCGCGCTGTGCTCAAGCGCCGCGTTGTCGAAGCTCACCTTCGGGAGCGTCTCGAACAGC
>Ga0123357_10000299_pt1 | contig 47335 bp, 34 predicted proteins | sample TergutEmb28metaG_FD_89873 | JGI IMG/M metagenome (GOLD analysis project Ga0123357, IMG submission 89873) | Embiratermes neotenicus P4 segment gut microbial communities from Petit-Saut dam, French Guiana - Emb289 P4 | ecosystem: Host-associated > Arthropoda: Insects > Digestive system > Gut ...
ACCGCCTCTAAAGGTACGGCCTTTTTATTGGGCAGCGACCTTGCTCCTGCCGGCCAATTTGCCGCCGGAGAAAACGTAAGGGTAGGTGTCTCTTGGCCGGATCCTGATCTTGATGATTTTTGGGACTTGTGGGTAATTGATACGATTACCGGACGAATTGCCGATAACGGCGGTACTGTTGATATCACAAACCGCAGTTTTATTATGCCAGCCGGAACTGTAATCCTGTCGATAACGTATAAATTAAATCCCAATTACCTGCATCAAATAAGTGTTGACGAAAATATTACTAACGGAACCATAGCGCCCAAAGCCGCCGTAACAGGAGACGCTTCTCTTCTCCAGGCTACTTCCACAGTTGATACAGTATACCTGGATATACAGCCTCTGCCAGGCTACCAGTTAAATCCAGCTACTCTTATGTATAATCCCGGCGGGGTACCTATAAGTGTTCCGGACACAGGTGTTCGCCCGTCTTTTGTCATGCCCACAGATGATATAACGGTAACCGGTAAATTTGAAAAGAAAGATTTAAATGTTACCGCCCCTGCGCTTTCCGGCGGTAAAATTAGTTTTCTAAACAACCAATCAAAAACTACGGCGAAACTGGATGACCCAGTCTACTTTACGGTTACCGCGGACACCGGGTATAGAATTAAACCTAATAGCGTAAAATACAGTTATAATAATGGTAGGGACAGGACAATAACATTAAAAGATCCTGCTGTATTGGGCGATCTCTACAGTTTCCCCATGCCTGCCTATGATGTAACTGTGACCGCTCAATTCGACCTGCTCTATACCGTTAATTTGAGTAATAATGATACAATAGGAACTGTGTTGATCACCAACACGGCCAGAAGCGAAACAAGAAGTTTTATAGCCGGAGAAAGGGTAAATGTTAGTGTTACGGTAAAGGATCCCTTGTATCTCCTAGATAGAATTTATGTGAGTAAAACTTATGAAAATATAACCAACGCGGATATAACCGCCGCCGGAATTTTCAATATGCCCGCCGATGCGGCAACTGTTACCGTAACCTATATGCTCAATCCGGATAATTTGTATAAGGTCAGCGTAACAGGAACAGACAACGGGACCATAACCGCCATGAGTACTCCCGCGGGAAATACCCCCATAACAGAGTCCAAAGCGAATTACCCGGCTGCTCCGGCGCTGGTGTATTTGGATCTGCAGCCTGATCCGGGGTATGCCCCAACAAGCCTGGCGTACAACGACGGAACTAATCATACAATAACACCGATTCCCGCGTCGGGCCGGGCGTCTTTCCCAATGCCTTCCAGAGCTGTAACTGTAAGCGGTACGTTTGACAGGAAAGACCTGGATGTTACCGCCTCTGCGCTAACCGGCGGGATAATAAAATTCTCAAATAATCAAACGCAGATAAAGGCGAAGCTGGGTGACACAGTAACATTTACTGTTAACGAAAATACTGGTAACCGGCTCAGAGCGGGGAGTGTAAAGTATAGTTACAATGGAACCGAATCTACGCCAAGCCAGACCGGGGCAAACTACAGTTTCCCCATGCCTGCCTATGATGTAACAGTGACCGCTCAATTCGACCTGCTCTATACCGTTAATTTGAGTAATAATGATACAATAGGAACTGTGTCGGTTACCAATACAAGCGGCGCTTCTCCCGGCGTATTTATTGCCGGAGAAACGGTAAATGTCGGTGTTAATGTAACAGACGCTCAATATATTCTTGGAAATATTACTGTAACCAATACCAGTAATAATTCCCAGGTGAGTATCTCGGGCGGCCGTTTCACTATGCCTCCGGGAAATGTTAATGTTACAGTAACATATGGGGCCAATACCGAATACCTTTTTTCTGTATCTGTTGGTCAGCTAAGTAATGGCGCTATTCAACTGTATGACACGGAGACAGGCGGAAATATTATTTCCAGCGCCAAGGCTGATACAATGGTTTATTTGGACTTACAACCTGATCTGGGTTATACTCCGGTGAGCCTTAAATACAATGACGGAACCGATCATTTCATTACGCCAATTCCTGCTGCAGGCCGCACATCTTTCCAAATGCCTGCTCACAGTGCAATTGTAAGCGGTACATTTGATAGAAAAAATTTGAATGTTACCGCTCCTGCGCTCCCCGGCGGGACAATAAAATTCTCAAATGATCAAACGCAGACAACGGCTAAGATGGGTGATACGGTAACATTTACAGTTACTGCTGACGCTAACTACAGACTCAGCGCAGGAAGTGTAAAGTATTCATATAACGGGAGCGGTTCGATTCCAAATCAGTCAGGGGTAAATTACAGTTTCCCCATGCCCGCTTATGATGTAACCATAACCGCAGTTTTTATACCGCTATATACGGTTACAATAACTAACGATGATCCAACTATAGGTACAGTCTCTGTTACCAATACGAGCGGCGCTTCCCCGGGTATATTTATTGCCGGGGAAAGGGTAAATGTAAGTGTAAATATTACAAACAGTTTGTATCTCTATACAATTATTGTAAGTAATATTGATAATGGTAATATTACCAATACCGGATATTTTAACATGCCGGCTGCGAATGTGACGGTCACTGTAACATATAAACTCAATCCGGATAACTTATACAAAATAAGTGTGGCAAAGACAAATAATGGCGTCATAACAGCCATGAGCACCCCTGCAAATAATACTCCCATTACCGAATCAAAGGCAAATCCGGTTGTGGTATATTTGGAATTACAGCCTGATCCTGGTTATTACACAACAAGCCTTACATATAACGATGGAAGCGATCATGATATAACGCCAATTCCCGCTTCCGGCCGTGCGTCTTTCGTTATGCCACCCAGAGCTGTTACTGTGAGCGGCACATTTGACAGAAAAAATTTGAATGTTACCGCTTCCTCCGCGATTTTGGGCGGAAAAATTAATTATTCAAATAACCAAACGCAGACAACAGCAAAGTTGGGTGACAGTGTGACATTTACTGTTATACCTGCCTCAGGTTACCGTCTAAGGGCGGGGAGTGTCGTGTACAGTTACAATGGGATTAATTCAACTCCAAATCTGACCGGGACAACCTACAGTTTCTCCATGCCCGCTTATGATGTAACCGTAACCGCAGCCTTTGATCCGTTATACACCATTAAAGAAACCAATGATGCCGCAAAAGGAACAGTTTTAGTTACCAATACGGGCGGCGCTTCTCCGGGTGAATTTATTGCCGGGGAAAGGGTAAACGTCAGTGTAAGTGTGATTGACTCCGCCTATATTGTAAGCAAGATCTCGGGAGATAACGGAGTAGGGGATATTACTGGCGGATATTTTAATATGCCGGCAGGCATTACAACAATTACAGTGACCTATGCGGTAAATCCCAATTATCTGTATCAAATTAACACAGATTATTCAGCCAGAGGGAATATCGATCTTTACTCTGCATTAATTGGCGGCAGCCTTATATCAAAGGCAAAAGCCGCAGATTGGGTATATTTGGAGATCCAACCTACCCCCGGTTATGTCTTAACAAAACTCACGTACAATGACGGCAGTGTCCATGATATAACAATCCCGGATTCGGGCCGCGCCTCTTTCCAAATGCCCCCGCACAGCGTAACTATTACCGGGCAGTATGATCCAAAAGGTTTATCGGTAAAAGGGCTTCCTAATCCTGTACAGGCAGGTGATATTACCCCATCCAAAACAGAAACCGCTCAAATAGATGATGATATTACGGTAACGGTAAAAGCGAACCCCAATTACCGGCTCAATACGGGAACTGTAAAATATTCTTATAACGGGGAAGATTACGATCCGGCCTTGTTGTCGGTATCAGGTTCGACATATACATTCCGTTTTACCATGCCCGGCTACGATGTAACTGTAAGCGCGGATTTTGATGCCATATACACAGTTACAAAAAAAGTTACACCTGATGATACGGCCGGCGTCCTGAATATCACAAATGCCAGCGGACAGGCAAGCAGTTTTGCCGCAGGTGAAACCGTAAAGGTCAATGCAACCGCAAAAACCGGTTACCAGCTCAGTTCGCTCTCTGCAGACGGCGCAGCAATTACCACAGGCAGCTTTATAATGCCTGCCTGGAATGTTACTGTAACCGCGGATTTTACGGCCCCGCTTTATTCTATAGACACAGGTTCTGTGACAGGCAACGGCTTTATAAGCGCATCATCAGTAAAGGGAGGAGATTACAAGGCTATAGAAGGTGAAACTGTAACCTTGGCCATCCAGAATGGCCCAGGTTATACCCTGGACACTCTGACAATCAAAAACGGTTCCCAGAATCTTTCGTGTCAATTAAGCTCAGATAAACTAAGCGCAACCTTTACCATGCCGGCTCGTTCCGTACAGGTAATCGCGGTTTTTGTAAAAAAAGCTTATATTATTCAATTGGTTTTTCCCCCGCCCGTTTACGGTACAGCCTCTGTTATCTCTCCAACAGGGATTGCTTATTATAATGATACCGTCCAGATTGGGGTAACCGTTACCCAGACTCCGGTCAATGGATTTAAGACGAGCCTGGTGTATTATTTGGATGGTCAGGGCGCTCAGGCGGTTTCTATTCCTTTAATTGGGAGTAACTATCAATTCAAAGTACCGGATTTTACTTCTCCCGGAACAATAATCAAAGTTGAAGTAAAGATTGAAGGCGCCATTTTTAACCTAAGCTATGATCCCGCAATGGCCGGTAAATTCACCTTCCTTACCCAATTTTCGAACCTGCCCTATGACAGATATATGTCGAAGGTTGGCGCAAGGCTCGTACCAAACATGGGTTATTGCTTTGCCGCTTCCGGTTCTACTTTCTACGTTAATAACCAAAAACAACTTATTTCGCCCACAATAGTAGACGGTTCCCAGGTGTTTTACTTTGACATGCCAGCTTATGATGTAGTTGTAAAGGCGGATTTGAATTACTGCACCTACAACCTTGTGGCTTCCTGGGAAGGGGTACTGGACACATCGAGAGCGGGCAGTATAAGTGTGCCTTCTACTGCCAAATACATGGATAGTATTACCATCAACGCAAAGATAAACCCGGGTTATACACTGCAGCAGATCGAATTTAGGGATCCTGTATCAAACAGGGTAGTTAAATCAATATCCTGCAATAATGCCGCGGCGGGAAGTATAAGCTATTCAGTTACGCTTAATCAATTTAATACTAATTTCAACTCTGTAAACGGCGGGCAAATAAAAATAGTCGGAATATTCAGTGCCATAAAATATACCCTCAATTTAATGACGAATCCTCCGGCTATGGCGGGATTTTCCATTACATCATACGGTACTGTTCCTTTTGATACCCCTGTAACAGTAACCTTGCGAAGGATGCCAACGACGAGGTATAAATACGGAAGCTTTAAACTGCTCAAAAATTACAATATTGCAGATAAAGCAGATCCCGTGTATATAACCAGTGATGAATATAGCGGTACATTTAAATTCTATATGCCCGCTTATAATGCGGCACTGTACTACGAGGTTGAACCTATCCCCAGTACCAATATTGTCTTTAACGATCCCAATATGGACTCTTACATTCATTTTTATGCTGATGTCTCCGATGGGACTCCCGATGAAACAATATATAAGGAAATAAATTCGGCGTCTCCGGAACAGATCGTAAGGCTGGAAGTTTATAAAGGAGACAGTCCGGGTGGCGATAATGATATTCCCATTAATGTTAAGTATTGGATGCTTAACGATAAATCCATAGAACCGCTTTCCGCGGAGGATGTGATGGCGGTAACTATACCGGCAGGCAGCAGCGGGAGAACCCTCGGGATTATGCTCGAGATCGATGGGGTACCCCATTTTAGAAGTATTCCGATTTATTAGGGAGAAAGACGTGAAGTATCAAAAAATATTTATTGCATTGATTTTTCTCGTTTTACTGGCCCTGGTTGTTTCGGGATGCTCCCTTTTTCTCCCCCCCGGTGATACGGCGGAAGGGCTTCATATTATCATAGGAACTCAAGAAGAATTCGCAAGAACTATTTCTCCTGATTTTACTGACCTTTTTTTCTCCCAATATGACATTACCATTGAAGGCGGCGGAAATATAATCAATATAAATTCTATTTCTCCTGTTGTTACATTGGATGACTCACAAACACTAGCGCTGTATCCCAATAGTTTGCCGACCAATGTAAAATTTACAATTACTGTAAAAGCATACCGTACAGGTGAGACCGGCGAAAATTATTCCGCTTATGGATCCAGTGATTTTAACCTGGCTCCCGGAACCACAATTGTTAAAGTTGATATTGGCCCAATAATAAAAGATGGTGCGAAAGGTACCCTAAATTACATTATCAACGGGAGCGGTGCTGCTATTTTGCTGCCTTATGTTGATTTTATACCGGATCCGGAACCTCTGCTTGATCCGGATTCAGATCTTACCCCTGTGGCGGGAACAGATCCATGGGGTAATCCTGAGGCCATTATTTTAACTGTAGATAATTCTAACCATAACTTGTCGCTTCCATCGGGGTATTATATGTTTTATTATAAAAACAGTGCGGAAAATACTAACATCAACGTTATCCACATCTATAAAAATTTTACAACCAGGTTTATAATAAATCTATAATTAATACAGGAGGTTTTTAATGAAAGTATTAAGTAAAGGAAGTACTGTTGCGAGTGATTTAAAATTTATTATGTCTTCTCTGTGTAAGGCCAGGAATTTAGTTTTCTTGTTGTTTTTAATTCTCCCTACCATTTTTATAGCCTGTCCTGTCACTACCACCACCCCAGTTTATAAAGTAGGGGAAAAAGGTCCTGCCGGAGGAATTGTTTTTTACGATAAAGGTGTTTACTCGGATACTAATTATTCCCTTGGTGATAAAGATTACACAATCAATTGGCGTTATATGGAAGCCGCTCCTGCGGCAGCCGAATTTGAAGCCTTTTGGGGACCGCAGGATTTTAATGTAGAAAGTACTGATGCTAGTTTATTAACTTTTGCAAATGTTGGTAACGGTAAAAGAAATACTCAAATCATTGTGGATAGTTTTACTGATGGAGGATTAAGCGGTGCAGATTATGCGGCGCAGCAATGCCTAGACCTGACTATTGGAGGATATAACAACTGGTTCCTGCCAAGCAATGACGAGCTGGGATTTATGTATACTAACCTTAAAACATTAAAACTTGGCGGGTTTAGCGATTCCATCTATTGGTCATCGACACAGCAAGATAAAGATTATGCTCATGCCAGAAACTTCAGCAATGGCGATTATGCAACAAATTATCCTAAAGATGGGGTAAAGCATCTGGTTCGCGCTGCTCGTTATTTCTAGCGATTTTTACATTACTGTTTTCTTTTGGGAAAGTTTTTGTAAACCCATCAACTTTCCCATAGGAAAACTGTAAGCAGAAAAATTTATACGGAGTACATAGACAAACCGCGAGATAGAGATTTTAAAAAATACATTCGGCGGTAATTGCGGCAGTATCACCGGACTGATAATCTAAAACAACTGAATATGTTCTTCTTTCGTTATATGTCCTGCTGCCGGTTATTTCGGATTCAGGAATATTTATTATGTACTGATCAAAATCCTGCGAGGCAGGATCTTTACTACAGCGAAAATCGGCTTGCAATCCTTTAGGATCCGCACCGTTATAGAAAAGCCAGGTTACAGTTATGGTTCTGTCGTTGTTGTCAAATACACTGACTTCGCCGGCTTTGATATTTGTTCCTGTAACCAGATTGAAAACCCGCGGGGCATAAACAACTCTGTCTTTTATTGTGACCTCATTTTTCCATCCGATTATTTTATCGCTGGATTTATATAGAACTTCTCCGTTTTCCAGACCCTGTATTTCGGCGCCTTCCAGTGTATCTATTTGTTCTTTTCCTAGATAATAACGAAATTTTCCGGCGAGATAATCAATGGGATCACCTGTATTTACCCATCCGGTTTGATAACCCTGCTTGTAGCCCAGGACGTCAATTGTGCCGATCTGATCGCCGTTCAAAAAACCCATCAGATCGCCATTTTGGAATTCTTTTATAACCGTGTAATAATCAATTATTTCGCCGGTATCATAATATAATATTTTTCCGTTATCATATCCCAATATACCGCCCTCCAGGTCATCGGCGTACCCGATTGTTCCGGTAGGATCTGTATAGCCCAGAAGTTGATCTTTATCATCCTCCCAGCCGACAATACCCGGGATACTGATTGTTTCGGTAATAGTCTTTTTTACATCACCTTCATAAACGCTTACCTGACACCGGACTGCAATATACAAGTTTCCGCCCTGGTAAGGTACAATCGCTGTAAAGCCGTCTCCAAATAAATCATTCCCATTCATGGAGCCGTTTCCAACTGTGCCAAAGGTTTCATAATTATCATAGTATCCAAGTCTTAAAACACCAATATCATTGCCCTGGCCGTCGATAGTAACCTTTAAATGGGTTTCATCAACTGGTTCAAAAGTAACTTTACCGGCTATTACGGTTCTATTAACAACCAGGAGGACTTCTTTTGGTACCCCTGTATAAATTACGGCCATTGAATCCGGGTTTTGGTCTGTCCTTATAACGCCATTATTTATAAAACCAGGGGTCTTTAACGGGAATGTTACTTCATCATAAGTCCAACCCGCCCACGCCTGTCCGTTACTTGCCTTTTGAGATACCCAAATATCCTTAGTTACTTCCTTAGTTACTTCGCCGTAAACAGGAACTTGCATATACACAGGAATTTGGTTATCTTGCTGGATTGGACTGTAAACCGGGAGTTGATTTTCCATTGTGGAATATTTGTATATCGGGATTCTTTGATATATAGGAACTTGTTCATATTTAGGGATTTGTTCATAAATGGGAACCTGCTCATAGACTGGTATCTGCTCGTAGACCGGGATTTGCTCATACACTGGTACTTGTTCATAAACCGGTATTTGCTCGTAGACAGGTACTTGTTCATAAATTGGCGTCCATTCATAAACCGGGACAAATTGGCGGATCGGAGTCTTGAGTATATTGTCAAAATCACCGGTTAATTCGGTATTTCCAGTAAATAAGACAGGTTCATCAATGCCAGCCAAAGTACCTGCTACATTTACAGTTGGCAGGCCTTCTATTCCTGATACAACGGCATCGGGGGCGGATTCTATGGTTATAGCGGGATTACTGCAGCCTACAAGGATAAGACCCAGATTGAGGATTAAAATGAGAAAAAAGAACTGTAATCTACGCATTTTCCATAAATTTTAAAGCAGGTTCCGTGCCAACTATTGGATTTTGACAATGAAAATTCTAATTCTTTATAATATAAGGAATTAGAAAAACCTTTTCATATTATATCATATATTTATTAAAAAAACAGTATGAATTAACATACTTTTTAAATTTTTTTTGTATGGTTTTTTATATAATTTTTTTTATTAGTTCAGGGTAATTCTGAGCTTCTTCGAGCATTCTTGACATAGCCGCTGTATATCCATCGCCAAGAGATTTCCACCAATCAAGTGAAGCCCTGGAGAGCCTTAAGGTACAATTCACTTTTCTGCGGTTTTCGGCATTAATTTTTTTGAATTCAGCCAGTTCGCTGTCTGTAAGACATGGAGCGTCATCAGTATAGTGGATCGGTTTTATGGCAGCAGTCCGGATTTCTGCTATCTGTGCTTTAGTTGGCTTTGCGCCAGGTTCCAGGGTCTCCCTTACCATTGTAAATCCTCACTTCGTTTTCGTCCGCAATTCTCGCAGAAATAATTCTAGTAACTTCTCCTTGTTCTGTGTAGACAACAAAGAGTAGATGATCAACTAATGCTAAAGTTTGCCAGCGATCTTCCAAATCACTATGTGCCGTATCGAAGCGCTCCCATCGTTCAGGATCATTAAAGGCAAACTTGGCAACCGAAAAGGACAGCCCATGGTTGATTATATTGTCCCGTTCTTTTTTGGGGTCCCATTCAAATATCACAGTTTATACCGTAAAAAATATTACATTATGCAATACAAATTGTCAAGTAAATTTTTTAACAGTATATTTTTTTATTTTTTTCCAAAATTCAATGCATTTTGAACATTGATGCCGTATAGGGTGTATGGAGCACCCAAAAAAACCGCCCATTAAATGGCATACTGCTTTTATCGAGGCAATAAAGCTCGAGCTGGAGGAGTACCAGAATTCGCTTGAATTCTATCCGGAATTCCAATTAACAGCAGAACCGCTGCGGATCGATTGCGTTGTTGTTAAAAAGAAAACAGATATAGTAATCAAGAAGAATATAGCTTCAATATTCAGAGAAGTAAATCTTCTGGAATACAAGAACCCGGAAGACTATGTCTCTGTCAATGATTTTTACAAGGTCTATGCTTATGCCTGCCTGTATGCCTCGTTAGAGAGAGTTCCGATAACAAATCTGACAATTTCTTTGATTGAAAGCCGCCGCCCCAGGGAATTGTTTGCCCATTTACAGGATATCCGCGGGTACAAGATTGAAGAAAAAAGCCATGGAATTTATACAATAAATGGTGATATACTTCCTATTCAGATAATAAATTCCAGGAAGTTATCACCTGAAGAAAATTTGTGGTTACAGGGTTTGCGTAATAAATTGGATCCTGTGGAAGTACAGCAGGTTTTGTTTGAAATATTCCGGCAGGAGAAGGCGGTAAAATTTGGAGCGTATCTTGATGCGATAAGCAGGGCAAATTATCCTGCAATAGAGGAGGCAGTGAAAATGAGCAGTACGCCAAAATCATTTGACGAAGTACTTGAAAGAGCCGGTTTGGTTGCCAAATGGGAAGCCAGAGGCGAAGCTAAAGGTGAGGCCAGAGGTGAAGCTAAAGGTGAAGAACGTAAAGCAATTAAAGTCGCTAAGAACCTGATCAACCTTGGTATTCCGCTGGAAACGGTCGCTTCTGCTACTGAACTTGACCTTGAGAAGGTAAAAACCTTGTATCAAAACCAATAATAGGATTTTTTTTCATATTTTTGCATTGATAAAGGATAATCAACATAAACGAAAAGGAGTTTTTATAGAAACACTCTCGGAATGGAACACCGAGACGGTGATGAAGGTGCGCTCAAAAAATTTGATCTATTAAAATTAATAATTTTTTGGTATTTTATTGGAATGAGATTATTCGGAATTAAAATCAAAAAACTTCCTTTTTTATTTTTTATTGTAATTTTATTAATAACTTCCTGTGAAAACTTTTACGATCTCAATCATTCCGAATTATCATCAATTAATAAGAAGAATCCGCCGGTTACTACACCTGCAGTACCGCCTGTTACTCCTCCGGTAATTGCGCCCGACGATCCTCCCGTCACCCCGCCGGACGAACCTCCGGTTACGCCTCCTGACAATCCTCCGGTTACGCCTCCGGACGACCCGCCGGTAACGCCTCCAGATGACCCGGTACTGCCGCCGGTAACGCCTCCGGACGATCCTCCCGTCACACCTCCGGATGACCCGCCTGTTACTCCTCCTGTTACACCTCCGGATGACCCACCAGCGAGCTCTTACGGAGGTTTTGTACCGGTCAATCCGGGTACCAGGATGTTTAACGCCATTAACATGTCAACAGAAGCCAATTATACGCTAAGTGCGGAACTGGTTTACGAAGGAGAAAAATGCCATATTTGGGTAGAATCTGCATATAAAAAAAATCTGTCCGCAGATACTGCTAAATCCATTGCTTATGAGTACGACAGAACTATTTTTCCAAGGATGATGGACGCTTTTAATCTGGGAGAGAATATCAAGAATAACGGTATAGTTGTCGCTAAAGACCCCATGGAATACGCCTCTTGGATGGTCAACGGAGATAACAAACTTAATATACTCCTGATGGACATACTGGACGGTTACAAGGGCAGCGGCGGTTATGTGGCTGGTTATTTTTATTCAAACGATCTTATGAGTTATTCGTATTCAAACCGCTGCAACATGATTTATGTAGATACTAACCCCGGTTTAAATTATATGACCAATTTATACGATACACTTGCGCATGAAATGCAGCATATGATGAATTTTGCCATTTCCAAATATAAAAACCGGGGTGAAGTTGATACATGGATTGACGAAGGTTTATCCGTAACTGCGGAATATATCCGTACAGGTCAGCAGATTACCAGCCGGCTTAACCGTTATAAAAACGATCCGGACAAGGGAATTGAAAACGGTAATAATTTTTATGTTTGGGATAATCCAGGTACTAATGTACTTGACGATTACGCTACAGCCTATATGTTTTTTCAATGGCTCAGGGTACAGGCAGGCGGTATAAACATCTTTAGGGAAATTCTATATGCCGCGGATAATAATTATAATGCCGTAACCAAGGCTGCTTTTGATTATGGTATTATTAACAAGAATAATGATTGGCCCAATCTGCTTAAAGATTGGCTGGCTGCCAATTATATAAATTCCGCCAGCGGTCTTTATGGTTATAAAAATGAGGCATTGCTTAAAGATATTCAGGCAAAAGTGAACAGTAAAACCGGCAATGCTTCGACAGGGTATTCACTATTGCCGGGTGAAGGAATCTATACCAGGAACCTTAGTATGCCGGTTTCGAACGACAGCATTAAATATGCAGGTCTTCCTTCAAGAGGTTCTGTGAACATTCCTGATGACATTAGCTGCAGTTCATCTGATATAATGCTCAGTTACAATACAGATACGAATGTATACGGTTCTCCTAAAAATTGTTATCCTTTCAGCAACGTTGTAATTCCTTTGCTGCCGGGTAATTTAACCTTATCCCTTAACACCCAGTCCCCGCAGCCGATGCTTCCGGATACATATCCTGTAAGCATGAACGATTTATTCAGGGAACGCAGACAAGCCGGGAGCAGATGAAGTTGTTAGGAAAAAATTTTTAGAATATACAATCGGCGGATATGGTAACTGGATTGCCGGTTTGATAATTATAAACTACTGAATATGTTCTTTTGTTGTTATATATCCTGTTGCCGGTTATTTCGGATTCCGGAATGTTTATTATATTTTGGTTGAATTCCTGGGAGTCCGGATCTGCGCCGCTGCCAAAACTGGCCTGTAATCCTTTGGGATCGGCGCCGTTATAAAACAGCCAGGTTAAAATTAAGGTCCCGTCGTTATTGTCAAATACACTGACTTCGCCTGCTTTTATATCTTTACCGGCAATAAGATCGAAAACCTGCGGGACATAAACAGTTCCGTCCATTACCGTGACTTCGTTCTTCCATCCGATTATACCGTCATTGGAAATATCGTTACCCTGGCCATCCAATGTTACCCTTAAATGGTTTTCGTCCGCCGGACTAAAAGTTACTCTGCCGGCTATTATAGTTCTATTCTGAACCAAAAGTACTTCTTTGGGTTCGCCGGTATAAATAACAGCCATCGAATCGGGATTTTGGTCTGTTCTTATTACCCCATTGTTTATAAAACCGGGATTTTTTAACGGAAAAGTTACTTCATCATATAACCAGCCGGCCCAGGCCGGTCCATTGCTGGCTTTTTGCGGTTCCCATATATCTTTTGTTACTTCTTTTGTAACTTCGCCGTAAACAGGAACTTGCATATACACAGGAATTTGGTTATTTAGCTGGATTGGGCTGTAAATAGGCATTTGTTCATACATTGGGACATATTTATATATCGGGATTCTTTGGTAAATGGGAACCTGTTCGTAAACAGGGATTTGCTCGTAGATAGGTACCTGTTCGTAAACAGGAATTTGCTCGTAAATTGGTATTTGCTCATAAATGGGTATTTGTTCGTAAATTGGTATTTGTTCGTAAACAGGTACTTGTTCATAAATAGGTGTCCACTCGTAAACCGGGACATAATTACGTACCGGAGTTTTAAGTATTGTGTCCAAATCGCCGGTCAATTCGGTATTGCCTGTAAATAAGACAGGTTCTTCTGTGCCGGCCAAACCGGTACCTGCCACATTTACTGTGGGCAGGCCTTCTACTGCAGATAAATTGATATCCGGGCCTGTATTGGAAATAGCTGCGGGATTGCTGCAGCTTCCAAGTACGATAGCTAAGCTTAAATTGAGGAGTAAAATGAGAAAAAAAAACTGTGTCTTACGCATTTTCCATAAATTTTTAAGCAGGTTCCATGCCAACCATTGGATTTTCCCAATGGAAATTTTAACTCTTTATATTATAAGGAATTAAAATAAACCATGTTTTATTATACCACAATTTTAAAAAAAACAGTATGATTTAGTATACCCTTTGGTTTTTTTTTGTATGTTTTTTTAATTAACATTTAATTAATATGCCGGTAAATTTTCAATGTATTTTGAACATTGATGCCGTATAGGGTGTATGAAGCATCCAAAAACATCGCCCATTAAATGGCATACTGCTTTTATCGAGGCAATAAAACTCGAGTTGGAGGAGTACCAGAATTCGCTTGAATTCTATCCGGAATTCCAATTAACAGCAGAACCGCTGCGGATCGATTGCGTTGTTGTTAAAAAGAAGGCGGATATTAAAATAAAGAAAAATATTGCTTCTATATTTAGGGAAGTAAATCTCCTGGAATACAAGAATCCGGAAGATTATATATCTGTCAATGATTTTTACAAGGTCTATGCTTACGCTTGCCTGTACGCATCGTTTGAGAAAGTCCCGGTAACTAATCTTACAATTACTTTGATAGAAAATCGCCGCCCCCGTGATTTGCTTGCCCATTTACGGGATATTCGCGGGTACAAGGTCGAAAAAAACAACCATGGAATTTATATAATAAATGGTGATATACTTCCTATTCAGATTATTAATTCCAGAGAGTTATCGCCTGAAGAAAATTTGTGGCTTCAGGGTTTGCGTAATAAGCTGAATCCTGCTGAAGTGCAGCATGTTTTGACTGAAATATTCCGGCAGGAGAAGGCTGTTAAATTTGAAGCGTATCTTGATGCGATAAGCAGGGCGAATTATCCTGCAATAGAGGAGGCAGTAAAAATGAGCAATACGCCAAAATCATTTGACGAAGTTCTGGAGAGAGCCGGTTTAACGGCTAAATGGGAAGCCAGAGGCGAAGCTAAAGGTGAAGCCAGAGGCGAGGCCAGAGGCGAAGAACGTAATGCGATAAAGGTCGCTAAAAATATGATTAACCTTGGACTTCCGCTGGAAACTGTCGCTACTGCTACTGAACTTGACATGGAAAGAGTAAAAGCCCTGTATCAGAATAAATAATAAACCCCTCGGGTTCTATATTATTTTTCTAAATTCATCAAATTTTATCCAAAAAATTTTTAATTATTTTTCAAAATTTGTACCAATTTTTTAAAAATTTGCGTATATTCTAATTATGGGAATATAAGGTTCAATATATGTAATGAATAAGGCTGGACCAGGCAGGAGTTTGTAAAATGAAAGAGATAGTTAAGACCAGGCATGAACTGTGTACGGGCTGTAACAGGTGTGTACGGGAATGCCCCATGGAGTTAACAAATATTACTTACCAGGACGAACTGGGAAACATTAAAGTAAAAATCGATCAGCCTAAATGTATAGCCTGCGGCCGCTGTATTTCCGCTTGTAAACATAACGCGAGGTATTTTCTGGATGATACCGCCCGCTTTTTTGAGGACCTCTCCGGCGGCGTTCCCATATCCCTTATTACCGCGCCCTCCATACGGACAAATATACCCGAATGGAAAAGGCTTTTTACCTACCTTAAAAAACTTGGGGTCAACAAGATTTACGATGTTTCGCTGGGAGCTGATATTTGTATCTGGGGGTATATCCGGTATCTGGAAAAGACCGATCATAAACATATTATTACACAGCCGTGTCCCGTAATTGTAAGGTACATAGAAATTTACCGCCATGATCTTCTTAAATATTTATCGCCGGTAAACAGCCCCATGGGTTGCATTTCCACCTACATGAGAAAATATGAGGGTATTACGGACAGGATTGCCGCGTTGTCGCCCTGTGTAGCAAAAGCATACGACTTTGGAGATACGGCTCTGACACAGTACAATGTTACTTTTACAAGGATGCTTGAATATTTAAAAGAAAACAATATAGAACTTCCCGCAGTAGAAACCGGATTTGATCATTACGAAAGCGGCCTGGGTTCCGTGTTCCCGATGCCGGGCGGTCTCAAGGAAAATATTGAATTTTTTACCGGCAAAAAATACCGCATAACCAAAGCAGAAGGCTATGACTTGTATGAACTGCTGAACCTGTACGGGGAAACCCCGGAAGATTTATTGCCTGATGTTTTTGATGTACTGAATTGTGAAAACGGCTGCAATATTGGGCCGGCGGCGACACATAACAAAAGTATTTTTGAAATTGACATGTTTATGGATAAAAACAGAAAAGCCGCGGACAGCCGCAGGCGTGAATATTATGAGGATTTATACAAAAAATATAATTCTACATTTAATTTATCACATTTTTTGAGGAAATATGATCCTGTTGAGATCGAATTGCCGCAGATAACAGAGGCAGACATTAACAAAGCGTTTGAATCGCTTTATAAAACTGATGAAACAAAGCGGAATGTTGATTGCGGCGCCTGCGGTTCGGATACCTGCTACGATATGGCGAGAAAAATTGCCCTCGGCGTAAATATTCCGATTAATTGCATCGTAAAGACAATGGAACAGGCCAAAGAAGAACATGAAGATAACATAAGCACATTGCAGCAATTGGGGACTATCTGGGACAATGTCGAGAGCGGAATCGCAATTGTAGATGCCGAAACCCGTATTATAGTTGATGTTAATCCTGTCGCCGCGCGTATGAACGGCGGCCTAAAAGAAAATATGGTCGGGCAGGTATGCTATCATTTTTTTGGACAGGATAAATGCCCGGTACTGGACATGAACGCGTCTTTTGAACATGACGAGATGAACTTTTACAAAACTGACGGTACCGTTATCCCGATAATAAAAACCGTATCAAAGATAACCTATAAGGGCAGGCCGGCCCTGCTGGAAAGCTTTACCGATATTTCCTACATTAAAGAAGTAGATAAACAAAAACGCATGCTTGAAGTCGCCGAACAGGCCAACAAGGCCAAATCCCTGTTCCTGGCGAATATGAGCCACGAGATACGAACGCCCATGAACGCCATAATAGGCATGACTTCCATCGCAAAAGTTGCCAACAGTACCGAAAGAAAAGATTATGCTATTGAAAAAATTGAAGCCGCTTCAAAGCATCTGCTTGGTGTTATAAACGATATCCTTGATATTTCCAAAATTGAAGCCAGCAAATTTGAGCTGTCGCCGGTGGAATATCGGTTTGAAGAAATGCTTAAACAGGTTGTTACCGTAAATATTTTCCGTATTAATGACAAGAAACAAAAATTACGTGTTAATATCGACAGACTAATCCCTGAACATTTATACGGAGATACCCAGCGTCTGGCCCAGGTGATTACCAATCTGCTGAGCAACGCCGTTAAATTTACGCCCGAAGACGGAACCATCACCGTTAACGCTAAATTTATTAAAGAAGAAAATAACCTGTGTACAATACTCATACAGATTATTGATACGGGTATAGGCATAAGCCCGGAACAGCAGTCAAAATTGTTCCAGTCTTTCCAGCAGGCGGAAAACAGTACTACCAGAAAATACGGCGGCACAGGACTTGGGCTTGTTATTTCCAAGAATATTGTGGAGATGATGGGCGGCAATATCTGGATTGAATCGGAACTTGGAAAGGGATCAACCTTCGCGTTTACGATCAAGACCAAACGGGTGAATGATGAGGCAAAACTGATACCCGATTGGAAAAATATCCGCATTCTTGCCGCAATGGATGACAGTGATTGTCTTGCACATCTGAAGAGTTTTACAGAAGGCTACGGAGCTGTCTGCGATACCGCGTTAAATGGAGACAGCGCTCTTTTCTTAAGAGAAAAGAACGGGCCCTATAATATGTATTTTATCGATTACAATTTACCCGGCGCCAACAGTTTGAACCTTGCGCAGACATTTAAGGAGAAAGACTGCGGCAAAGCCTATACCGTTGTCGTAAACGGATTCGAACTCGGAACTATTGAAGAAGAAGCCAAAAAATCAGGGGTTGATTCGCTGATTTCAAAGCCCCTTTTCCCGTCGAGCATAGTAGATGCTGTAAACGGTTATTTTGGCATTACCATGCATAAAATTGAACCCAAACCTGCTGATTTTACTGACGATTTCAAAGGTTCCTGTATTCTGCTTGTCGAGGATGTTGAAATAAACCGCGAAATTATAATGACTCTGCTTGAACCTCTTGAAATAACTATTGATTGCGCGGAAAACGGCAGAATCGCCACCAGCATGTTTATGGAAACGCCTGACCGTTACGACATGATTTTTATGGATGTTCAGATGCCGGAGATGGACGGTTACGAAGCGACGCGTTTTATACGGGCACTGGATATTCCTGAGGCAAAAAAAATCCCCATAATCGCGATGACGGCCAATGTGTTCCGCGAAGATATTGAAAAATGCCTCGACGCCGGCATGAATGCCCATGTCGGGAAGCCTATTGATCTTAAAGAAGTGCTGAACAAATTGCGGGCGTATTTGATATAATACTGTATGGTCAATAAGTTTAATTTATTGGAACGGCTGCTGGAAGAAAAAAACATGCGGTTAAAGGGCGGATTGTACCACCTTACCCAAATTAAATTCAGTTATAATTCCAACCATATTGAAGGCAGCAAACTTTCGGAAGAACAGACCCGTTATATATACGAAACCAATACAATAAATATTGATACCGGAAAAACAGCCAATGTTGATGATATAATTGAAACTGTCAATCATTTTGCGTGTTTCGATTTTTTACTGGATATTGCCAAAAGACCTTTATCACATGAAATTATCAAGGAATTTCACAGGATACTTAAGACCAATACCTCTGATTCGCGCCGGGAGTGGTTTAAGGTTGGTGATTATAAAACAATGCCCAATGTTGTGGCCGATACAGAAACTACGCCGCCGGGAAAAGTATACAGCGAAATGTCTGTTCTTCTCGATTTATATAACAGATTGGAAAATATTGATATAAAAGAAATAATTAAATTTCATTATAATTTTGAGAAAATTCATCCTTTCCAGGACGGCAACGGACGGGTCGGCAGGCTTGTTATGTTTAAAGAATGCCTTAAATATGGAATAATGCCTTTTATAATAGAAGATGAGTATAAATTTTTTTATTACCGCGGTCTTAAGGAATTTTTACGGGCAGAAGGTTACCTGGTTGATGCCTGCCTTTCTGCCCAGGACAAGTACGCAGAAACTGTTAGCTATTTTTCCCCCGAATAATGTGGCTGGATCTACATTATTCCCTTGAAAAATGTAAATTACTGCGATAAAATTATTAATTATTTATGAAACGTATAGTTTATGATAGACTTTTAACCTGGAAAAAATCACCCGATCGGAAACCTTTGTTGCTGCAGGGAGCCAGACAAACAGGAAAAACCTGGCTTATGGAAGAATTCGGGAAAAACGAATATAAAAATTATGTATGTCTGAATTTTGACAAGAATCCAAGATTAACTGCTTTTTTTAATGATGATATTAGTCCGGAATTCATTATTAAAAGCGTGGAACAGTATTACAATACAAAAATTATTCCGGGAGATACCCTTGTCATTTTTGACGAAATACAGGAATCAAAACGTGCCTTAAATTCACTTAAATATTTTTATGAAGAAGCGCCTCAATATCATATAATCGCCGCCGGGAGCTTCCTTGGAGTCGCGGGACACGGCAGTTTTCCTGTAGGAAAAGTGGATCGTATAACAGTTTATCCGCTTTCGTTTTTTGAATTCCTTGAAGGTACAGGAAAAGAAAGGTATGTTGAATCCATAAAAAATTTTGATTTTGAACTGGTACGTGCGGCATCATCAGATTATGAAAAATTCTTAAAAATTTATTACATGGTAGGCGGTATGCCAAAATCGGTGGCTGCATATGGTGCGAGGGAAAATCTGAATGAAGTTAGGAGCATTCAGAATAATATTCTGGATGATTACCGTGATGATTTTTCTAAACATATTTCACCGCTCAATACTCCCAAAGTTGAAATGATTTGGAATTCCATTCCGCGGCATTTATCAAAAGAAAAAAAGAAATTTATTTATAAGGAACTGACTAACGGCGCCAGGGCTTATTCTTATGAGGATGCGATGAGCTGGCTTTTTGCTACACGTCTTGTTAATAAAATCAGCCGTACGCAGGATTATATGATGCCGCTGGCCAGTTATGCCGATGAAAAAACTTTTAAATTATTTATGCTGGATATAGGTCTTCTGAGCGCGAAGTCTTCACTGGATATATCCGCACTGATGGAGCCTGAAGATCATTTATTCAGTATTTTTAATGGAGCACTTACCGAACAATTTGTTATGCAGGAGTTAATAAGTGCCGGATTTTCACCTTATTATTGGGGCAGGGAGAAGGGTGAAGCTGAAGTGGATTTTATTATTCAATGGCAGAATAATATTATACCTATTGAAGTAAAATCGGGCATCAGGACCAAGTCCAAGAGTCTTGATGTGTTCAGAAAGCTATACAATCCAAAATATTCAATACGGGCATCTTTAAAAAATTTTGGTATTGCCGGTGATTTATCTGGCAGATTATTTTCAATACCGTTGTACATGATTGCGTCTTTTCCGGAAATCCTGGCTGCACAGCCGGAATAAAGTCATGAAAAAACTGCCGTTTGCCGTTCAGTTATCACTGATAGTTTTTCTGATTCTGATTATTCCTTTTATAATATTGATGAGCTATACGGGTACTACAACGCTGCGGGAGGCCGAAGTTGAAATAGCCCGCAGTTCACTGGAGCATATTGAGCTTAACAGCAGATTTACCGAGAACTTCATGAGCAACATTACCGCCAATGTTCACAGGTTTGCCGCTTACCAGGATTTTTTTATTTATGACGGCCTGCAAAAATATGCTTCCATACAGGGTAATGTGGAGAACGGACTTAAGGTACAGAAACTCCAGAGGGACCTTGCTTCGATCGCGCGGACCGATGACTCGATTCATTCCATTTTTATGTTTTTTGATGACAGCGATTACATTATCAGTTCTGACCGCGGAATCGTGGAGCAAAATGATTATTCAAGTCTGTCGTGGCTTAGGAATTTATCTGCCCAAAAACAGGGCCAGGGAGGTATCTGGGTACCAAGGATACTCCAGCCCGCTTCGGTGCGGGAGATTCTTCGGGGTCAGGATACCGGGTATACGGTTCCGGTAATTTCCTATGTTTATAATTTAAGCAGGCTTATTACCACGATCAGGGGAACAATTGTAATAAATATAAAAGAATCCTACATAGCCAGCATTTTAAACCCTGAACTGGACAGGGAAAATTCCATGGGTATTATGTTAATGCAGAGCGATGGAAAATTAATTACCCATCCAAAATTGTCAAACTTTAATTTGCAGGCCAAAAATCTCCCCCATATTGCAGATATCCTGGACAGCGGTCAAAATTCCGGTTACGCGTTTTACAAAGAGGGCAGCGGCCAGACATTGTATACCTGGCTTAAATCCAATTATTACGACTGGGTTTTTGTTTCGGTCCAGTCAATGGCTCCGCTTTTGGACCAGTCCAACCGTACCATCCGCAATATGATTTTTTTGGCGCTTACTGTTGTGTTCTTTGGGACAATGGCTTCTCTGGCTGTTTTTTTCTGGTTTTCCAAACCAATGCGTCAGCTGATAAAGGGCCTTAACAAAAACAGCGATTTTACCAAACCCGCATTCCGCAACGAGATGGACATTCTTTCTTCTGCGTTTACCCAGATTGAGCACAAGGAAAAAGAGCTTAGGGATCTGCTTAACGAAAGGGAAAAAGACGCCACAATATTGGCAATACGCAATCTTTTGTCCGACGATCCGCTGACCGCCCAGGAAACCGAAACTCTTTCGCAGGTGTTTCCCCACAGGCTGTTCAGGGTCGCGATTGCGGTTCTTGATAATTACGAAGATTACCGCCGCAGAACCAATGCCGAACAAAGGGCGTATCAGCGTTACCTGTTTATTTCGCAATCGATTGAATTGACCAAACCGCCCCTGATCTTAAGGGGAGTTTATCTGCCGGAAGCCAGAATTGCCCTCATTATTAATATGGAGGAAGAAATTGATGCAGACACCCTTGCGCCGCTGTTAAGTAAATTGCAGGAAACTGCAGCCCCTGTTTTTGGAACAACCATTACAATAGGCTGCAGCGAAACCGGTTTTGAATTTGACGGTGTGCAGCAATGCCTGCACCAGGCGTCGGAGGCTGTCGCGATGCGTATTTTGCGGGGGAGCAACAATATTATCCGGTGGACCGGCACAGAAGGGCGAAAACGTTTTTTCTATCCGCAGAACAGCGAAGTGCGTATCCTGAATTATTTAAATACCGGAAACCTGGCAATGATAAATGCCGAACTTGATTCGATTAGTAAAACTATCCGCGGCGCAGATGGTATTTCCTATGATAATATATGTTTTATTTACAACCAGCTTGCCGGCGGAACCATACGCCGTCTCTCGGAAATGAACACCAATACGAGCGGGTTCTTTTTTAACCACGGTAATGTTTACCGTTCAATCGCGTCTTCGGAAACCCTGGAACAGCTAAGCAAATACATGACGGATTTTTACGGAGACCTGATAAATTATCTGCATAAAGACCAGGGCGAAGACACGGCGATAGACCGTATTCTTGCCTGCCTTGGTAAATATTACAAAACCGATATGTTTTTCGAAGATATGGCCCTTGAACTTAATATGAGTTATTCCTACATGCGCAGAATCGTCAAAGAAAAAACCGGTAAAAGCGTCAATGATACTGTGAATCTATTGAGAATCCAGGAAGCAAAAATTCTTTTGCTTGACGAGAAATTAAAACTGCCGGATGTCGCCAAAGCAGCAGGTTACCGCAATACACAAAGCCTAAAACGGTATTTTAAAAAATTTGAAGGACTTAATCCGCTGGAATACAGGGCAGCCGGGAAAATTAGGAATTAGGAATTAGGAATCGGCGGGCAGAGAGTTTACAGTGGTGTTCACTTTTGCCATAACCGTTTATTTTTGATACAGTAATTTACGCGTATAGCCCAATTAATTTGCTGTCATGGGTTGAATTTATCAAAAATTATTCGCTAAAATAATTATCTCTTTATAATATAACGAATTAAGAAATTATCAAATTTGGACACATCAATCAAAATTGATTATTTACAAATTTCAAAAGCGGTATTTATACTTGAATTATGCGAAGTGCAGAGGCAGGGAATCCGTATTTGGGAAATATTGTTCCCAAAGGAGCTCTTTTTTACCTTAGGCGGGATTGGCAGCTTTACGCTTTGGTTTTTTTACCCATGTTGTTTGTATTGATTTTCAAGTTCGGGCCCATGTTTGGGCTTATTATTGCGTTTAAGGATTACAGGATCGCGAGAGGCTTTTTGGGGAGTTCCTGGGTAGGTTTTAAGGTTTTCCAGGATGTTTTTTCCCACCGCCTGTTTATACCGGCTCTGCGTAATACACTCCTTCTTAATTTATTGGATTTGGTCATGGGGTTTCCCATGCCCATTATCCTGGCGCTTCTTCTTAACGAAATAAACACCCGGTGGTTTAAACGTTCTACCCAGACTTTACTTTATCTGCCTCATTTCCTTTCGTGGGTTATTATCGGGGCATTGGCCTACCAGCTATTCAGCGTTAATACCGGAATGGTTAACAATTTGATTGATATGCTGGGCGGGAAGCGGTTTCCGTTTCTTACTGCAGATATCCCGTGGCTTGTAAGTTATGTTATAATCGGGATGTGGCAGAACATGGGTTGGGGTACGATTATTTATCTGGCTTCGATTTCCGGCATTAACCCCGAGCTGTACGAGGCTGCCATGATCGACGGGGCAGGCCGGTTCCGCATGTGTATAAACATTACCGTTCCCTGCATCCGCAGTACTATTGTAATTCTGTTAATTATGAATCTTGGCAGAATTATGGGCGGTTCTTTTGAACGGATCTACGCGCTGGCAAATGTTGCAGCGACCGAATATACCACGACTATACCGGTTCTGGTTTACCGCTGGGGCATTCAAAGTATGAATTTCAGCAGGGCCACTGCGCTTGGTCTGTTCCAGTCCGTAATCGGGCTGATCATGGTTCTTGGCTCGAATTTTATATCGAAAAGACTTGGCGAAGAAGGTTTAATATGAATAAAACCGCGGCCGTGCAGACAATACATGAACAATTAAAACATAAATCATATAAAAGAAGTTTTTCAAGCAGATTCTGGAAGATAATAATTTACGCATTTATTACTGCCATTACATTAACCTGCATAATTCCGTTTATTCATGTTATTTCAAAATCGATCAGCACAGACGCTTTTGTTGTCGCGAACAAGGTTTTTTTAATACCCAAAGGTCCGACGCTGGAAGCTTACCGCAAGGTATTCAGTGACTCAAGTATTCTGCGTTCCCTTTATGTCAGTATTTTTGTAACTGTTGCCTTTACTGTGCTTGGCATGTTCCTTACCACCTGTATGGCTTACGCACTGACCAGACCCCAGTTCAAAGGCCGCAGGCTCCTGACTTTTTTATGCGTTTTTACATTATATTTTTCCGGAGGGATAATACCGGATTACCTTATGGTAAGTTATCTTGGAATGCTGGATACATTGTGGTGTTTAATCCTGCCGCTGTCATTCAGCGCTTATAATCTGATAATTATGAAAAACGCCATGATGGCTTCCATACCGCTGAGCCTTGAGGAATCGGCGCGTATTGACGGCGCTGGGCATTTCAGGATTCTGGCGCAGATTTTTGTGCCGCTTTCCAAACCGATTATCGCCACCCTTTCACTATTCTACGCGGTAGGCCGCTGGAACGCGTACCAGGACGCGCTTTTTTACATCAAGCAGCGTGTAGACTTGAGGCCGCTTCAGCTTAAATTGTATTATCTGGTTGTTCAGGCCAACGAGAGTTTCCAGCTTGAATCAACGGTAGTATCGCTTACAAATCCTGAAGTGATGAAGGCAGCCTGTGTGGTTTTCGCGACCTTGCCCATCCTTTTAGTTTATCCTTTTGTGCAAAAATATTTTGTTACCGGAGTTATGATCGGGGCTGTTAAGGAATAACAGCACGTCAAGGAATAAAAATATTACTTCCCTGTATAGGAAAGTGTAAATATTTTCAGGAGGATTTTATGAAAAGATCAGCGGTAATTTTTCTGATCCTGGCTCTGGCCGCGTCCGCTTTTGCCAGCGGCGGCGGACAGTCGAATTCTGGCAGTGCCGCAGCACCGGCAGCCGCGGGGTTTACCGATTATTCCAAAGGGTTCCCGCAAAAGGTGACCATCCAGATTCCGGTTTACGACCGGGCTTTCCAGGGATGGAACGTAGCGGACAATTACTGGACACGCTGGATGCAGAAAGAATTCGGCGACAAGTACAATGTGAACGTTCAGTATGTAGCGATCGGACGGGCAACCGAAGTCCAGGACTACCAGCAGCTTCTGGCTTCCCACAGGGCGCCGAATATCATCTTCCATTATGATATGCCCATTGCTGTCCAGTACTACGGCGAAGGCGTAATGCAGAAGCTCAATTGGGATGAGATGGCCAACTACATGCCGACATTCTGGAACAGGACCAAACCAATGGTGGAACGCTACGGCACCATCAACAACGACAGGGTTTTCTTCTTTGCCGAACGCCCCGAAGCCGATCCCTATACGACGCTCGTCCGCAATGACTGGGTACAGAAGGCCGGTTATAAGGTAGAAGACCTGACAAGCCTTGAGACCTTTAACCAGATGCTTCTCAAGTGGCGGGACATGGGTCTGGGTGTTTATGGTACCCAGCTTTTGGCGAACAACTTTACATACAGCTATCCCTTCCGCGACTGGCCCATTAATGATGCGGAAAGAACCCTGTACTCTGAACTGTCAGTTGCCGATCTGACCTGGGCGCCGTCTAAAGCCTTCCTCAAGGACATGAACTGGAAATATAACAATAATGTTCTTGACAAGGAATTCTACCTGCGCAACGACGAAGCCAAAACAAAGGCCGAATTTGTGGCAGGCCGGACCGGGAACTTTAGTTTCTACATGGCAAGCAATACCGATGTTATGTCTTCGCTCAAGGCGAATAACCCGACAGCAGATGTAGCGGTTCTGCCCCCGGGCTGGAACGTTCCCCAGGGCAAAGTCAACCAGGGACGCGGCTACTGGCCCTTTGGTATGATTATGGGCATCAATTACGAATCAACCGATCAGCAGCGCATCGCAACCTGGATGTTCCTTGAATGGCTTAACCAGGACGCCAATCTGTTCGCGCTGCAGAACGGAGTCGCCGGCCAGAATTATACTTTGGATACAAACGGACTTCCCGTCAGGGTCGCGAATTACAACGGCGAATCCAATCTGAGCGCCAACAGCAATAAAGATTATTGGTGCCTTATCGTAGAAGCTGCCAGGTATCCCAACCAGGATATGTTCTGGGCCGCCAACAAAGCCCTCTGGACACCGGCCGGTTACGGTAACCTCGTTGATGATTTGATTAAATATTACAGGGCCGCATCTCCGTACCGCACACCGGATGCCCTCTTTACAGTACCGCTGACGGCAATGGCAGAATACCGCGCCGACCTCAATGTTCTGTTCCAGGAACTTTACGTAAAATGCGTAACCTGCCCGGAAGCCCAGTTTGAATCTGTTTACGCGGACGCCTGCAAAACTTATCTTTCAGCCGGGTACCAGTCTGTACTGGACGAAAAGCAAAAGGTAATCGCAGCCGGAAATTACATAAAGTAATTATGATTTATTAAAGAAAGGCATGACATGTAACGAAAAGTAAAAATATTAGACCCCAGATTTATTTATTAAGGGGTGTCAGTGGGAAAGCCGGGCTGCGATCGAGCAGTACGGTTTCCCAGCTGACAGGACCCCTAATAAATTTTTATGGGTCTAATATTTTTTATTTGATATATAGCTGCCTTTCTTTATATTCCGTGTGCAGAAGTTTATGTGCCTTTTCTCCGTTGGGCTCGCCGAGGAATTCCTTGTAGATCTGGTCAATAAAATAATTCTGATGCGAGCAGCGGAACTGGGATTTTTCGTCATCGGCGTAGATGCCGGCTGTGCGCTGTCTGCGGATTTCGTCTGTGCAGCCGTAGGGTTGGCCGCCTCCGCCTATGCAGCCGCCGCGGCAGGCCATTACCTCAACAAAATGGAACGGGACATCCTTGCCGGCTTTGCGGGCCTCCCTTATCTGGTCCAGAACAGCGGCAACATTGCCCATCTGGTGGGCAATGGCTATCCGGATTTTTGTGCCAAGGTTGTTGGGGAGCTGGACACCAAAGTCTACTTCCGCCGATTTTACGCCTTCCAGACCGCGGGCAGGTTTAAAATTGACGTCAACCAAATCTTTTTTGGTGATTAATTTGTAAGCTGTGCGGACCGCGGCTTCCATTACACCGCCGGTTACACCGAATATTGTTCCGGCTCCGGTATAGGGTCCAAGCGGACTGTCCGCTTCTTCGCCGTCCAGTTTAAGAAGTTCAATTCCTGCCTGCTTGATCATCCGCGCCAGTTCCCTGGTTGTAATGGAAATATCCACATCCCATCCTGAATTCGCGGCTTTCATGTCATCGTTGCGGTGGGACTCCCATTTTTTTGCCGTGCATGGCATTACCGATACTGAATAAATTTTTGCCGGGTCAATACCGGCTTTCTGCGCCCAGTAAGTTTTAATCATGGTGCCGACCATCTGCTGGGGGGATTTGGCTGTGGAGAAATTCGGGATCATGTCATAATAATATTTCTCCATGTAATCGACCCAAGACGGGCAGCAGCTTGTAATTAATGGGATGTCGCTGTCTTTTTCTGTAAGGCGTTTAACAAGTTCGTTGGCTTCTTCGATGATTGTAAGGTCGGCGCCGAAGTTCGTGTCGAACACGGTTTCAAAACCCAGGCGGCGCAGGGCAGCGTAAATCTGTTTTGTAAGAAGGGTTCCCGGGGGGTAGCCGAATTCCTCGGCAAGGGCGACTCTGACCGCCGGCGCTATTTGTACTACGCTGTGGACTTCCGGGTCCTGGGCCATTTTCCAGACTTTTACCGTATCGTCGCGTTCGTAAATGGCGCCGACCGGGCAGTGGGCCGAACACTGGCCGCAGTAAATGCAGGGGCTCTCACCCAGAGGCGTGTCGGCGGCGCAGGCGATGCGGCCGTTGATTCCGCGGCCCAGAAATTCAATGGCCCAGACGTTCTGCATATCCTGGCAGACTTTTACGCAGCGTCCGCAGCGGATGCATTTTTCGGGATTTAGTACGATGGCGGGGTTGGAATCATCGACAGGAAGTTCGTTTGGAATTTTATGGAACGGAATTTCTCGGATGCCGGCTTCCGCGGCCAGGTTCTGGAGTTCGCAGTTTTGGTTTCTGGGGCACATGAGGCAGTCGGCAGGGTGGTTGGAAAGAATGAGTTCCAGCACGGTGCGCCGCGTGGCAATGATCTCCGGGTCATGGGTGATTATGTCCATGCCTTCGGTTACCGGGGTTGTACAGGCGCGTGCCATGCGCGGGGAACGCGGGCCCGCGGTTCTGACTATGCACAGACCGCAGGAAGCCCAGGCCGGCAGATCCGGGTTGTAGCAAAGGGTCGGAATCTTTATTTTTACCAGATTGGCCGCGTCCAGAATGGAAATATTGTCTTCTACCTGCAAAGGTTTGCCGTTAATTTTTATGTTTACCATGGTTAATTCCTCCTATCCCTTAAGCACCGCGTTGAATTTACAGCTCTTAAGACATTCGCCGCATTTTACGCATTTTTCCGGACTGATAATATACGGAGCTTTTTTCCTGCCCGGGTATTTTGCCGGGTCTTCCTGGGTTATACATTTTGTGGGGCATTTTTTGGCGCAGACGCTGCAGCCAAGACATTTGACCGGATCAATGGAGAATGTTACCAGTTTTTTGCATTTACCGGCCCGGCATTTGTGATCCCTGATATGTTCCAGATATTCCTCGCGGAAATTTCTGATTGTCGAAATGGTCGGGTTGGGCGCGCTCTGGCCCAATACGCAAAGACTGGCCATGTTCATGGCCTTACCTATAACTTCAAGTTTATCGAGGTCTTCTTCGGTTCCCTCGCCCCCCGCGATTTTTTCCAGATGATGCAGAAGCTGGGTGGTGCCGATTCTGCACGGCGAGCATTTGCCGCAGGATTCGTCTACGCAGAACTCCATATAAAAACGCGCTACGTCAACCACGCAGTCGTCTTCGTCCATTACTATCATACCGCCGGAACCCATCATGGATCCGTTGGCCGTAAGCGTTTCAAAATCTATCGGAATGTCCAGGGATTTTTCTGTAAGGATACCTCCGGAAGGACCGCCGGTCTGGATTCCTTTGAATTTTTTTCCGTTCTTAATCCCGCCGCCGATTTCAAAGATGATCTCGCGCAGAGTTGTTCCCATGGGCACTTCCACCAGGCCGGAGTTTTTGACTTTGCCTGTAAGCGCGAATACTTTTGTACCTTTTGAACCTGCCGTACCAATCTGGGCCAGCCAGGCTCCTCCCCTTGAGGTAATTACAGGGACATTGGCAAAAGTTTCGACGTTGTTAATAATGGTCGGCATCCCCCACAGCCCCTTGTTGGCGGGAAAGGGAGGTTTGGGAACCGGCATACCGCGGTTGCCTTCCACTGATTTGATTAGCGCTGTTTCTTCGCCGCATACAAAAGCTCCCGCTCCCAGCCGTATTTCGATATTAAAATCAAAGCCTGAACCAAGGATGTTTTTGCCCAGCAGGCCGTATTCCTCAGCCTGGAAAAGAGCTTTTTTAAGTCTTTCAATGGCCAGCGGATATTCTGCTCTTATATACACAAAACCCTGATGCGAGCCGATAGCTTTTCCGGCTGTGATCATGCCTTCTATTACCGAGTGCGGATCGCCTTCGATAGTGGACCGGTCCATGTAGGCGCCGGGATCACCTTCATCGGCGTTGCATATAACGTACTTGACTTCGCCTGTGGCTTTTCTTGCCAAATCCCACTTGAGCCAGGTCGGGAAACCTGCGCCGCCGCGGCCCCTTAATCCGGAAACTTTCATTTCTTCGATTAACTTCTCGGGAGTCCAGTCGAACAGTACTTTTTCAAGGCCTGCATAACCTTCGCGTGCGATATATTCATCGATATTCTCCGGATCGATTACGCCGCAGTTGCGCAAAACCACCCGGACCTGCTTTTGATAAAATTCAATATCATCTGCAGCCAGTTTTTTTACCTGCGGGTTTTCGCCCTTGTAAAGCAGCCTTTTTACTTCTCTTCCCTTGATTACCTGCTCGCTGATTATTTCTTTGGCGTCCTCCGGTTTTACGTGCACATAAAACGATTCCTCCGGGAGAACTTTTACAATCGGCCCGGCTTCGCAAAAACCAAAGCAGCCTGTTTTTACTATCTGGACTTCCTGTTTGACTCCCTGGTTATCCGCTTCGGTTATAAGATTCCGGTAGATGTCGTCGGCTTTGCTTGACTCGCAGCCGGTCCCGCCGCAAACAAGAATGTAATGTTTAAAGGCCATAATTAATTCCCCCTTGCCTAGAAAATATCCGGAGCCGGCCGATCCCGGATAATGTCGTCCAGGAGCACCTTGCCGATTATATGTTTACGAATGATTTTTTCCGCTGTTACCGGATCGACCGGGCCGTAAATAACATCTGGCATACCGGGTACTATCACTTCCACGGTCGGTTCGACATTGCACAGGCCCATGCATCCGGTCTGACGTATAACCACCGAGTCTTCCAGATTGTTTTCTGCCAGAAGCGAAAGAAAACGATCCAGTGTGGCTTTGGCGCCCGCGGCGATACCGCAGGTACCCATTCCGATAATAAGCTGAATTTCTTTGCCTTCTGTTTCACGGCGCCGAAGTTCACCTTTTTTAACGTCCCGTAATTTCCGGAGATCGTCCAGACTCATTTTTGCCATATTTTTTACTCCTCTTCCATGGAATGCAGATATTGATCCAAAAGCAGCAGCGACTGCGCGTCATCCAGTCCTCCAAGCGCTTCCGAAATTTCAGTTTTTTTTATTTCATAATCAAGGCCGCCCTTATCGTTTTCCAGGGTACGTTTTATATGCATCTCCCTTGGCCCCGGGAAAAGCAGGACTGTTCTGAAAGTACCGGGAATATCGCCGGCCGGAGGCGTATCAATATTTTTGGTATTAAACCATGCGCATACCCTGGTCCCGTTTCCCTTGTCTGATTTTATTTCCCATCCGCCGCCGGACTGCTGGGCGGTTTGAATCAGAAACGGGAGCCCCAGCCCAACTTTGCGGTTTGGGTGCTTTATACCGTCTGTATAAAAAGGGTCCTGCGCTCGTTTAAGTTCTTCTGAATCCATTCCCTTGCCGTTATCTTTTACAACAAAACTAAACTCCGGGGTTTGGCAGTTTTTACCGGTTTTTTCGCTGATCTCTATTTCAACCAGATCTGCACCGGACTCGGCCGCATTCTGGGTAATATCAATTATTAAATCCGCCAGGGTAAAGTGCAGAAAATACCTCTTTTGGTCAGGCTGTTACTTATTTTGATATTTGGCGATAATTTCCGGAAGCATATCTTTGGTCAATTTTCCGTAAGTCTCATTGCCCACAGTCATTACCGGCGCCAGGCCGCAGCATCCGATACAGCGCACCGGATCTATGGAAAACATACCGTCCGGGGTAACGCCGCCTTCCGAAAGTCCCAGGATGGATCTAGCTTCCTCTATAAGATCATTGCCGCCCTTGAGATAACATGCGGTTCCCAGACATACGGAAATCCGGTGTTTTCCCGGTTTTGTAGTTTTAAAGAAGTGGTAAAAAGTAATAACTCCGTAAATCCGGGCCAGCGGAATGCCGATTTGAACAGAAAGCTGTTCCGCGACTTCCCTCGAAATATAACCAAAAGTCTCCTGTGTTTTATGCAGAATCATTATCAGGCTGCCGGGTTTTGATTTCCATTCGTCTATAAATGTATTTAGTTCTGCGGGAAACTCAATGTTTCCGGACATAGCATTGGTTACAGCCATGAATACCCCCAATTTTTTACAAAAAATCCGTTTTAAAAAACCATTTCAAAAAGCCAGTTTGATAATATATTTTCGCTGATAATTTTACAAGTTGGTAATTTACCGTTTTGGTGATTGACCGTTTTGGTTATTACCAAACTACTTCCCACGACATTGGTTTTTCCAGCACCAGTAAATCCAGCACCGGTATTTCAAAATCAGCGCGGTTTTTGTCGGAAGTTCCGCCGCTTATGGAAGTGATTGGGCCGGGGAAATCAATTGTAGCTTTGATGCTGGAGTTTTTTATTTCATCGGCTATTCCCTGGCCGTAAAGGGAGCTGACCATGGAAAGGTAGTCTGTTTTGGATATTTCCTCATCCAGAATTGCGGGCGCCATAAGGGCTGTAAGATAATCGGAAGCTTCTGCGGAGAGGAAGGCCAGCAGATCCGGTACGGTTTTACGGTCAATGGTGAACAGGATCCGGCCGGATGGTTTGCCGCCGGCCTGTCCTTCCGAATATGTGATAAATGAAGTTTCTTTGCCTGCTGATAAAAAATCATTGATTTTATTAATGGCAACTGTCCCCTCCAGGGCAGCCGGTCCGGTATTGGCAAGTTTTGCGGACTGTACTCCGGGAGAGGAACTCATGGAACGGCTGATGGAATTACCGTCCAGAATAAGGTTTGAACCGGACGCGCCTGTATTGTTTAATCCTGCGCTGCCCAAACCGGCATTCCCCATTATCATTTTAAGGGAACTTATAAGTGAACTCATCCGGGGCTCCAGAGATGCCTTTATTGTCAAATCCCCGGCGCCGCCCTGCCGTAAAACTCCGCTGACCTGCGAAGAGCAGGAAACAGATATTATAAAAATCGATAACGATAAATATAAGGCAAACGGAATAGTAACTGATTTTTTACTTAATGGCTTTTTAAAATTTGGTATCTTCATATTAATATATAGTAACAAAAAACCAATAATATAGTAACATTACATTAATTAAAACGCAACTTTTTTATTGACACAGGGTCAAACTATGATATTCTGTCTAAAGAGAAATTTGTCTTTTTAACCTTAGTTTATTAAAAGGAGTAACTGTGAATAAACCATACATTCCGTGGAAGTTTTTGGAAGAATACAAGGGAAAATCCTTTAAGGGTGAATGGCCCACACTGCCGGAATTGTTTAAAATAACCGTTTCCCGCCACGGTAAGCGTCCCTGTTTTACAGTTTTTGAACCTAATCGGATAAGCCTCAACTATAATGAATCCCTCAAGATTATCGAATCTGTTGCGCGGTGGCTGCACAGCAAGGGTGTAGGCCGCGGAGATAAAATTGCGGTGTCCGGGAAAAATTCACCCCAATGGGCTATCGCGTACCTGGGTACATTGTTTGCCGGAGCGACTGTAGTCCCGGTAGATTACCAAATTAAAAATGAAGAGATCGATTTATTAATAAAAGCTTCCGGCGCCAAAATGCTATTTGTAGATGAGGAAAGGTACCAGTTTTTTAAGGAAAACAGCGGCCGGCTTGAAGAAATTATTTCAATGAAACAAGGTTTGGGCCTTTATGTTTATGACCTGGACGGACCTGCTGCCGAGATTGAACAGGCCGCCGAACAAGATCTTGCAGCCATCCTGTTTACTTCCGGAACGACCGGTAATCCCAAAGGGGTTATGCTGACCCACCAAAATCTGGTTTCCGATTGCTTCCTGGCCCAGGGAACGCCGCTGCGCCTTTACGAATACGATGTGTTTTACTGTATACTGCCGATTCATCATGCCTATACAATGCTTGCTGTTTTTATCGAAACCATATCTGTCGGGGCGGAAGTGGTTTTTGGAAAGAAAATGGTCACTTCTATTATGCTCAAGGAGCTCAAGGAAGGTAACATAACCATGCTCCTTGGCGTACCTATGCTATTTAACAAACTGCTGGCAGGAATTTTGCGGGGCGTAAAAGCAAAGGGCGCTCTGGTATACGGCCTTATAAAAATGCTTATGGGAGTTTCGGGATTTATTAAAAAGGTCTTTAGGGTAAACCCCGGCAAAAAGATTTTCCATGCAGTCCTGGACCAGGCATCGCTGGCTACAGTCAGAATCTGCATCTGCGGCGGCGGCCCGCTTGCGCCGTCGGTGTTTAAAAAATTCAACCAGATGGGCATTGATTTTGTCCAGGGTTACGGTCTCACCGAGACAAGTCCCATTATCAACCTGAACCCGATAGAACACTACAAGGAAACCAGTGTAGGGCTCGCGTTCCCGGGAGTCGATATGAAGATTCTTGACCCGGACGAACGCGGCGTAGGCGAAGTTATCGTTAAAGGTTCCATGGTAATGAAAGGCTATTATAATATGCCAAAGGAAACCGAGGATGCCTTTACTCTTGATGGTTATTTTAAGACCGGTGATTTGGGCTACCTCGACAGTGAAAATTATCTTTACCTTACAGGCCGGGCCAAGAATGTAATTGTTACGGAAGGCGGCAAAAACGTTTACCCGGAAGAAATCGAAAATGAATTCCAGCTTTACGATGAGATTGATCAGATTATGATCCGGGGGTTTGAAAAAGATAAACAGCTCAAAATAGAAGGAATCGAAGCGGTAGTTTACCCCAATCCGGATTTCTTTAAGGATAATTCCGGCAAGGTAACTCCCAAAAACGAAATAAAAACCAGAATTGAAGCCATTATCAATGAGGTTAACCAGCGTCTGCTTCCTTACCAAAAAATCAGCCAGTCTGCGCTGCTTGACGAACCCATGGAAATGACTACTACAAAGAAGATCAAGCGGGGTTCAGTATAAGTCAAAAATATAGGCCCCCGTATAAAAATTATCTGGGGGCATATATTTTTGTATTTATCCTTTGCGGATATATAGCGGAATTGACATAACCTCTTTGTCATCTATAAAGAGAATAAAATTTATGATTCCGTTTTTTTGAAAACGAAGGTTGTTGATTGTAAATACCAGATGGGAAACCGCTGTGGCGTTGCCTCCTCCCTGAACATCAACATCTCCGCTTATTGGTTTGATACCGATGTTGCCGTCCAGATCGTGGCTTTCAATTCTGAATGTATGTTTGGAAAATTCCCAAAGATCAAACCGCAGACGGATAATAACGGAGAGCTGGGGATGTATGCATGGAAAATTACGCGAAATTATTGTATCAAAGGTACCGACAACCGTGAGTTTGCCGCTGTTTTCCTGGGCAAAATCGCATAAAGAGAAGAGTTCAACTTTCATATTTTTCCGTAAAAGTTTGCGGGTTATCGTAGTCATACAGGACTACCTTGTTTCTGCCGTTCTTTTTGGCTGTGTACATGGCTCTGTCAGCGTAGCTTATAAGGGTTTCCAGATAATTTCCCAGTTTTTCGAATTTTATATCATCGCTTTGTTTGGCAATTACGACTCCCAGACTCGCGGTAACCGGTACATCGCCGGTTTGCAGTATAACCGGGTTTTCTTCCAGGGTTGTCCTTATGCGTTCGGCGATTTTAAGGCTTGTGTAATTATCCGCGTGGCAGAAAAAGAAGACAAATTCTTCACCGCCGTACCGGCCCAAAAAATCATGGCTTCTTGAGCAGGATGATATTATTTTTACGGCGTGGCGCAATGCTTCGTCTCCGGCCTGGTGTCCGTAGGTATCATTGAAAAGTTTAAAATGATCGATATCAATCATTATGACGCCGCATGGGTAATGATGACGGAACGCGTCGTTTAATTCCTGGGCAGCTCTTTCCATAAAGGAGCGCCGGTTCATTGCTCCGGTAAGTGGATCGTGGTTTGCAAGATATTTGAACCTTGTTTCGCTTTCGTGCAGGGCGTCCATGGCCTCTGACCATTTTTCAATTTCCCTGCACAGGCTTTCCGTAAGGGCCGATAACACTTCTTCGTGTCTTGTGGAAAAGGACGCGAGGATTTCCCTTGCCGATTTTATTTCATCATGAATTTCGATTAATTCAGGAATTTCTGCCAGATCTCCGGTGAGCGGAGGAATTGTGTTTTCTTTTAAAAGCTGCTTTATGTGCTCCAGGGCACGGTCTAACTTTTCGTCCATAATTTTGTAATTAATTATTTCTGATTTTTATAATTTAGTATAGATAGACTTGCTTTTTATCGCTATGATACCGGAATATGACGGAATTCGTCCATCTCCACGTTCATTCTGATTTTTCCCTGACCGACGCCTCGGTATCTGTAATGGCTCTGGCCGACAGGGCGGAAAAACTTGGGATGAAGTACCTGGCTCTGACAGATCACGGGAATATGTTCGGCGCCATGGAATTCCTTGCCGCCTGCGAGGAGACTCTGGCCGGTAAGGACAGGCACGAAAAAAGAAAAACCCCCGTTAAACCGATAATTGGCTGCGAAATTTACGTTTCTCCCGGGTCGCGGCACGAGAAAAACGGCGCGGAAAACGATAACCGGTATTACCACCTGGTCCTGCTGGCTGTAAACCGCGAAGGTTACCATAACCTTGTAAAACTTTGCTCCATTGCCTATACGGAAGGCTTTTATTACCGGCCGCGTGTTGACGAAGAACTGCTGGAAAAATACCATAACGGGCTTATAGCCCTGTCCGCCTGCGCTTCCGGAGAGATTCCGCGGTTAATCCAGTCCGGCAATATAGAGGAGGCCGAAAAAAAGGCCCGCAGTTACAGGGATCTTTTTGGATTTGATAAAGACGGGAATCCCAATTTTTACCTGGAAATCCAGAATCACGGTATACCGGCGGGGGTACTGCGCGGCGGTATGTCCCAGGCGGATCTGAACGCGGCGATTATTGGAATTTCGCAAAAAACCGGGATCCCGCTTGTGGCGACCAACGATGTGCATTACCTGTGCCGCGAAGACTATGTTGCACATGATATCATGCTCTGTATCGGGACGGGTAAGGTCAGGACCGAGGAAAAACGCAAGAAATACTGGGGCACAGAGTTCTGGATGAAGGACGGTGACGAAATGGCCGCCCTTTTCCCGGACCACCCGGAAGCCATTTCCAATACGGTCCGTATCGCGGAACGCTGCATTACCGACATCCCAAAAATAAAAACCAAAGATTTGCCAAAATATCTGCCGGAGTTTGAATTACCTCCGAATTTCGAAAGCACCGGCGTTTATCTTAGGCATCTTGCCAGGGAAGGACTGGCCAAACGCTACCCGCGGGAAAAAGCAGAAAATGGGGCCAGGTGGAAAGAGATACAGGATCGCTGCGAATATGAACTGGAAATCATTATTCAGATGGGGTTTACCGGCTATTTTTTAATAGTCGAGGATTTTATCAACTGGGCTAAAGAACATAACATTCCGGTCGGCCCGGGAAGAGGTTCGGGAGCCGGTTCCATTGTCGCCTATTCCCTGCGCATCACCGATATTGATCCGTTAAAATACAAACTCCTGTTCGAACGTTTTCTCAACCCCGAGCGTATTTCGATGCCGGACTTTGACATCGACTTTGCCAACGAAGGCCGCGAGGATGTTATAAAATATGTTACGGAGAAATACGGCCGGCAGCGGGTAGGGCAGATTATTACCTTTGGAACGCTGGGCGCCAAGGCCGTTATCAAGGATGTGGCCAGGGTTCTGGGAATTACGATCCCGGAGTCTGATATGATCACCAAGCTTATTCCCAAAGATCCCAAAATCACACTTGCCAAAGCCATTGACAGCGAACCCAGGCTGCGGGAACTGGAACAGGATTCCAGATACACTGAGCTTTTTTCCATAGCGGCAAAACTTGAAGGCCTGCACCGGCATTCCAGCATTCACGCCGCCGGCGTTGTAATAAGCAAATCAGCGCTTATAGATTATATTCCGTTATTCCGTGATCCAAAAACCGGCGGCGTCGCAACCCAGTACAGCATGAATTTTTTGGAAGACTGCGGCCTGATTAAAATGGACTTTTTGGGTTTAAAAACTCTGGATGTAATTAAGAATACCGAGGAATTAATCCGGTTGCGCGGCGGAAAGTTTGCGGATTTTAACATACGGGAAGCGCCGGAGGATGACGCGCTCACTTTTAAAATGCTGGGCGAGGGCAGGAGTTTTGAGGTCTTCCAGTTTGAATCGGACGGAATGCAGAGCGTTCTCAAGAGGGCCAGGCCGAATACCATTGAGGATCTTATCGCGCTTAATTCCCTTTACAGACCGGGGCCCATGGACAACATAGGACAGTTCATTGATTCCAAAAACGGCCGTCAGGAAATTTCTTACCCGGATCCCAGCCTGGAAAAAGCGCTTAGGGAAACCTACGGAGTCATTACCTATCAGGAACAGGTCATGCAGGTTGCCCAGATTATCGCGGGTTACAGCCTGGGCCAGGCGGACCTCCTGCGCCGCGCCATGGGGAAAAAGAAAAAAGAAATTATCGACAAGGAAAAAATTCCTTTTTTGGAAGGCGCGGTAAAGCGCGGCTATTCAAAGGAAAAGGCCGCCGAGATTTATGATATCCTGGTCCCCTTTGCCGATTACGGTTTTAACAAAAGCCATGCCGCCGCGTATTCGGTTATCGCTTACCAGACTGCATATCTAAAAGCTAATTTCCCGGCCGAGTTTATGGCAGCCAACCTTACCAACGAAATCAACTCAACCGACAAGGATAAACTCGCCGAATGTATAAGCGAGGCCAGGAAAATGGGCCTGCAAATCGATCCGCCTGACATCAACCGCTCGCAGAAATTTTTTACAGTTGTCGGCGGCCGGATAATTTTCGGTCTGCTCGGCATCAAGGGTCTGGGAGACGGCCCGTCGGAAGAAATAATCAAAAACCGCGGCAACGGCCCCTACACGGATTTTCTTGATTTTTTACAGAAGGCGGAAATAAAAACCATCGGCAAAAGCGTAATCGAACGGCTGATTCTGACAGGGGCATTCGACAAGTTCGGTGTTTCCAGGGAAACTTTGCAGGGCAATCTCGAACGCGCAATTGAGCATGCGCAGAACATCAAGGACGAAAAAAAGTTCGGCCAGACCAGCCTCTTCGGCGATACCCAGGAAAAGGAATTTAACGATTTTGTTTTTGAAAATTTTCCGTTACAGAGCCGGAGCGAACATTTAAAAATAGAAAAAGAGTTAATCGGTTTTTATTTTTCCGGCCATCCCATGGATGAATATAAAAAACTTTGGGAACGTTTGGTCAAGTTTGATTTGGCGGATCAGGATTCCCTTAAACCCGGCGCGTGCTACATGATAGGCATTGTCAAAACGGTAAAAACATATATCGGCAAAAGCGGGAAAATGGCCTTTGTAACCCTGGAAGACTATAACGGCGAAATTGACGCGACATTTTTTTCCCAGACCTGGTCCAGGTACGAGAGCCAAATTAAACCCGACGAAATCGTAATAATCCATGGCAAAATCGAATATCAGAAAGACAAGGATCGCAACAGTTTTTTGGCGGAAGAAGTTATAAGCCCTGCGGAAGCGGAGAAGCAGAACGACCGCGAAGAATCTGCCGCGGCGATGCTTTTGGATTACAGACAGGCCTGGGAGTCTGAAGTAAAACTGAACCTGGCAAATCCCGAACTGGCCGATTCAAAAGAAGAATATACATTGATAGGCGTCCTGGGCAGTATCCGGCCTTTCCAGACAAAGAACGGAAACGATATGGCCTATACAAAACTCGCCGATTTTAACGGAGAAATCAGCGTTACATTTTTCCCTAAACCATGGAGCGAATTAAGGGAAAAACTTGAGGAAAACGCTGTTACAGTATTAAGGGGTAAAGTTAAAAAGGACAATTTTAAAAATGAATATATTTTTTACGCGGATTCCAGCCTGAGTCCGGACCGGATAAAATCCAAAACCGCAAAAAAAATCAGCGCGGAAGCATTAAAACCGCCTGACTGCCGGGAACTGCACATCCGCCTGCAGAGGACCGCGGCTGACAGCGAGGAGACTCTGCTTCAGCTTCAGAATATATTTACCGGGAACCCGGGATCTTCGCCGGTATTTTTCCATGTGCCGGTACCTCCCGGAGAAACAATAATCCGGACAGCAAGCCGGATTAACGCAGGAGCCGCCGCTCAAAAACTCCATGAGTGCACCGGCATTGCGGAAATCTGGAACAGTTAGTTCCTGGAACAGCTAGTTCCTGGAACTTATAGTTCCGGGATATTTACAGGAGAAAAATTATGAGAGGTTTTTTTGGCGTTCTTGGCGCAATAGTATCTATCTATATGATGGTAATTATCGTACGGATCCTGCTTACCTGGTTCAGCGGATCGGTGAGGATTCCGGATCTTCTGGCCAAAATAACTGATCCTTACCTGAACTGGTTCAGGCGGCTTACGTTTTTGCGTATTGGGTACCTTGATTTAACACCCATCGCCGCCATCGCTGTTTTGTCTGTTGTTAACCAGGTTTTTTCGACAATCTCCAGATACGGAGCAATTACACTGGGATTAATTTTGGCCATGACATTACAGATAATCTGGTCGGCAGTTTCGTTCTTTATAATTTTTATACTGATAATAGTTGTACTAAGGTTAATTGCCTATCTTACAAACCGTAACACATACGGTGCTTTTTGGCGGGTAATTGAAACAATTTCGCAGCCGGTTCTGTACCGCATCAACCAGATATTTTTTAAAAACAAGATCGTCAATTACAGAACAGGAATAATTATTTCAATAGTAATACTGGCAGTTGGTTATCTGGTATTAAGACTGGTTTATTCGCTGATATTCAACATGCTGGTCAGGCTGCCGTTTTAATTATTCAGCGTGTTGAATTATTAAAATGCTGAATTATTAAAATTGATATTTACCTGGAAACACAGTATACTTGTTATTGAAATATTAAAATTATCCGGGGCTTAAGTTTCCGGGTAACTTCAATTATTTATTGAGGAGATTTTTATGATAAAAAAAATTGTTTGTATTCTGGTTCTTTTGGCCCTGATTTCCGGCGCGGCATTCGCACAGTTTTCTCCGCATAAATATAAATCAATGGACATGCTGCTTGGCCTGGATTTTGGCATGGGAGCTACCTACAACGCGTATAATCTGTCATCATTCCCCTGGCAGAAAGCCAATTACGCGGCGGCTGTTGATTTTGGCCTCAATTACGACGTATATCTTTTCCCCTGGCTTTCGCTCAGCACCGGTGTCCTTGGACGCACCGGAGTTTACTTTTCTCTTAATGCAGAAATGGCCGAGGACAATATTGATCTGACAGGAATTGCCAAAACTCCTGTAAGTGTAACCATACCTCTTTCGTTCCATATAAATATTCCATATGTGAATTTTTTGTATATAGGCGCGGGAGCGGCAATTAACATACCTGTATACAACTGGTCGGTTACGGAACTGAGCGTAGGCGACAATAAGTATACCTTTGGCGCAAAAGGTGGTATGTTTATTTCAACACCGATTGATTTTGGGTTTGACCTGGTAAAAGCCAATAAAGGCGGCTCCAGATTTATCCTGCGCTTTGCCCCGGAATTCCACCAGGAAGGAATGTACCTGCCTGTAGGTTTTATGTGGCAGTTTTATAATTTCAGGATTTACAGCAAGAAATAATCTGTAAAAAAATCAACCGGGTTATCAAACAGGATTAATAACGGAGGAGTAAAAATGAAGTTTCCCAGAACAACAGTCGCCGGAGTTTCCCTTCCAAGGATTATAATAGGTTCCAACTGGATCTTTGGATGGAGCCATACCGGACACGCCGCAGATACTATAATTAAGGAACAGCATTCCACTGTGGATCAAACCCTTGCTGTCCTCAGCGCGTTTATGCAGTACGGCATTGATGCATGGATGGGGCCTTTTTCCTCCCACCCAGCGGCTCTGGACAGGATTAAAGGTATCCAGGATAAAATCGGCAAAAAATTAATACTGATTGATACGCCTGTTCTCAAAATGGACAATAACGCCAAAGCCCGCAGGGAGACCGAAGCCATAATCAAAACCAGCGCGGAAATCGGCTCAACTTTCTGCCTTGTTCATCATTCATCCTGCGAGCAGCTCATCAACAAAAACAAGAAGACTATGGACCGTCTGCCGGATTATTTAAAAATGATCCGCGACGCCGGACTCATCCCGGGACTTTCTGCCCACATGCCGGAGGTTATCCAGTACGCGGATTTGAACGAATATGATGTGGAAACATATATCCAGATTTTTAACTGCCTTGGCTTTTTGATGCAGGTTGAAATTGAGTCGGTTATTAAAATAATCCACGAAGCCAAAAAACCGGTAATGACGATTAAACCAATGGCTGCCGGCCGCACCACTCCCTATGTCGGGCTGACTTTTAACTGGAACGTTTTAAGGAAACAGGATATGGTGACAGTCGGCTGCATCAGCGAACACGAAGCCCATGAAGATGTGGAAATTTCCATGGCTGCCCTGGAACACAGGCTGCCGAATATCAAGGGCAGGAGCAGTCCGGCCAAACAAACCGTGATTAAATAGAATTATTTTTTCCAAAGCCCCTCTGCCAGATACATGCCGTGTGTATCGTAGAGGGCTTTATTGTTAAGCCTGTGCAGGGTTTCTTTTACAATTATGTCCGCGGATTCCTCAAAGGTTTTTTTGCCGAATTCCGCATTCGCGTCGTGCGGGTCCATTGCCCACATTACGCCAGTAAGGTTTTCTCCGCGCGGCTTGAGCGCCGACAGATCAACCAGCGACGGATCGACAGCCATGCAGTGGCTTGTTTCCCAGCCGCCGGCGTGGTCTCCGGCAAAATCGTATTTATCCTTGAGCCAAAGGTAATCAAAAGTCGCCCACGCGAGCATCCGGCCGGTCCGGCGCCTGCGTTTGTTATGGAGCAGTGCGGCCGCGCGCGCGTAATCGATTAGCGGGTAATGGCCTGCAATTATAACCCCGACTTCAAAGCCCAGGGTATCTGCCTCGTTAAGGATATGCGCGAGAAGCCTTATGTAGTTTTCGCTCTGTTCGGCTTCCGAATATATGAATTTTTCCGGTGAAAAATTTTGCGGATCCAGATGCATCAGTTTGGCGATTTCTTCATGATCAGCGGCGGTTGAATCCATAAGGCTCTCGGTCCGCGACTCCCCGTAATACAGCGGCGGAAAAACCAGGCCTCCGCCGATTTGCGCGCAGCGGATCGCTAGATACTCCGCCTGCAGGGAATCGGCTCCCACCGGATTGTGGAGACCGTGCCATTCCAGGGTGCCGATTGGTATATAAACAACAGGACAAGCTTCGCGCCGCTGGACCAGATCGGCCGGACGCAGCATTTGATACCGGACTTCTTTTGTCATGACAGGCTCCTGTGATTAACAGCCGTGAATCAGGTTTTTTATAAGTTTTAAATCAGGCTTCGCCGAAAAGGCCGTCGCGGAAGGCGCTGATGTAGTTCATGCACATTTCGTCGCGGCCAAGAAGGGCTTCTGCGGCGTAGATAAGGGCCAGCATGTCTTCGTTTGTGGGGTCGATGATGGCGCTGTCCATACCGGCGCCCATGCACAGGATAATAAACCCGCGGTTGATAAACTTGCGCATGGGAAGGTTGTAGCTTATGTTGCTGGCGCCGCTTGTGATGTGGACTTCCGGGCAGATTTCTTTGACTGCTTTTATGGTTTCCGTTATTTTGGCAATGCCGTCTTCTGCGGTGCAAAGCATTTCAACAACAGGATCGACGAAGAGGCGGGACGGATCGATTTTGAAAGATTCGGCCTTTTTTAATATCTGCTTAAAGACATCAATGCGCTGCTGCGAATCCTGCGGGATGCCGCTGTTATCGCAAAGCAGGGCGACAACGTTCCATGCGGTTCCGGCTATGACAGGGAATACCTGATCGATCTTGTCGCCTTCCATTGAAACGGAATTGATGATTCCCGGTTTTTTGCAAAGTTTGACAGCTTCCTTAAAAACGCCGGCGTTGGGGCTGTCCAGGCTTATGGGCAGATCGGATTCCGCCTGTACCAGATCAATGAGCCATTTTAATGTTTCCGGTTCTTTTTCCACAGCTACCGAAGCGCAAACATCCAAATAACTGGCTCTGGCTTTGGTCTGTTTCCTGGCCAGGGAACGAATGTATTTTTCATTTTTTTCCGCAATGGCCGCCGCTGTTTTGGGGATTGAGCCGTTAATTTTTTCACCGATTATAATCATGATAATTTATAGTTGATCTATTTTAAAAAACTGTCAATCTTGAAATCACATCTTGAAATCACATTCCTGAAATTACATTCTTTAGCCCAGAAGCATTTCGTCGTGGGCCAGTTCCCTGCTGCGGATGTCCTTAAAACGTTCGACAAGACCGGCTGTGGTAAGTCGGGATTTTTCTTCGGCGTTTAGGTCAAGAATTATTTCACCGCGATCCATCATAAGAAGGCGGCTGCCTATTTCGAGGGCCTGGCTCATGTTGTGGGTTATCATCATTACCGTAAGTTTGTAGTCTTTGGTAAAACGCATTGTAAGTTCCATTACCCGCTCGGCGTTCCAGGGATCAAGGGCGGCAGTGTGTTCGTCCAGCAGAAGAAGGCTCGGGCGGCTCATAACAGTCATCAGCAGGGTCAGGGCCTGGCGCTGGCCGCCGGAAAAAAGCTCGACGTTGTCGGTGAGGCGGTTTTCCAGGCCCATGCCAAGCTCCGCCAGCTGTGCGCGGAATTCCTCCCGCAGTTTGCGGTTAAGGCTGATTTTGAGGCCGCGGTAGCCTTTTTGCCTGCATATTACCATGTTGTCTTCCAGGGTCATACGGCCGGCTGTTCCAAGCAGCGGGTTTTGAAAAATCCTGCCTATGTAGCGGGCGCGTTTGTATTCCGGCTCCCTGGTTATGTCGTGTTCGGTTCCTTCCCGGTCCCTGTCAAGGTAAATATGACCGGAATGCGGGGCAAAAGTTCCGGCGATAGCGTTGAATAAGCTGGATTTGCCGGCTCCGTTGGAACCAATGATCGTGATATAGTCTTGCGCCTTTACCGACAGGCTTACATTTTCCAGCGCGGTATTTTCGTCCGGAGTTCCCAGACCAAAAATCAGGGTGAGGTTTTCCAGGCGAATCATGTTGTTGTCTCCGCTGCGCCTGACGGCCCCGCTGCCGGCCCCGTCCCTGCGGACCCAGCGCCTGCCGGCCCCGCACCGGTTGCTGCGTGCTTCCGTTTTTTTGGCGTAAAAAGCTTGCTTCTGGAAATTATTATGCAGGCGATAATCAAAAGGCCCGTAATAAGTTTGAAATCATTGGGAGTCATTTTAATGTGGTAGCCGTAATCGCGCACCAGGTACATAAGCGCGCGGTAAACAACCGAACCGGCAAGGACGCGCAGGGTCTGCAGGCCTATCCGGTTTGATCGGATGATCAGTTCGCCCAGCATAAGCGACGCCAGACCAAGGATAATTATTCCTGTTCCAAGGCCGATATCCGCGAAGCCCTGGTAGAGGGCGGTAAGCGCGCCCGCAAGAGCGACCAGCCCGTTTGATAGTACGATCCCGCTGATTTTTATTACATCGGGATTCATTCCCTGCGAAACCACCATCTGGGGATTGGCTCCCAGGCCGCCCATAACAAGGCCGAAGTCAGTATGGAAAAAAAGGTCCAGGGCTGCCTTGATAAGAATGGCAATGACAAAGCAAAAAATCACTATGCCCCACATTCCTCCGGCAGGCGCCGTCAATTCCCTGATCCGGTCAAAGACAGTAGTAAAGCGCAGCAGTGAAATATTCGCCCGGTTGCCCAGAATGCGCAGATTTATTGAATACAGCATTGTCATGGTAAGAATTCCGGAAAGCAGATCCGGTACCCTTAGTTTTGTATGTATGAGGGCGGTAACAAGGCCGGCAAGGCAGCCCCCCGCAAACGCTATCAAAAAAGAAAGCGGGGAAGGCATTCCCCTTAACAGGGTAACAACCATCAGGGCCGAGCCCAGGGGGAAGGAACCGTCAACTGTAAGATCGGCGAAGTTGAGTACCCTGAAACTCATGAATACTCCAAGCGCCATGATCCCGTAAACGAATCCTTCGGTTAATATTCCTTCGAGCATCGGCCTTCCTTTTATCTGTGTTTATCAATACTGCAGAAGCAGATTAATTTTTCTGCGTCAGTTTACCATTCTGAAAAATATAGGCGGCCTTGTCCAGTAGATCCTGGGGTATCTTTATGCCGCAGACAGCAGCTTCATCCAAATCGAAAAGCAGATCCATTTCCTGGGGCGATAATATTTTGACAGGTATATCTGCCGGTTTTTTTCCGTTCAGTATATCAGCTACAATATCGCCTGTCGCGAGCCCGGCCTTGTAATAATTGAAACCGCTGGCAATCACGCAGCCGCCGTTTAACGCTCCGGTGACATCAGCGGAAAAAATCGGTTTTTTGGCGTCATGGCAAACCTGGATTAAGGCCGGCAGGGCTGAAAAAACTGTGTTGTCGGTAGTAATGTAAATGCCGTCCACACGGCCGATTATGGCCTGGGCCGCCTGGCGCAGATCGGCGGAGACATTTATCGACTGGCTTACCAGGTTAATGTTGTATTTTTTACAGCCTTCCTGTACAAGGGCCAGGGACGAAATCGAATTCGCCTCCGAGCTGGTGTAAATGTACCCAAGTGTTTTTATGCCGGCTATCTGCTGAAACAGGCCGATGTGGTCAGAAACCGGAATCGCGTCAGAAAGGCCGGTCACATTTCCTTCGCCGCGGTCAAGGGAAGTGACAAGATTTGCGCCGATTGGATCTGTAATTGTAGAAAAAATTACCGGCGTATCCTTGATAACGTTGGCAAGGGCGACGGCGGTGGGAGTTGCGATACCGACCGCGGCGTCAACCTTGTCATTTTTAAACTTGTTTGCGATCTGCGCCGCGGTTGTTAAATCGCCGTTCGCGTTCTGCAAATCATAGACGGCTTTGATTCCGCGGTTTGCAAGCTGATCCTGGATGCCTTTTTCTACAGCGTCCAGGGCCTCATGCTGGACAATTTTGGCAATGCCGATATGGTATTCCTTAACCGCTGTAACTGCCGCGCTCCCTGTGCCGGACTGTGCGGCGCTGCCTGTATTGCCTGTAGCATTATTGCCGGCGCCCTGTTTTGAACAAGCCAGGACCGCAAGACCGCAAAAAAATACAAGCGCCAACTTTGATGCATTTTTCACAAAATTCCTCCTTAAAATCTGTTTCTATTAACAGAAACACCGACAATATAGATTAAATAAAATTTTATGTCAATAGCGCGCGAGGTTATTGTCGCCGTGCAATAGAAATGTCCCCTGTTTCCGTTCAGTAGAAATGTCCCCCTGCATTCACCTGCGTGCAATAGAAATGTCCCCTTTGCGTAGGATAGTTCAGGGGGAGAAATGGCCAATAGACAATCAAAGGGGAGTGAAAGGCTCCGGGGTAAGATGAT